>JAAUYM010033549.1_pt1 | contig 12295 bp, 20 predicted proteins | sample 7278001 | NCBI WGS metagenome assembly JAAUYM01 (sample SAMN14350224, study PRJNA611818) | marine sediment metagenome | isolation source: surface marine sediment (1.8m) | place: French Polynesia: Moorea | collected 2018-08
CAATAAAATTCAGATCTTTTCCGGTTGCCCTGGCTGCTGCTGCAGATTTTTCTTTTCTTTTGTTAAGGCCTTCTTCTCCTGACAAACATTTTTTTTGCCGTCCTCAGATTTCACAAACAAAACTTGCTTTTTTTAAAAAAGGGTAAGTTTTCAAAGGTTTACTTTAACGAAACTTTGCCAGTCTCAGCTATGACAAAGAGTGTTCAATGCCGTCAAAGAAGAAAAAACTACGTTGGAAATCCCTGTCGACAGGGAAACTTGGAGAAAGGAGAGGAAAGAGAAGTTTTTCGGTCTGGAAAATTGGGGGTAGGTGGAGTTGGTCGGGTCGGGAGGGGAGGAAGGAAGGACGAGCTGCTGCTGCGATTTCTCGGAAGGAGGAAGCAAGAGAGGAAGAGGAAGCAATTGACTGGTGGTGACTCCCCTACTTTTTATTGGGCAATAAAGTTTTTTTCTTTCTCTCCTTCCTTATGGGAGATTTTTGTGGGCTCCTCCTTGTTTGTTAAGTCATTCCTCCTCCTCTCTTGCTCCTCCTCCTCCTCCTCCTCCTCCTCCTCTTCCTCTCATTCCCACTTTCCCGCTCTCCTCCTCATTTCTCCGTTTGTGGGAAGAAGATTGGAATAAGAGGAGTCAGAATGTTGAGGAATCTTTCCATGAAAGGGCTTTAATCGCCCTTCTTCAATTGTCCACTTAAAGAACGAAAAAAAAGAAGGGAAAGCACGTGACTTGAAAATAGAGGGAGACGTGGAAAGAAAGAAAGAAGAGGCGGCATCTGGCCACTCGGAATGGAGCAAAAGATAAAGCGGAGGCCAAATGTGGGAAAGACGGCGAGGGCGTAAAAATTAATTATTGGCGGAGGGAGAGGAAGTTTTAACGCATGAAATTGGTTTTTGTCACGACGACGAAGGAAGGAGGGAAGCCTCTCCTCAAAAAGAGCCTCAAAAGCTGCATGGGAGAAGAGGTAATGAGAAATTTGCCTCCTTCTCCCATTCAAGTGCTTCTTCCTTCTCAGCAGCAATGACGAAACTCTCCTCTCACTCCAAAAAAAAAAAGAAAGAAAGAAAGAAAACCCTGCAGATTTCTTCCTCCACCACCTCCTCCTCCTTCTTTTCCTCCTTCTCTCAAAGCCACTCAAAAGACATCACGACGATGTGGGCGGAGGAGGAGCAAGAAAACAGAATCTGAAGTTTTTTTCTCTCCCCCACTTTTGTGACTTTCTATCGCCATTCCTGATTATATTTTTTCTTTTTTAAAAAAAAAAAGTAGGAGGGAGCAGGAAGAAGAAATCTGGTCTTGCTCGAATCAGAAGTCTTTTAATGGAACTCCTTCTCCCCCAGCTCATCTTTCTTTCTCCGCCTTTCTCAGACAAGGGAAAGTTTTTCCTTTCCGCATGCACTTTGCCATATGCTCAAAAAAGAGAAAAAAAAGAGAAGAGGAAAGAAAACCGTTATTACAGTCCTGGAAGGGGGGGGGAGGAAATAAAAAAGAAGAACTTTAATTAAGAAAAAGAAAGTAAATCAGAGCTGTAAAAAGAGGAGGTCTTAGATAAAAGAAATTGCACAACATGCAGATTCACACACACAAGAAAAAAAAAATAGAACCGAATTCCGTGACCCGTAGGAGTCAAGTTGGGTCAACCAGGCAGATCGCCACGACTCGAGCAGAAAGGCTTTTTTTTAACTTTCTCGGGGCCACCACCGACCAAATCCTTCCCCTTTTGCGAGATAGCGTCTCTCACTTTTTTTTCCCTTCATACTTCCCATTTTCTTTCTCCTTCTTGTCTGACTCTGTGTTTGTCTTTGCCTGGGCCTCCCTCTTAACATCTCACATATGAAGAAGAGGAGGAAGAGGAGTTGGAGGAGGAGAAGGAGAAGGTTTGAGATCGAAGATAACAAGGTTGGAAGGAGGAGATGAGCATTCATGCAGGTCCCGTCATGCGTGTCTGGAAGGGGAGGGCAATTGATGCACCAGGAAGGAAAGTCTTGTATTTCTTTTTTACAATTTGGGGATTTGACCACGCAGTACATGTGGTTTTTCAGGCAACTTTTAATAATTTTTTGACGTTTTCTCTTTCTAGGTACACTTTTTGTCTTGCCTGTGTAGGTCCCGTTCACTCAAACTGCCTTTTCCTCCTTCTTCTTCCCCCTTTCCCATATCTTTTGCAGCGCGCAACCCGCCCTCTCCTTTCCCATATCATCTCGTGGAAAAATAAGTACAGCGAGACCCAGATAGTATAATAAACTTTGATATAGTGACTATCTTACCACGAAACGGGTCCCTCGATATAGCGAATTATATGTCAAATAGAAGTGATGTCTTTGCCGCTGACCGACCAAATCCACTACTTGAGCATGTCGGAGTTCTGCTGTACGTACGTACTGTACGTAGCACTCCAAAACTTGCTCCTCTCTCCTTTCCCGCGCTCATTTCACGGCTTCTTAACGGACTGACTCCCATGTTACGCGGAGACAGGCGAGCGAGAGGAAGGGAAAGGATGAGATGAGGAGGAAGACGATGTTTGAAGGCGATTTTCTTTTTCTTTCGGCATGGCGTAAAATTCGCCTTCCCTCCCCCCTCCCTCCCTCTTAACGGACAGGCAGAGAGGACAGACATGCTATCGGATTTCTCAAGGAGGAGGAAGAGGAAGAAGGCAAAAATAGGGGGGAAGGAGAAGAGAACACAAAAATCTTCTCTCTTTCTCCACGTACCTTTCCCCAGGAAGGGGTTAAAATATTGAGGATGGGGAGGGGGAGGAAATGAGCAAAAAGAGGAAGAGAAAATTCTTCCTAGTCCTCCTTCCGGGGATGAGAGAAGGAGGGGAAGCCTTTTCCTCATTGTTGTCTTCTCCTCCTTCCCTTCCTTTTCCTCCTCCTCCTCTTTTTCTTCTTCCAAGAAGAGTTTTTTTTAAGGAAGGTGTCACTTGCGCGCACGCAAACACCTTCCGCTTAAAAAAAGTTTTTTTTCTTCTCCTTTGCGTGCAGGTCACAGCAGACACAAATTTGTGCAAAACTTGTGCCAGGAAAAAATAAAGGTCTGAGTAAGTTTCTTTCTGGATCGTATAGTACTGCACGATAGTGCCACAATAAATCCGTCTGAACTTCTGGCGTAGCGTGAAACCCCCCCCCCCCTTCTTCTTCCTCCTTCGGACAACAAAGAAGAAAGGATTTCAGCGGGTGGAGGAGGAGGTGGAAGATCGATGGGCAAAGTTGGAATCACGTCCTCTGCAGCAGCCTCTCTTAATAAATTATGCAAACGGGTGAGGAGAAAAAAGATGAGGAAGACAGAGAAAGAGGAGAGAGAGGGGCTGAGCTGAGCCACAAGATCCTTTGCGCAAATGGTAAATTTTCGCAAAAAAAAGATTTCATGTCATGATACAACCTCCCTTCTTTCCTTGTCTTTCTTCATCCCTCGATTGCCTTCGCTATAGTGACGACGACGATGACTCTGCTTGGCGCATCTCATCCTGCATGCTCAATTTCCTCCTCTTCCTCCATCCAAAGGAGTGAAAAGAGAGATGGGTCGTTTTCTCTCGCCCAAAAGAGGCGAGAGGAGGAGTGGGCGTGCTAATGGAGACATTATGGGCGCCCAAGAAGTGGGAGAGGTGAAGTGATGCAACATTGGGAGGAAAAATGCAATTTAAATAAGGATTTTTTAGGGAGGCAGTACAAAATTTGATGCCACTTGAATTCTGCATACTTAGTAGTACTACGAGCCATTAGAAAGGCTCAAATGTCAGCCAGATACAGAGACGAAAAGGGCACTGTTATCATCAGCAGCAGGAGGAGGAGGAAGAAGAAGAGGAGGAGGAGGAGGAGGAGGAGGAGACAGATGAATGGGGAAGGAGACTAACAGTGAGAGGATCCCGATGAGGTGCCAAACTGAAGAAGCTTGCATGCGAGTTGCTGCTGCTGCTGCTGCGGTTCAGGAGAGGTCAGGTCAACGTCAATATGAGTGAAGAAGGGACAAAAAAGGAAAGGAACAGAAGACATGCTGCGTGCCAAATGAGTATAAATTTGAGAAATAATAAGTAGGCTGAAAAGAAATTATTGTACAGTACAAATAAACTTGCGTGTCTAGTACAGTATACGTAGCAGTTTCTCGATTTTTTTACGGTGTATCTACTTCAAAAAAAAAAAAAAAGGAAATTTGAGACTGTAATTTGGCAATACTGAGATACATTTATAAAGCAAAAGAAAAATCGAGATTTTCCTGTACTGGGTCGTATACATGTGCCACACGTGATAGACAAAGAGAGAAAGGAATAAGACGTGACTATAAATTACCTATGGTTGTTCTCCTCTTCCTCCTCCTCCTGGAGTCTCCTCCTTGTTCCTCCGCTGAGGAGCAGCGTGTGAAAAGAGAAAAGAAGACAAGGGAGGGAAGGAGAGAGAGAGAAAAGGGAAGATATCAGTCGTAGCACACCAATAGAGAAAAAGAGAATTCCTTAGCCTTGAGGAGAAAAAAGTTGCTGATCATTGGAGAGGGAGGAGGGGGGAGGAGGAAACTCCTTCAGGAATCGAAAAATCTTGTGAAGAAGACAGGGATCAAAAAAGGAGCTTCTTTATTCCTTCTCCTCCTCCTCCTCCTCCTCCTCCTCCTGTCGAGAGGGGTTATTGAGTTGTAAATCTTTGTTCGAACGACGACGAGGCAACAGGCCGTTAAAGCAGTCGAGGAGTTTTCTCTCTCTCTTTCTCTTTCTTTGTGCATTTCGACTCCCCTTTTCCCTTTCCCCCTTTGGCCATTTGGGAAAGGGGGGAAGAGGCATAAATTTAAAGAACCCTGCGAGGTGAGCGAAGAAGGAAGGCAATAGATTATTAGCCAGCAACAAGTCTATCTCCTCTATTCCGCAGCTTAAAAAAAAAAAACCTCGCAAGGGTTGGTGGACACCGCGTCTGCAGAGGGAAATTAATCTTTGTTCGAACTAAGAAGGGAGGAAGGAAGAAGATTTCTTGAAGGCGGTGGTTAAAGCGTCTGGACACGAAAAAGAGAGGAGGGGGGGGACGAAGGGGGAGATATGGCCGTTAATCTTGATTAGCTCGAGACTCTCCCTGCAAAAAAAAAAAGGTTTTTTCCAAACATCCTCCTCCTTCCATCGATTGGCGCCGTCTGTTGGAAAGGAGACACGACAATAACTTTTGTGAGCGCCCCCCCTCCTATCTTTGACTCTTTTTTTAAAGGAGGAGGGGAAGGATGAGAAAAAAAGAAATTTCTCTCTTTCCTTTGTCCTCCGAGAAGGAATTTCAGAGATCCACTCAAAAGAGAAGAGACAAAAGGAGACTCCTTTACTTGGCATCACCCAACAAACCCACCTTGGACGACGAGCCTGACTACCGCGTTGGGGCGCTTCCGGTTGTTGACCAGGCAGAGGTACTCGCCGGAGTCGGAGGCCACGGACGGGAACAGGGACAGCGAGAACGGAGGGCGGCGGGAGGAGGCACCGCCAACGCGGCGGCCTCCGTCGCCACCGCCGCGGCTGCCGCCGCCGGAGGACAGGCTGACGCGGCCGGCGTGGCCGGCGTTGGCGTCGGCGTCGGCATTGGCGTCGGCGACTAGGGCCGCCAGTGGATGGCGCACGCGGCCGTCTGGCGAGACGAACTCAGCAACTCTGGAGAGAGAAAAAAAAACACGAAAGTTTTGTAGACGCTGCACGTGATTTGGCAAATAGTATTGATGGGATATGCAATTCCTGTCTTACTTTGTTTCGTGCGACGGCGACGTACCCCCGCACCCTCGGCAGACCCACTCCAGCCTGCGCACCAGCGAATCCGAAGAGACTCCGGCGCAGTGCAGGGTGACGTTGCGCCCGGCGTGCGCCCGGACGGTCTCCGGCGAGGGCCAACCGGACGCGCCGGGCGGGGTCGGTTCGTCGTGGACTGCAAGAGGAGGGAAAGAGAAAGAGAGAAAGTGAGCGACGAGAAATCGAACTATCAGATGTAATGTACACTCGTACCTAGAGCACCCCCCTCCTCCTCGACGTAAAAAAAAATAGCCTTCCCCTCCCCCGCCTCTGCACTCACACTGCCCTCTCCTTCTCTTTCCTCTCCCTGCACTCAATCTGGAACACCATGGCAGGCACCTCTGAGTACGAAGACGAGGAGGAGGACGGACGGGGGGAGGGGGAAGAGAGGAGGAGAGGGAGAGGACGGCGATCGTTCCGGCAGCATCACAAAGCTCTTATGCCACTTCCTCCTTTTCCTCCTCCTCCTTCTCCACTTCGTGTGTGCACACGTCTCCAAAGAGGCACAGGTTTGGGAGACAAAGCGTAAACTTTTTTGCAGGAAAACCTCAGTCGTCTTAATAGTCATGTAGGAGAAACTTTTTCCTTCCCTCATTCTGCGCAATCTTCTTTCTCCTCTCCCTCTTCCTCTCTTCCTTCACATGTGGCATAGAGGTCATGCGGTAATGGAGAGATGAATATCAATGCCCTTCTCTCTCTCTCTGTCTCTCTCTCTCTCTCTCTCTCTCTCGCTTTCTTGATCCCTCTCTCTCCTCACTCCTAATCATTCCGCCGCACACAAGGTCCCTTCTTCTTCCCTATCTGCTCCAGAAGGGCCTTTTTCCTTCCCTCCCTTTCCCTTTTTTTATGTTCCTTGGCAAATATTTGGACAGGAGGCGACGAAGGAAGGAAGAAAGGATATCAAGAGGAGAGAGAGAGAGGAGGGGCAAGAAAAAGTGCTGTGGAACACAAGGAGGAGAAGGAGGAGGTGGCGGCGACGGCGGCATCTTTTGAGCCATCATATCATCCCTCTCGCAGGTGGATGGGGGTGCCTTGATTCAATTGTGGCGGAGGAGGAAAGGGGAGAGAAATGTCATTTCAAGAACCTCCTTCGGAGGGTATTAAAGCCTTTTTTCCGCGGAGGAGAACTTCAAAGAACTTTCTGAAGAAAGGCTCCTCTTCCAGTTCCTTTCTTTTCGTGCGTGTAGCAAGTACATAGTAGACAAAGGGAACCCAAGAGAGAGAAAGGGACGCAAATGTGACATTTTATGGCTCCTTTCTCGCCCCCTTCCTTTTCTTCCTCTTCTTCTCCGGTACTATCTCTTCTCTTTCTGCTATACTTTCACCCTTTCACTTTCTTTCTTTTCCTCCTTCTCCTCTTTCTCCTTCGCCTCCAAGAGTGAGAGAAAGGGTCGATCTCAAAAGGGTGCCTCTCTCTCTCTCCATCTGCCTCCGGGAAGAAAAGAAAACTGCCTTCTTCATACGCGATAGTGACGGCAAAATACCCATCTCTCGATCTCGGGCACAACAACAGCATTAATTTTTCAGCCTCCATGTTCGTTTGCCAATGTTTTTTCGCCTTCCCAGCTCCCCTTGCAGTGTGTGCACTTCTGTACAGTATTTTGGGAACTTACTTCAGCACTCGCCTCCCTCCATTCTTTCAAAAAGCTGCAGGTACTTTAGGTGCTGGGCAAATAAAATTCTCGGAGGGGGGAGGGGGAAGGGTGGAGACAAACGCCCTCCTCTTCCTCCTTTTTCCCCCCTGAGCCGGGGGGTAAATCTTGCTTGGTTGGTTGCTGCTAGAGTTTCTTGTGGGGAAATCCGGGTGACCCCACAACTTTTTAAGCATCGTTTCCCGGGATATGAAATGCGGACGTCAAGGAAATACCTGGCGTTTTCAGGTTACGACTGACGTTTTAAGACCTGCATCCCCGGGTATCCAACTACAGCAGGGAATTTGAGAAACTCTACTGGTAGTTGCTGGAGGGACATGCGTGTGTGGGTGTGTGTGTGTGTGTGTGTGCGCGCGTGTGGCAAGTGGGAAAGGGGAGGGAGGAGATGTCCGCTCTCCTTTTCACATGATAAAATATCCTCTTTATCCCTCACTCTCCTCCTCCTCTTCTCTTTGCGGGAGCTCACCCAGCACTCCTCCCAGCCTCTATTCAGCACGTCAAGAGTGATACAGTGAGGCTAGGAGGAAGAGGAGGCAGAAGCACGTATTGTGGGTTTCAACCCAGCTCAATTCATCTTGTGGGTACTCTTCACGAGTAGCAAAGCCTGGTAGCAAAAGTGGGAAAGGAAAAGAGAAAGAGGAGTGAGTGGGCGTCACAATTAAAGAGGCGGCATCGTACGGTTTGTCAACACTGCGCTTCTGCCTTTCTTCTTCTTCGAAACTTTCTAAAGTTACGAGAGAAAGGCAAACAGCACTTTTCTGGCGGGAGACGGGAGGAAAGAGGATGTGTGATTCTGGCACCTCAAAAGTAGTAGGAGGAGGAGGAGAAGAAAAAGACTTGAAGGCAAAAAAGGCGGAGTTTTTTTTTTTTTTTGCAATGAATGACTTTCAGCTCATATAGCGTTGTGTTGAGAAATAGTACATTATACTCGTAAAAAAATTGGGACCTTCTTTCTTTTTCCTCCTCTCTTTGCGTTGATCTTGCCCATCAGTCCTTGGCTATGGCTGTGTGGGGGTCTTTCCCTCTCTCCCTCTTCCGGCAGATTTGGATATGGAAGAGGGGGAGAGAAAATAATGCATGAGTGAATCTTGCGATATGCGACTATGCGAGGAGGGAAAGAGGAGGAGGGGGAGGCGGAGGGGGAGGAGGAGGAGGAGGAAGAAAGGTCCCGCAAGGAATAGAAGAATGGGAAAAGGGGAAAATCCTCTCATACTCGTATACCAGTGTCCTCCAGTTTTCTGCCTCTTACCGCAAGTCAAAGTTTGTGTATAATTTGGATGCTATACATACTACTATAGGAGAACATTTGGTGCCAGAGGAGGAAGAAATTTCGATTTCAGACACAAATCTTGAGCGAGGTGGCAGGCAGTTCCTCCCTTTCCCATCTCTAAAAAGTTGGTGAACTCCGATTTTGCTCCGCCCCAAAACGACAACGGCGGCGGCGGCGGCGCGGCGAAGTCGACGCGAAACTTGGGAGAGAGACTGGCGTGGTGTGTGTGCGTGCGGCTTCCAATCCGAAGAAGAAGAAGAAGAAGAAAATCTGTATCTGTGCGACTTGAGAGCTCAGTCAGGAAGGGCAGGCAGGAGAAAATTGAAGAGAAAGCAGGGGAAAAAAAGTAAAACTTTTTTTGGTGGTGGTGGGGAGGAAGAGAAGATTTGTGTGTGTTACAAGAGCGGAGAGGGGGAGGGGGAGACGGAGGGTCCCCTTTAGCTTAGATGAGTCTTCCTTGCTCTCCTTTTTTACGGGGCTTTGAACTTCTTAGCTGCGATGCGTCGTCCTTCCTTCTCTTCTGAGGGAAAGAAAATTGTGGACGAGATGAAGAAAATATTTTTTTTCGCCCATTTCTCTCTCTCTCTCTGTCTCCCCAACTAATAACGACACCCCACTATATATTTATATATATATATATATATATATATATATATATATACATTGTACTGTACTTTGTGGCTCAGCAAGAGCAAGCATAATCATTTGGCGTGTGGACCTGTGGGTGTCCAGCTGTATGTTCAGTCGCAATGTCGTAAATGCGTGAGAAGTTGCAAATCTGTACGCAAATAATTTAGGCTCGGCACCGACAGCCACGCTGTAGACGCCATAATTTTCCAGCAGAATAGCTTCGATCGTCGTGGGTAGGGTCCTTTGGCTGCAGCGTCCTCAATCTTCCTCTCTGCCCCCCTCCCCTCCATACGTGCTACACAAAAAAAGAGGAGAGAGAAAGGACAGAACTGAAAACAGACAAGGAGGGCCCCCCCCCACACACACAAGAGGAGGAAATGGAGGGGAGGGAGGGAGGAGGGAGGAGAGGGGGCGTTTCTGCATGACTGGCTCTGCTGTAACGGGAGGGAAGAGGAGGAGGAAGGAGAATTGCCACTTTTCCTAGATTCCAGGAAGGAAGAGGATGTGTGTGGAGAGAGAGAGAGAGAGAACTGCTTAATTCGATGGGTGCCGCTGCGGTCTGGTCTCTTCCTCACTCCTACTCCCCCCTCCTTCTCCTCTTTCTCGTCTTATGGTTTTACACTGCGGCGGCGGACGGCGAAGGCTTGCAAACGTCCCCTTGGGACCAACCTCGCAAGTTTTTCATTCGCCCTAGGTCAAAACAACCCCTTCTTGTCATGTAGGTATTGATTGTTCTTCCGAGAATCGAGAGCGGCTCTCTCTCCATCCAGAGGCTTTTTGGGGTGCAGCAGCAGCAGCAGCAGCAGCAAATTCGTTGTTGCAGCTGGTTGTTGCATTCCCTTTTGTCGTTGCATCGTCTCGCACGGGACATTTTCCTCGGGACTAACCTCCTTCCTCTTACGGATAAGCCTCCTGCTTCTTCTTTCCAGGAGAGTGGATGGAGATTGGGGGAAGGAGGGGAAGAAAGAAAAGGGGGGGAGGGCAAAACTTTTTAAGGGAAGAGGCTCCATCCAAAGTTTTTTTTTTGAGATTGGGCAGCCTGAAAGAGGAGGAAGCCTGTATGTATCTCTTTACTTTTCTCCTCTCTCTCTCTCTCTCTCCTTTTACCATGCCATGATGCACGCACTGTCCAAGGCTCTTTGTTGCACATGAAAGAAGAAGATTTGATCTGATATCTCTACTAGCAAACAAGCCAAGTAACACCTACCGCTACTTTAGTTCGACACTAATTAAATTTCTGAATCAGCGACTTTCTGAAGGAGCCTTTTCTAGCAGTAGAATCCGTAACCAAAGGTGTATCACAAACAGAACACTCCAGAAGTTCTAGATCTTTTTTCCTTAAGAGTAGGTAAGAAGGGTCATTGAGTTGGGGGGAGTAGAAAGAGACTCCCGCTGTCAGAAAGGACAATCGCACAGGGAGGAGGAGGAGGGGTGGGTCAGTCAGTCTCGCCTTTTCAGACTGCTTCTTATACTGCTGTCCTTTCGCATATGCGTCTTCTGCTCTTCTTTCTCTCTCTCTCTCTCTCGCTGCGGGTGGCAAAAAGGAGAAGCTGCTCCCGTACACACACGCACAGGGCTTCAGATAAGCGGATAAGGAAAGGAAGGGGGGAGAGAAAAAGTTTAAAAATTCTCTTTGGTCCCCCTTCTCTCTCCTTCGTTTTTCTCTCTCAACTGCTTTGTGTCCTCCTCCTCCTTCTCCTCCTCCTCCTCCCCCCCACTTGCTTATCCGTGCGGTCATTAAGCAATCGACCCACCGAATCTATCTTCTCTTTCCTTTTAAGGGAGGAGAGGGGGAGGGGAGGATATTAGGCGCATTAAGAGATTCGAGCGTCGTTATTTGGGAGGGCAAGCTGAGTCTGTTGGGAAGAGACATTTTAAGAGCCGAGACAAAAGCTGGATGGATTGACATTTTTTCGGAAGAAAGAACATAAGAAACCTATTTTTATATTTGGGCAACATCCTCAGAGACTCATTAAGTCACGGGAAACGGCATCAGAGACTCCATCGAGCTCCTCCCTCCTCTCATCTGACGTTGCCCTCATTGGAGAAGTGTGTGTGTGTGTGTGGTCTCTCCCTCTCTCTTTCTGGAGACTCAGCCAAGCGGAGAATTGTTGCTCCTCTGGATGCTCCTTCCCTTCTCTCCCCCCCCTCCCCTCTGCCCATTCTGCTCCTTCGCCACTTAAAGATGGCAGAGGAAGGAAGGAGGAGGAGAGAAACCAAGCGACCAAGAACGGTAGCAGAACCTTCCTTTTCTTGTGCAGAAAAAAAGGGAGCCATTGCAATTGCCCTAAAGGAAACTCCCGAAAAGTCCCTCTCACACAGAATGGGCGTCTATTTCTCTCTCTCTCCCTCTTTGTGGAGGGGAGCTTGCATTAAAGGTTGGGGAGAAAAAAAAACCAGCACACGAGCATGTAATTGCCGGCGCTTCCCTTCAAGTTGATCTTGGCATCTCCCCCTTTCTTTACTTTGTCAGTGTTGGCGTTAATGTCGTTTCTTTCTCTCCAAAATGGGCGGCTGAAATGGGAAGGAGGGAGGGAGAGGGGCCGGCCCTCCTCTTTCCTTTCTCATCCTTCGCTTGGCGTCGGAGCTTCACGGAAATGTCCGATATTGGATCGACTTTGCAGCCGACGCCGCTGACGACGATGGGGAGCAGAGGAGGAAAGAGGAGAAGGTGGGGAGGAGGGGGGAGGAAAGGGCCGTTTAACCTGCGTAGCAGAATGTGGGCGGGATGTGTAGTGTGTGTGTGCTGAACGTTATTATTGGTTAGAGGAAGGCCAAATGTTGTATGGGTGTGTACGCAGGCGACTGAAAGACTGGTACACTAGCAGAGCATGAGCATGCTACTGCTAGTAGCATTCCTCGCCTCAGACTTGCAGCTTTTTTGCAGCCTTCCTTTTTTTTTCTTTCGTCCGATATTTTTTCGTCTATATCCGACACTCCCCTGCCTTCCTTCCTCCCTTCCTCCCTCTGACGGTTTGCTTCCATTCTCGTGTGAGACTTGGCAGGGAG
>JAAUYM010028881.1_pt1 | contig 12293 bp, 7 predicted proteins | sample 7278001 | NCBI WGS metagenome assembly JAAUYM01 (sample SAMN14350224, study PRJNA611818) | marine sediment metagenome | isolation source: surface marine sediment (1.8m) | place: French Polynesia: Moorea | collected 2018-08
GCTTCTTTCCCTCTTTCCTCCTTCCTCCTTCTCCTGTGCTTTGCTGTTCAGCTGTCGTCCAACCAAGCCAGCCAGCCAGGAAGACCAAAGGACAACTGCGAAAACATCCTCTGGAGAGCGAAGAAAAGAAATTCGCAAAGTCAGGAGGGTAGGGAGTGGAGTGGAGTGGAGTGGAGTGCCAGTGGCAGTGGGCGCACACAGGGCAAGAAAGCAAGCTGCCCTTCCCCTTCCCCTCCCCCTCCCTCTCCCCCGCCTTCGCCGTTGGGAGGTCCACGTCAGGATCCAAAGGAGGCTGATCCAGATCGGTGAGCAACGGCTTCTGGAGGAGGAGGAAGGGGATTCCAACGGACTTTGGGGGGGCGACGGACAAGGTCTTGGCAAGTTAGTATTTCGCGCTACCATGTCGACTGAGGGATCTCCAGAGGAGGAGGAAACTCCTCAAGAAAGGGTCGAGGAGGAGGAGGAGGAGGAGGCTGTAGAGCAGCATAACCAGGTTGACGAGCAGATAGAGATGGAGGTGGAGGTGGAAAAGAAAGAAGAGGAGGAGGAGGAGGAAGAAGAAGCCGACGTGAAGGAGAGAACTTCTCCCCGTTCTCCTCCCAAAGAAGCCGTGGTTGGCGGCATCCCGGACTCGTTCAAGAGCGAGCTGTACTTCTTGGTGGCCAAGTTCCTTGAGGGCGACCCGAGGACGGCCCCGGCGGCGGAAGCGCTCAAGAAGGAGCTGGACAGGGGCCAGCTGCTGACGCCCAGGTACGACTGGACCGGGAAGGCCCACCCGAACACCTTCTCCGAGATGGGCAGGGAGGTGGGCATGGGCAAGGACGGCGGCGCACTGCACAGCGACCACCTGCTCAGGCTGTGCTTCAAGCTCTCCGGGATGGGGTTGGACGGAGGCAAGGTGGGCGGCTCTGCGGCCACCCGGACCCTGGTCGGTCGGCACCCGGTCCTCAACCCCTCCCTGCCTCCCCCGGGGCGATCGCACTGCCTCAGCGCGCTCAGGAACCGGGAGTTCGGCCTCCCCGCCTCCCTCTCCCCGTCGTCCTCCGGGCGCGCCTTCCAGGTGCGTCTCTCGCGCCAGCTGCGCCGCCTGCGCCGCACCCTGGGCCACCTGTCCGCCGTCTACTGCCTCCTGTTCGACCGCACCGGCCGACTCGTCATCACCGGCGCAGACGACCTCCTCGTCAAGTGTTGGCGCGCCAGAGACGGGAGGCTCATACACACATTCAGGGGGGCCTCCTCCGAGATCAGCGACCTGGCAGTCTCGCACGACAACAGGTCAGGAGGAGACGTTGCTTCTTCATGTCACCTACAGTAATGCGTAAAACAAAAATTAATCTGTTTCCACCCCACCCCCATTTTTTAGACTGCTCGCTGCCGGCAGCTGTGACAAGATCATCCGCGTGTGGTGTCTCCGCACTGCCGCCCCCATTGCCGTCCTCTCCAAGCACACGGGCATGATCACGGCCGTCAACTTCTGTCCCTTTTCGCCCGACGAGTCCGCATTTCATTTGTCCTCTACCTCAGGAGATGGAACGGTTTCCTTCTGGAGATATAGGTAAGGCACATAACTATAATGCACGAAGAGTTATCATAAGGTTGATTATTATTATTACTAGGGCATCATTATTATTATTGTTGTAATTATTATTTCTACGTATAACAATAATAATTATGTTATTATTATTATTACCATTGTCATTCTCACTGTCATTATAATTAATTATTGCTTAATTACACCCCCAGGTACAACGAGCACGACATGGCCGTCTTTGAAGAGGCTCCGACACGCTATCACGAGAAGATCCGTCCTGGCCAGGCCACCATGCTGTGCGCGTCATTTTCCCCGGGAGGCACCTTCTTTTGCGTGGGATCCGCCGATCACAACGTGCGCGTCTACCAGATGAACTGTCCCGACGGCCCGCAGCGCATCCTGGAGGAAGAGGTTCACGAGGACAGGGTGGACTCCATCCAGTGGTGCAACCAGCCCGACCAGCTCAGGTTTATCTCCGGGAGCAAGGACGGCACGGCGCGCATCTGGATCTTCAAGGCCAAAAAGTGGCACACCATCGTGCTCAATATGAAGACTGGCGACAACTCCAGGCAGGCCCCTTCGCCCTCTACCTCCTCCGGAGGACGAGCGGGAGTGGTCTCGTCGTCCTCCCGCTCCGCCTCGAACGCCAACGGCAAGGGAAAGCAGGCTGTCGCCGACGGAGAGTCCGACTTCCGGGTCACCATGGTGGCCTGGACGAACGACGATAGCCTCGTGGTCACGGCCGTCTCCGACAAGACGCTCAAGATTTGGGACTCCGAGACGGGCCGACTGCGCAAGACCCTCTTGGGCCACGAGGAGGAGATCTTCGTGCTCGAGCCCCACCCTAGCGCCTGGAACCTCCTCCTCTCCTCCGCCCACGACGGGCAGATTATGATATGGGACCTCGACACGGGCCGGGCCCTCTTCAAGCACAAGAACATGGTGGAGGAAAACGGCCAGCAGAGAGGACACGCCGCCATCTACGACGCCAAGTGGTCTCCGGACGGCCTCGCAGTGGCCGCCAGCGACAGTCACGGACACCTGCTCTTCATCGGGCACGGCTCCTCCGAGCCCTACGACCGACTGCCCATGGAGCTCTTCTTCCACACGGACTACCGACCCCTGCTGAGAGACTCCTTCCACAACGTGGTCGACGAGCAGACGCAGGTGCCTCCTCACCTACTGCCGCCGCCCTTTCTGGTAGACTCCGAGGGCAGCCCCTATCCAGGATACATCCAGACCTTCGTTCCGGGAAGGGAAAAGATGAGTGAAAGAGAGGCGTTGCTACCGGGTGAGGCAGCCGCGCTTGGCCAGGCTCGGGACAACCAACTCCAGCAGCAAAACCAGCAAGGCCAGGAAGCACCACCAATGCCGATTCCCCCGATCCAGCAACAACTGCAACTTTCTGCTGCGGAACCCCAACCGGGGCAACCGGGGCCTTCCAATGCCAGCCGAGCAAGTCAAGATGGAGAGAGACCAGATCCTCAAGAAGGTAGCAGCAGCAGCAGCAGGGGTGCCCGTTCCATCGTCCATCCGCAGAGAAGAATCCTCCTTGATAAAGAGTGCGCCAGCAAGGACGTCAAGGAACACTTGGACCTGAAGAAAGTCTCTGCGGTCATCGAGTCCAGTGTGCACATTACAGAGTCGAACAAGGTGATGTTCGACCACGACTACGCCAGGTCCATCAGCAATTCTGCCTCCAAGGCCAAGAAGAAGGCCAACCAAAGAGGAAGGAGGGGAGAGGGGCAGAGCGCAAGGCCGACAAACAGGAGGGAAGAAAATGAGGAAGAGGAGGACGAGGACGAAAATGAAGACGAAAATGCAAACGAGGGAGAAGACACGAGTGACAGCTCCCTGGACGAGAGCGACCTCTCCTCCATGGAATCCACTTCGGAGGAGGAGGACTCCGACGACCACTCAGACTGGGGGTCCGACGCGGAGGAGGAGCCCAAGTCTGACAAGTCCAGCCCTTCCGCGGCGGAGAAGAAGAAGGCCCAGCAGCGCGCCGCGGCCAAGGCCAAGAAGAGGAGCGCGGCGCAGAGGTGCAGGGAGAACATGTTGAGGAATCCCGGGGACATCACGGACGACTACATGCCCTCCGCTTGGCTGTCCGAGTCGTTCCCGAAGAAAACCCCCTACTTCCCTCAGATCGGAGACGTCCTCATGTATTTCAAGCAGGGCCACGAGAAGTACATCGACCTGGTGAAGACGCGGAAGTGCTACGAGGTGAACATGAGGGAGCAGGAGTGGATGAGGAAGAAGAGCATCGGCGAGTTCTGCCTGGTCAAGGTCACCAACATCAGGTTTGAGATCCGCCCTCCCCGTCTCTGCGTCTTGAAGTTGGCACTGCTGAGCCAGAACGGGATGAGAGCCACCGGAGACTCCTTCACCATTAAGTACCACGACATGAACGACGTCGTGGACTTCCTCGTCCTCCACGACATCTACAAGAACTCGTCTCGAGGGCAGAACTGGAAGAACGGAGACAGGATACGTTGTCAGATTGACGACTGCTGGTGGAAGGGGACGGTGAAGAAGGTGGAGCACCACGACGCTGCCAAGAGGTCCCCGTTCCTCTCCATCTACGTCCACTGGGACAACGGCGAGAAGGAGCACCTGAGTCCCTGGGACCTGGAGCAGCTGACAGAGGACACCGCGGACGTGCCCGACGGAACTCCGGTCACGCCCGAACAGCTGAAACAGAGCCTCTATCGGCCCAGGGAGGAGGAGTGGAACGGCATGGGAGTGGAGACAGAGAGCAGACGCATCTCGGAAGCCTTGGAGACCATTATGTCCCTGGCCATCGCTGAGCCCTTCAACTATCCCGTCGATCTGACAGCTTACCCGGAATACATGCTGGACGTGGAGTACCCCATGGACCTGACGCTGGTCAAGGCGAGAGTGGACAACCACTTCTACCGCCGGATCGACGCTCTGGTATATGACATTAGGTTTATCCACGCAAACGCTGCCAGCTTCAACCGCCCGAGGAGCGATATAGTCAAGAACGCCAAGATGATCTCGAACCTGACTCTCGAGATCGTCATGGATCCCGCCAAGACGAAGGACGACGTGAGCTCCATCTACCACATGCTGCAATCGAACTTCGAGTGGACGGACAGCGACGAGAAGGAAGAGGGAGCACAGGAGGAGGAGGAGGATGGTGGGGAGAGCGAGGAGAGCGGGGATGAAGAGACGACTCCGCGATCGTCGCGATCTCTCCGCGCCAACAAGTCTTCTTCCAAGTCGCCTCCAAACCTCAACCCGAAGAAGTGGAAACACGACTGCAACGAGCTGCTCAACGACATGGTTGCGAACCCCTTGTCCGTGCCCTTCCGACAGCCCGTCAACGAGGTGGAGTTTCCGGACTACCACCGGTACATCACCACGCCCATGGACATATCCACCGTGAGGGAATCCCTGCACATCGGCGACTACGCGTCGCCGGTGGACTTCCAAAAGGACGTTCTCCTCATCTTCAGGAATTCCAGAGAGTACAACACGGACAAGAAGGCCAAGATCTGGTCCATGACGAACAAGCTGGAGGAGTGGTTCGAGGATCGCTTGCGCGACGTGGTGCACGAGTGGAGAAAGACCAACAGGAGGATCGCCCTGGCCAAGGCCAAGAAGAAAGAGAAGAAGGGCCACGACAAAAAGTTTAAGGGTAAGGGAAAGGGAAAGGGCAAAGGACAGTCGAACAAGATCAGAAAGTCCAGGCCAAGCAGGACCTTTTCAGAGGAAGATGACGATGATGAAGACGAAGAGGAAGAAGAGACGCCAAGCTCAGAGATCACGCCTTCAAAGAGGCCCAAGCCGGTCCGCTCGGCAAAGGCAAGGACGAAGGAGACGTCGGAAGACGACAACGACGACGACGACGACGACTTTGAGGAGAAGATGCCGACGCCAAGCACGTCCAGGAGCAGAGCCCTGTTTCAGAAGGCCTCCAGGGACCGGGAACGGACTAGAAGGGCCGCGAGAGTGAGCCCGCCAAGACCGAACATGTTCCAGTCGCAGGCCAGCGCCGCCGGACGGAGGATTTCATCCAGGATTCCAAAGCCCCCCATCCGGTATCGCGAGAACCTGGGCAACGAGGAGGAAGAGGAGGAAGAGAATCTGAATCTGGGTAGGGGGTCCCAGAGAACTGCCCGTCCCACCGTCAGCATGAGAGATCCCTCCCGTAGTGATGACGACGCTGACGCCGACGACAACCGACCTCTTGCTGCTGCTGCTTTGTCGTCGTCGGCGGCGGCGGCGACGCCTGCGCTCTCAACGCTCTCCACTCCCTCCACTGCCAGGCCTAGGAGACAGAGGAAGCCTCTGAGGAGAGAGCAGTACACGTACTCGGACGAGGAGGAAGAAGAAGAGGAGGAGGAAGAAGGCGAGGACGAGGAGGACACGCGACCTCTGTCCTCGCAAAGAAGGCCCAGGAAGAGAGGCTCTCCTGCCCAAGAAACAACTCCAAAGAAGTCGACCGTCAACGCCAGACCAAGTCCCGCGGACGTCTCCGGGTCCTCCACGAGGTCCCGCCTGCTGAGCGCCACGGACGAGGAGGACGACCTCCCGCTGGCCAGGAAGCTGAGCGCAAAGGCCAGAAACGGCACGCCCATTTCCAAGGAGGCTCAGACGGGGGCGAAGCCGGCTGCAGAGACGAACGGCGTCACCAGGGCGCTGAGGGTGTCGCCCAGGAAGAGGAAACAGAAGGAGGACAGCGACTTCGACGGGGTGGACGAGGTGGGGAGCGAAGAGGAGGACGAGGACCAGTCGGAAGACGACATGCCTCTCAGGAGAAGGTCCCGCGGCGCAGCCAGGGGGGCAGACGGCAAGAAGGCCAAGCGTGACACCTCCGACGAGTCGTGGAGCGCCAAGATGAAGAAGAAGAAGAAGAAAATTCCGGTCAAGAAGGGCATCAAGAAGTCTGAGGTCAGCGACGAAAGTGACTTTGAAGACGAAGACGAGGAGTCTGAGGACGAAGAGGCATATGATTCTGAAGAGGAAGGAGGGGAAGAAGAGGAGGAAGAGGAGGAGGAGGAAGGTCTTAGCGTGAGCGAGGACGAAATGCCAATAGGGAAGACAAGGAGGGGGAGACCACAGAGGAGGGCGGCGATGCAGCCCAAGCCCAACACGTCAAAGCGGGCGGCGCAGGCCATCGACTCTGAGAGCGAGCGGACGTCGGCCAGGAGGCCGTCGAGGCTGACCAGCAGGAACGCCGCCAAGGCTGCTGCTGCTGCTGGTGATGGAGGCGTCTTTCCGGAGGGCTCTCGGGCGCCGAGAGAAGCGAGGAGGGCGGCACAGAAGCGGTCCTACTTCGAAGGGGACGACGACGAGGAAGACGCGGAGGAGGAGGAGGAGGAAGAGGAAGACTCCGCCAGGGAGAACAGGCGTCCAAGGAGGGCGGCGTCGAAGCGGTCCAGGCTGGCGGAGTCGGACGAGGATGACTTTGAGGACGGGGACGAGTCGGAAGAGGACAAGAACGCGCGGGGGAGCAGAAGGAAGCCCAACCCGAGGATCATCTGATCAGAGAAAGAGGCATAAATATTATGATGTAGTGCACTGTGTACGCACCTGGATAAAATGGTGATCAGTATTTTTGTGACATTTTGTACACACCAGTAAATCATGTAGGCAAAAAGAGGGGGATAAGGAGAGGGGCAGGAAGCAAAGAGAAGAAAAAAGTTGTACCCAACACAATTATGCATAGAGAACGAGTGATAGAGTCACCCAAATCTGACTATTTAATTGTGCTCCAGATCGTCATAATAAAATAAGAATGAATTTCGGAGCATTTTGCTTTTTTCAGTACCATTTATGTATTTTCTCTTCTCTCGTTGGGGCGATGGATGGGCCAAACTGATATGCTCACACTATATTAGTAGGTACGATATCTAGACTTCGATGCAGATTTCATACCGCATGTGTCATTGTGTCATAATATCATTCCATTAGCATTTTGACGGGAGACCCTCCTGACGCTGCTTTGCTTTCTCTTCAAAGCGGCTCTAATTTGGATACTACCTGTAGACACATTTTTACCAATTAAAACTCACTAAACTGCTACACACAAAGACACAAAACTGCTAATATAGTACAATGTATTGTACAGTATGTAGTTTAGTGGAATACATACGTATTCCTCACCTTCCAGTCAGGCAATCTTGAGAAAAACACGTGATTTGTTGCAGATGCAACATCTTTGGTTTGGTAACTTTATTTTAACAATGCATTTGAAGTGATTTAAGCGCTGTACGTGTTATAAACAATTCTATTTTCAATTAGTGTTAAAACTGGATTCGTAAGCAAAAAAAAGTCTCAGTAGCTTTTTTATTATGTACCATCCATCATTATGTGCCATGTCAATAAAGTCAATTTTTACAAATTTGGAAAACTGGCAGTTGGTTAATATTTTGGCTAATTTTTTGGTGCGTCAAAATTTAGACTTTTTTAATCACCATGGGAAACTTGCAGATGAACGCAGTGAAAAAGAAGAAGCACTTCGAAAAGAAGGCCCCCTACCTGGCCATGATAGGGAGGAGGCGGCGCAGGAAGGAGTTCGGCCCCGACTTCGCCCAGCGGCTCCCGCAGGTGACCCCGCATGGGCACTGCAGACTCCGCCTGCTCAAGCTGGACCGGATCAAGGACCACCTGCTGCTGGAGGAGGAGTTCATCCGAAACAAGGAGCTGCTGAGGCCCCGCGGGGCGGAGGACGCCGTCGCCGCGGAGAAGGTGGAGATCGACGCCATCCGCGGGTCCTGCATGCGCGTGGTCAAGATGACGGAGATGGTGGACGACAACCACGCCATCGTGTCCTCCATCATCGGGGACGTCTACCTGCCGGTGCTGAGCTTCGTGGACCGCGACCTGCTGGAGCCCGGCTGCACCGTCCTGACCACGTTCGTCATCGGCGCCGTGGTCGGGGCGCTGGCGGACGACCGCGCCCTGGCGCTCTCAAAGGTCAAGATGGAGAAGAGGCCCAAGGAGACGTACGCCGACGTCGGGGGACTGGCAGAGCAGATGCAGGAGATCAAGGAGTCGGTGGAGCTGCCCCTCACCCGGCCGGACCTGTACGAGGAGATGGGCATCAAGGCCCCGAAGGGCGTCCTCTTATACGGGCCGCCGGGGACGGGGAAGACGCTCCTGGCCAAGGCCGTGGCCAACAAGACCTCCGCCACCTTCATCAGGATCGTGGGGAGCGACCTAGTCAGGAAGATGATGGGGGAGGGCGCCAGACTGGTGCGGGGCATCTTCAAGCTGGCCGAGGACCACGCGCCCTCCATCATCTTCATCGACGAGATCGACGCCGTCGGCACGAAGCGCCACGACGGGGCGAGGGAGGGAGAGCTGGAGGTGCAGAGGACCATGCTGGAGCTGCTCACCCAGATGGACGGGTTCGACAAGAGGAACGACGTCAAGGTGGTCATGGCCACCAACCGCATCGACAGCCTCGACCCGGCCCTCATCCGTCCGGGCAGGATAGACAGGAAGATAGAGATCCCGCTTCCCCCGCAGGAGACACTGGAGCAAATCTTCAAGATCCACACCCGCCTCATGAGCCTGTCGGACGACGTCGACGTGAGGGAGTACGTCTCAGACAAAGAGCGCCTCTCCGGGGCGGACATCAAGGCCATGTGCACGGAGGCAGGGCTACTGGCTCTGAGAAGCAGGCGGACTAGGATAACGGCAGCTGACTTTGCAAAGTCCAAAGAGAATGTTATCTATCGCAAGCAGGATAACATTCCTATCGGGATGTATTTGTAGGATGAAGGAGTTTTTTCGTTACTTTTTCTTTGCATGTGTACGTTCTGCTTCCCAATGTTTTCATGAGGTTTTTGTTTTAAAATTCACCTTTGGAATTTCTGCACACCCAGCGTATTTATTGATGGGTACACACCTTGCTTTTCTTCTCGAATTGCTCAATTCAGAGTTACTGCAGCTTTATGTGCCAAATGTTTTTGAATGGACTCCTGTCAGATCCTTGACAAAACATGTCATGCAACATGCTATTGGTTTGTGCGACATCATTGCACTGTTGATTTTTCATAAAGGATCTCACAAAAACTAAGTAACATCAATCCTCTTAACAGATTATGTGCATCAAAGAATACATCTAGTTTGTGTGCTTTTGGTAGGGAACAATCCATCCCAAGATTTTTTTCAAGATTTTTTTGATCCATCTGATCAAAGAAAGATGTATGATGTACATAGTAGTGCAACTGTAATACGCACCTGGATGAAATGGCGAGCACATCAGTATTTTTGTGACATTTTGTGCACACACCGGTAAATCATGTTACTAGGCAAAAAGAGGGGGAAAACGGAGGGGCAAGCAAAGAGGAGAAAAAGTTGTCCCAACGCAATTATGTCTTGAGAACGTGTGATAGTCACCCAAATCTGACTATTTAATTGTGCTCCCAATCATCATAATAAAATAAGAACGAACTTCAGAGCCTTTTGGATTTTTTTAATTTCAGTACCATTTATTTATTTTTTCTCTTCTTCCCTTTTGGGCGGTCGATATGCCCAATCGATATGCTCATACTATAGTACAATCTCTAGACTTTGGTACAGATTTCATACCGTATCCTATGTCGGTGAAAGTAAGTTTTTCGATGCTCTTAGGTAACGAGTGGATGCTGCATTTTTTTGGTACAAGTTTTTTAATGCCTCTCTCTCTCTCTAAGCAGTGATGAATGCCCATGGGAAAAGCATTCTTCCGTCAGTCCCTGAGCGACGTCCTTAGAGATCTGAGCGTGCTGGCGGAGTGGTCGGGGTGCGCGAGGATGCCTGCGGGCGGCGAGTGCAGGTGGGACCGGTAGGAGGTGCTGCTGGCCCTCCCCATGGTGCTGGAGCCGGCCAGGTGGCGGTGGTACAGGCTGGACGGGGGAGGCAAGATCGACGAAGACCTGCCGCTGGGCGAGGACGACGATGAGTCTGAAGAGGAAGAGCTGCCTGAGGATGATGCTGAGGATGATGCGTGCTCCTCCTTGACGGGGGTGCCCTTCCTGCTGGCGTAGATGCAGAGGACGCACACCACGAGGATGCAGAACTGCAGAAAGACAAAGGAGGCGGCGGTGACAATGACCACGGTCCAGCTGGCGCAGAAGACGTCGTCGGCGTCGTAGTCGCCCTCAACGAAAACTGGGAGAAAAAAACAGCGTGTGACACATTGACTGTCGTGCACATAATGTTTTTCTTGTGTGGAAGATGAAATACCAAACTAATAATAATCCTCCTCCTCAGACAGCAAAGCGTAGGCTTGTACCAAAGAGAGAAAGAAGAGACGAGGTCAGTTTGTAGTTTAACAGGAAGATTTTGCCCTGAATTCTCACCTCCGTTTCCTGCCGACCTGATGTTGCTGTCCCTGACCTCGTCGATCTTGGTGCCCGTCTCTACCCTGATCTGCTTCCTCAGCGGCGTCGTGTAGTAGATGACCTCCTGCTGCAGGTTGGGGTCGTAGATGAACTGCTGCTGGGACTCCTCCTTCTCCTCCTCCACCTGAGCCGCCCTCTTCCTCCTCCTCTTTTTGCCGAATGACAACACTCCGTCACCGCAGTCAACCTGCGTATATAGGAAAATATAGAATATTTTGAGAAATATTATTGTAGGTACTTCATGTATTTACAGTACAGTAGGTTCATAAATGCGGCAGCTTAGACTCATTACCGGGTTGCAGGCATCCTGGCAAAACTGGACGTTGACCTCGAAGTTGACGACCGTGGTGTCGCTGAACTTGAAGGCCTCGAACCTGCCCAGCAGCGCGCCAGTCTCCGGGTCCTTGGTCAGTCCCGGGAAGACCGGGTCGGTGGGGCAGCCCCTGTCGTCCAGCAGGAGGATCTCCTCGTCGTCCAGCCCACTCTGCGCCACCAGGTTCCTGGCGAAAATGTCGAAGATGCTGTCGCCGTCCAGCTCGATTCGCAGGAAGAGCGGCTCTCCCAGCTTTGTCCCCTGGATATCCTGGCCCTGCTCGTTGACGATGCGGAGCAGCACGCGCGGCTGGGGAGCGGTGCCGTTGACCACAGAGGTGGGAATGCCGGGCAGCTGGGAGGTGGGATCGGTCGGCTGGCCGTCGCCGTCCTTCGGCTCCACGGTCCTGTAGTCGGGAGACAGGCTTGGGTTAGGAAAGGAGGGGAGTGGGTGATGGAGAGAAATGGGGTGGAGGTTGGGGGGGGGGATTTGAAAAATATACTTTGTTATCATATTTAGAGTTGAGGCACGTTATACAGTATACGTAACAATTGTGTCTCTAGGATTGCACGTGACGCTTGCCACCAGGACTCAGAATGAATTTTTAGTTACCCTGCGATGATGTCGTAGCTGTTGGTGACGACCTTGTCCCCGGCCACCTCGAAGAAGCAGAAGAGCTTGATGGCTCTGTCGCCCTTCTGCTGGATGATGGGGTGGTGCTGGATGACAATGGTGTTGGAGAAGACGCCCTTCTCCTCCAGCCTGACCCCGCAGCGGTCGACCTCCTCCTCGTAGGCGAAGGTGAGCGAGGTCTCCCTGGCGCCGTCGCCCCTGACCGAGCAGCCCCGCGGGTTCGTGTGAGCGAACATCTTGCCGTCGAAAGGATCCTCCGTGTTCAGGGTCACCGTCATCGTCGTGTCCGTGCACACCAGGCTCACTGAGGGGGGGGGGGAGATTAAAGCTCTCTCAGCATGTAATGGTGTAATGCAATGTATACTTTGTTTGTGTGTCTCTGTCATGCTACTTTTCAGTTGCTATAATTCAGGTGTAAGAAATAAGGAAACAAACAAAACTAACTCAAAAA
>JAAUYM010057826.1_pt1 | contig 12293 bp, 19 predicted proteins | sample 7278001 | NCBI WGS metagenome assembly JAAUYM01 (sample SAMN14350224, study PRJNA611818) | marine sediment metagenome | isolation source: surface marine sediment (1.8m) | place: French Polynesia: Moorea | collected 2018-08
ATTCCCCCCTCCCCCCCCCTGCTATCACGTGATAAACTCCGTGTCGATGTTGATACCCCCTGTGCCCGTCGTCGGCGACGCTCCGTCCGTGTACTACAGCCTGGGATCGAACCACCCGATGCCCAGGTAGGCGTAGACGGACACGGAGAAGTTGTTGTCGTCCACCGACACCAGGTCCTGGATCATCATCGACGTGTCCACCTCGGTCACCACGCCTGAGGAGGAGGAGGAGGAGGAGGAAGAGGAGAGAAACGTAGGTAAAGAGAACATGAGAGAAAAGACTCTGTTCAAAGACCTGTAGCGAGACAATGACGTAGAGAAATGACGGTGGGTACCCAAAAATCACAAACTTCTTCTCAAAAAGACCAACAACAACAACTCGTTGCGTTCGCCATAGGTAAAAAATTTCTCTCTTTTTATGGGAGGGGGAGGGTGCTGCACTGATCGAAAAGCCGCAGATTCAGGAGGAGGAAGAAGTTCCCACAGACAAAAAAAAAAGTAGGAAAGGATGGCCCAATGGCTCGACAAACAAACCTCGATCGCGGGAAAGGGGGGGTCTGCGGAGTGGATCTTGCGGACCTGCCTTTATCCCTCAATCAGCTTTCCTCTCTCTCTCTCTCCACATCCAGAAAGATGGACTCTGCAGCTTCCATCTCTCTCTCTCTCTCTCTCTCTCTCTCTCCCTCACAAGGGCCCTGAGTGACTGACTGATCCAATTTCCCCCTTCCTCTTCCTCCTCCTTCCTCCTACCTACCTATCTGTTTTTAGCGTCGCCCTCAGGGTGCTTTGGCAGTGAGGAAAGGAAAGGAGGAAGAGGCCCCAGTAAAAGCATCGACGGAGACAGAGAGATGATGAAAAACGTCCCTCTTATACTGCTACAGCAGAAGTCTGATATAAAAAAGTAACCTCCATTATTCAGATTGCTCTGATTGCCAAGTTTTTAAAATCCAATTTCGCTATAGGTAGTGAAAAGCTCTTCATATTTTTTAAGCTTATCAGAGTTCTACTGTACCGACATTTCTTTTTCTTTCCTTTTCCTTTCCGCGTCATAAATCTTAATGCACTTTGTGTGTCCCGACATCGACAGAAAGTGTCAGTGGAAGGAACGGCTAAAAAAAAAAAAAGAAATATTTTTTTTGGGGGGGGGAAGCAATCCTTTCCTGAAAAGCTTTAAGTTGTGTAGCCATGGATACAAGTCACAAATGATCAAGTCTGTGGCTTTAGCCTTTGTAGGCTTTGTTCATGCCAGGAAAACAATCCACTCTAAGATTTTAAGTGTACTACTTTAAAGCCACCCGTTCTGAAGGGCTTGTTAAATCAGAGAAAATGCTCTTTCACTTCCAGCAAACTAAACTTACGATTATTAAACCAAACGAGACAAAACTCTTAGAGCACAAATAGAAGTACTGTAAAACAATATACTAGCGCACAGACTCAAGTCCGGCCCTCCTTCATTAATTCAAGGCCCTGCTGTAGGCGGAGTAATTTGGGTTTAAGTGCCAATGTTTATTCAGCAGCAGGGTGGGAGGGGCAGCCTCTTCTGGAGAACCTTCATCCAGCGCCACCTCCTTCCTGGAAAGTGGCGACGAAAAAGTTGGATCATAGTTGGACGTGCCACAATTTTTGCCTCCTCCTTCTCCTCTTTCTCCCGAACTGCGGAGAAACGCACCACTTCTCCCATATTTTGGTGACATTAAACTGTCATGCAAACGGCCGCCCATGAGAGGAAGAGGAAGAGGAGGAGGAGGAGAAATGGGAGTCTCTCTGGGGGACGTTGGGCCTGAAAGCGCACACCCAAAAATGGAAAAAGTGCTTTTAAACTAATGACTCTCTGAAGGGGGGAATGGAAGGGGAAAGAACGTTTCACTGCTCTTTCTTTAAGGTGTGTGCATTGGCGTGACTGCAGTCTTTTTTGGGGAGGAGGGAAGGGGTACTACGGGATAAGGAAATGCAGCAATGGGGGGAACGAACATGAACCTATCGCGTGTTGGTGTTGTTTCTCCCTTGCTGTGGTACTCCTGCTACAGTGGATACATCTCGACTGTCTTGAGATACAACAACACAGCTTCACACACACGTGATCCGACCCAACGTGCACCCACGTGTACCCACATGTACCCACGTACCCACGTGTGTACCCATGGGTGCCCACGTGTGCTACAACATTCGAAGGCCTTCGTAGTACTGTATAGTACAGTAGATCGACTGTGTACGGTGTGTATGCACATGTTGTATGTACACATGTAGTAATAATGCACTGCTGAATGCACCGATGCCCACTTGTGGTGGCGGTGGGGGTAAAAGCGAAAGTAGTGGAGGGGGGGGGGAGGCCGAGAGACAGACAGAGAGAAAGAGAGATAAGATTGATTGGGAGGGCGAAGGGGGGATGGGGCAGCCAGAGGCGTCTTCCTATTGTCTGCTAGCGTCCGCGTGTTGTGTCGGGCTAAAAGCAATTAGTGCCAAAAAAAAAGGGGGAGATGATGGAACAGGGAAGGTCGCGGATGTTAGGTGTACACACATGACTATCCTTCCACAAATAATTGCAAATGATATCGCATGGTAGGTACAGTATGTCCCAGAAAAAAATTATGACATATAGGTATACAGTACAGTAGTTGGTCGCCCCTGAAGCCGACCAACATTTTAAGAAATATATAGCAAAATGAAAACAGATCCTGTCAGTTTTTGTTGGGACATCCTGCATGTATGTACACGTTGAGCACACACCTGCAAAAATACTATAGTAGTAAATGCGTCAATTGTTGCGAAATTGCATTGTACGAGAGCTCACCCTTGGGAGCCTCCAGCCTGTTATACCCGGCCGGCAGGCAGAACCCGCTGACGCAGCGTCGCTGCGCCGACGACTTTTCAGACGGCGACGCCGAGACCGACGGGGACAACGACAACGTCGTCACCAGCACCAGCAGCAACAACTTCTCGACCTTCGCCATGTCAAGAAAAAGAGTTTGGCCTGGCTCTCTGTATAGGGCAACTTTCTCCTCCTTCTCCTCACGCTACTAGTACTTCTTTTTCACACCCCATTTCCTCATCCCTACTCGAGGAGGGCGAGGAGGATGAGGATGAGGAGGATGGTCCTCTTTCTTTGCATCTCGGGCCAAGTTTGGAGGCCTCTCCTCCTCCCTCCTCTGTCAACACTTTTTTTTTTGTCCTCCACGCTGCACACTCCACACACGGTCCACTGGACACAGAAACTCTCCCATCAAAATGTTGTCCGGTTCCTTTTCGGAGCTGTTGATGTGCGCAGGCAGATGTACTAAAAAAAAATTATGTGTGTCTCGTTACGAAACAGGTAGAAATGGTGCTCTTGAGAAAAGAGGATCGAGTTACCACCATCACCGAGCCTCAGAGAGGGATAAACTTTCGTGATCTTCTTAGGGCCTATATCCGAAAGCACACTGAGGCTGAATAACGTAGAGAAGGAGAAGGTGAGTGGGTGTGCTGCTCTGAGAGAGAGAGAGAGAAAGAGAGAAGGAAGTCTTTTTTCATGAGCACTGGGACCAACGAGCGAAAGAAAGGAGAGAGAGGAGAGGCAGGAATGGGAGAAATGCGCTTCTTCTCTTTTTTCTCTCTCTATTCTGTGGCCAAGAGATCCTTCTCTCTAGCTCTGCTCAATGTTTTTCTGAAGTTTTTTTTGCGGATGCTCCAAAGGGTACCAGACTAAAGTAGGATGAGCGAAGAACACTTTTCTGAAAGACCCCACTTACGAATATTTCAACTTGGGTCTTTTGAATCGAGAACAGAGAAAGAAAACTAAACTAAAAAAAAAAATTAGGTTTAGTGACATTTTTTGCACGATTGAGAGTTATTTCTTGACAAAAAAATCTCTCCTCGTCACTTTTATTTCTGAGGCATTAATGGGTACAATTTTATACTACGTCAAGTGGACAACTTAAAACATTTGTTTGAACTGATAGTGCTCTCAAGAAGTAGTACTTGTTCAGGTGCCAGATCTTATATTTTCTTTAAAGGAAAAAAGATGGGAAAGGCGCTGCTGCAGTACTTGGGCAAGTTTATTTTGGGACATTTTAAAGATGTGGCGACAATGAAGACACCTGTGGTTTTAAGACAATTTGTTATTTTTTTACTTAATCACTCGAAAATGTTTCCACATCAATTCAAACTCAAGCTCGGAAGTTTTTTCTAAACTTCTCGCTGCGATAGTTACTCTCTTGCAATATAGGTATAAGAAAAATGTGTTAATTTTGTCTAATTTAATGTGCATAAAAACATGCAAAAAGGCGTGGAGAATGAATAAATGGGCCGATTTAATATTAGTGATGCCTCGATGCACACACATCGTCAACCATCATTCCGCCAAATCCTAAGAGTTTTTTTTTAAAGATGACCTCTCGTACTAGGTCGTGGAAAACGTTGGGTTTGCCTGCTCATTAGCACTAAGTACACGTTGCATGTATTGCTGTAGTGCAAGGCCAGCTGTACTCTGAGATAATGATAATGATATCTCTTCTCTTTAACTTCCCCCCCCCTCCCCGCTGTGTTGGGTAAGCGCTGTGCTGGACCGGTATGGTACAGCACAGCTGCAATGCACACCCACACCAGAAACAGGTAGTAGGGCAAGGCGAGTCCTCCTCCTACTGACAAATCAGTCGGACTGTAGTATAAATAAGAAGCCGGTTTCCCCCGACTTGAGGAAGAGAAGGAAGGAGAAAAATGGACAAGTCGGCGTCGACGTTGCTGCTGGTGCTGCTGTCGCCGTTGCTGACGTCGGCGTCGTGGCTCCCGTTCAGCTACTGGGGCGCTGAAACGGTGGAGCTGGAGGTCGCTCAGGGAAAGCTGCAGGGAATCAAGCAACAGTGAGCACCTCCTGAAGTAACTGTTGTAAAACATTTCGAGAGAAGAACCAGTTTTCCCAATTGTACTGTACTGTATACGTATATGCAAGTTTCCCATATAACCCAAAATGTAAATGCTGTTTCTGTATCTCCGATGTTTCACTGCAGGTCCGAACGTGGCCGTGATTACTTCCTGTTCGAGGGCATCCCCTACGGGAAGCCGCCCGTCGGAGACCTCAGGTTCCGCCGCCCGGAGCCGGCCGACCCGTGGGAGGGCACCCTGGACGCCACCAGGCACGTCATGTGCCCGCAGGTGCAGCCCTTCTTGGAGCTGGCCACCATGGGACAGGAGGACTGCCTGGTGCTTAACGTCTACACTCCAGAGCTGCCCGGCACCGCCGCCGGCGACGCCAAGGCGGAAAGGCTGAAGAAGAAGAAGAAGGAGGAGCGGGGCAAGGCCGTCATGGTGTGGATCCACGGCGGCGGCTTCTGGTTCGGCTCGGGCGTGGACTTCAGGCCCAACCTGGCCATGGACAAGGAGATCGTGCTCGTCACCGTCAACTATCGCCTCGGGGCCCTGGGCTTCCTGAGCACCGGCGACGACGTGATGCCGGCCAACCTCGGGCTGTGGGACCAGGTGCTGGCGCTCCGCTGGGTGCGGGACAACGTGGCCCAATTCGGCGGCGACCCTGACAAGGTGACCATCTTCGGCGAGAGCGCCGGCGGCTTCAGCGTCTTCAACCAGCTGATGTCCCCCAGTTCGAGAGGCCTCTACCGGGCCGCCATCGCCCAGAGCGGGGTGTCCGGGACCACGTGGGCGGCCACGGACAGGCACCCGGCCTACTACGCCCGGTCGGTGGCGGGAGAGGTCGGGTGCCACGCCGACGGGACCCACCAGGAGATACTCGAGTGCCTCAAGAAGGTTTGGTGCTGACAGTCCATGATCAGTTGTGGTGAGACAGTTGTGGTATGTAATATACCTATAATTTATCCTAGGTGGAGGCGAAGGACCTGGTGAACAAGGCAACGTACGCGTTCGACCAGTTTGAGCACTACCCGCACGCCTTCCAGCCCATACTGGACAACGACACCTCCGTCCCGTTCTTCCCCAAGGATCCGCTGGACATTGTCCAGGAGGGATCCTTCGTCGAGGTCAGGAACCCGACGGGACTTTTCGAAATTAACGGAGAACATATATCTTGAAGAAATTACGAAGTAATCCTGTGCTAGGTCAACAATGTTTTGAGAGGGAGATTACCAGATCTAAATTCCATTAAATGAATTCGCAGGTGCCCCTGATTTTCGGCACCACTGCCAACGAGGGTCTCTTCCTGAAGGGTCAGATTGAGCGGGACAGCACCCTGGTGGAGAAGGTGGACAAGGACTGGGAGGAATCGCTGGCCCTATTCATGTTTGGAAGGTAGGGAGGTTTCTGCCAGAGATCTACGTTGTGTGTAGTTTTTGTTACTTACGCATCTTCATTCTGTTTCAGAAATGCTGATGATATCACCGAGAGGGATCGAACGCACATGAGGCTGATGGAGGAGGCCTACTTCAAGGGCAGTCCCAACCCGACCAGGAAGGAGAAGTTCGAGGCCCTGGTGGAGATCTACGAGGACTCTGTGTTCAGGGCCATCGGTGCCAAGATGGGGAGGGCCTACGCTGAGAAGAGCAAGGAGCCGGTCTACGAGTACCTGTACAGCCACAGGGCCACCCTCAGCCTCTACAACGTGCTGACCTTGCCCGTGTGGGAGATGGTCCCTTTGGTAGGGCTTGTCAATCTCCTCGTCGACCTGTTTGAGTTAATTAATTTTTTCGTGCCTACACAGACCATATTGCGCGCGTTCGGGTGGGACTTGTTCCCGGAGCCTCCGGGCACCTGCCACCACGACGACACCTTCATCATGTTCGGCAACCGCATCACGCCATTTTCCCCCATCAGCACCAACGACGACGCCAAGGCCAGCGACAACCTGTGGATGGTCCTCTCCAACTTTGCCAAGCACCTCAAGCCGATGCCTTACTCCAAGATCAAATGGGAGAAGTGAGCTCTTTTCAGCATCAACGTTGAAAAAGTTTACGTAGTTAGTAGTACCTCCCACTTCAATTGCAGGTTGGACCCTGCAAAGCCAAGGCACCTCGAGATCGGAGCTTCCATGGCCATGAAGGAGGACTCTCCCGAGTTCCGCGCAAGGCTGAGCCGATGGGAGAAGATCTGGGCCGAGACGCCTCCCAGGTTCCACAACAGCAAGGAGTCCCCGACCTGGAAGGATCCGACGTTGCACAAGCGGAAGCAGAAGAGCGCGAGAACTGAGCTGTGATTTAAGGCATTTGTTAACACATTGTGCAATACATGACGACATACCATATTTCTTAAAATTTATTTCCCCCACATCTACTACTACTATGCGACAAACGATCGGGGAAGTGAGTTTTACAATACTGTAAAGATGATCTCTCAGTGCATGTAGTCCTTGTCGTTCTCCTTGAGCAGCGCCGCAGAGCTCTTCGCGTCCAAGAAGAGATCGCCGACGTCTCTGACGTCGTCGCGGACGATGTTCTGCCTGGAGGCCAGCTTGGCCGCGATGGAGGCGGGGGTCAGCAGCTGCACCGCGTACCGCAGGGTTGTCTTGGACCCCACGGTGCTCAGCACGTTCAGGGCTTCATCCTCGATCTGGAGGGGAGCAAGGAAGCGAAACCGCAATTTTTAATCCCTCTGTCTCATGGTGGTGGAACTTTTTCACTCAAGGATTCCTAGAATCGCTGTCCCTCACCTGTAGTCCCTCGGTGGCCGCCCTGATCCTGATGATCTGCTGCATCTCCTCCTGGGAGTAGGGCAGGGTGCGCACGATGAGCAGCCTGTCCAGCAGGTCCCTGGGAATGCCGTGCGGGGAGACTACGTCACCCGTGCCCCTGATGACGGTGCGCCCGCGGTTGCTGGCGAAGACGACGATGGGGGCGATGGTGGACTCGAGCGCGCGGTGGAGGTAGGTGAAGCACTCGATGTCCAGCATGTGAACCTCGTCGACGAAGAGCACCCCGGGCACGAGCTCGGCCAGGCCGTCGTCGATGTACTTGTTCACCACCTTGTTGATCTCCTTTCTCAGCTTGTCCGTGATCTCCGTCTTCTTGGGCTTCATGAGCTGCCCCATCATGGAGAGGATGTCCTGGCCGCCCTGGGGACGCGCGTTGGCCACGTCCAGGTCGTGCAGCGTCACGTCCTGTACACGACAAAAAAACAACAACAATTTTGCACTTCTAAACAAAAGTTGATAATGTATTTTATTCCACTTCTCTCACCTGGATGACCTCCTTCTTCTTGTGAACGTCCCCCTTCGGAAGAGGCACGTACTCCTCGGCCTCCAAGTCGAACTCTGTGGCGAAGGTGTCGCTCCTGCCCTGCCTCTTGACCGCGCCCGAGTTGGCCTCGATGTAGATCACGTCGCCGACCTGGAAAGCGCGACAAGGAGCGTCTCTCTCTCTCTCTCTCTCAAACGACAGGAAGAAGAAGAAAAAAAATCCATCTCTGTCCGTACCTCCACCCGCTCCTTCTGCAGGGACTCGTAGATGGTCGGGTCCAGCTTGAGCTGCTTGGTGCCCTTGGCGGTCTTGAGGCCGATGATGAGGTGCGAGATGGTCTTTCCGTATCCGCCGGCCGGACTCTCGGTCTCCACCGGGGTCAGCTCGGTCACCTCGCCCTCGTAGACCTCTTTAGTTTCCTGAAGAAAAGAACAGAGCATGCACGTTGAAATACTTTACTTGAGCCCCCCCTCCCAAAAAAGCTCTTTCTTCTTCTTCCCACCTTTATCCTGAGCCCGATGGCGCGCCTGAAGTTCTCCATGAGCACCTCCGTCTTCTTGATCTCCGAGCTGAAGACCTCCGACCCCACCATGGGGCAGAAGGGCACCTTTGATCCCAGCTCGTGGGCCATGGCCAGGGCGATGGCCGTCTTGCCCGTTCCCGGCGGCCCGGCCATCAGCACCGCCCTGCCGGCCATCCTCTTGCTCCGGATGAGGTCGACCACGACTCCGGCCGCCTCCCTGGCCTGCTCCTGCCCGACCAGCCCGGAGGCCACCTTGCCGGCCTCCCCGGCCTCGTTCAGCCCCAGCCCCTTCACGTGGCTGTGGGCGGAGATCCGCTGCGTCTTCACGGTGCTCTTCACCTCCTCGATCTTCATGATGGCGGACGGAGAGGAGACGACGAGGAAGAAGAGGGGGAAGCGGTGGAGGAAGACGTTTTTTGCACGCTCTCCTCGTCTCTTTTGCGACTGCGACTGCGTGATCAATAAACAAAAACAACGCGGGGAGACCCAGGGTTGCCAAACGTTTTTCACGAAACAAAGAGAATGAATGGTCCGAACGCATCAAACTATGACTGATGGCTTGTTAAATTAATTTGGTCATGTAACTACAGCCAATTTCTTTAAAATTTTATTTTTTATATTAAGTAGCAACGATATGTACTAAAACAGTTAATTTTTATTACAAATCGGTCATTTTTTTTTACAAGTAACATTAGTGATATACTAATTATATCGATTGCAAAGTGCTCATATGAATATCTTAGCATAACGAAAACTTTATTTTATTTCACCATTCGTAGGAAAATGCGTAAAAAATTATCTTTAATGTTGTGAAGGTATTGGAAGACTGACAGAAATTATCAAGTCAAGAAGATGTTTAAGCGTAGCTTGTTTATGCAAAAAAAACCCTCTGCAATAGCATAAGACTACAGGATGAGTATCAGCAGAGGCAGAGACAGAGGCAGACCGTGGAGACCAAGGAAAGGAGTGGCCGGTCGCCACACATGGGCACCGGGTCAACCCTCAGGGAGGGGGGAGAGAGGTAAAGATGTACGATTGTAGGGGGAGGAAAAAGGTAAAGAAGTAAAAAATTTCTGGATTTTATTGCAGTCTTATTAACAAGCCAGTCAATTTTTCTGAGGCGGGGGATAGGACACTTAATAAAAGAGAGAGCTCGGGGGGAGAGGAGGAGGGGCATCCCCCCTTGCCCATGTGTGCCGGTCGCTAATTAACGACCCCTTCCTCTTCCTCTCTTTCTCTCTTCCTGCCAGGAGCGTCACTGTCGGTCGGCAGTCGCCAATGCAAGGAAGGGGAGAAAGAGGAGGAGGAGGAGGAGGAGACTTGGACTCCCACGGTTGAAAGAGGAATAAGAGATTGCGCGACAAAAACAGGGAGCAGCAAGAAGAGAGAGGGGGAGGAGGAGGAGGAGGCGAGCAGAAGTGGCGGGCTTGGGCAGGCGGAGGAGAAGGGCAGAAGAGAAGAGAAGAGAAGAGAAGAGAAGGGAGCAGGAAGAAAGAAAGAAAGAAAGTGCCAAGAGGAAAAGAGGCAGAAACAGCAGAAAAAAAGAGGAGAAGAAGGAGGGAGAGGCCGAAGCAAAGGAGAAGGCGGAGGAAGAGGAGCTGTTTTTTGAGGTCGAAGGCGAGGCCGGAAGGAGGAGCAGAAGAGGAGAGGCCGGACGAAGGAAAAGAAGAAAAAAAAAGAACCTCGGACTTCGGAGGAGACGGTGAGGGGAGAGAGACCGGGGGAGTGGGAGGAGGGGCACCGACCAGAGGGGGTGGGTATACCCAAGTCAAATTGAACATTGTAATTTTTTTGGGAAATGGGTGTGTGTGTGTGTGTGAAATGGCGAATTGATTGTAAGAGAGAGAGGGGAGTTGTTTGGCCGTATGAAGTCCTTGAGGTGTGATTCACCTTTAGCAACCCGATTTTTTTTGGGGAGGGGGAGGACAGGAGGGGTCTCGAAGTGAGTCACGAGACGTGTAAGAATAGTGGGGGGGATCTCTTGAAAGATGTCGCCCTTAAGAGAAAAGAGAGAATAGGTTGTTGGGCCTCGTCTGGGGGTCGATTTCTCCACTTCACCTCTTATCTCGCAGCTTGGCGCCCCTAATCCGTGTCTCCCTTTCTCTCTTCTGCACTTCTAATCTGTCTTCCTGTTGCAGTTGCTCCGGAGGAGAGAGAGAGAGAGAGAGTGAGAGGAGGAACGTGCCGACCCCTAAGGAGGAGTGGGAAGATGGGCTGATTCAGCCCCCTCCCCTTCGGGAAGTGAGGAAGAAGAAATGTGTCGGTGAGGAAGGCAGCGTCCGAGTTGGAGTTGGACAAGGAAGATGCCCTTCTTCAGCAACCTGAAGAAGGTGCTCAACCTGGGCGCCGGGGAGGCGGGCAAGAAGAAGAAGCCCAACCTCAGCCACATCAGGACGGACGGCGACCCGGAGCAGACCTGGGAGATCGTGGGGGACCTCGGAGACGGGGCATTTGGAAAGGTGGGGAGAGGAGCAACTCGGACCTGAACGTTTGAGAAAAAGAGTTCCTTCTGTTGTTGTTGTTGTTCAGGTGCACAAGGTCCGTCACCGCGATCGTCCCGACAGCCTGCTGGCCGCGGCCAAGATCTGCGTGCTGGAGAACGACGAGGACCTGGACGACTTCGTGGTGGAGATCGACATCCTCGCCGACATCTCACACGAGAACATCATCAAGTTCTACGAGGCATTCTTCTACCAGAACAAGCTATGGGTAAGAAGGAGGAGAAGAAAAAATGTTGGGTAATTACTACTGTAGTTAACCTTTTTGGGGCCCAAAAAAGGGGGAGTGTAGACTCTTTTTTTTGCCATGCATCGTAACGGAACGTACTAGTCCCCGCAGCACCTCAAACAACTTTTACTACGCCTTCCTTGTTTCAACCCTTTACCTCCTATTCCTCCTTTTTTTGCGGTAAAATGCTCCCGCTTCCCGTCATGGAGGAGGACGAGGTGTAGTAGCTATCAACTGATAATTCTCGTCGGGGCGTGACATTTCTTTCTTGACTCCAAGCGAACGAGACGAGTCCGACATTTGCCTGCGGGAGGAGGAGGAGGAGCTAACGGAGTGTGAAGGAGTTTGTGCAACGATTTTTAAATTTCGTCCTATTTTTTTGGGATAGCAGGCGTTGGAAGAAAACCTTACTTGCAAAAAAAAAATTCTACGAAAAAGATTTTTCCCCCCAGAGTACGTATATAATTTTTTTTTTGTGGTACTTACATAGACAAGCGAAAGCTTTGTTTTCCATGGATTGCGTACAGTAGCATGCTACTATTATGGTGCCCCCTCCCCCTCTCCTTCTGCCCTGACTCCCCCGCCTCCTCCCTGCCCCTCCACCTCCCCCCCCTCTCACCTCCCTTCAGGGTAGTAGCGTAGTAGCAGTTTGCCTGCTACCTGTTTTGGTGTCGGCCAGTCCTCTTTTCTACAAACATTACACGGGCCAACTGGCAAAAGTCTCAGATTTTTTGGGGGGGGGAATGGATTTAAGAAATTAGTAGTTTTCGGAGAGAGAAAAAAAAACCGAATTGATAGCAATATCCTGTTAGCATGACGGGAGATCAGAGATCCCAAGAATGCGAGGAGAAAGGGGGACAAATGTCAAAGTCTGCCTGTACTGCATTCTTTGTCGGCAGGCTCGCCAGTGGCCGTGGAAAGGGGGGGGG
>JAAUYM010049370.1_pt1 | contig 12290 bp, 13 predicted proteins | sample 7278001 | NCBI WGS metagenome assembly JAAUYM01 (sample SAMN14350224, study PRJNA611818) | marine sediment metagenome | isolation source: surface marine sediment (1.8m) | place: French Polynesia: Moorea | collected 2018-08
CGAGGTTCGTGATCGACCTTGTCGCCGATGGCGCAGTCGTGCTCACGATTGTCGGGTCACGGAGCAGTCGCGGACCCTCGGCTACACGGACAGCGTCGTAAGGGTCGCCGGTGCGATCCTGAGCGATGAATTCATATTTCGCATAGCGAATGCGGAACGGGCCGTACTGAGTGTTAACCGCCGCGAGGTTGCCTTGAAAGAAATCTCGAGAATGCAGGATTTCCGTCTCTGTGAACGCCCCGCCGACGTCGCTGAATTTCGTCGTGGCTGACGAAAAGCTGTCTGTTGAGGTCGGAACGATATCGAGGCGCACGTTCTGCTCGGGCAGGCCGTCAAAGTCGTCTGTGACCGTCGCGTTTTGGCTGTAAAGCCATAGCAGATTGGCACGGCGGTTATTGTTGCTCGGCGGGTTGAAGTTCTGCGACGTGCGCGGCAGGTCGCAATCGACGATCTCGCAGTTAAATGTTCCGTCTCGTCGAAGGAGCACCTGAATCGTACCCTGCGCGAAGTTGCCACCCTGCGGGCGCACGATACGCTGATTGACCGGGAAATTCGTGTTGAACTGCTGAAAAATATCGGCGTCCTGCGCGAAGTTCCCTTCGGCCGGACTGTTTGGAAGGTTAGCAGACCCCGAGCCATACGAACGGTTGTTTCTCATTACGCTCGACGCGCTGCCGTCGATAGCGCCCCATCCGCGAACCGGATCACCGCCGATAAACTGATTGTCCTCGTAAATGAATGTTTTTGTCGGGTCTTGCATCCGAAAGAATGCGCCCGCGTCCCTGCCCGGATTGTCACCGAGGTAAAATATGCACTCCCTGACGGTCATAGCGCCCGTTTCGAAGCCGGGCTGACTGTTTCCGAACCACGGCACAAACACGTTGCCCGATTGCTCGATATCAAACGACACGACGGACTGTGTCATCGTCGCGGTGCTGTCGCTGTCGACGAACCAGCCGGGACGCCGCCCGCTGCCGTTTCCGTACACTCCCGAGTTGCTGTAATTGCCCGTCAGGGTCAGGGTTTCACGGAGCATTGTGAAATCGCAGTTCACAAACTCCATGTCCCTATCTAGGTGATATGCGCCATTGCCAAGCGAAGTCATGCCCGACACTGCCGACGCGATGGCAGAAAGCGTTAAGGCCGGCTCGTTAGTGCAAGTTACCCGCGCGCTTGTCTGCGTGATCGTCATCGGTGTTCGTATTTCTACCCACGGGCCGACTTACCCCGTAGGCTTAACGAACCTCGGCACTACAGGCTGCCCGCCCTGCCGGTTTGCTGCGGCGATGGCGGTATCGACGACGCCGGGTTTCTTTTTCAGCGCCTTCGAATCAGCGAGTCCGATCGCTTTCGCGGCAGCGATACGGTCGCGGCCGGTCTGACGCTTCGAATTGAACGCGGCCTCGATGCGGGCGTGAGCCTGATACAGTTTCGCGCGCTCGTCGGTCAGTTTATCGATCGTCTCCGAGAACTCGACGAATTTCGCTTTCATCATGTCAGCCAGTTCGCGCCAGTTGTCCTCGTCTGCCTCGTCCATCAGGGCGAGCAGTTCCTCGGTGCTCATCGATTCCTCGATCGCGTCCTCGGTGTTCGTGTCTTTCTTGTCAGTCATGTCGACCTCTCGTCGTCAGAAAAAAGGCCCGGGGGTTGCCCGGGCCTCGTGTTTCGGGCTCGTGAACCGTTCGCAGTTTACGCTGCGGTCGATACCAGTCGCACGAACTTGACCTGCTTGCGTTCCGGCGTGCGACGCGAGAACGAACCAGCGGCAGCGAGTTCGGCATTCGTCGGACCGCCGACCGATGCCGCCGAACCGGTCCACGCGTGGCCGTTCGGGTGAATCGCGTACTGCTGGCGGCTGTGCAGAGCCTCACCGCCCGCACCGTTACCGATGTTCGGGAGACGCTCGATCTCGGCCGGGACCTTAGCCGGCGCGGTGCCAAGCTGCGAGGAACCCGGGCCGAACAGCCATGTGTCGTAGTTCGTGCCGTCGTTCGGCATACCGTCGTCGACCACGACCTCGAAGCCGAGGAAGGTCGGGATATTCACGGCGAGAGGGTTCGCGGAGTCCTGAACGAACGTGATCAGGTTGTTCTTCAGCGCCCGCGAGTAAATCTGCGAGTGCATGAACACGATCGACAGGTCGTCCATGCTGTCGCCGAGCAGCGTTTTCGCGCTGATGAAATCAGTCGCGGTAAAGCCGCCGGCCGCCGTGAATACGAGGTCGTTCTGAACGTGCGTGTCAGCGCCAGCCGGGACCGTCGCATTCTCTGCGATAACGCCGTTCCACGTCGCGATGAAAATCGCCTGTAGCTTGCGCTGCCACCACGTCGAGACGCGCTGCGCGATGGCCTCGGACGGATCGGAGCCCGCGAGGATCGCGGACATATCCATCGTACGCCACTGCTTGTTGCGCTGTAGGCGAACCGCGATCTGCGGGAACGCCTGAATCTTCTCGTATGTGCCGAGAGAGGCCGGGTCGTCGTTGCCGACGTCGTCAGCGAGCACACCGCGAACCGTGTTCGCTGCGTCCGCCGTACCGGAGTCGTCGTCGTCGATATCGTCCCACGACGGCACGGTGATCGTATCGCCGCCGCCAGCGAGGAAGTCGTTCAGGAAGTCAGACGTTACGAGCGCGCCCGACTGGATCAGGCGGGATTTCTGCTCGGTGAGCGTCTGAACGTAGGGCGCGAATCGTACGGGAACGATCACGTCGGAGATACGAACAGTCATTTCAGTGACACCTCATTTCAGGTTTGAAGGGCGTCACGCCGCTCGGGATAGATTACGGGGCGAACCGTATCGCACGATTCGCCCCGGTGCAACTATACGGGTCGCCCCGTGATGACGTCGACGCCGGCCTGCGCTGCGAGTTGCTTCGCGAGTTCCGGATTCTCGACGTAAATTTTGTCCTGCTCGGTGCGGTTCGGCGCTTTCGGATCAAACGGGTTTTTCCCCGTGTACGCTCCGCCAGCGTTGCCGCTGCCGCCTGATCCGCCGCCGGAATTGTCCGGCCAGAAATACGACGTCGAGGCCGCGACCTTTTTCTCGGTCAGGTACTCGTCGACGGTCTGCGTTGCCGTTTTCGCGTCGCCCTCGACGAACTTGCGCACGAGTTTGCCGTCGCGCACCTCAAAGTCCGATTTGTGAGCGTTCACGAAATGCTCGACCGCCTCGGGTCGCACGCCGGCCGCAGTGACGGCTGCGGTCAGTTGCGAGGTCAGGGTCGAGTCGATGTTCGCGGCGTCAGCCTGTTCGGCTTTCGTTTTCCACGTCTGCGCTTCCTCGGTTGCGGCTGCCAGTTTGCGCGCGAGGTCCGCGTCGCCTGTCGGCTTGTCGTCGCCGCCTGCGCCGTCTCCGGCAGGGAGTGCGCCCTTGATGGCGTCAGCGACGATCGCTTTGACGTCGTCGGCTGACAGGCTGTCGTCGCCCTTCACGGTTTTGGCCGCATCCTTGATGCGCTTGCCGTATGCGTCGGTGATGCGCTCGACGTCGGCCTCGGTCTTGATCCCGGAGACGCCGGTCAGTTCCCACTGCCCGTTTTTCTCGGAATACAGTTCGACGAATTTCTCGGGGATTTCCTCTTTCGTGAGGTAAACGGCTTTCAGCATTTGTTCGGCCCTCTCGGCTCGGTTGAATTGGCTGTCGGCCCTCACGGCATCGCAACGGACGCGAATATACACCTAAATCGCAAGAAATGTGAAATAGGTCACGTTTTCCTGCCCTGTTGCCCTTGACGCTTATCGCATTATTTGCGACTATGGTGACTCGGGGATCGGCCCCGACTACCGGAGAGAACGATGACCGCACAGACTTTCGAATACTGGATCGAGACCGGCCGCACGAACGGGCAGTACACGCTGCACCGCCGCCTGATTGACCGCCCGCGTCACGAAATGGTCAACGAATACACGTATATCCGTAACCTCGGCCGCGTCTGGGCCGAGGCGTGCGAACGTGCCGACAACTATATCGACGACCTGCACGGCGAGGACTACGCTTTCGCGGCCGTCAAGGATTACGACGTCAGCGACGAGGGCCGCACGCTGCGCAGCCCGGGCAAGTACGACGACGACGTTTTCTGGTTCGGCAAGTACGAGGGCCGCGAGATCGCCGATATCGTCGAGGCCGACCTGCCGTACGTGCAATACCTGCGCGACAATTTCGACCGGGGCGCGCACTGCAAACCGCGTATGAAATCGCTGCTCGAGAAATTCGACGCGATGGAACTCGGCGAGAGCGAGCAGGAACGCAAGGCCCGCGAACGCGCAGAGCAGCGCGAGGCCGACGAGGCTGCACGCGAGGCGAAACTCGCCCTGAACCCGCAGTTCGGCGAGGGCCGTCACACGATCCGCGCCCGCGTGCTTCACACGAAATGGCAGGAATCGTTTCACCCGTACGGTGCCGGCTCGCTGAAAATGCTTTGCGAGGACGATGCCGGCCTGCGCTATTGGGGAACCTGCCCGAACTCGCTGTGCGTCGAGAACGACGACCTGCGCGGCGTGACCGTCGAGTTCGACGCGACTGTCGAGCAGTCGGACGACGACGAGTATTTCGGGTTTTTCAAGCGGCCGACAAAGGCGGTCCGCATCGCGGAGCCCGTCGACGAGGCCGCGTAACCTCTAATCCCGGGGCGGCGGTGGCGGTATTCCGGCGCTTCGGAATGCTGCCGCCTCTCGTTCGTACAGTTCCCGCAGGTTGAGTCGCTCGCCGGTCTCGTCGATGAATCGCTCGAGCGGCAGGTTACCGCGCCGATAGAGCCGTCCGCGAGTAGGCCCGAGCACCGAATCCTGAAACGCGGCCGACTGGCGATCGAAAAACGCCTGATAGTTCAGGTCGCTCGGAGCCTGCCCGACCAGTTCCCGCACACGACGCCGCCTCTCCGCCGCTGAGAGCCCCTGTAACTCACGACCGCCACGACTGACCCGGTTGATCGGCCGCCTGCCGATCCGGCGTCCCTCGAAGTATGGAACGCGAATAGAGCGGCAATTGAAATGAATCGGCGGGCGCGGTCCCTCGTTCTTCGGGAACGTCTGCCCGTCGAGCGTGGCGCATATCACCGTCGTCCGGCTGTCGAGCGTGGCGACGTACAGTTCCTCGCTTACGAGGTTGTCGTTCGCCCATAGCTGCCGCCTGCCCTCGAGAGTGAGCCCGGCCATGACCGTATTGACCACGGACTGCACGCCGGCGCGTGTTGCGTTACGCGCACCATTGACGCCGCGCAGCCGCTCAGAGCCGAACACGCGGCGACCGACCTGCACGGGCGTCTCTCGCTGCACGATCCCGGTGACGGCCGCGTTCGATATCCGACGCAGGTCTGCCTGACGCGCGCCCGCCAGCCATTCGGATAGACGCTGACCCTCAACCGGGAATCGTGAGCGAATTCGTCGCAAATCGCGCGACGTAACTTGTTGCAGGATGATCGTCACAGGCAGCGAGCCCTGCATGAGCGCCTGAGCGAATGCGACCTCGTCGCGCATCAGGGAGTCGAGGTCGGTGCGTAGGTGCCGGCCGATCTCGTTCCACGTATCGCCGAGTGCCTCTCGGAGTTCGCGTCGCATGTCGGCCACGGCTGCGGCCTGTATCGAGGGACGCCTGCGTATGCGCCTGACGGCCGCCCTGACGATCGATCGCAGTCGAGGCTCGCCTCGGTTCAGGATAGCGAGCAGTTCGTCGACGACGCCCCTGTAATGCTTTTGCAGGTTGATCTGCCGGCGAATGAACCCGTCGGCGATCTGCTGATTACTCGTCGTCATCGGACGAACCCTCGTCCTCGTCGCCCTCGTCGTCCTCGCCTACGTCGTCGCCGCGCATGGCTGCCGCGTCGAACGTGCCGTCGGCGACCTCGGCCTGAATCAGCGCGAGTTCGTCCTCGTATTCCTGCTCGGTCATGCCGCGCTTTTGCATCCGCTCGTGAATCGTCTGCATAGAGATCGGCGCGCCCATGACCTTCGAGCCCATCAGAGACGCCAGTTCCTCGGCCGTCATTTCGCTATTCAGGAAATCGAGGTTCGGCTTCACTTCGACCTCGTCCGGGTTCGCTCCGACCCAGACCGCGCACGTTTTCAGCGCGTTCTCGAGCGTGAGCGCCCCGGTCTTGACGATCGACACGAGCGACGCTGTCCGGCCGCTGGCGCGCATGGTGAGCGCCTCGCCGGTCTCTGCGCCGCGCTCGCTGTCGAATAGCTGGCTGCCATACTGGCCGGCTTCCTGACGGTCGTTCGTGATGGCCTCGCGCTGCTCGGACAGGCCATCGCCTGAGACGCCGATGTATTTCGCATCGCCATCGAGCGGGAGTTCGATGACCGCGTGAGAGCCGACGAGCCGGTCTGTCGGCTTGCCGCTCTCGTCCTCGGGCATCGGTGCGCCAATGATGACGAGCGTATCCTGCCCGATCCTGTGCAACGTCTCGCGATAGTCCGCCTCGCCCCGGTACACGGCGAGCAGTAGGTTCGCCAAATCCTCGAGCGGTGCCTCGGCCACGTCGCGCACGGTGTCGACCGCGTTCGCGATCCAAAACGGTATTTCCTCGAGCGTGCGGCCTTGCAGGCTGATCACGTTCTCGCCGAGCAGCGTGCCGTCGCGCTCGACTTCGGTGACGTAGCGCCCGCCCTGATTCAGCGACAGGCGACGGAATGCCTCGACCGGCGTCCAGTCATACGACGACGTCGGGTTGTCCTGTAGGTTCTCGTTCGGCTCGAACCGGGTCTCGTCGAGCAGGACCCATTTCAGCGCCTTGACGATCTCCATATCGCGGAAATCGTTCGTCTCGTTCCAGTTGCGAATGTGCTCGGCCTGCCAGCCCACCATGTACGGCAGCGGCCGGGAGCGATCGACGTCAAGCTGTACGCCGAACCGGCCCGTAATGAACTGTTCCTCGTTGATACGTCGCAAGAATTGCGACAACGATTCGCCCTGATTCGTGGCGTTCTCGCGCATATCCTCGAGGGCCGTCGGCAGGTTGATCACGGGTTCCTCGCGGTGAATCAGGCCCATCAGAGCCCGTACGGTGCGTTTGAAATCGCCGTGAAATACCGCGCGTTTCAGATAGGCGTCATACAGGACGTCGCCCTCGGATTTCTTCGCGGTGCTCTCGCCTGCGCCGAACTCGACCTGCCCGGCCGTGTACGGGAGATAGAGCGTCCGTTTCGATTTGATCTGCCGCTCGCCTTTGAACGAGTCGCGCAATAGCACGAACGTCGGCAGGGCTGCCTGAAATTGCGGGTGTACCGCTGAGAATCTGCTGCTCGTCGTCACTTCGGTTACTCCGTTAAGTTCCGCGTGTACGCCCGAACCGGAGTTCCGGATTCTCTAACCGATGAAAGGCTCGGGACGACGCGTCGACCTGATCTGCGAATCTACCGTAATAAAAGCCCGCCAGTTCGTCGAGGTATTTTTCGTTCCAGTCACCGCGCACGATATCCACGGAGCCGGCCTCGGCCTGCGCTGCAAAGGCGTCCGCGCGCTGAATCTTATCGCCCGACTCCGGCGACCATTTCACCGAGTAGCCCCTGAGCAGCGAGACATAGCGTTTAATCTGCGCCTTACCCGCCTGCCCCGGGTCCTGCGGCAAATCGACCGTGACGGCGTGTCCGTCCTGTTTGGCCGTGCGTTTGACCAGCGCCTCGACCTTGCCGGGCGTGTCCTGAGTCAGCGCGACGTGCGCCACGACGTATCGATCCTCGCCATGCCTGCGATACCTGCCCATGAGCACGCCGGCGGTGCGCGCGGCTTTCTCGTCCTTTGTGGCGGCGAGGTCCCATCCCCTGACCCATCGCACATTTTGCGGTCGGCTGTCGATGATGTTGAACCAGTCGCGCTTGAACATGCCGCCCTCGCGCGGTGCCGGGCGCTGCTGTAGCTGACCGGCCGAGCCGTAGCTGCCGAGCGTTTTCTCGAGACCGGCGAGGCGGCCCTCGTTCCACAGGTTCGGATAGAGCAGTTCGCCCTCGGCTCGCTTATCGCCCGGAAATACGAACGGGTGATCGTGCTCGTATCGGGCAGGCAGGCAGACGATCCGCGTCGATTCCGGGTCCTTATCGAGCGTGACGCCCACGAAATCGAGTTCGTGTAGCCGCTGCATAATGCAAACGACCGCGCCCGTCGGTGAGCGCACACGAGACGGCAGGGCAAGGCGGAGTTTCCGGACGACCTCGTTCCTGACGTCATCCGACTCGGCCTGATCGACGTTGTGCGGATCGTCGAGGATTACAAAGTCGCCGCCCTCGCCCATGATGCCGGCCGTCGCGCACGAGTAGCGATAGCCGCCGTCCTCGTTCGTGTAGCGCCGGGCGGTGTCCTGATCCTTGCGGATGGCAAAGCAATCCCCGTACAACGCCTGAAACTCGGGGTGACGGATCAGTTCGCGGGCCTTGTCGGCGTCCCTGAGCGCCAGCGCCTCGCGGTATGCGGTGTTCACGAACCGTTTGCCGGGCCGCCTGATCCATGTCCAGACCGGCCAGAACACGGACACGAGCAGCGATTTCATGTGGCCCGGCGGGACGTTAATCACGAGCATCGGCGTCTGCCCGTCCTTCGCCTCGATCTCGAGTTCGCCTTTCGTGACCTTCTCGAGTTCGTCGCAGATGATCGAGATATGCGGGCCGTGCGCGTACTGCGTATGCGGCTCGATCAGGCCGAACGCCCAGATGACGAAATAGTCTAGGCAGTCAGCGCGGAGTGCTCCCTCGGGATCGAATGCCTGCCAGTCAATCCGGTGAAACTGCAACGGCCTCGCCCTCGATCACGTTGCCGCCGAACCGCTCGAGCAGTTCCAGACGGTCGGCACTCGGTAGCGCCTTGATATCGATCGGGAACTCGGCGGTCGGTACAACGACCGGGACCTGCTGTTTCACCTCGACCTCGACTTTCTTCGTGTACGCGCCGATTAGCTTGCCGATCTCTTTCAGGCTGTTGATCGCGGCGGTGTTGTCGAGCGCGTCGACAAAGTCCGACAGCTTGACGTGCTCGCCGGCGTCGATCTGTTCCTGTAGGTGCTGCCCGGTCGCCCGGTGATGTATGGCCGCGAACGATTCGATCAGCCGCTCGACGTCCCATCCGGTGCGCTTTTCGGTGATCTCGCGGCGTCTCTCAATTTCTGCGATGACCTTGTCATTTTTCAACAGCCGCGAACCCTGCGAGGCAGCGGTCCGTTCAGCGTATCCGGCCTCGAGTGCAGCCTGAGTCGCGTTGTTGTTTTTGACGTAGTTCTCGACGAACGCCTGTTGCCGGCTATTGAGCATTGCCCCGCCCCGGCACGACCGGAACGATCACGACGGGCATATCAATCTCGGCGAGGTATTTCAGCGCGTTGGCCTTGTGGTACGGCTCGATATCGATCTGCACGCGCAGCGTGCCGTCGGCCATTTCCTTAAAGGCTTTGCGGGTTCCGTTGATTGTCACAGCGTCGTCTGTCGTCACGATTGCACCTTTTCACGAGGTAGATGACGGGCGAGAGTATAACCCGTAATGCAAATGCAATCGCAAGTACCGCGAGAAACGTCGCGAACGGCAGTCTATCGATCAGACGGCGGAACCTTGCTCTCAGTGACGAGACGGTCATCGATCAGTTTGTCGTGTTCGAGTGCATCGACGACAAGCATACAGCACGCCATGACTTTGACGAGGTGATGCTCGCCTGAGTCCGGATCAATATCCTCGCCGTTGACCCATCCCTCGGAGCCTGTACTCGGGTCTCCGAACAGATGCCGGCTGATCGCGCTGATGTAGGTGCGCGCGGTGATCTCGTCCTCGCGGAAGTTGAACCGGCCGTATTTGGTTGCGCCCTCGTTCATGGCATTAGCGAGGCGTCGAATGACGGGCCACGGGATTGCGCTGTAATCGAGTTTGCCGAGTTTCTGCGCCTCGACGTGTTTCGGGTTGTCCTTCACGGGTCTCTCCCTTTACTGAATTCGGTGCGCGGTAGTTTCATTCCGGGCCGCCGCGCCAGTGCCGTTATTTGTGGCCGATCATCCTCGGCGTGATACGGGTGCGGGTCACTTCCCCGTATCGCTTGTGATAGCTGATCGACTTGCCGCTGCGCTCCGAGAGCCATCCGCCCCGGGATGCGTGTGCGTCAGGTGCGGCGAGCGTCTGATGCTGCTCGACGATCATCAGGTTCGTTTCGTTCGATATGTCGTTGTGCATGTGGCCGAGGTGGCAGTACGAGAACTCGGTGCGGCCGAACAGGTCGCGGAACTTGCCGGCGACGACGGTCTCGATGTTTCTCGGGCGGCGCTTGTGGCCGTGATGAAAGAACAGCGACGTCGATCCCCATTCGAACGAGTAGTACGGGTCCGGGCTGGTCTCGATCGTCAGGCGCGGCTCGTCGGAATAGAACTGATCCCATACCTCGCGCAGAAACGCCGACGAGTACAGGTCGTGATTGCCCTCGGCGTGAATAATGTGAACCCGGGGATATGTGTCGAGCAGGATGCGGGTCACTCGTCGCAGTACCCGGATCGCTATCCGGACCATTAGCTGCGATCGACTGTCGGCGTCGAGGATATGCCCGGACGTCGGCGTCAGGGCCTCGAGCGAGTCATAGTGCAGGAAGTCACCGAGTTGCGCGAATACGCACATATCAGCCGGCGGTGATCGTCTGATCGCGTCCCTGATCCATGCGACGAGCATGTCCTCGGCGATCTGCATGTCCCAATTGTGGCCGGTTTCCTCGGCCCATGCGTACATGCCGAGGTGATAGTCCGTAATCAGCAATAAATTGCACATTTCGGTCGGCTCGAGTTCGGTCGGAGCCGGTACGGCGGGCTCTTTCGGCAGTGACTTCGCGAAGCCTTCCCGCATTTCCTCGAGGGCGATCGCGAGCGCCTCGGTGTCCTCGGTCGTTTTGATCCACTGCGGCAGGCCGTCCGACGTCTTGACCATTGTCGAGACGCCCTTGATCTTCTGGCCGGGCAGTATGTGCGCCTGATTGGGCTCGTGCGCCCCGGCCTCGGCTGCGTCGCGTCGCCGGCGTATCCGCTCGAGGTGATCGAATACGCCTCGAGTCGTCATGCCGAGCAGTTCGGCCGCGTGAACGACGGTCCTAGCCGTGCGGACCATAGCGACGACCTCGCGCTGCCTTTCGGTGTTGCAGTATTGATCGAGGTTGCGGGTGTCAGCGGTTCCGGCGCGCATGGGTCTCTCCCTGAGTCAGCCGCGAATGTACGCGGCGAGCGGTTGCAAGTCTACGGCGTATGCGTTATGTCGAATCAGGATCGCGCCCTCGTATCCCCAGATTTTCGTGACCCGGTTGTCGTATACGCCCGAGTCCTCGGACAGTAGCGCGTCGAGCAGCCCTTTCTCGAGGTTGTCTTTATCCGGCTTCGCCTGATGCGGCTGCCCTGCAAATTGTTTCTTTTTGTATTTGGGCCACGACCTCGGCATCGGCAGGACGAATACGATATGACAGCCCGCCTCGGATATGCGCGGATTCCGCAGGCGTAGCTCGTCGACGTACGCTTTCCAGCGTTTCAGCGTTCGCCACTGCGACAGCATTTTCGGGTTACGGGGCGGGGATTTCTGCGCCATCATCCGGGAAGTCGTTCGCGTCATGCGCGGCTTTCCGATTGGCGTCATCGGGATTCGTTGATACATTGCGCTCGAGCCTGCCGTGACGGCGATCGATTTTCAACCGAAAGGAATCGCCCGAGTGACACAATTCAAACAAAAGCTAATGCAGATATCCGACACGACCGTCGACACGGTCAGCGGTATCGCCGTCGGATCAGCCGGCTGTTCGATCCTGACGTTCCCGTGGGATAAGGTCTTGTCAGGCGGCGCTGCGATCGTCGCCATAGTGACCGGCGTGTATGCAGCCCTGTACCACCGCGAGCGCAAAGCCTACGTTCGCGAGAAACGCGAATACCTTGCACGGCATGACGTGCTCCCGCCGGGCGAATCGCTCGACGAAAATGACGCCTAATTTCGAGTATGCGATCCCGAAGGTTCTCGCCCATGAGGGCGGGCTCGTCGATCACCCGGCCGACCCGGGCGGCCTGACGAACCTCGGGATATCGTTCCGCTTTCTCCGCAAGGTCGAAGCCTACGCCGAGTTCGAGGACTGGCAGGTTCGCGAGTTCATTCGCCGGCTGACGCCTGAGCAGGCCCGGCAAATCTATTTCGATCATTTCTGGCTCGACTGGTACGACAATCTGCCGGCCGAGTTCGCGTATCAGTTGTTCGATATGGCCGTCAACGCCGGCCACAGGACGTCGAATCGCTGCCTACAGCGCGCCCTGCGCGCGTTCGGCTTCCCGTTGAAGGATGACGGCAAGGTCGGACCGAAAACGATC
>JAAUYM010075616.1_pt1 | contig 12290 bp, 16 predicted proteins | sample 7278001 | NCBI WGS metagenome assembly JAAUYM01 (sample SAMN14350224, study PRJNA611818) | marine sediment metagenome | isolation source: surface marine sediment (1.8m) | place: French Polynesia: Moorea | collected 2018-08
GTAAAAAGTTATGTTCTGACAGTTCATTACCCAGGACAAAATTTTATTTGGCCATTTGTCTGTAACATATGGTATTAGTTTGCTGCCTTTTCACTACTGTATGGGCGAAATTTGTCCTAGGTATCGTACAGTTTACTGTAATGGAAGACAGACCTGTTTTTCACTCCAGAAAACAGCATTCTTCTTACAGTTTGCGTTTGGTCAGTTTTCATCATACCTTTTAATGGTGGGAGGTCCAAACGGCTGAGTACAACTTATTTTGATAATACATTGGCACTCATAGCTTTCAAAAAAAAAAATCCATAGGCCATGGAATTTCCCAAGAAAATTTGCCGGCCAAAGTAACAGATTCTATTATGCAAAAAAAACCGTCTTGATTGGTCACACTTCGTTTCACAGTTGAGGAGGGCGAGCATTATGTATACGCCGTCTTCACGCAACTGAAACAGGTACCTGTTGCATGGCGATCAGGAAAGGAGAAAAGAACATAACATATAGCGTACACTGTGGTACTACAGGTACATGCTAGAAAAAAAAAGAGCAGAGGGGAGAGAAGAGAACTTGCTACTTCTAACGCTGCAGGTAGACTGACAGCATGTTGTAGGCACAAAGTCAACCGACCAAGCAACCAACTGCACTGCACCGCTGAGTGCTGAGCGCGGGGATCAACCAACAGCATCCAATATGTAGTAGATACGATACCACCCACCAGCACCACAACACAAACCTGTGAAAGGAGAGAGAGAGATCTGCCCAAACCGTCAAGGTTTTCCAGAGACGAAAATTAATGCTGCGGGCATCTTGTCGGTGTCTGAAAGGTCCCTGGTGGCGATGGTCTTCAGCCGCCGCCGCTTCCTCTTCTGGCTGGCCGGCTCGACGGGCGTTGTCGCCGTCGCCCTCTACCTCCTCAGGGTCCAGTCGACCCGGACAGGGGATGCCGCGGCCACACCCGGACGACATCCGGGTGCGGCCGGTTGGCCCGCGGTGGACGCCAAGGACGTGGCCAGGTTCCTGCGATCGGATCACAAGCAGACGGAGTACATCGACAAGAAGGGCGTCCACGTCGTCGTGGGGAGGTGAGAGGGGGGGGGTTGATCCTCTATGTCTTTGTTTGTTTGCTCTTCCTGCACGTTTACCTGTGGTTGCTGATCGCCTCCCTTCAAGATACGTTGGATCCTCGTTGAACGGCGCCGCCGGGACGCCCAACTTCACCCGGGACGAGTTGGACTCCCCTTCCTTCTCCCCCTCTGACTCCTCCGCCGGCGCCGACGGGGAGCCGGTCTTCCTCCCGGCCGGGGAGAAGGCGCGCTCGGCGAGACTCTGGCACCTGCACAAGTTCAACGTGGTGGCGTCAGACAGGATCCCCGCCAACCGCACCCTGAAGGACGTGAGGAGCGACGCCTGCAGGGAGAGGACCTACGAGCGGCTCTCCGCGCTGCCGGCCGCATCGGTCATCATCGTCTTCCACAACGAGGCCTGGTGATAAAAAAATTACAAAAGTGATTCTGAGTGAGGGAGGTAGGAGGAGTTGGGGGTACTGGAGGAACGAACAAATAAAGTAAAAATCAGAAAATAAAGTAAAATACTCATTTCGGGAGAATAGAATTTGGGAAAAAATTGTAGGCTTTACGAAATGTATAAGGACATCAGTTAAAACTGATTTTTTTCCTCCCTGTTAGGTCTACGCTCCTACGCACCGTGAGGAGCGTCCTGGACCGTACGCCGAGGCCAATGCTGCAGGAGCTGATCCTGGTGGACGACGCCAGCGACCGCGCCTACCTGGGCAAGACCCTGGAGCGCCACCTGCGCAGGCTGTCTCAGTCCGAGCAGGTGCCGGCGAAGGTGCTGCGCTCCCCGGACCGGGCTGGGCTGGTGCGGGCCAGGCTGAAGGGCGCGGCGGTGGCCAGGGGAGACAGCCTCGTCTTTTTGGACGCCCACTGTGAGGTCACCAAAGGGTGGATGGAGCCACTGTTGCACAGGCGAGGACATGTGCAGTACCTATAAGATGACAAGTTGTACTCTTGGGGTAACCCACGGCACACATGATGATGGCTGTTTATGCGTATAGGGTCCTTGAATCGCGCACTTCCATCGTTAGTCCTGTCATCGACATCATCAACGACGACACCTTCGCCTACACCAAGTCCTTCTCGCTGCACTGGGGCGCATTCAACTGGGAACTGCACTTCAGGTGGTTCACCATGAGTAGCCAAGTGCTGGAAGAGTACAAGAAGGATCCTTCAAAGCCATACAGGTGAACACTCAACTTGTTCCTCATATGCCATATGGAAAGTTTTGATCACCAACACTTGGTAGAATAGTAATTCCCATTGAACTCGTTTTCCCAGGACCCCTGTGATGGCTGGCGGCCTCTTCGCCGTGGACAGGTCCTACTTCTACGAGCTCGGCGCCTACGACGACCGCATGGACATCTGGGGCGGGGAGAACCTCGAGCTGTCCTTCCGCGCCTGGTCCTGTGGCGGGTCGGTGGAGATCGCACCCTGCTCCAGGGTCGGGCACGTGTTCCGCCGGGCCAGCCCCTACTCCTTCCCGCGCGACGGCGGCGTCGGGTCGGTGCTCCACGCCAACCTCGCCAGGGTGGCGCTCGTCTGGATGGACGAGTTGGCAGAGTTCTACTTCAGGATTAACCCCCAGGTGACGGAATCATATTAATAGTACGGTATTTTTGGTCTTCTTTTGTGTGAGTATACCCATTGTTATTATTCCTGCTTCTCGTGTCATGACAGGCGAAGCAGTCGGCATCAGACCAGGACGTTTCCGATCGCCTGTCCCTGCGCAGGCGACTCAAGTGCCACGACTTCTCCTGGTACCTGTCGCACGTCTGGCCGGAGCACTTCTTCCCTGGCCCTGGACGCCGGTTTGGCTCCCTGCGGCTGCTGGACACCGACCTCTGCCTGCAGACTCCACCCAGAGGAGGAGGAGGCAATGCGGGACAGCCAGTCGGGTCCGCAGTGCTGGCGGAATGCGCAGGGGACGTGCAGGGAGAACCGCTCAGGGTGCCACAGGTGAGGGGTGGGGGGAAGATGGATAATTCTTGTAGGTATACTACAGTAGTATGCACGTACTGTTATGTCTTTCCAGCTGCTGGTTCTGAGCGAGCGTTCTCCCAACGGCACGTCTGCCGGCCGCTTTCTCATGTCCGACGAGGGGGTCTGCCTGGACGCCCCGACCGCCAGGGCGGAGGCGGAGGCGGCCGCAGAGTCGACGGTGAGGTTCCAGGCGTGCGCGGGCGACCCCAGGCAGCGCTGGCGCCTGGACGGCCTGTCGCTGGTGCACGTGGAGAGCGGACAGTGCCTGACCAGGCCGGAGGGGGGCACCAGCGACCAGCTGACGGTCACGGCGTGCGGAAGAGGAGGAGGAGGAGGACAGCAGCAATGGCGGTTCGAGGACATACAGTGGAGAGAGGGAGAGAGAGATCCCAACCTCAATGATATTCTCTAGAGATAGTTGAGCCCACGTCCGTCGAGGGCGTCCGTCTGCAGCTGTGATCAGTCTACTATACACTACTTAACCAAAGCTAAACGAGCTGTTCATCCACGTGGGTCTGAATGAAGTCTGAAATGCTCCCGACGGTCTCAGGACGAGATGAGTCACAAAAACCAGCACTAATAAATACCGGTAACACTAGCAATTTGTGTTGTGTTTGAGTCCCCATATTTTATCAGTACCTGTAGGAGTAATGACCTCTATTATACAGAGAGAAAGAAATCTACGAAATAATAGAAAGGTATCTTTCTTTCTTTTTTTTACAACAGAGACTACCACGTAGGATTATTTTAAAAAAGGGATGCTCCGATGAAGCTGCATTAAGTAAGACCTCTGCATTTTGTCATTCTCCTCTTCCTCCTTAGAAGATTCCTAGCACCCTCTCCGTCTCCAGATCCAGGTCGATGTCGTAGAAGCACGGCCTGGTGGGGAGCCCGGGCATGGTGGAGATGGTCCCTACCAGCGGGTAGAGGAAGCCTGCGCCGACGCTGGCCCGCACGTCCCGGATGGGGACGGTGAACCCGGTGGGGGCGCCCTTCAGCTCCGGGTTGGCGGTGAGCGAGAGGTGCGTCTTGGCCATGCAGATGGGCAGGTCGTTGAAGCCCTGGCGGCGGTACAGCTCGATCTTGCTCCTGGCCAGCGGCTCGAACTCCACCCCGTCGGCGCCGTAGATCTCGCGCGCGATGGTGGAGATCTTATCCTCGATGGGCAACTTCACGTCGTACAAGAATCTGCGGTGGGGAAGAAAAAGTTTATGTTGACAATTTGAAATGCTGTCAACTCTGTAAGTTTATAAGCCCGACTTGAAGTTTGATTCCTGCTCCACGGCCTTCCCCACGGCCTGCGCCAGCTCCTTGGCCCCCTCCCCTCCGCGCGCCCAGTGCCTGCAGAGGACGGCGTCGAATGCGCCGGCGCCCAGCGCCAGCTCGCGGACCAGCTCCAGCTCGGGCCCGGTGTCGGTGGCGAAGACGTTGATGGCCACCACCACGGGGACGCCGAACTTGCGCGCGTTCCCGATCTGCTTGCCCAGGTTGCAGAAGCCGCGCTCCACCAGCTCCAGGTTCTCCTCGGTGTAGGCCGAGGACAGGGGAGCGCCGGCGGTAACCTGAAGGAAGAGGAATGCCATTATAAGTAGCTCCTATAAGAATTTATCCAAGAAACTAAATAACTTTGATTTTCTCTTTCAGCTCATCAGCAACATTAAATAATACCTAATAATAATAAACCACAGGTAATAATTCGAGCAAGTACAGGCAATTCTCAAATATATTGACATACGTGATTAAGATGCGGGGATATAAAACTTAAAAAACCTTTGGTCCTCCTCCGTGCATCTTAAGCGCCCTGGTGGTGGCCACCAGGACGACGGCGTTAGGCGTGAGTCCAGACGCCCGGCACTTGATGTTGAAGAACTTCTCCATGCCGATGTCGGCACCGAATCCGGCCTCCGTCACCACCACGCCGCCGCCCCCGACCAGCTTGAGCGCCAGGCGGTCGGCGATGACGGAGGAGTTGCCGTGGGCGATGTTCGCGAAGGGCCCCGCGTGCACAAAGACCGGCGTGCCCTCCAGCGTCTGCATGAGGTTGGGTCTGATGGCGTCCTTCATCAGCACGGTCAGGGCGCCGGCTGCCCCGAGGTCCTCTGCGGTTACCGGGTCGCCGTCCTGGCTGGAGGCCACCACGATGCGGCCCAGGCGGGCCCGCATGTCGGCCAGATCAGTGGTCAGTGCCAGGATGGCCATAATCTCGCTGGCGACGGTGATGTCAAAGCTGGATAATTAAGAAGTGGGGGATAAGATCGCGTTCTTGTTGGTGCCTGTAGTTGTCAGATTTCCCTTACGAGGTCTCCCTGGTCTGCCCCTTCTCCGTGGGCGACTGTCCGACTGTGATCTTGCGAAGGAACCTGTCGCAGGTGTCGTACACCCTCTGCCAGGTGATGGTGTCGGGGTTAATGTTTAGGCGAGCGAAGCGACCCATCTGGGATAAGAATGGACGTTGGACAGTGACAGGTGAAAGACATTAAGTTAGAGGGGGGGAATGATACCTCTTCTTCAGTGAGGCTGTCTGGGTCTTTGTCCTCGTCGATGCCAAGCTTCCTCAGACGCTTCTTCTGGATCTCCGAAAAGGTCCTCACTCCTTTCTTTGCTGGCACCAATCTGGAAGATCGCGTCAATGGTGAAAATTGACACAGAGAAATTAGGTATACCTACTGTACTACACTTGTTTCTGGCTGACGTACCTATGGTGGAATTTCTCTACTTTTGTCGAACCCCTCACCTGTTGTACAGCGCCTGCAGCGGCTGCGTCGCCTCGTGGAACATCCTGGCGTCGATCTGGGCCGCCAGCAGGTTGTTGGCGGCCGTGATGGCGTGGATGTCGCCCGTCAGGTGCAGGTTGAACTCGTCCATGGGTATGACCTGCGAGTATCCTCCGCCGGCCGCTCCGCCCTTGATGCCGAAGGTCGGCCCCTGTGACGGCTGGCGGACGCAGGCGAAGACGTTCCTGTGCAACTGCGAGCCCAGCGCTTGGGAGAGGCCGATGGTGGTGGTGCTCTTGCCCTCGCCCAGCGGCGTCGGGGTGATGCCGGCCACCACCACGTACTTCCCGTCCCGCCTGTCACTCAGCCTCTCGAGCACGGACAGCGACACCTTGGCCTTCTTCTTCCCGTAGAGGTCGACCTCGGACGGCAGCAGCCCGACCTCCTCCGCCAGCAGCGCCACGTCCTTCGGTGTCTGCGCCGACGCTACCTCTATGTCCGACGGAACTTTCTCCAGCGGGTTCAGTCTTAGGTAGGACAGCCCCCACTCCTCCGAGCTGCTCTTCTGCAGCGCCCTCTTTGCCGCCAGCACCGTGTTGCTCATGAGCATGGCCACCGTCATGGGCCCGACGCCGCCGGGGACGGGGGTCAGGTGGGAGGCCTTCTGCGCCGCTTCCTCGTAGGCCACGTCCCCGTACAGCTTGGTGCCAGTCTTGCTGGAGGTGTCCGGGACCGGGTTGATGCCACAGTCGATGACGACGGCGCCCTCCTTGATCCAGTCGCCGCGGACCATCTCCTTCCTCCCGATTCCGACCACGAGGATGTCGGCGCCGCGGCAAACAGCGGGAAGGTCCCTTTAAAATAAGGGGAAGTGACTGTTGCGGACAAATTTTTAATATGCAATTTATACTGTAGTTGCACTGGTATGCGTACTTAGACATGTACGTACTTGGTCTTTGAGTGGCAGACGGTGACGGTTGCATGGTGCCACTTGAGCAACTCTGCCATCGGCGTCCCCACGATCTTGCTGCGCCCCAGGACGACCGCACTGGCGCCGGTGATCTCCACGCCAGAGCGGTGGATCAGCTCCATGCACCCGGCAGGGGTGCAAGGGACGAAGCCTATTGTATTAAAGAGAAGGAAATATATTTTGCAAGAAATTGCACAAACTGTTGAATAGGCGTCCGCCCGCCCGACCTCCTTTGAGATCCCCGGTGGCCACCTTTCCCTCGTTGGAGGAGGACAGTCCGTCCACGTCCTTGTCCGGGTGGACGGCGTTGGTGACGACGGCGGAGTCGATCGGCTCGTCGGCGTCCAGCGGCATCTGCACGATGACCCCGTGCACCGACGGGTCGGCGTTCAGCTCCGACAGCCTGCGCAGCAGCTCAGACTGGGTCACCGTCCTCGGGAGCCTCTCGTGCGTCGCCCGGATGCCGATCTTCTCGGCCGCCTGCAGCTTCATCCGGATGTAGACGTTGGAGTCCTCCCTGCCCCCGACCTGCACAATGGTCAGGCCGGGACCGCCGAAGCCCGGGTGGTCCCTTCGCATGGCAGACACCTCGGCCGACAACTTCTCCCTGACGTCGGCGGACACGTCCCTACCGGACAGCTTCTGGGCCACCATGGTGCTCGCGCTCCTCCCGAGAGCGGAGAGGCGACGAAGCAGCAGGGTTGTTGACGGAAAAATGGTGATCTTCAAGACAGGAGGGGAAGGAAGGAACGAAGCTGCAGCAAAGGAAGATGGATCCAAGTCAGGTACACAGAGGAGGAGGATGGGATGAGATGGGGGGGGGGGCGGGCTTTGGAAAAACCGGTCTTGTCGCGGAGGAGGAAGAAGGATGGTGGTGACCGGAGTGCACATCAGCATAGAGTTGTGGGGCAAGTTTTTTATTCTCAGCATTTAGAGAGTTCGCAGCCACTACCTAACCCCTTAGAAAAATCGAGACATGCCCTCAGGACTGAAGATAGCGAACTGGTTCACGCACTCAGCAGAGCCGCATGAGAAATAAAGTCTCATGTTTCAGCACGCATTGCAGCAGCAGCGCACTATGTACCCTACTACGTGGTATACACTACAGTAAGGCAGCGGAAGGCATTTCACAACATGAATATTAAATACGGTTTACTAATATATATATTATAAGACTATAAATATACACGAGTACACGTTGTACTACTATACCAGTTACCACGATGACGCAGCACTTCACAGCCCCGGGGTGATCTTGATTGATTTGATGAGGAGTGCCGTGATAAAACTTCTTTTTTTTTCCTAGCAAAACGCACATTAATGCCCATCTTTTGCTAGAATCCGTCCTTCTCCACCCCCTTCTTCTTGCGGTCCCTCTCCTTCCTGTCCTCATCGCGCTTGTCCTTCTTCCTCTCCTCCTCCGGGCTCAGGGTGAAGCCCTCGGTGCCGAAGGGGGCGAACACGGGCAGGCGGAAGCGAAATCTGGACGTGTGTGGGAAAAAAATCGAAATGAAGTACATTAGGTACGCTCGCGCCAGTTTCCCATGATAATTAACTTCGGCACCCACATAGGGAAGAACTTCCTCCGCTTCTTGAAAGGCCTCCTTCTCCTCTTCTTCTTCTTCTTTTGATCTTGGTTCTGTTGATTTTTTTTCTTTTTCAAACAGTAAGGAACAAATAGCTCTTGTTTCCTCCCACCCCGCCCCACCCCACCCCCATTCCTGTCCTAGTGGTAGTAAAAGTACTGGAACTGCCTGGCGTTGTTGGGCACGCCACTGCCACTGCCACTGCCATTGCCGACGCCGACGACACCGACTCTGCTGCTCTGCTCCTCCTGGTACGAAGAGTGTTCACTGTGGCCAAAGCTCAACTGCGAGGAGAGAGAGAGACAAGGATGCGTTGTAAGCAAGTAAGAAAGAGTTTGGTGGATGCAGAGATGCAAAAAAAAACCCTCAATTTCCCCAAAAGTGCAGCAGCATGCTGGGTTAAGTCGGAGTTAGTGGCGTTGCAGTGTCCCTCAACCCCTTTTTAAGGCCTCCTCTCCCTCCTTTCGTACCAGTACAGTCGAACCCGCTTAGGCAAGGTAAAAATCGGACCTTTTGCCACAAAGGCGCGTTCCATTGTACTACTACAGTAACATAGTGGTGGTAGTATGCGTCGAGTTATTTGTTCCTTTGCTCCCGCATATTGTCTCCTTTCCTGTCGTATGAGGTTCTCCCCGAACGGCCCGTATCTGCCGGCGTACTGCTGCCTGAGCGAGCGGGCGCGCCCGGGGTCGGTGGACAGGCGCTGGCGGCTCCAGATGTAGCGGCCGCCGAAGAAGTCCAGCGAGACGGAGGAGGACGGAGCAGGCAGGGCCAGCAGCAGCAGGAGGAGGAAGAGGCCGCAGAGAAGGAGGACCTGAAAGATCGTTTGGCACGAAATGTGGCGCACCTAGAACTTTTGCACTGTAATTGGTTTTTTTGTGGGGGGGTTTTGGCCATGGTATGGGAAAAGGGAGCCATTAATTGAGGGTATACTATGTGGGTAGTATACAGATATTTTTCTTTTTTTGTGTGTGTGTGCATCTTTTGTAGTTACCGTAATATTCAGTGCCACCTGTACTGTACAGTACCATCCGTCTTCTTATAATGCCGTTCGACTTCTCTTCACACGGCACACACAGCAAGCGAAGGATTAATGGCCAGAAGAAGAGGAGGAGGAGGAGGAGGAGGAGGAGGAGGAGGAAGACAAAGAAAGAAGCAACATTATCCAGTGGACGAAGAAGACGAGGAAGGGGAGGAGACAGGGACATTTACGACATTATGATTGTCTTTGTTCTCAAGAAGAACTTCCAGAGGCAAGTTTTTTTTTTTGGTCTGTTGAACGAGCAGTATGTTTTGTTTGTTCTGATTGCCGTTCTGTAGGGAGGTGGGTTTTTTTTTTTGACAGAATACACATCCTGCATTGGCGACGAAAATATCTGTGGCTACCTTCCCGTTTCCCACGGGGTGCCTGACGACGAATCGGTGAGGAGGGATGGAGGGGGGAGGGGGAAGAAGGGAGGGAGGGGAGGAGAGACAAATTTGCTTGCAAGTCGCTATGTAAAACGAAATATGTGAATTGTTGAGAATGGAACATGTCTTTCTGGATGAACGGCTGAAATGCAAAAAAAAAAAAATCCCGCCTGGCAGCGTACTAGACTAGAATGTGACCAACCACTGGAGTCTGGACAGAAGCGGAGCAATATCAAAAAAGGGGTTTTTGGCTTTTTTTTTCAAACGTGAAAGGAGTTTATGGAGTAGGATTTAAGGAATGTCCACTCTCCCAATATTGGTCGGGACATCTACTTCCGAACTAATATGGGAGGGGGGAGGGGGTGTTGTCCGCTTTGTTCTACCCGACTTTAAGCTTCTTTTGACGATATGTCTAGAATTGTCTCATCAGAGACGTCGACCTTGCAATGCATGCGCGTAGAGGGGGAGGGGAGGCGATTTCCTTTTTCTTCTTCTTTTTCTTGTACTGTAGTACAAGATGTGGGAGGAGGAAGGAGAGATGACAATTGACAATGAGACGAGAGGGAGCAACAGGTCGCCTCCTCTTCCTCTTCTTGGGAACTGCGGAAACCGGAGGAGAGGGGAAGAGGGAGGAGGCGGAGGAGGAGGAGGAGGAGGAGGAGGAGGAGGAGGAGGAGGAGGAGGAAAGACAGACAAGAAACGTTGGTACTGTACTACGTTACACTATGTAAGGTATAATGGTTTTTTTACACTTACTAGGTAAAAAGTCTACCATAAACCACAACTAACAGCAGGTTTTTTCACGATTTCTGAGGTGGATCAGAAAGAAGGGAATTTCAAGCTTGGTAATTAGAGCAACAATTTTCACCATTCTGGAGTTTTTGAGTAGTAAAATGTGCTACATAGTATGTAGCACTGTATACACCTATAACCATGTTGTACTTTTTATGCAGTACACTAACCCACGTAACCAAGGAAGGAGTTGGAGGAAGGATTTGACTTCCTCAATCTTCTGAATGAATGGATCGCAAATAGTCAAGGATTCCTCCCCCCTCCCCTCTTGATTGACTGCTCGATCTTCAGCCCACGACACACACACAAACACAAACACGCACGCACACACCTTCTCAATTTTCCTTTCCTTTCCTTTCCGTCCCCCTTCCCCTTCCCTTTTCCCAAATTTTGCATGCTTCGACACCCTCAAGGACAGCAGGAGGAGGAGGAGGAGGAGGAGGAGGAGGAGGAGGAGGAAGAGAAGGAAGCCCTTTATCCTCCCCTTTCTGCAGGGTTTATTGAACTTTGGCACTTTAAAGGGGGAGGGGACCAATTCCACAGAGGCGACTTGTCTTCCAACGTCTGTCGCACAAAAAAGTTCAGCAAAAGTTGGGACCATTTTGATCCCACAAGGTGGGAGATTATAGTAGTAGTTACATAGTGCTACTACATTGTTGACTTTTTTCTGGGACAGACGGTATTTCTGTCTTCCTGATGCTATTAAAACACTTGTGAGTCTGAGCGAGTCTACCCTAGGTCGATTCTCTGGGGGTTTTTTTGCTCCAAACGAGGAAGCGAAATGATATTTTTTTTCGCCTTCTCCTCCTCTCGCAACCAACGATGGAGCGAACAATAGTACCTCGTCATCAAGAGGAGGAGGAGGAAGAGGGTGGAGTCAATGCAAAAATTAAAAGAAATAAATATTTTCACGGAAAATCCGGGAAATCCCGGAAGATTTTTTTTCTGCTGATAAACAAAATGCAAAAAAATTGTGCCAGACATGTAGGTAGACTGAAAGCAGGCAAGAAAAATTGCTTGTTTTTCCTCTTCAAAATACAAATACTGTATGTGTTCTATGTACTACAGTACGTACTAGGTAAAAATTTTGAAGCAAAGTTTAACTTACCAAGGACTTAACTGCGGCGATCCTCCCGAAATCCATGCTTCGTCCAAAAAAAAAAAAACCCACAACTAGATAGATCTTTTTCTCTCTCCTGAATCCAGTTGACAAAGCAGGACTCCTTTGTCCTTTCTTCTTCTTTTTTTGGGAAATGATGTGTCGCCCACGCCGTCGCCGTCGCCTCCGCCTCCCACCTCCAACGTCGAAACTGACTCCAGAAACTACTAAGGAGCTCTGACGCCTCCAATTCCCTGCTGACGCTTTGGTGCCAATCGCAGCGACGACTCGAGCGCGAGCGCGGGTTGGCACTTGGCAGGCAACATGGGATGGCAACGTCGAGTCAGAGATGGAAGGGGGGGTGGGGGGGGACCAAGATGTCGGCGGTTTGCGCGCGGGAGGTGGGAGGGCGAAGGGGCGAAGATTGGAATGCGTACGGGTTTTTGCGTACGATATGCATTAACCCAACCAATATTGGTATCGTTAGGGGCACGGTGTCAGTGGCGACAATAGTGGTAGTTAGCGCAGGGGTCGACATTTGAGTTGCAATAAGGTTTTTATATCACTTATACAGAGATTGGAACGCCAGCGCAGGTGTTAGAATAGTGGAAAAAAACCTTATTGGAACTGATCACTAAATTCACGCTAGCGATATTGGTTGGGTTGTCA
>JAAUYM010089430.1_pt1 | contig 12288 bp, 13 predicted proteins | sample 7278001 | NCBI WGS metagenome assembly JAAUYM01 (sample SAMN14350224, study PRJNA611818) | marine sediment metagenome | isolation source: surface marine sediment (1.8m) | place: French Polynesia: Moorea | collected 2018-08
CCCCCCTTCTTCCTCCTCCTCCGTCCCACGGTCGATCTTTATAAGTGCCGCGCTTGCAGCAAAAGCTTTTGCACAAACTGATTCTCGTCTGGGCTGCCCTGCCCTGCCCGCTCGCTTGCACAGACCTTCACACACACATATGCGAAACGTCGGCTCTTTAGGGATAGGAGAAAAGTGGCGACGATGGCGGTGTCCGGTGTCCTGAGGAATATCAAGAAAAACGAAAAGAAAAAAAGTTTCACTCTCTTGTAACACAACACAGCTTTTTGCCCTCCCTCACTTGCTTCACCCTCACTTTGATTTGGTTTATATCGTCCTCGTCCTCCTTCCCAAGTTTGCGCAGGATGGAAAACTAACTGGAGGAGGTGCCGGAGAATAAAAGTCAAAACATTCTTCGCTCGGCTGAGTCGCCCTCGGCTTGATGAGCGAGGAGCCTAAAAATTCACTCTCCTCTATGCAGCAGCAGCAGCAGCGACGACGATGATTAGAATTGCGCATTGTGATCACTCGACCGTTTCCCAATTTTTTTTAAAAATCTTTCCTCCTTGAAAACTGCTACTGCAAGTCGGTTGATTGCGCGTTGCATTCTTGCCAACGACTGTATTTATGTGCGCGGCTTTGGCGTTCAAATTCCTCATGGTTAAAAAAAAACAATTTAGATATTTTTCGCATCCAAACCTACCCGCCCACGTGCTGTTGCTGTTGCTACTGCTCTTGCTGCTGCTGTTGTCCTCTCTTTCTATGGGAACGGAGCATTTTTTGGAAAGTAGCCTGAGAAGGAGTAGTAGGAGGTGGGGACAAGAGACTCTTTCTCTCATGGGAAGGAAGGGAAGAATCCTTGGCAGATAATCGGACAGAGCTCTTTTCTCTGCTCTCTCTCTCCCTCTCACCTGCTATGCTTTCTCTGTTGCTGCTGCTACTGCTTCTAGGATTTCTCCCCTGAGGTTTCAAGGTGAAAAAGTAAGGAAAGAAGTGCCTTGTTAGGATGGCCCCAAGAAGGGGGAGGGGGAGGGGAAGAAGGCTTGAGGACTACTTTGGAATTTCTGTTTGTTTATGTCGGCCAATCACTCCGCAGGCGAGTTGAGATCTTTACATCCCATTTTTCCTCGCTGATTTTTGTTGCATGTACTTTTTTTCACAGCCGGCAAGAGGAAAAAAAGTGTCAAATCGACTGTTGGGAAATTTCTTTCTTCCCCCTCGCACCTGATTGAGATTTCACAGAGAAAGAATCCTTACTTTGAGCAGATCTGAGTAGCAATTTCTCCCACCTCTTCCTCTTTTTCTTCTTCTTCTTCTTCTTCTTCTTCTTCTTCTTCTTCTTCTTCTTCTTCTTCTTCTTCTTCTCCCTCTCCTTCTCCCTCTCCTTCTCCCCTTTCCTCCTCATAAAACGGCATTTCTATCGTTCCATTCCCGGCACTTTAGATACGATCCGAATCAAAGAGGAGGAGGGTTGAGTTCGGGGGAAGGATTGAGGAAGCTCACTTACCCTCTTTTTCTTCTTCTGTCAATCCCCCCCTTGCACACACATACACACAAAAGTCTTCTTCTTTTCCTGTAAAGATGCTCTTCTCTGGGGATTGCAGGAGGAAATTCTCCATCCACCACTTAACCTCCTTTTCTTCACTCTTACTAGTCGAGAAAAAAAATCACTGTTGTCACTATTGTTGTTTGTCCGTCCGTCCGTCCGTCCGTCCGTCCGTCCGTCCGCCCTTCCTTCCTCTCTTCCCCCTCTGCATGACTGGTGGATGGAACCCGATTCCCCCTTTCAAAATGCAGGAAACTTCATCCCATCCCTCATGCACTATTGCTTCTCTCTTTCTCTCTGCGCTCTCTGGCACAGAAGGACGTTACGTGTGCTACAAACGCTCTCCGGACGGTACGAAATACTTTACATCAGGTTTTGGGACATGCAATATTGTCGGCCTGAGAGCCACGCTAGGCCGTGATTAGTTTGCTTTTGTTTACAAAGGTAAAATATTCTTGCTCTGCTCTTGCAGAAGAATGTCTCGTCTGCAGCAGTTATGTGTACGTACAATGGCTACGACAAGACTTTGTAGTTGCTTATTCGGCCCACGAGTCGCAAATATTCGGATGCCGTGCTGATCGATAGAAAAGAGAGGGGGAGGAAGAGGGAGGGGGAGGTTTTTCCGAGAAATTCGCTCCAGTGCTTCCTTTGCTGCTGCCGCCGCCGCCTCCGGTGTCGCCACCTCCTCCTCCTCCTCCACATGCGAGGAGGCCCACATACCTGGTACGTGCGCACCACACACTCACACACAAAGAGCATGTATGTACAGTAGTACGGTACGTGGAACCACACCAACTTCCAATAAAATAAGGGAAAGAGAGATATGTGGGACAATGAGTCAACGCACCAAATCCGCAGTGGAGGCATTTTTTTTCTGCTCTGAAGGAGCTTGGGAAGGCGGCAATTATCTTTCTTTTTTCCACTGCTATATGTGAAGAAAATAAAAGAATATGGTTCGCTCCGCGGGGAATCCAGTGCAACGTCAAAAGGACTATTTATCTGTTCATAAATGCCATTTCCTCATTTGAGATCGAGCGAAGGAGGAGGAGGAAGTTGGGGTGGCCGCACCGATTACGTGCGGGCGGGGGTACCTATCTCGAGCGAGCAAGAAGGAAGAGGAGGAGGAAAAGGAGGAGGAGAAGCAGCAGCAGCATCTCACATCTCTTGATTAAATCTCCCCCTTCCTTATTTTTTTTTTCTTTTCAGTCTCCTTATAGCAAAGAAGGAGGGTGGAACCACGACACAGCATCAGAGCGCCCTGCAAGGCAACTACACCACCTACATGACGTTCATACTTCCATGCATGCGTGGTAAACAGGAACAGTTAACAGATAGATACTGCATAATAAAACGGTTTAAAAAAATGACGCACAAGTAAACTTGCTCAATTTTATAATCAAACTTTACTAATGCTTTTTTGGGGGGACGGGGGTAAAATTAAAAGAATAAATGTCAGATTTTGGGATGCTGTATTTCAGGCACATGGGGAAGTTTAAAGCACGTTGGTTGAACGGCTGACAGATGCGTCATCAATCCGGTGCATTATTTAGCAAACCGATGTCTCCTCCTCCTCTTCTTTTCCCGCCAGAGATATCGATGTTCCTACGGAGGAGGGAAGAAAGGTCACGTCAATATAATGAGAAGCCCTCAAAGCTTGATGCATCTCCTCTCGATTGGTCGTTTGGTGCAGCGACCTTTTCCTTTGCCTGTGAGTCACCCTGTCTGCGTTTGGGCTAGAGGAAGCAGCAGATTAAAAAAAAAAAAGAACCACCTGTATTGGCAACGAGATTTGTTCCAGCCAGTGCGAAAAGAAGAAGAAGAAGGGTGTGTCACTCCACCCTCTCCCGGAAAATACTTCCTGTGGATGCATAGGCAGTGAGAGCCACGGTTTACTGTGTGGTATGGCAGTCTAGTTAGCCTGGATGTTATAATAACGCAAATAGAATTTTCCAAATTCTGGAAAAATAACCCCCAACACAGAACGGAAGTGTACCACTACCGGCACTACGTATTACATCTGTTAGTACCTACTAGTACGAGAAGACGTATCGTTTATCGGCGCCGCAGTCGACTTCCGCGTGGGGATCAGAGGGCGATGACGACGGTTTATTCCCCATATGACGATGATGCAGTAAGTTGGTGGCTTCAATTCTCTCTTTTTTTTATACTACGAGTATATCGGTCATAAAGAATCAGATGGAGAAGCAAGAAAAAGGCACCAGCCTCCTCCTCTTCCTTCCTTCTTTTCCAGTCTCCGAATATGGAAAGGCATGCCATCGCACATCGCAAGCCTTATCACTGAATGCAAAATATGGAAAAACTCTCCAGCGGACCACCCACCCCCCTCCCCCCCAAAAAACCTCTTTCTTCTTTAAAGCTTTCTCTACCTCGCAAATGAGCCTCGCACGACACAGTCCTCACGATCACTGTTGCCTTTGTACACACAGCATCCCTTCACATCTCCTCACTCCTGTTCTCAGTCTTCGTCTTCCTCTTCCTCTTCTCCCTCCTCTCCGCGCTGAGCATCCTCTGGAGCGACCGGATCCCCTCCCCGTCCTCCATGTCCCGCGGGTGGAACTCCTGCCAGTCGAAGGAGGGGTTGGTGGGCGGTGGTGGGTTGCTGCTGTTGGATACCGTGGGATTGCGCATCCTGCAGGTAGTGGGAAAAAAAAAGATGCGATTTGCCGAGTTGGTAAATTTGGGATATTGCCTAAAGCTTCATTTAGAGATGGTTTTTTTCTGAAGCCACTATACTACATAGTACAACCACGCATATCTTGTTCCAAAGTGTCGTTCCACGCTTGCGCCCTTCCTCATCATCAGTCAACGAGGCATTACAATATGCTCACTTCTTCTCCTTCGTCTTCTTCTTCCAAAATACTGTATGCCGTGGGCGGTCAGCGCAAACACCAAACAGGAACTCGAGATGTAAATTTTGGAGGAGAAGGAGGGTTCAACACAAAAAAGGAGCTTCTTCCTTTTCGCTTCCTCCTCCCTTTTTCCAGCTTTTTGTACCTACGAGTAGTACAGTACCATACTACTAGAAGCGGGGGAGGGAAGCAAACAATTTGGGCTTTTGTTGGTCTCAAGTGCTTCTGCTGCTGCTCCTGGGCCTGAGGACAAAAGAGTCGGAAATTCGAGTAGTGAGAGGCACCCAATTGTTCGTGTCCAGACTCCAACGTCGGTAATCAGTCACGGAGGGGAGGGGGAGGGAGGGAGGGAGGGGAAAGGAGGATATTTTCTTTTTGCTTCCATCTGGCAAATATGACACGCCAGAAGGAGAATTAAAGTTTGAGTCCCGTGGCATCAAGGCTGTGAAAATGGCAAGCTTCAAATATCAAATAGCCTTTTTCACTGTTGCCTCATGTGTTGCGTTCCTTTTTTTGTCTCTCTCTCTCCCTCCCTGTCATGTTAATTGGTCCAAATTATGATGTGCGCAAAGGTGAAGTTCCACAAAGAGAAGGAACAAAATTACAAAAAGAAGGTTCTACTGTATCGCCACTGCGGCTATTCACCAAACTCTGAGATTTCGTCACGGAAAGAGAGAAAAAATCAGCGAGGTTTCAAAATAAAATCGTGTGGGATATCGAATTTTTTTCGTTCTTTCTTACCATCCCTCAATTTGACTGCTTTTGTAGGGGAGGAATTGCATAAAAGCTCAGATTCGTTTCCATGACCCTGAACGAACCGCTGAATTCCTCCTCCTCCTCCCTCCTTCCTGCCCACCACCCATGATCACATGGGCGACCCCAAAAACAAAAAGGGGGAAAAGAAGACTGTGACATTGTCTCCTCCTCCTTCATTCTTTAATTGCAGGATGCCGGAGCAGAAGGTTTTTTTTTCTTGAATATACTACAGGGCAAAGGACCAAAGATTGCAGTTGACTCGCCCGGCCAAATCTGGCCCTTCCCGGCCACTCAGACTTTGACGAAAGCCGAAACTTTATAAGGAGCAGAAAGAACTTGGTCATATTCGGCCCCGGGAACTGAAATATGTTTCTCGCCCGCGGTACAAGCAGCCAATTTGCCGAAGGAAGTCAAATTACCGCCCTCCCCCCTCCCACGTCTACTGCTTACTCCTACTAAGTGGAAGAGTTGCCTCACATCCCGTCAAACTGACAACGATCATTATTGCAGCAGCAATGATGTCGAATTCTGTCTCCAATCACTAATGAAGGTCTGCAATTTGTGCCAGGCTTCAAATTACCCTAGCTCTGCCTTCACTTATGAGACTTGACAGGTCTGAAAGTTCCGCTAAGCAATTTGCATTTAAGCTCCCTCATCATCCCCCCAAAATCTCCTGCCCCATCACCATCTCGCATAGTAAACAGAAACGTTCTCCTTTGTGGCAACAGGCAGGAGATTGTTAAGTCGAGGAGATGATTTGAAATAACTTTTGGGTGGAGCTGCCTTCCATACCTCCTCCTCCTCCTCCTCCTCCTCCTCATCTCCACAGTCGAAAAATAACAGCAAAAGGCGATGTGTTTTTTTTGTGAGAGAGTCCTTTGACCCCAGCTTCGCCACCCACTCATAATGCGTATGAGCCCGTAATATTCACAAATGCCTTTCCTTCTCTCTCCCCCCCCAAAAAGAATTCTAGCAAAATTCTACAATGAGGCTGCACATTTTTTGAGTACTTCTCTTTTTTGAGTGCGTGTGACAGGGGGACAGGGGAATGGAGTGTCCTCCTCCTCCTCCTCCTCCTCCTCCTCCTCTTCTAGGGAGCGACTTTATTTACGTAGCGGGAGTTTTCCGAAGATGTTGCTTGCATGCAACGACCACAAGAAGCAATTTCTGCCCGGCAAAAATGGGCACGAGAGATGACGTGAGCGTGATGTTGCTACCCTGGTTCTCGCGAAAATGTCAGATCTTAATTCCGAAAGAATATTCCTTCGTGAGGGATCTCAATTTTGAAATGAAATACCACCCCCCCCCACCACCATCCCATTACCATGTTCTTACTCTGCATTATTTTTTTTTGTACTACTACCTACTAGCATCCTCACTTGATGATTGCGTCGATGTCCTTGCTGAACTGCGCCAGCTTCCCGATCTCGTTCCTCCTCGTCATCTGGCCGTGCCTCTCCACCAGACCCTCGATCAGGCGCTGGCGCTGCTGCACCAGGAGGTCGATGCCCATCAGAGTCGCCAGAAGGTCCTCCTGAAAAATAGGTAAAATAATGAAGACATGCTGTTTCCCGAAAGTTGCTGTTTTACTGGCGCGGACAATCATCCAAAGGATGCTTAAACAATGAAGAAGCATACCGACATTCTCAGCAATTCGCCGACTATCTTAATTATCTCATTGCCCGGTCGTAAAAGCAGAACAGGAGGAGAAGGAAGAGGAGGAGGAGCAGGAGGAGGAGGAGAAACAGGAGGAGGAGGAGGAGGAGCGACCTTGGGGTAATTAGCGCTCCTTTGCCGCCACTCACCCATAATGTGGGAGAAAAAAAAAGATCTGGAGACTCGTCTAAAAGCGTCTTCTTCTTTTTTTTAAGCACCCACCTGTGGCGACATCCTTCTGACGAGCATCATGTTCTGCGGCGGCGGCGGGATGATGACGGGTGCCACAGCGGCCACGGCGTTCCTGGCCGGCGGCTGCGGCGGCAACGGCGGCGTCGTGGACGACGGGGAAGACGGAGTAGTTGACGAGCAGGACATATCTTTTCTTTTCAAGCGGTGCGGCCGACCCGCATATTATGCTAATGTGTTTTGGGGGTGGATGTGGTTCTTCGTCTTTCACACCCACACTGCACTTCCCGAATTTGTAAAAAAAAAGTGAAATGTCACTGGTGTATTTCACGTCTCCTAAGACGCAAGTTTAGATGTTTTAGCTCACATAAAGTGCCACACCACTACAAGTAGTACAAGATATTCAGGTTTTAACTCATTTGAGGAAAAAAACCCCACAATTTCGCACAAAAGCACTTCCTTCCTCCCTTCACGACTTCTTGATGCAGTCGTGATGCCTCCCCCGCTCCCTCTCCCTTCTCTTCTCTCTGTGGGCTCGGAAGTCTCTCACCTCCAATTTCAGGGGCCCCGGCACGAACAGGAAAAGGTCAGTCCTCCTCCTCCTCTTCCGCGAAGATGATCACGCGCCCGCAACATCACACTGATCCATCCGCGCGGCATGAGGGAGAAGAGAGGAGAAGAGGAGGGCACGATTCCAGTCCTCTAGCACTACTTGAGAAAGAATGGGCGACCCCCATCGCCTCCTCCTCCTCCTTCTCTAGTTGGTGTTTGTGGGGGCCCCTCTTCTGCGCAACCCCCTCCTCCCAACATTCTTGCGAAATGACGTGTTTCAGGTGAGCGGATTTTTCTTTTTCGAAACACGCTTTTTCCCAAATGAAGTGCGAAAAAGAGATAATCTAAACATTTTTTGCTTCCCCCCCCCCGTGACAATCTTTTATGACACCCGGTACGTGCACTCGCGACGGACCGGCCGACGGCGGGACCTTCCACTCTCTCTCTCCCTCTTTTCTTCAGACTGTTGCTGCGCGCGCAAAAAAAAGAGAATTAAGAAGCCCTTCTCCTCCCTCCCTTTTTTTTTATTAAAAAGCCTGGACAGGCACTAGAGGGCCGCCCAAAAATGGCATGGCCGGCCGCGGTCGATCCGAGACGACGGGGGAACGAGTATTGAGAACTGCCCATGGAATCTCCAAAGTTGTTATGCAAGTCGGGGGGAAGGGGAGGGGGAGGTGGAGGAGAAGAGGAGGCGATTCTGTCTGCCAAAAGGAAAAAAAAGTTGGAAATCGCCATTTTTTCAATCCGGCGAGCCAACAATAAAGCCGGGATGATGATGTTGATGCGATCGATGCGATCGCGATGTCGATGAAGATATCATCATCATCATGCAAGCCGATGCCAAACCTTGAACCCCCCTCTCCCCCCCTCGACAGAAATTTCACCCGGGGAAAAAAGGTCGACCCTCCCCCTGAAGTCCTATATCCTATTTCTGTGTTTTTCAAACGTCTAGATAAAATTAGCGTCGTCTTCTTGTACTCTTGTACGTTCGCATGGAATTCTTTTTTTTTTTTCTCCCTTCATCCAGCTCCGCACACGTCTTCATCATCATCGCCCAGCAGTAATTTTTTCCTTCTCCTTTTGGAAAGAGGATTGAATCCATTCTTCTCCTTTGAGAACAAGACGGATCTTTTTTACCGTGACAGCTCCAGCATTTGAGCAATGGGCATTACAGGAGATGAAAAAGGGCAGCGCAGCAGCTCTCAATGCTGCATTTTGTTTCGCACCGGCTAAAAGGGCGATTTAAAAATACTAATCCGATTTTTAAGAACAGTTTTTTCTTTACTCTGTTTCTCTGTTTACTCTAATTCGAAACATGCGTAATAAAAAAATTCCTTGAGTTTTTAAAGCCCATATTTAGGTATGGTACCTACATCCAGAGAACTTCAGTGGGCAAAAAGGACGGTCACCCTTATATTAAAACGGTCCTCGCACTGAAAAGACAATTGTTTATACTCGTATGCACTTACAGGAAGAGCTCAGACGAGGTGGCCGAGATTATCCTTACCAAGTGTAAAATAGCATTCTCCATTTTTGCCGAACGAGCTTTCAATATTGTCAAATTTATTAAGAATTTTTACGTACAAAATTTGGGAAAACGGCAGTTGCGAAAAAGAAAAAAAAATTCGGATCACGAAAGTTGCTAAAAAGCCTGATTTTAATGGCCGAAACGAAAGAGAAACGTACGACTTCCAAGACCTCCTCGGAGACCCCGAAACTGTCGTCGTCGTCGCCGTCGCCGCCGTCACCGCCGCCGTCGCCGTCGTCGCCGCCGGCGCCCTCGCCGGCGCCGCCGACGTCCAAGACCACGTCCTCGCGGTCGTCGACGTTGCCGATGTCGGTGGTGCCGACGTTGCTGATCTTCCTCATGGCGGCGACGCCGCTAGTGGCGTTCGCGTACTGGCTGGGGCTCAGGAGGCGGAAGGACCAGAGGGAGGCGCTGGAGGCGGCCATGATGCAGTTCCCGCGGAGCCCGGAGGAGTACGAGTCGCGGCAGGAGGAGCGGTGGTCCCTGCTGCGCTTCCAGAGGTTCGACTTCTTCGCCCTCGGGAGCGTGGCGCTGGCCGTGGCGCTGATGATGGGGTGCATGCAGTGGCACCGGTCCAAGCGCCTGAGGGACCAGAAGAGAATGGAGGTCGGCTTCCTGGTCTTCACCGTGGCCGGCCTGGTCGCCGGCGTCGCGTGGTCGCTCAAGCTCTACCGGGAGAAGGTGAGTCGCCCGACCCTGTGGGACCGGGCGGCCGGACACCTGTCGGAGAAGCCGTGGGCGCGCGGGATGGCCTTCTTGGCCGCGCTCGCCGCCGTCGGGTTCATGCTCACGGCATACCAGGGAAGGAGGGGGGGGGGGGAGGGGGCGAATTTCATGGAAAAAAACTTTCATTGTGGCTACAGGTTTGTAAATCATGGCTTCGTTGCTAAACTCGTAGCTTCACAGGTGAGGGTTGGCACGTTGAGGGATCAAGCATGGCCCAAATGCCAACTCAATGTGGCCAAATAAAAAATCATTTGTTGGCTGTTGTGACAGCCAAAAATAAAAAAAATAATAAATAATTGATATTTGGCTACATTTAGTTGGTACTGTATTTAAAATCTGTGATCTCCGAGATGTGCCAACCCTCATCTATAAAGCTACAAGTTCATAGCTACGAAGTCACGATTTTACGAACCAGTAGCTACAAATCTACATAGATTTTTTTAATGAAATTCACCCCTCCCCTCCCCCAGGACTGGGCGTGGTATCACCACACGGCGAAACCTTCGCACCACCACCACCACAAGAACGGACGCTGGCACAAGGACGAGTTCGTCGTCAAAGTCGGCAGGACCAAGCCCAAGGAGTGAGACTTCGCGCGCACCCACCCACCGCAATACTAAAAAAGACGATGTACGTACTACTGCTGTCAACAGATATTCCTCTCACTTTTATTTTCCGGACATACGTAGCACGAAACCAAAATCAACCCCTCCCTCCACCCCCGCTTCCTGCAATCATGTAAACATCTGAATGTACTTCTTCAACTCCACCAACCTGGCCGGCTCCCGCCAGTCTCCGAGCAGGCGCAGGACCCTCCCCTCTGGAGAAGCCCGGAAGCCGCGGTCCAGGACGCCCATGAACTCGAGCTGGTTCACCGTGTCGAAGAACACGTCTCGCCCCTGCGCGTGCTCGTGGAGATCGGACTCGGCCAGAGCGTCCCCGTCACCAAGGTCCAAGAGGGCGCAGACCACGCTGAACATGGCCTCCACGTAGGGGGTCACTAGGGACCTCAGGAAGAGCAGACGTGACACCGCGTCAGGCTCCAAGGAGACCTAGAGGAAAAAGCAATGATGACAAATGAGTAGACTTATGATTGCTAACTTTTAGCCCTGGACAATTATTGGAGACAAGAGTGACTTTAAAAATTTCTGAACCTGTACCGTGTAGAGAACGTCGCTCCAGGACCTGCCCTGAACTCGCTCGTCCTCCTCGTCCTCCGCAAGCGCCCGGTCCACGTGCCGGGCCATACGACGGACGGACGTGGCCTAGTAACAACCACAAGGTTGGCAGGCAGCGGTAGTAAACTGCTCTCAGGACCATGGTAGCCACACACCTGCAAATGCTCGCTCTGTTGCTTGGCTTCCAGCTCTTTGGTGTCTACTAGGAGATCGTCCACCTTCAGATCGTTCACAGCTTCTCCCATCACCTCATCGGCATCCTCACAGGGCCTGAGGGAGAGATAATGTAAAAAAAAAAATAAGGTTTTTTTAAAAATCCTCCTTCATATTCTTTCTTCCTTACTTTAAGAGCGGAAACACGCAACAGAGAAGTCTCTGGAGCAATTTGGCTGCTGCCACCAATTTCTCTCTCTCCACAGGACGGGGTGATGCATGGGTGCCTGGTACGAGGAAATTCGCAAATATTTTTAGACTAACCCTCCCCCTCCCCCTCTCCCTCCCCCCCCCCCCGATCCCTACATGACTCCAACAGGTTCCACTTGCCTGCAAGACACTGGATCGGGACCTGGGGCGAGCGGATGACGGCGAGGGCGGCGGCGGCGGCCATGGACTTCTTGGCCAGGGCGAACACTACGGGCTTGCTCAGCGGGAGAAGGACCTGTGGATCCTCCGTTCCTCCCAACAGTCGATCCTGACAGGATAGCATTCGCGGGTGAGTACGAAAATATCCTTTCTACTACTGCACCGAGCATCCTACTAGTACAGTGGAAACTCGATATAACGAATCAACAAAACTTGTCGTTATATCGAAATATTACTGTAAACTGTACAGTATCATTTGGTAACGTATCTCATTATACCTGAGATTTATCCTTATACATCTACATTTCGCTGTACTGTACACTATACCCATACATACCGCATATTCGACAACGTCCGCGTTCTCTCCGGAGAAGCCCACGTCCCACACCCTGACCATGGTGATTTCGTGTCGGACGGCGGCGAACTTCTCCACAAGACCATCCCCTGTAACAAATGGATCCATTAAAAGATGTAGAAAATGTGCATTGGTGCTCTTTTTAAATGAGGGCAGTCACAGCTGGATCAAAAAGTTTTACATGGGTGCCCGAAATAGGTGCCATATGCGCAAAAATGAAAAAAAAAATGTTATTTCAGGCAGAAGAATGCCTCGGATCAAAAAGTTGTTCCATCACCTTCCAAAATGGGGGACCGGATGAGGACAGATCTGACCTCCCGACATCACCCCCATAACAATCCTCTAAAACGGGGGGGGGGGGAATTGGATGA
>JAAUYM010030251.1_pt1 | contig 12286 bp, 17 predicted proteins | sample 7278001 | NCBI WGS metagenome assembly JAAUYM01 (sample SAMN14350224, study PRJNA611818) | marine sediment metagenome | isolation source: surface marine sediment (1.8m) | place: French Polynesia: Moorea | collected 2018-08
TCCACGGAGCACAAGCTCATCGGGTCCGTCGAGGTCCCCGTCGCCTCCATCCCGGCCAGTGGGTTCAACTGCTGGTTCCCGCTGGAGAAGAAAAGCAGAGGAAACAGCAACAGCAACAGCAGCAACCACGGGCGTCAGGGCAGCAACAGCAGCGGCGGCGGCGGCAGCATTGTCGGCGTGGGCAACGGTGGACCAGTCATCATACCGATCAGACCAAGGTTGGGCAAAATTTGGAGGGCATACAGTCAACCTCGATAGATGTACTAGCAGTGCATTTGTTAAGGCAATAAATTAACCATTTGCAAATTCATTTGAAGCATAAAATGACGAACTAGCCAAGTTTTTTTTCTTGGCGTCCAATGCACTTTAAAAAGAGGCAGTACAGTGAGTGGTACGGTACATACTGTCATGCTACTTTTTTTTCCACCTTTTCTTTCTTTCTTTTACCTACTTTCCAGTGCCATAAACTCCTCCTCCGGTCAGAATCGCGGCGAGCTGCATCTCAAGCTGCACCTCTTTACCTCCTCCTCTCAGAGGACGAGTGCGCCTTCGGCGCTGCTGCGCCACCGACGCCTGCTGAGGACGCTGCTGGCGCACGAGCTGGTGAGTCGCGACCCGCCTCCTTACACCTGGCGGGACGACTTCTCGGCGGAGGCGGCGCAGGTCCTGGCGCAGCACGCGGTGCAGGCCAGGATGGACAGGGACCAGACAGCCATGGCCAGGTCTGTCAGACCTGACAAATTAAAAAAAATATTTGGCTATACGTACAAGCTTCTCTTTCTCTGATGTTTTGATTAATATGAACAAATTTCAGGTGGCTGGTCTACTGCGAGATGCACCGGCTGCTGCCGCTCGACCACCGAGCCTTCGCGCCGCTGCTGGAGCGGCTGAGGCGACGGCGCCTCATGGCGGCGCAGGCGCCGCAGGCGGCGCAACAACAGCGGCAGAAGAACGAGGAGGATCTGGAGGAGGGGTTCCACCGGGTGGCGGACGCATTTGCAGACGAGTAAGACCGATTGTTCTGCTGGTTGCACTTCTGGATGCATTTTGGTGGACTTATTTTAGTTTGATTGAAGTCGCCATTTCCTACACACAGTCTGTGTTTTTTTTTAACTGCCAGTTACCATAGTCTTCCATTTTTTCCGTGGGAAAGGTAGGCCCAGTTTTGCAAAATAGACTTTACACTACAACCTTCCCTCCTGTAGTTGCATCTCCTTCGTCCGCCACCACCGCCACCACCTGGGTCACTCGGCCAGCGACCGCTACCACGCGCAGCTGGAGTCCTCCCTCCGCTGCCTGCACGTCATCCACTGCCTCAAGTGGAGGACCAAGCGGGACATCGTGCTCAGGGTGGAGGAGGCGGTGGTCGACAGCGTCGAGGAGTGGTTCAGATTCGTCGCAAAGTACGTTCATATATTAAAAAAAAAACCCTGAATCAATGCACCAAATGTAACATGACTCAATTGCTAAAATTCTTAAATTTGTAGGAGAATCCCCGCAACCTCTGAGAATAGCTGCAACTTCGAAAGTCGTCCGGTGTGGGAAGACCTTGACTCGCGGATGTCCCGTGCCGCCAAGCTGACGCACCTGCTGGCGGCGGACCTGGCGCAGAGCTCCGCGCGACTGGGCGCGCCCTTCAGGGAGGCGCTCGGCGTCGACTACGCCAGGCTGACGCGGCAGACCTACGACCGGTGCCTGAGGAGCGGCGGCGCCGACGTGAACGTGGAGGTCCTGATCTCGGACGCGTGCGACCGGCTGAAGCCGGCCAACTTCTTCTCCTCCTCTTCGGAAGACGTCGTCGACGGGGAGAAGGTGGAGAAGGAGGTGGCGCTGGGCACCAGGCTGTTCGAGCTCTACCTGGCCCTGCAGAAGTTCTACAGGGGCGGCGACGAGAATGAGGACGACACCGTGGGCTGGAGGAGCGCGGCGAGGCCTCCGGACAGCGACAGCGGCAACGAGAGCAGCAGCGTCGGGTCGGACGAGGCCGCCGCCAACGGGCATTCAGTGCGGGTGGTAAGATCAGAGGAATTTGAATATACAGGTAGTAAAAGAGGGATGAGCGCATGATCACTTTGGGAGGCTGATCCTCTTAAGCGCATGATTCACTTACCAGTATAAAACATAAAAAGACACCTTCCTGGTTCCAGGAAATTTGATCTGCTTAAACGTTTGATCCACTTAGCCAGTGGTCCACTTATCCATCATCTACCGCACTACTAGATTTGTCTTTGCTATTTATGTTTAGTGTTTTCACATAATATTTCTTGGTATTGTAGTGATGTTGTTACTATTGATGATGCTATTAACATTGTTACTTCTCATCGTGCTATTACAGTAATACTGTACTACTGTTACTGTTGATGGTGCCAAAGAAACTTTTGCAAAACCAAAGCTTTCGGGCTTTTTCCCCAAAATAATCCAGAACGGTCTCCACCGCCATCACCGCTGGTTTCTCCGCGCGGTGGCCAAGTGGCTGGACATCGCGCTGTTCAAGGCGCTGAGGCGGATCCGGCGCGCCGTCGACCTGGACGACCTCTCCGCCACCGTCGACGAGCTGGTCCGACACACCGGCTCCGCCGTGGACGTCCAGACGGTCCTGGGGCAGATCGGCACCTTCTGGAGGCAGCTGGAATGGCCGGACGCAGAGACGGGGTACGTCTTCGTCTCCAGGATACTGGACGACGTGTGCAGGGCCACGCTCTTCTACGCCGAGGCCATGGGGGAGAAGGCCAAAAGGAAGGAGGAGGAGGCGGAGGAGGACGAGTCGGAGGAAGAGGACAGCGGCGCTGAGGAAGAGGAGGAGAGGAGCAGGAGGAGGAAAAGGAAGAGAAAGAAGAAGAGGCGGAGGCTGAAGGAGGAGGAGAAGGACGAGGACGAGGTTGTTCACTTTGTTCCCGGCCACTGCCTGGCACTCAACAACGTCGACTTCGTCATGAGACTCATCCAGCCCTTCGCTCTGGAACTGGGGACGGCAGACGTGCTGGAGCGGCTGGAGGCGCAGCTGGGGCAGGGCGGCGGGGGCGGCGGCGGCGACGTCGGTGGCGACGTCGGCGCGGCGGCCGCGGCGGAGGCGGCCGGCGCATGCGCCAAGACCGTCAGGACGCTGGTCAGAAATGCCGCAGAGAACGTCGAGCATCAGCTTCTCAAGGTACGTACAGCGGAATCTCGACTATGTACTGTATACGATGTTGGTCAGCGGGTAAAGCATCGTTTGAGCGAGATTTACATCGAGATGCTGTAGTAACTACAGTACACTCTGCATTGGGTAAGCAGACAAACCGCGTTAGAGTGTACTGATAGTGATGGTCATATCGAGATTCATGAATTGCCCTGAAATTTCACCCGTACTAGTTCGCAACAAATTTTAAAAAAATGAGATTTTATCAGTTGTCACATACTGTACAGTAATTGGAATGTCCCTCACGACGTCACAGCAGTGATAACGAGACTAACAACTTTTTTTATTATTAGAAGTGGCAGCAGTGAAGATAAGAAGACAATTTGGTTGTTAGTTGCCGGGAAGGTCGGTGTCGAGAAATTCCTCCACGCTGACGGACACGGTATAGTAAATTACGTATAGTGTAGCACCGCCAACGAGAAACTCATTAAAACTTTTTGATGTTGCCTTCCCCTTGTTATCTAACACCTCTCCGCTGCTCCTTCTGTCTTCCTGTCAAGCTGAGTACCGTAGGGAAAGGAATGTCCGTGCGCCCACGGGGGATAGCAGTACAGTCAACCTTCGATTTAGTAAAAGTCGACTTAGCAAAGAACCTTGATTTGTAAAGGATTTTCCTGCTTATCCCAACATTTTAGTATGCATTTTTCTAAAAGCCTTCCCGTATCTTTTCTGCAAAACCACGGACTTTCACTAAATTGAAGATGGCCTGTACGTGGTAGGGTCTACCACAAGACGCTTTCCCCATTTGGCATGCATGCCGCAGACGCCCGCATAACGAACCAGCCGAAAGCAGAAGTTCATACTTTTTCATACTGCTTTCTGCGCTTTAAAGTCCTTGTTTGTAAAGTTTTTACACTTTTATCCGTCCAGATCCTGGGAGAACTGGTAAGCAGGATGTCGCCCACCATCTCCAGGCTGCTCTCCGAGTGCCTGACCGGTGTGCTGCCTCACCAGAGGCCCTCCTACCATCGCCTCCTCCACTTCCTGGACGTCAACATCATCTTCCTGAAGGAGTGGTTGGCAGAGGACAACTTCGAGAGAGCCCTTTCGGTCATCTGGTGAGAAGGAGAAGAGCTTTTTTCCTTTCTAATTCAGCGGTTCTGAACCTGTATAGTGCGCTATCTCTTTGGAGGTACGTAAAAAGGTTCTATTCTAGTACGTATGGTGGCAGTAGTACGCAAAACTGAAAGAGGTTGAGAAATCCTGTTCCAATCCAATTCGGACTCTGATGCTGACTTCGCAAATGGAGCCACGAAAGAACCGGCTCATTAAAACTTTTTTCTTCTCCTTTTTCTTTCCTTTTTTCTACCTGCCACATTCTTGTCGGTCGGAAAAGTTAGGAGTTTCTGCGCACGATTATTTTTTGAAAACACGAACGGACCTTGGAAGCTGTACCGGTTTTTTTTTCAGGAGCGCCAGCGTGTCTTCTCTCTCTGCCCTTATGCAGCAATCCATCAAATCCAAGCAGCCGACCTCGCACTTCGCAAACATGTACGGCGCATTCAGGGCCCTCCTCAACTTCTTCTACGGAGAACAGGTCCCATCTAACTCGGTGGACGGCGGCGGCACAAGCACCGGCGCCGGGGTCGACAGCCTGGCGAGGCTGGCGCGGGCTCTGAGGCTGTACTCTTGCGGCGCCTCCACCCTGGTGTCGCTCTACTATGCAGCCCGCTACCGCCAACAGCGCCAGCTGGCGCCAGGGGACTTTCCCTGCGGATCGGTCTCCGCCAGGATCCTGCTGCAGGGCCGGCGCCTCAGGGTGGAGGTGCTTAATGCCAGGCACCTCAAGCCCCTGGAGGTTCTACTGGCCAGGTCTGATCCTGCCGTCGCCGCCGCCCCACATGACCTACGAGTATTGAACCAGCAGCAGCAGCAACAACAGCAACATGCGTTGGATTCCATGACCACCTGCTCCTCTTCCTCCTCCTCCGCCTACTCTTCTGCCCACTCCTACTCCACCACGTCCTCCTCCGGCGGCGCCACCAGCGTCTTACCCGCCGGCCGCCTCCCGCCGAGACCCAAGCCGAGGCAGAAGCTCCTGATCAAGCAGCAGCAGCAGCACCAACAGCAGCAACAGCAGTCAGAGCTTTCTCGAGGAGGACCCAACCAGATCTCGCGAATTCTTCAGTCGGACCAAGGGTCCCGACATCTCGCGCTGCCTTCGCCCTCCACCACCCTCCTGCAACAGCAAGAGGTTCGTAAATGATGCGTGCTAGTCCCATTTGTCTTCCTAACCTTCCTTGAGAGACTTGGGGAGTTACATAATACGGTGGAATCTCGATAAAACTATGTTGTTGTTCGGCAGTGTTGTCCGTCATTAAAGCGAGATAATACTGTACTGCACAATATGATTCCAGTATAAGCATTTAGTATTGTTACACCAAGATTTATCGTTGTATCGAGATTCGTTGTATCAAGATTTCACTGGACATTGTTATACGGTACAGGAGATCTCTGTCAAAAACTTCACTACGGTACAGTAAAGATAGCCATGATGATAAAATTTTCACTAGCCTGTCTCCAACTTTACAGTACAAAGAAATATTGTGCTCTCTGTAGGCTTCCATGTTGGATCAGAGCGTCGGCGGCGTCAGCGGCATCGGCGGCATGAGGTTGGGAGGCCAGGTCGGCCTGGACGCCCTCCGCCTCAAGCTGGACAGCGTCCGCCTTGGGGTGCAGGGAGCGCACCTGGCAGTCCACAGGAACCTCAAGCAGGAGGGACAGTGCGACCCATACGTGACCGTCAGGGTGGTTCCGGGAAACCTGCTCGGGAAGGAACAGGGCTTGGGGGAAGGAGGGACGATTGCCGTCAGCAAGGCCAAGACCAAGACGCAGAGGAGAACGCTCTTTCCCCTGTGAGTGACTATCGTAATGCAGCAGGGGTTTTCAACCTTTTTTTGAACCGCGTCCCATTATTAGACTCCCATAGCACTCCGCAAAAGTCCACGACCCAGTAGAAGGGGAGACACATTGTTTTCAAGTACACTACTATGTACTATTTTAATAATATTCTTTCACTGTCCGCCCAGAAGGACCCATAAGTTGAGAACTTCTGGTGAATGTCTTGATGTCATTTTGAGCCCGGTATCTTTAAAAACCTCAACAGCTGCTTGTATCCACTGGACGGGTACTTGGTAGTATCCTATAACCGATAGAGAAAACCTATACACTATTTTTTTAATCTTTGAAAGTCTCAGCGACAGACAGTACTTAGTAGTAGTCTCCATTTTTTCCCCTATAGCCCAGTCCTGAGAAAACCCAGGTAATGCTTCTTTCCAGACCTTGCCAGACCATACACTGCAGTCCCTCTCCCTCCCCCCCCTCCACACACAAAGGATGAGGAGATGCTTCAACTGCTGCTATTATTTGACGTATTTAGGAAAAGGGGAGAGGAGGAGGAATTGTTGAGAGGGTAGCAGCAGAAAGAACGACGATAATAATAGTACGTACCTGTACGTACAATCAAACTCGGTTAATGAATGGAGAAACTCGATTAATTGGAAAATTTTCTGGCTAACATACCCAGTACTGGGTACGGGTACTTTTTTGTACATACTAGTACAACTATACCTAGAAAGCATTAGTCGGCTTAACAGAAAACTTGGATAACTGGGAAATTGGATCATCTTGCGACCATTTTCTGACTTGTCCAAGTTCAACTGCTCTGCTTGGTGTCTGGAGAGCATCGCCATCAATCTCTGGGTACAGGTTGCTTTTTAATCTTCCGGAAAGCCTGAAAGCTTATATGGCTCTTTCGTGCCTTCCTTTGCAAACCCGAATCACCCACGCACCCACCCACTTCTCTCCACAAACAAACCAGCCATCATTGGCATCTGGTGCTACGATCTATCTGTTTGTTTGTGGCTTCTCCTCCTCTTCCTCCCTCCACCCACAAAAATAGAGGCTGTTGTCTCTCAGACTTTCTCATCTCTTCATTCCAGCAGCAACAGCAGCAGCAGATGCTACTATTTCTAAAGTCTCATTGCTTCTAGACCCATATTTTTTTGACTCGCAGTATTTGTCATAAAATATGCTAGCATATTAGTATGCTGTATTATAAGCATTATTATGCTTACTAAAAGCATAATGATGTAAAGATAGTGGCAAGTTCTGTTTTTAATACGTACATACGTCGAGTCATATTGTCTCTTATGTATGTTCACACAGCAACAACAAGAACATTAAATACTTTTTGGTATGCGACCCTCACAATAAAGTGAGAGGAAAGTGACAAACGACCCTTTTCCCTCTTTTCCTGCCAACTCTCTCTCTTTCCCTTCCTATGTTGTTCACTTGGGATTCAAATAATTATCTGGGAAGCAATCAATACAATCATCATAAGAAAAAGCTGATGGTCAAAGTTTTTCCTTCAAGAAGCAAAGAGGAAGTGGCAGCAACGGTAAGTGAAAGGCGTATGTTTTATGTTGATAGCAACAAGTCCCCTGGGTCACACTGGGGGGGGGAAGCGAGGGAGGGAGCGAGGAGAAGTGAAGGAGGAGGAGAAGGAAAGGCTGACTTTGGGGGGGAGGGGGAGGTTGGCTCTGTGTGCCTTCGCCAGCAAGGAGACGAAGGAAGACCCAATTAGGAGGAGACGTAGCTAGGAAGGATAAAGACAGAGACGAGGTCGAATGAGAAAAAGGACAAAAAAGGGCCAAGATTTAGTGGACAGTCCCACGTATACTCAAAGGTCAAAGAGATTAGGCAGCAACCAAGGAGGAAAGGCAACTTTTGCCCTGCCTTATCTGTTGTACATACATTGATCTGTGCTACGGTAGGACTCAGAAATATGTACAATATTTATAATAAATAAACTCTTCTACGGTATGACAAGATTGCTCTGATTTCCAAATTTCTATTTTCTTTCTAATCTACTTCTGTTATATAGTAAAACGTCTGCTGTGGTAAATTTTGTGCTGCCAACCGGCGACTACTTCTAGTAGTACAGTACTATAAATATAAAAGTTCTGTTGCTACTCCTTAAGCAGTCGTACATAGTATGTGTTGTATATACCTACATGTCACTCAAACTCTGTCAGTTGTTGTACGTACCTACTGCAAGCCATCCTGTCATCCATGACAATTGACAAAGCCAACTTTTGCTGATGTACGTCTCGTATGTATGTATGTACCGCTTAGCTCACCATAATCAGCATGGCAATTGATCAGCCTTCTGAGCCTTTATGTACCAGGCTTGTAGTGCAGTCATTATCTCCATTTACTACACACAAGCTTCAATTTTATGCCTTTAGATCTTAGTTTACCAATGTGATAATACTAAATCATCATTTGACTCGATCAGCTTTATGACTAAATGTAGTAGGACATTCTTTGTGCTACAGCGAACAACATCACCACAGAAATTAAGATTCTGTAGCACTCCTAAGAACTGTGACTTTTACCCCCACTACAGGTTTGACGAGACCCTGGAGCTGACCATGCCCTCCAACCTGGACTGCTCCTCCTCCTTTCTTCACCTGTCCGTTAAAGACCGAGGGGTGATGGGTGAGGGCGTCTTCCTGGGAGAGGCTTTCCTACCACTGGGCGCAGTCGACAGGACCCATGAGGAGGAGCTGCGACTGAGAGTAAGAATTTGAGAATGATATTGTGATAAAAAAAATAAAGTTTGTGCATTATGTTTTATCTCGAAACTTTTATCTTCCCATGTCTTCAGTTACTTTACTACTATTCATATGAGCAGTAAAAAAATATGCACTTTATAGGTACCTCTACTGTTGAAACTACCGGTATTTACCTACTACATGTATGTACTGCTTTACGACTTAAGTCGGGTGCTTAAACTTAATGCACAAACTTATTTTTTTTTAAGATCTAGCCTCTGCTCATTGTTTTAATGTCAAATTCATCACTCTGTCTAGTAGAGTTTATTGGCCAGGCTTTTCCCATTATATCCGACCATTATTTAATGCACTATTTTCTAGCTTTTCAGGAACCAAATGTAGAAAAAAACCTGGGAAATCCCAAGTATTTCCCAGATTTTTATCAATACTGTACTTCGATACCTGAATACCCCTGGGTGTTCAAAGATTCAGAAATTTAAGAAACTCTGTCTCCAGCATTTGTACGTTGTGCTAATCGATCTCCTACTCATCCCCCTAATTGATGTGCACATTCCATACGAGAAAGGGGAGGAATGGGATGGTGCTAATGGTTCGGAAAGGAAAGGGGAGCTTAGGCTCCCCTCCCCCCCCCCCGTCACCCCCTTGAGGACTGATGGCGAAGCGACTTTAAAGGAAGTTGAGGGATATTTGAGTCTCCACTTCACTCCGAAGAGAAGTAGAGAAAAGAGAAGGAGAAAGCGTTGGACGGTTGAAAGAGCAGAATTGTGCATCTCCCGTCGGAGAAAATTTAATGGGGAAAGAGGGATTTACTAGTAAGTTGAAAGAGGGGGAGGGAGATTTTATTTTCCTGCAGGGGGGAGGAGAGGAGATGGAGTGGGGCAGTGAGGAAGGCAGTGACACCAATTACGGTTGGAGGTGGGATGTTAAATTCGAGACACTTCACTCATGGGAAGCTCCAGAAAGGCTGTGGGTTTCTTAATTCCGACATCATCTTGTACAAGTAGAGTGGAACGTCGATTTAGTGAATTGGCCAGTCAGCAAATAGTTCGCTACTTAATATAATTTAGTATGATTTGTCGAGGTTCCACTGCACTACGTTTTTTACTTGCTTTCGAGGCCAACAGACCATGGAACACAATCAGTTGTATTTAGATTCAACGTTCTTTACCTTTAGGTACCCACCTTTAAGTAAGCTGTTCACTGAAGTGTAATATTGGGTCACACTGTGAAATTGCACTCAGTTATCTGTTTGATCTCCATCATCGTCTCGAAATATTTCTTTGAATAGAGTTTGTTCTTGTATTGTTACAGGACCTACCGCAGACTCAGTTGCCACTGACTAGGCCATCCGGGAAGGCGTTGGAGGAGGTGCTGCTGGCCGTTAGGGCCAGGGCGGCGACGGCAGCGGCGGCGGCAAGGGAGGAAGAGACCAAGACCGCAAGGGACTTCTTGAGGAAGGAGAGGAGGAAGATGCTGTTTTGAAGGAGAGGAGGAAGAGGAGGAGAAAAAGGCTTTTCTGAAGCAGGAGAAAGACAACTTTTCCTCATACTACTACACAGTGAGTGGAGGAATCTGTGTGTGTGAGAGAGAAAAGGGAAGAAGAAAGTGGAGAAGAACCAGGGTGAAAACTGAGACGTCAAGCGATGGAAGGAGAAGAGTGTGTTTGTAGTTGTCTTTGTTCCTTCCATCCACTGTGACTCCCTGCCTGCCAGCACAGGGTCACTCATCACCTTCCTTCATCGGAAAATAAAGGGTGTCTCCGAAGACGCCTCCTTCTCCTCTCGGCAAACAAGTTGCTAACTTGAGGAAGAGGACGGAAGGAAAGAAGCCTCCTGTCTTTTTACCGAACTCTTTTGCTTTTTCTTCTTTGTGCCCCCCGTGCCTTCCCAGAAGAAAGAATTGTGAGAAAAAGTAAAAAAAAAGTAAAGGAAAAATCAAATCACAGAGAAATAAATGAGCTTTGATCGACCAGCATTTATTTTCTTTCTCAGGGTCAAACACCCAACTTTTCCTTTCCACAGGTTCATGTACTTAGTAGCATTAGGAGTACTCGTACAACATTGTCTGCCACCTGTATTCTGTATTTTTTTTTAGAAAGGTCTTTCTCCAATGTGGTCATCACTATCTTTGTCCACCAAAGTCCTGTTTTTAACAGCATGTTTTGCCGCCTCCTCGGGACGGCTGAAAGCTTTTGTCAGCAGCATGAATTTGCTGTGGCCACCGCTTCATCCTCCTCCTCCTCCGCATCTATACATGTAGAAGCAGCAGGAGTGGAAGGAAGGGACACCATCTTCTCTGGTTTCTCTGAGATGTCCACCGAAGAAGAGACCGCGGAGCTTGCTGAGGTCAGCTGTGCATCCTCCAGTGAGAGGTGCTTCATTATGGCTGCACGGCAGCCGTGGAGTGGTAATGACAGTGACGATGGCGACATCACCCAGCCTGACTTGCACTCCTTCTCTCCCTCTTCTGACCTTGTACTGCTTTTCCTCCTTCCTTCCTTTCCCCCTTCCTTCAGCAGCCTGATAGCTGTGGACTCCCTGGGCAGCGCCTCCATCACAGCCTCCAGTAGTGCCGGGTTTACCTGGCTCCTGCCCCTCCTCATCCTGTTCCCCACTGGGAAGAGCACCCTCTCCTCCATCTCCTGATTTCTCTCTCTGGCCTCCCTGGCTCTCCTCAGGTCTTCCCGCTCTTCCCTTAGCCTGGCCTCATTTTCTCTAATCAGGCGCTTGGCCCTGGCATTCAGGATCCTCTTTGCATCTGGGTAGTCCTCTAGCACCATCTCCAGGTCCTCCTTTTTTAGCACAAAGAGGTTGGAGTAGCCAACAGAGATGACATCTGCTGTTCTCTTGTTCATGCCGCCGACGCCAAGGAGGGCAATCTCCCCAAAGACAGAACCCTCGCCCAGGGTGCACAGCACCTTCTTGCCATCGATGCCCCCAAGAACCTGAAGTACCTTGACTGTTAGTCAACCTTTCATTTAGTAAGGCCAGCGGTTTGCAGAAAGAAGTGAACTAAATCGGTATTTTTTCCTACGAGTGGTGATTCACAAAGTAGAATTTTATAATAATCTCCTTACTCGCCATTAAAAAAAAATTACAGTCCACTTCGGATTGGTGGGACGCCTTGGAAGCCAAGAAAAAATCCCTCTAATCTGAAATCCCACTAAACATAAAATCATTCATCTGAGCCAGACGTTTTCTCTGCTGTCCAGGGGTGCCTAAAATGTCTGTTAAAGAATGGTCTGTGCCATGTTATTTGAAGACTGGATTCAGAGGTGTTTATAACTACATTCATGAAAAGGGATGGGACATGGAAAAAAGTACCTAAGACATGGCTTGCTAACAAGTCATATAAAATGTTATAGAGAAATTCTATATCTTCATGAATCACCCCTCGCATCTTGAAGGCCTACAATCTATATAGTATACACTTAATTGTTGGTAAGCAGGAAAATCTTTTACTAGCTTAAGGTTCTTTACTAAACTGACGTTTACTAAATCAAAAGTCCAGTAGTAGTAATTACTCTTAA
>JAAUYM010048302.1_pt1 | contig 12284 bp, 11 predicted proteins | sample 7278001 | NCBI WGS metagenome assembly JAAUYM01 (sample SAMN14350224, study PRJNA611818) | marine sediment metagenome | isolation source: surface marine sediment (1.8m) | place: French Polynesia: Moorea | collected 2018-08
GCGTGCATACATAGTGCGAATATACAGTGCCCAACGGGACTTTAAAAACACAAACGCAATAAGCATCTATATAATGAAACATGTCAGACTACCATACATCAACGTCACATTTTTTGTTCTGGAAAATGAGCAAAAGTCCCGTCGCTGCCCTATTATGTTCTATGTCGGTCTGTTTTTGGGCCAGAATTTCTATGCGCTGTGTTGGTCGGGAAGAAATTTGTAGCAGACTGGCAGCAGGTCCCTTCACAAAAGGAAGACAAAATGCCACAGTTCAGCTCTTTTTGCAGTAGTTTCACCGTGTAGTACAGAGATAAAAAAAATTTCCCACATTTTTCCGGAGATCCTGGTTTTTTTTCTGTAAATTTACCATGTCCCTAGAACGTCTTCAGCCGTGCGTACTAACGTTAAACTACACACGTCAACACAATAAAAAAATACAAAAATGTTACTTAGGGACTACTAAATAAAACATCAGGCATCCAAAAGAGGTCAGTTTTAATTTACTGTGCACTGTTGCAATAGGTCCGAATTCTTTTCATCCCAACCTGCAACATGAATGACACATGGACGACACTAATATACGTAGTGTGCATTGTCCAATGCACACTATCCTATCCTGTTATGCATTTTCACACATTTTTAAAACTAACCACCTGGTTACTTTCATACCCATGCCCCTCTACCTCTGGGTAGATCTGCCCACAATAAGGTTTAATCCCTGTACTACGTACATCCCGGATTTCAAGAGACGGACACAGGTGGCTTTTTCTGTTTTCACCTCCCCCCCACCCTTCTTCACACTTGAGCACCATATAAGATGGAGTACTTCCCTTTCCAAGAGTCACTTACTCCTTTAATAATGGAGCCAGGCAAACCCCTCCTCCTCCTTCTCCTCTCTGCTTCGCCCCTCTTGTGTGCCGGGTTCACCTGCACCTCCAACGGTTACTTCGCCGACCTCGAGGACTGCTCCAAGTTCTACCAGTGCCACGCCGGCACCGCCTACCACAAGTCCTGCCCCCCTGGGTTGGTCTGGGACCAAAAGGGACAAAACTGCAACTGGCCGTCCATCGCAAAATGTAGTTCGACGGGTGCGCCGCCAACGCTGGCACCTCCTCCAACTCCTGCACCGGCAACACCGCCACCGCCGGCAACACCTGCGCCAACTTCGGCGCCAACCTCAACTCCAACGCCAAGTGATGGTGGCAGCGGCAGCGCGGAAGGCATCAGATCCCTGCCCGGCAAGGTCATGGGCGTCTACCTGGCCATCAACGCTGACGGCGACGGGGAGTGGAACACTCACAAGGACTGGACCCCGCAACTCCACAGCTACCAGCAGAGCGCGGCCAATGTGCTCTACCTCTGCTTCATCAACCCGTCCACGATGGAGGTCCCCAAGTCATTTGCCAACATGGCTGCCACGAGGGGGTCCGGGGCGCAAGGAGCCGTGCCTTCCAACACTGTGGTACTCTTTTCTGTTGGCGGGTAAGGCAATTGTTATAAAGCAGAATGGGCGTCAGACACTAAATATTTATTTATATTAAAATATGTTTATATTTAAAATATTATTTGAAATAAAAAATGCAGGCTGACGGACAGCGTCAATGTGAATCCTTGGCCCTGGCTGACTTCTCGCCAGGCCGCCGAGCAGATGGCAGGGCAAGTGGCCAAATGGCCCGAAATGTATCCGGGATGCGACGGGATCGACCTGGACATCGAGGAAGGAGCCGGGAACGCGCCAGGAGTCGACACAAACATTGTCTACTTCGTCAAGAAGTAAAGCCAAGGCCTTTAAACCATTCCCCAATCTTCTTTGCCTTACAACTACATTTTTTTTTCAATTTGCGTTTTGTGCAGGCTTCGCCAGTTGAACCCGTCCATGATCATAAACCAGCCGGCCTTCGGCTACCCGCAAATCGACGCGGAGAACGCCGTCATCAACGAGTCCTGGGACTCCAACGGCAAGAGCAACAACCTAGCCGACTCCATTGGGCTCATGGTCTACACTCCGGTAAGAAGATGGCATCCTGTGTGGAGCTTAGGAAAAATCCTACTACGTACTACCGTATGTACTACTGTACTCCAAGTATCCGATTTCTTTCCTCCCGAGCAGGAAGCTGATTCGCTGAACTGGATCGACGAGTACACCGAGAGCGGGTCCAAGTGGGTCGGCTTTCCCATCACGGCGGACGTTCCGGAATCTGCTGTCATTATTGGAGTCAAGGTTAGGAGATCACACGGAAAATACACGATATACGAGTACGTGGTAGATTGGAAAAATCATCAAAAATCTTATTTTTTTTTCCCCTAGGGCACAGATCCCTCGTGGGTGTGGACCAAATTGGCAAATGAGGTAAACAGCAGGGACCTGAGAGGCATGATGACGTGGTACGCGACAGTGGCCAACGGGCCGCAGTTATACGACCCGTCTTGGGATGTCAGCAAGAGCTCCAGTGCACAGAGCAGCATCCAAAGCGCATTCAACATCATGAGAAAGTAAAAAAAAACATTCCATATTTGCATATGGAATTAAGCTTGAATAGGCAGGATAAAAAAAGGGCCAGAAAAGACCCAGGAAATTAATTAAAGCAATTCATTTTCCATTAATTCTTACATGTACAAAGTCCAAAGGTTGATTTTTTAAGTACTTAGGCTCAGTACTGAACGGTTGACCCGGTTCCCTCCGCACTCACCTGTCGTCCCTCCCTCCGTTGTTAGGACCTCCGCAGCGGTGCTGCGTCTTGGTGCAGTTGGCCAGGCAGGACTTCATGTCCGCGGCCAGCACGAAGTTGTCAGGGCAGGTGCAGTGTGAGGAGACCCCGCTGAAGTTCCTCGGGGCGATCAGGCAGAGGTGGGAGCAGCCGCCGTTGTTGTAGCGGCAGGGGTTGTCGTACGGGAGCTGCTTCAGGGGATGGTACACGTGGACGTCGTAAGGGCGGTGCGTGGTGTTCCGCAGCACCGTGAAGTTGGCTCCTAAGTTAAAAATTAGGAAAAAAAATAGGTGTTGGATTCTCTACTTCGTGGTCGTCTGCTCTCGTCTTACCAGTGAACTTGTTGGCCTTGAGAATGGCCTTGAGATTCCAGTCCGTCCAGTACAGGTAGTCGTCGAAGACCGAGAGCGCAAAGACGTGGGGGGCCCTGGCCTGGCCGACAACCTTGTGGACGTTGTTGCCGTTGAAGTCCGCGTAGGCAATGTAGTCCAGGTGCGCGTCGGCCCACCAGATGCGGTCGGTAAAAAAGTCGATGGTGAGGGCGTTGGGCCAGGCGACCTCGTGGCCCTTGACCGTGCTGTGGATGCGAACAAAGGTCTCCGGGTCGCCGTTCATCCCCACCCTACCGATGAAGGCGTGCAGGTTCCAGGAGGTAAAGAAGACGAAGCCGTTCCCCGGGTGGACGGCGATGGCGCGAGGGTCCTCGATGTCCACCATGATGGTCTTGCGGTTGGTGCCGTCCAGCTCCGACACGTACATGTGTTGGGTGTTCCTGTCCAGCCAGTAAAGCTTGTCGTTCACCCAGTCGATGGAGACGCCCTCCAGCCCGTTGGCGTGGTCGGACACCACCGGCGTCCGCGCGGACTCTCCCACCTTGGAGCGGTAGATGACGCGCGCGCTGACATCGGCAAAGTAGATCTCCTGCCTCCCGTAGTGGAAGTCCATGGAGACCACGTTCTTCAGGTCCTGGTGCACCAGGCTCATCCTAGCCGCGCTGACCGTCATGTTGCGGATGTAGTACTTGTTGGTGAAGAGCAGCCAGGCCTCCTGGCCGTCCTTCCTCTTGCACCCACGGCCGTCCGCCTCCCTGCTGTAGTACTCCTGGTTGCACTTGCAGTTGTACGATCCCTCCGTGTTGACGCACTGCTGCGAGCACGCGCCGGGCACCTCCACGCACTCGTCCACGTCAGCGCACGCCTTGCCGTCCGCCATGAGCTTGTATCCGTCGCGGCACTCGCAGCGGAAGGACTCCTTGGTGTCCACGCACCTGTGGCCGCAGCCGTTGTCCTCCACCTTGCGGCACTCGTCGACGCCGCAGTGCAGAGGCTCGTCCGACCCGTCGGAGCAGTCGGACACTTTGTCGCACACCTTCTCGTAGGGGATGCAGGCCTTGCCGCGGCGGCACTGGAACTCGTCGTCCTTGCACGTGCTGTTCGTCTTGTCTGAAAGGTGATGGGAGAGAAAAAAAATTGTCCTTTCAGCTGAACTTGGAAAGAAAATTCTCCACGTTCGTATCTTACCGCAATGGAATTCGTCTGAGCCGTCTCCGCAGTCATCCTCCCCATCACAACGGTAGTTGACGGAAATGCATCTGGAAAAATAGGTAGCAACATTCATGTCTGTAGCAAAGTACGAGACAAGGCCTGGGGTTGGTTCAAGCTCACCTGGAGTTCTGGCAGGTGAATTCAGTGTCGTTCTGGCACTTGCGATAGTGCTCCTTGCACTCCTTGGCCTCGTCGCTGCCGTCGCCGCAGTCGTTGTCAAAGTCACACCTATTATGATAATCGCAGAAAAAAAGAACACATTAAAAAATGAAAAAAATAGATAAATATGCGAGCCATGACGTTGGGAGATTCATGACATGGGCATGGCAGTAATACAGTGTTACATGGCACTCACTTCCAGTACTTGTTGATGCACCTTCCGTTCTTGCACTGGAACTGGTCGTCGTCGCACTCGGTGATGGTCTTGGTGCAGTTGGCCTTGGACTCGTCCTCGTCGGCCCCGTCCACACAGTCAGGGTCGCCGTCGCACACCCACTTGCGCGGGATGCAGGCAGCGCGGCCCCACTCTTTGTTCTTGGAGCACTCGAACTCCTTCTCGGGATCGCATTTGCGCTTGTCTGAAGAAAAAGAAAAGTTATGGAAGAAATAATGTAAAATTGAAAATTTTTTAAACTGTAATGTTAGGCGTTAAAAAGCCTTCTGTGACTACATATTTCATACCGTGAATATGCAGTGTGTCAATTCCCTCTTCAGTATCAGTATACGAGAATCAAAGGGAGGAAAGAGGAAAAAGGGGAAGGGGAGAAAAACATGACTGATTAATAGAGGAGAAAAGGGGAGAAAACATAATTACTAATGTCTTTTTTTTTTACTAAGCAGTATAACTTACTGCATTGCCTCTCCACCGCTTCGTCCGAGTTGTCCAGACAGTCGTTGTCCCCGTCGCAGACGTAGACCCTGGGTATGCAGTTGCCGTTGTCGCAGGTGAAGAGGTCCCCGAAGCAGGTCTTGGTCTCGGACGAGCACTGCTCCTCGGGCTCGTCGGCGCCGTCCTCGCAGTCCTTGTCCCCGTCGCAGTACCAGGTGGCCGGGATGCAGCGGTGGTCCGGGCAGCGGAAGGAGTTGGGAGGGCAGGTGCGGGCCCCGCAGTGGAGCGGGTCCTCGTCCGAGTTGTCGCCGCAGTCGTTGTCGCCGTCGCACAGCCAGTAGGGCTCCACGCAGATGGTGGTGGTCTTGCAGGACATGTGGTTGTCCTGGCAGGTGACGTTCTTGTCCTTGCAGAGCGCGATGGCCTCGTCCGAGGTGCTGTTATCCTTGCAGTCGTTGACGCCGTTGCACACCTGGGCCTGCGGGATGCACCTGAAGTTGTCGCAGGTGAACTCGCCCTCGGCGCACTTGGGGTAGTCGCAGTCCAGCTCGTCCGTGCGATCTCCGCAGTCGTCCTGCGCACGAGAGAGAAGGACGTAAGTCGTCAGGGTCAGAAAAAGATGCGATGATGGCACGAGCAGTGCCATCGTGCTGTCCCTCCCCCCCCTCTCTCCTTGTTTGTCGGAATGGAAAGAAGAGATTGAGGCGCTGCCTCGCAGGTATGGAATGCGAGGACGAGCAAAGAGAACACCTTGCGCACAGGAAACGGCGATTTTTAAACGTACAATAAGTCTAACTGACGTAGGAAAAAACATACTGTATTTGGATACTTGTTACCTTGCTAGAAGGTGACAGAACTTAATTAAGAATTGCTTGCTCTCCTCATACCAGCAATCATTTTCTATGGAGCCCTAGTTAGATGTGCAATTTCCAAAAAGTGCTTTCCCTTTATACGTAGTACCAAAGAAGACGCAGGAAATCGATAAAACATTCTCCTCTGCTGTCGAGCTCCATAAGTTGGGATTTAGGCGTGGGATGGGCACTCTACTATACTCGTGGCGTTGCTTCTACCTTCTTCCAGAAATAGCAAGTACTGTAACACAACGTAAGAGCATTCCGTGTTTAAAAAAAAAAACAGCAATTTTTCCCCTCAGTGCACATGTGTTCGCACCTCTCCTCTGTTTAAATTACTGTTCTATGATGCAAGCACAGGAAGTAGGTAGGTAGAAGCAACAACAAAAAAAATCCCCGTGATGCTGCGCATTACAAGTGCTAACTCCTCTAGGCTAGTATAGTATACGTAGTACTGACTCACCTCATGGTCGCACTTCCAGGTGCTGAAGACGCACCTCCCGTTGCCACACCGAAACTCGGAGGGCTTGCACGTGTGCAGGGAGCAGTAGTTGGTGTCCTCATCCGAGTTGTCGCCGCAGTCGTCGTCGCCGTCGCAGGCCCACAGGCGGGAGATGCACTTGCCGTTGGCGCAGGTGAACTTGTCCCCGTCGCAGGCCGTCACGTTGGCCCCGACGCACATCTTGCCCTCGTTGACGGAGGTGCGACCCCCCGTGCAGCGGCAGATGGCGGTGCTGTCGGGACCGGGGTGACACGAGTCCGCGCAACCGCCGTTGTTCACCTTGCACACCTCAAGGGTGCAGTTCTGTCTAGCCAACGAGTGGACCTGTTCAAAAAGGTTAATATACTAGTACTGGATTCTATTTTTTTTTTACTGTATACAGAGTTTCTGTACTACGGAACCCATTGCAAGGATGTTATCGCTGGACTCATATATGCTGCGTTTGCTGAGCTGACCTGGATGTCCCTGGGCGAGTTGTCCAGCCTCTTGACAATCTCCTTCATGTTGGCCCCGGTGTGCTTCTCGGCCCGGTAGACGCCCCTCAGCTGCAGGTCCGTCCAGTAGATGTAGTCACGGTCCACCGTGATGGCGAAGGGGTAGATGGTGGCGGTGACAAGGACGCGACGGTCGGTGCCGTTCATATTGACCCGCTCGATCACCTCCCGCACGGCATCCGTGAAGTACAGCATGCCCTCCTCAAAGTCGATGGCCAGGCCGCTCGGCTGGGTGAGGTTCGTCTCCACGATGGCCGTCTTGAGCGTTCCGGCCATGGTGGCCCGGTAGATCTTGGCTCCGGCTCCGAAGCGGCCCCAGTCGGTGTAGAAGAGGAGGCCCTTGCAAGGGTGCACCACGATGGCACGTGGGCGCTCCACGCGGGCGATGTCCACGATCTGGCTCCCGTCCGTGTTCATGGAGTAGATTGAGCGGTTCTTCGAGTCAGTCCAGTACAGCTTCTGGTGCACCCAGTCGTAGGCCACGCCCTCCGGATTGATGCCCTTGGTCAGGATGTCGGTGCCCTGGCCAGGGTTCTTGCTGTCCATCCAGGCAATGCGTGGCTTGGGCTGAATCTGCGTGAAGAAGAGGCGGCTCCTCTTGTAGTCAAAGTCGATGCCCACAACGTTGGTCAAGTTCTTGACGGTCTTAAAGGGCTTGGATGTGTCGGCCGAGCCCACGTCGGCATCAGAGGTGATGTGTTCGCTGCGCACTTCGCTGCGAGTGCTGAACACCAAGAACTCCGAGCTGACGACGCACTTGCGGTTGCTGACCAGGGTCCCGGTGGCGCACGCACACTTCCGCCCAGTGACGGTGGAGGTTGAAGCCTCTTGAGGATAGGAGAAGCACAGCTGTTGGCAGTTGCCGTTGCCCAGGCGCTTGCAGGGGTTGTTGATGTCCATCGGCTGGTTGGTGGCGTCAACCATGACGATGTCTCTGAGGTTCTCCAGGCCGGTTTTGACGATGTCTGGGTTGGCGACCTGGTTGGGCTGGTTTGAGGCCTTGAATATGGTCTGCATGTTCCGGTCCACCCAGTACACCTCCTGGTTAAGCAGGGTGAGACCCTTGGGACTGGGCAGCCTCCCTCTGATTCGCTGCCTGTTGGCGCCGCTGTAACTGACCTTGAAGATGGCGTCCTCCTCAGAGTCCACCCAGTAGACGTCGTGGGTACGCATGTCGATGGTGAGGTCTCGGGGGTTGCTGATCTTGGACGTGACGATCGGTTTTCGGTTGGTGCCGTCCAGCCACGACTGCGCTATCATGGGGAACTGGCCGTAGTCGATCCAGTAGAGATACTTCTTGATGGGGTTCACCGCCAGCTCGCGTGGATTGTCGGTGGTGGACTTGTAGATGACCTTCCTGTTCTTGCCGTCCAGCCAGCATATCTCGATGTACGTCTCGTGCGGGAAGACGTTGGAGAAGTAGAGGTTCTTGGCGACCCAGTCGATGGCGATGCCGCGGATGCCGGACTTGCCGATGCCGTCCTTGATGATCTGCTCCATGTCGGAGCCGTCCGGATGCACGCGGTAGATGCCGTTGTGTCCGCCGTCCTCCGCCTCGAAGTCCACCCAGTACACCCAGGTCTTGCCCGTGTCGCCCTCCCCGAGAATGAAGTCCATGTGGAGGATGTTGTGTCCCTTCCCAGCGATGGGCACCATGGCCTCCTTGCCTCCCTTCACCTCGAACCCACGCGCCATCTTCAGCTGGGAGACGAGCGCGAACGACTGCGTGGCGGTGCACTCGGTGTCGCCCTCCAGCTGGTAGCCGACGGAGCAGCCGCAGCGACGCTGGTTGCGGCCGTAGGGAAGGCAGATCTGGGCGCAGTTGCCGCGGTTTGTCAGACAAGGATGGTTAGAGGAGCCTAAAAAAAAAGTAATTAATCGTTACTTTACATCAACGGGTCAAATAGTCTTAAAAAAAACCCTCACGTTGTCTCTTCCTGAAGATGTTCAAAGTCTTGAGGTTCCGCTCATTGTCCATTAGGGTCTGCTCGTTACTGCCGTCGTTGCTGTCCACCTAGGTAGACATCGAGGAATTCATTGACTCAGCACTTAAATTACTTCGCACAACCCACAGATTGGTGTATATTGTCAATTTGCTACCTTGATCACTTTCTCGTAGACCCGATCAAGGTAGTATAGCCTCCGATCCATGACGGCAATTCCCGTGGGCTTGGAGATCGGGTGGTTCTTGCTTGCGCTGAGGATTACCCTCCTGTTGCTGCCGTCCAGGTTGATGCTTTCGATCTGAAACATGGTGACGAACATTCTCGCATTATACTACAGTACACTTTGAAAGCACAGCCAACTTGGAGAAAAAGATGACACCCTCACCTTAGCATCTTGAACTCCACTTGAAGAGAAGAAAAGTTCTTCCTTCTGCAGGTCGATGGTGAGGAACGCCGGCTTGTCCAGATCAGGCACCAACACTTCCGGCTCCGTTCCGTCCATGTTTGCTGCTCCAACCTTCAATGTTTTTTTTTTAGATGTTAAGTTCAACATAGTGCTTGAATGGCTTTTTTCCCCCACACATATACCTTTGCAGGCACTCCTGCTCCTCCTCTGTCCAACCAGAAGACCTTTCCCGTTCCAGGATGAAGGGCCAACGAAATCGGCTCCCCGACCCCGGTGTCTTTGCCGTTGTTGTCCAACACCAGCATGCGGTAGCGAAACTTGCTGTTGGCGGCAACCTGAAAAAAATCACCGATTTTTTTTTATTAAAACACCGGAAAAAAACTGCACCTTGCACAGCACTTTTTCTTACCTGTACGAGACTGATTTCTCTTGCTTCCACGTTGCCGATGAACATGTTGCTGGCCACCCAATCAAAGGCAATGCAGTAGGGCGATCCCACCAGCCCCGTGTCCACCTCGTCGAAGAAGTTGGTCTTCTCTCCGCCGCCCATGTTCGTCTTGTACAGCGTGCCGTTCTTCTGGTCCTCCTCCTCCACCTCGGTCCAGTAGATGACCTGGTTCTTGGCGTCAAAATCCACGGAGACGGTCTCCTTCACGTTGACGACGGGGGTGAAGTAGCCCCGGCTGTTGTCGTTGGGCATGAGCGACAGGTCGGAGATCCTGTTGCCCTGTGCGATCAGCAGGAAGTTGTCGTCCCGCTCTATGCAGGCGCCGTCGTTGCCGAGTCTAAACCCAGGCCGACACTTGCAGGTGAACCCGACGGGGCTGGACTTGGTCGGCGCCAGCAGGCACAGCTGGTCGCACTTGGCCTTCTTGCAGGGGTTCTCCAGTTGCGGCTGCAGCGCCGGGTGCTGCACGTGCACGGAGAGCGGCTGGGAGACGAGGTGCGACACCACGCTCTCGTTCTTCCCGCGGAACTTGCGAGCCTGCATCACCCTGTTCAGCTGGCGGTCCGTCCAGTACACCTGGTCCTCGAAGACGGCCAGGGAGTGAGGGTGCAGTAGGTAGTGGTTGCTGGCGATCACCTGCTGGCGGCCGCTGCCGTCGTAGCTGCAGAAATCGATGAAGTCCAGCTTGGAGTCGGCGAAGTACACGCGCTTGTTGGGAATGTCGAGCGCCAGGCCGTTGGGCCAGTAGATCTTGGTGCTGATGATGGTCTTTCGCTCGGAGCCATCCATGCCGGCGCGCTCGATGCGAGGGTACTCGCCCCAGTCCGTCCAGAAGAGATAGCGGGCGTTCTTCGCCGGGTCGAGGCTGAGGCCCCTGGGCTGTGTGATGTTCTGGTTGATGAGGATCATCCTGTTGGTGCCGTCCTCTGCCACAACCTCGATGGTGTTCAGCTTCGAGTCTAGCCAGTAGAGGTTCCTCCCCACCCAGTCGAAGGCCAGTCCCTCGACCAGCGAGAGGCCGCTGGAGATGAACGCCTCCGGCTTTCCCCCGTTCCTCTTCAGCTTCATGATCTTCTTCGTCTCCATGTCAGACCAGAAAAGCGTGTCCGTGGTCATGTCGGAGGTGGTGGCCACCACGTTCTTCACCTCCACCGGGATCCTCTCCAGAGAGCGCTGAGCCAAGTCGGCCGTCAGGAGGGAGCGGCGGTTCGAGATGATGAGGAAAGCCTGAGAGCGGTTCTCCACCTTGCAGTTGTGCTTGTTCTCCAGGGTGTAGCCCTCCGCACACGTGCAGTAGTAACCGCCCTTGCTGTTGACGCACCTCTGAGAGCAGGTGCCAGGTGGGGAACACTCGTCCAGATCCTGGCACACCTTGGTGTCGGTGGAATTGAGGATCTCCCCCTTGGGGCAGGTGCACAAGGGACCGACAGGAGTCTGGACGCAGTCGTTGGAGCACCGGGCCCTGTTGTTCCCGCAATCCAGGTTGTCGCACCCGGGTCCCTCGTCCGCGCCGTTGGGGCAGTCGGCGACATCGTTGCAGATCTTGCCGACGGGCACGCAGACGCCCTTCAGTCCGGGGCACTCCCAATGGCCGTCCGGACACTGGACCACGGGGGCCACGCAGGCGTGCTCCAGGCTCTCGTCGGAGCCGTCGCCGCAGTCGTCGGTGCCGTCGCACACAAACGACTTGTACACGCACTTCGAGTTGTTGCACTTAAAGAAGTTCTGCTGGCAGTCGACGCGGTCGCAGGTGGAGGGCTCGTCGGAGCCGTCCTCGCAGTTGTTGGTGCCGTCGCAGTGCCAGGCGTCCGGGATGCAGATGCCCGACGTCTTGCAGCGGAAGTGCTGGTCGCTGCACTGGTTAGGGGCCAGAGACGGGCAGCCCTGCTCGTCGGATCGATCGTCGCAGTCGGGGATGCCGTCGCACTTGTAGCTCTCGTGGATGCACTGGTTGTTGTTGGCGCACTTGAACTGCGCCGCAGAGCAGGTGATTGGGGGACAGTCCTTCTCGTCAGCGTTGTCGAAACAGTCTGCAGGAAAGCGTATAGGATCATTAGTCCTAAGTTGTCTCAACTTAAAAAAAAAATTATACATATATTACAGTACTGTACATAGCATATTTAACTATACCGTTTTCTCCGTCGCACACCCAAGACTGTGGAATGCAGTGGCCGGAGCTCTCGCAGGTAAACTGGAAGTAAGCGCACGTCTTCTCGGCACAGAAGTCGCCTTCGTCTGAACTATCCCCACAGTCTATAAAAAAAAATAATTAAAAAAAAGTCCAACGGGGTCGTTTAACTCCAGATGCTTGCCTACCGTTTTCTCCGTCACACTTCCATGTCATTGGGATGCAGCGTCCATTTTTGCATGCGAACTGGCTCGCCTCACAGGTCACGTTCTTGCAATCCGTCTCATCTAAAAAGAAAAAAAATTAAGTAGCCCTGCACAGTACAGGGGTGGGCACCCAAATCGCTACACCTTTAAAATTGGTGGCCACACTGAATTAACTCAAGATCAGAAAACCCCAACAGCAGCAATAAAAGTAGGGACACAGAC
>JAAUYM010053893.1_pt1 | contig 12280 bp, 15 predicted proteins | sample 7278001 | NCBI WGS metagenome assembly JAAUYM01 (sample SAMN14350224, study PRJNA611818) | marine sediment metagenome | isolation source: surface marine sediment (1.8m) | place: French Polynesia: Moorea | collected 2018-08
CCACGGAAGTCTCGGTCTGGAATGGAAACTGTTCTTCCCCCCTCTTTTTGCCAAAACTTTATGTAACTTATAGAGTGCATTCTACAAGAAAAGTTATTAAATGATAAACTGAGAGCAATAAATTTGTGTCAAAAGTTATTTATAACTTACCGTATAGCTTTAAAGTATATGATATCAAAGATATTTAGAAAAACTTTATGTACTATATAAAAAGAGGTGAACTCTTTTCAGATTTACTTCAATAATAGTAAATTTCAATGTGCTATAATTTTAATATTGTATATTTGATTTTAATATCTCAAAATATGTTAAGTGCATTACACAGAATAATTTATATTACTGTCAAAAGTTTCTAAAATTCTGAATACAGTAAGTTCATTGTTTGAGAAGCCAGGTCCAAGACTTCCATGCTTTACCACATGTGCAAACAATTTTTTCTCCTTTCTCCACGTACTTATTATTATACCTGCAATCCAGGTTTGAGGAGGAGAGCCAGTCTTTCTTCGACCAGAGCCGCCCCCTGAGGTGCTCCGACTCCGTCCCGCCGGAGGAGAAGAAGGCGACGACGCCCGGGAGCAGCAAGGGACATCACCTCACTGCAAGAGACGTGTACGGTTTCGGGCGACTGGCCTTGGAGGCGCTGGCAAAGGGGAGGGACGCAAACGGAGACGAAGGTGGTCTTTTTTTCCCGCCTTACGACTTTCAGGCCTAGAACTGCATTTTTTTTCCTACCGTCAGAAATCCCGGAGACCTCTTCTTTTCTGGATTTCGCCCGCTCCCGCCTGTGCAACCCGGATCCCTCGTTGCGCCCGGCCTCTCTGCTGGAGGACGTGCTCGGAGCACACCCGTATTTTGTCCGGAGGGAGTACCTGAGGATCCAGCGCTTCCTAGCAGACCTTCCACTGAAAACGGAGAATGAAAAGGCATGCTCTTCAGTTGTCGCTGCTGACTGGGACTACTACCTACTGTATAATATTGAGAGATTGTGTTGGCATATCTTAAGTTGCTGTTCTTAATGTTGCAGCTGAGGTCGTGGAAAGCTGTTCTATGCGCAGTTCGGTTCTCACCTTATTACTTTTTTTTAGGAGGACTTCTTCTCGACCCTCCTGCCCAGGCTGTTCTCTCTGCCGCCGGAGACTCTTTCGCTCCAGCTGGCCTCGCCGCTCCTCTCCAGATACGTCCTGCTAGATCCAACGGCGAGGAAGCTTCTCCTGCCTAGCCTCTTTACGCCGGCAAAATGTAATGTATCTTTCAAGGGAAATGTCGATGTGCTTGTTCCAAATATTACAGAAAGCTCTCTTCTTCCCATGTACGTACGTAGTTCCAAGGGAAGACTTTTGTCCCGAACGGGAGGTGAACCCGCTGGTGCCGGAGCACCTCTTCATCGAGCACTGCACCCCAATCGTCCTGAAGGTCATGCACGTGAGGGAACTCCAGATCCGATCAGTTCTGCTGGAGTAAGTCTCGTTGCTTCTCCTTCCACCCCCACCCAACTCCTTCCCACTAAACCAACATGAAAATAGAGATATGGGAAATATGCGTATAAATATAAAACACACTCGTTTTTTTGCAGGCACTTTTCCTCCTACTTCCGCGTCATTCCTCGCTCCTCCCTGGAGGACGTGGTTCTGCCACAGCTGCTCCTGGGCGTGCGGGACACCAACGACGGGCTAGTCTCCTCCACCCTGAGGTCGCTGTCCGACCTCGTCTCGATCCTCGGGGCCGCCGTGGTCGTCGGCGGAGCCAGGAGGAGGAAGATCTTCGCCGATGGAGCGCCTGCGGTGAGGGAGGGGGGGGGAGCTCATTCCTGACCCGAGTCGACGCATTTTTGTTTCCCTTCCGCAGCCTATGAGGCCCGATCTGTCCAGGACCAAGTTGAAAACGAAATCGAAGGCCAAGGAGGACAAGGAAATCCTGCAGGAAAAGAGGCCTAGTCCAGGTTCGTTAAACGTTTTGTTTCCCATTTTGATTCACCAAATCACCCTCACCGTCGACTCGAATGAGTCCCCCCAAGCTGTCATCAGTTGGACAATTCATGGAATTCTCAGACTGGAAAGGAAACTCTTTTTTCCCCAGATTTTGTCTGACCCTTGTGTAGCTTGAGGAGTGTATTCAACAAAAAATGTATTAAATAATGAATTGAGAGCTATAGATTTATAGTAAATGTTATTTATAAATTATAACTCATACTTTTAAAGTGCATGGCTTTCAAGATATTTAGAAACAGTTTATGTACTATGCAAAATCAGAGCAGCTGTTCTCAGATTTACTTAAATGACAGTAGTAAATTTTAATATGCTATAATTTTGTTCTTATTTATTTAATTTTAAAATCTTTCGTATATGCTGCTAAGTGCACTGCACAGACAAATTTATATTACTGACAAATGTTTTTAAAATACCCATATTTTAAATATCATTTTTTGAGAAGTTTCCTTTCCAGGTCTGAGACTTACTTGAACAAATACTGATTTAATCCATTCCATGAGGAAATCTAAAATTCGAAAAGTTAAAATAAAAACAAGCCCGAATGCAGCAGTCTGAATTAATTAAGTTGTGAGAGCAAAACATGCAGAGTTTAACGAGAGAACAAAAGACCTACGCTCAAACAACGATGCTTGCGTTAAAAAAGAGAAGAAAACGGATTTCATAGCAGGGATGCCAGTTCAGCTTTTTAAAACCAAATTTGAAAAAAAAATCCGGACTTTTACACAAAAAAATGGTGGAATATTTGCTAAGTAAACTGCAAGAAAAATCAAAAGAGACAGAAAATCGGAACTTTTTTGAACTTTTTTTTTTACTTCGGGAAGCATTGTTTGCCTTTTTTTTTCTTCTGGCAACCCTATTTTAAAACGTGGAAGAGGAACGAAACCGAAGAGATGGTGAAGACCTCACGATCCCAGATTCCGACCAAGCCCGGCTTCTCCTTGGGCGACGGTGCCGGCGCAGGAGCCAGGACTGGCTTCTCCCGCGTTCTGGGCCCGCCCAGGATCCTGACCAAGCACACCCTGGCGGTGGCCAATGCAAACAGGGACAACAGGATGGCCAGCGGAGCCGCCAACAACTTGGCCCTGGTGCAACTCGGAGGAGGAGGAGTCGCCCATCGTCGCGTGATGGCCACCAGGACGCTCTTCACGGAGAAGAGAATGGCGCAGGAGATGCTGATCAGGGAGTCGTCCCCCTCCGCCTCGCTGAAGGTCTCCCCGTTCACCCACCTGGCCTTCACCGGGCCCTTCACGCACCGATCTCACTCCACGCTCCACCTGGAAAGCGTGTCCGAACGAGAGAGGGTCGCCTTCAAGATCAAGTCCACCGCACCCAAGGGAAGATTGGCTGTCAGGCCTTGCAGGTCGGTTTGGGACGGAGGTCACGTCACGGATTTTGTGTTTATAGTCGCGATTGAATTTGTTGTCTTTGTCTTTGTTTGTGTAGAGGCATTGTGGAGCCCCAACAGAAGGTGGAGGTCAAGTTCACCCTGATGCCAGTCAGTCGGCAGCCGGACAAGTGCCCACCATCCTACCGAATCCTACTCGAGGCCGCCCACGTCGACAGGAAGGCGGTTGACCTTGAGTCCATCTTCCTCGGGCCCCGGGCCAAGCAGACGGCCTTGGTCCGAGGTGGCAGTGGTGGCACATTTCGCGTTGGAGTTGATGGGAAGAAGATCATGGTTCTCAAGCTGGAGATGATCTACAACATGCCGATGGAGAAGCCCCCGGTCGTGGATGGACAGCCCGGGCTGGACCCGAACGCTGGCGCCATCAACGCCAATGGGGAATTTTCCAATCAGCTTTGGAATCAGAACGGGTGGAGTAAGGCTGGGGGCAAACAGCAGCAGCAGCAGCAGCAGCAGATCCAGGCGTGGAACGGAGAAAGTGCGAACCAGAACCAGGGGCACCAGGGACAGGCCAACTGGGCCCAGCACAACGCCGGCCAGAAGCAGGACGACTGGGGTCAGGCTAACCAGCAGCAGGCCGGATATAACTGGGATGATGGGCAGCAGCAGAATGTGGGAGGACAGGCGCCTGGCAACGGGTGGATCCCAGGCGGCCAACAGCAGGCTGGGAATGAGGCCCACCAGCAGCAGACTGGCAATACGTGGACCCCGGACAGCCAGCAGCAGGCCAGCAGTGGGTGGGACCAGACTCAACAACAGCAAGGTGACGGCGGTTGGGGTCAAGATAGCCAGCAAACCGGTACTGCTGGTTGGAGCCAGGACAACCAGCAGCAGCAGCAGCAGAATTGGGACCAGGGCAACGGTGGATGGGGCGATGCTCAGCAGCAACAGTCGACCGGACAGTCCACTGGATGGGAAGGCGCAGCCTCTGGAGGCACTGGCAGTGGCGAATGGGACAACGCCGACAACAACCCAGCTTCCAACAACGCCTGGGACAACAACAATGCAGGCGGTGGCGACGGAAGCTGGGGGAGCAATGACTGGTCCGATGGAAAGAAGGGTGAGAAGAGTCCTTGTGCCTCCGCCGCCGCCGCTGGGCCCTTGAGCGCCAAGGACCTCTTCCTTGTCTTCTCGCTGGTTCTCTTCCTCGGGATCATTTTGGGAATGATCCTCTCGGTCAAATGAGTCATGGCAGTCTGTTCGGTACTAATATGATTTTTTTTTTTTTTGGATTTTTTTGCGGTCTGCTCTACTGTGCTACGTACGTATTTATCCAACCTTTTGACTTTGTATTACGAGTATTACCAAATTTATGCATCTGTAAATTTCTTACCAAACATGTTTGTAACCGTGACATTCAACTGTTTTTCTTTTGTTCTCTATAACGTTCAGGTTTGATCTCTTTCCGGCAAGATTCTTTATTCTCTTTCAATACTTCTCAATTTAGTACGACGTTTAAAATAAAGTATCGTCACTTTCGATTGCGTGCCTTAAGCGGTGTTTAGCTCCTCTGCAAATCCGTAAGAATTGTGTGCCTAAGTTCGATGAAAGTAATTATTTTCATATAAGGCTTTTTTTCTCATGTTTCTTTCCCAAAGTGGTGCCGTTTCCGTCCGAGAGGCGCTCCCCCATAGGGGCAGAGAAGGAGGAGGTGGAGGTCAAGACGGCGAACAGACTGCCGCAGGAGGGAGAAGAGGTCGGCGACGACGACCCCGGGTGGGAGGACTGGGGAGAGGAGGATAATCAGGAAGTCGAAGAAGAGCAGGTCGTGCAGAAGCAGATGACTCCAGATAAGTCCATGGTGGATCAGCTGAGGAGATCTGCGGCCGCCGCAGTCACCGATCTGGACATTCACTCCCTTGATATCAAGGTGAGGAAGGATTGAGTTTTGCTTTTCTAATAAACCGGAATGGGTGCTAAAGTTGTTTCTGCACCCTTGTTCGTTGTAGGTGTCCAAGGCACACAGAGCATCTTCCTCCTCTCCCGACGACTTCTTCGCCGACATGGAGCCCAAGATTGAGAGCAGAAGAGAAAAACAAGAGGAGGAAGTTGAGGAAGCAGACGAGAAAGTGGCGGGAGACGCAACGGAGGACCCGACGACGGCTGACGCGTCTTCCTCTTCTGCGAAGCCGCTGGCAGGAGGAGTCTCCAAGTTTGCCGTGGCAGACGACGGCGGCGGCGGCGGCGGAGACGGGTCTGAAGGCTGGGGAGATTGGGGAGAGGAGGAGGAGGAGGAGGAGAAGGACTTCTGGTTCTGACGCGCGGAGGAGACGGCAGTGTCGGGAGGACTTGATGGTGGTGGATGGAAGATGGCTTTTACGGTACCACTTCAAGCTGTGATCATCTTGCTGATGATTTATCTCTTTTACCTCGTCAGTGTGGAGTTTGAATAAATTATTGAAGTGTGTGTGGGGTGGGGGAGGGGAAATGTTGCCATCATTCAAGTCACGTGAGTCAAGTTCACCACTACAGCGTAGAAGTGAGATTTTTTTTCATTAAGAGAGTACGATTGTTCTGCCCACTGCTCTCTGACTAGCAGATGTCTTACTGCCAGTTTGACAAGCGCCGCTCATTGAGCCTTTTAATGAGAACAGAGAAACAAGATATTTTTTTTACGAGGATGGGCGGGTTTCGTCATCGTCACCCACGTCAAGCTGTACAATATTATTCTTTATTCTTTTTTTCAATAATCCCCAAAAAGAAGCGCAGGCATGGAACTCTCAGACTGGAAAGGTAACTTCTCAAAACATAAGATGATTATAAATTTAGGCATCTTAAAAAGTTGGGCAGTAATATAAATTTTTCACTGTAATGCACTTAGAAACAGATTTCAAAGATTTTAAGATCTAAATAGATAGTATTAAAATTACAGTCAATTACTACAGTCATTGAAGTAAACCTGAAAAGATGTAAGTGCCTCGTGCACTTCAAAAATAATTCGAATTTTAAATACGCGAAACCAAAGTGATTGGAATTTTGGAGAGCAAACTTTTAAGGATGTCATGTCGTGAATTGGGGATTCGATATGTACGCATATACTACGTTATACTGTATCGTAGTACATGAAGTCGTGGTCACGTGACAAATGTCCCCCTTCCCGCGCGCGCACTTGGAGAGCCTCACCCCGAGAGGAGTCGCCGTCTACGCGGCGGCCGGACTCTTCCTCGCCGCCTCCTACCTCTACCCGGACAACCCGGCCGCCGCGCTGGCCAGCGAGGTCCTCCAGGCCGTGCAGGACGTTAGGCCCGTGGTGCTGGTGCCCGCCTTCCTCGCCCTCTTCGTGCTGTGTCACCTCCCCTCCCGCGACGAGCCCGACGCCGCGAAGGCCTTGGAGCAGAAGATGCTCCCGCTGCCTCCGCTGCCGCCCATGATGGAGGGGCGACCGCCGTCGGCCTCCAAGCTGGCCGGAGGAGGAGGAGGAGGAGGTGGCCGGCCCCCGTTCCCTTCCCAGAGGAGCCGGGGCGGTGGGCCCGAGATGCGTACCTTGAGCGCTCCTCCTCCCGTTCCCCCTCCCCCTCTCCCGCGGCTGCCTCCCCCGCCGGAGATCGCGGCAGACGGTCGCCCAGAGCGGGGGCCAGGCGGCAGGCCCGCAGAGCCCGGACAGACGAGGGTCGTGGTGAGGTCGGTGCCCCGCGTCCCGGGAGAGGGGACCAGGGTCGAGACCGTCACCCTGCCGCCTGCGCCCGGCGGCCCAGCGGCCGGAGGCCGCCCGGAGAGGTCCTCGCCTCCCCCGAAGAGCCTGAGGATTCGGAGGTTGTCCAGCACGGAAGAGGTAGTCCTGGACAAGGTGGAGGAGGAAGGGCCAAGAAGTCCCTCGCCACCTTTCTCCTCGCAGCAAAATCAACTGGGGGAACGAGGTCCAAACGGGCCTGCTCGAGACCAGGTCGTGAGGTCCAAGGTGGTAGTAGTAGCTGGCGCCAGGGAAGAAGAAGAAGACGGCGCTTCGAAGAGGCAAAACGAGCAGCGAGGGACGAATCCGCCTCCTCCTCCTCCTCCTCCTCCTCCTCCTCCTTCTCCTGGCAAGGGTGGGAGCTTCATGGCCGTCGGCGACTTTGGCGACGAAAGATTCGTGCCAAGGGGTCAGAGCCAAGCGGTATGCTGTGCCAGATGCAAGAAGCCTCTGCCTCCTCCTCCGCCGCCGCCGTCTCTCCCGCTGACGATGTTGGCAGACGTGGACTGCTTCGGCCAGGGCCAGCCCGGGCGGTGGCAGTGCCGACAGCCGCCGCCGCCGCCGCCGCCGCCGCCGCCGCCGCAGTGCCTGTACCACTGCCGGGACGGATCCCGGACGTCGTCCTACAGCGACATGCACCGGTCCCACTGCAACGACGGCTGCTCCGCCACGAGTCCTGACTGCTCCGACGTCGTCTCGCCGGAGACCCCGAGCGACGCGGACGAAGGCGCCGCCGCCCGCGCCAACCTCCTGTCCGTCGGCGTCGGCCTGCTCGTCTTCGCGCTCTTGATTTCGAGGTCGGAAGAGCTGATGCCTTACGTTGCCGCGTTCCGAAATAGGGCCTTGGCCTTGTTCAAGCGGTACTGCTGGTAGCACTAACGTATAAGCGTAATAAATTGTTTAACTGAGATAGCTTGAGCCTTAACGGCGTGATGCCGTTAGCAATGTTTAATGGAATGGCAGTAACGCACAGCAAACTAAAGGCAAATATGTATTACTACATGTACATGTAGGTACGTAGTACTTGTCGTACAGACAAATATCTCGGTGGCTGAAATTTTAGGGCGGCTATGTGCCGGTACACCCTGCGTACGAGCATAGTAGAATCTCTATTTGCTATCTTGATTTTGTCGTCATGCTCTGACTGCCATTTTATTATTTTACTAAAAATGCATATCAGTTTCACAACAAGCATGATTTTTTTTGTTACTGACCGACAACATCGTAAAATCGAGATTCTGTCTGCTGTGGCACAACTATCACAAGCTCCGATTTTCTTAGTTTTTTTTCCATCGGCGTCTGCCATACTGCGCTAGTTAGCACCCTCTTGCTAGCACTGATCGAGCGAGGATTTCGCCTCCTAATGAGGGCTAGGAAAGACTAGTTTTGAACACTTTCGCCCAATCCATCATTCGAAAATCTCCTTCGTAAAGGAAAACATCTAAGTAGTACAGTACAGTACATATACAGTACTTCCGTTACATCTTAATACGTCTTAATACGTCTGCTAATCCGGCTCTGTTGCACAATGGACAAAAGGTGAGCTATTTGTACCGTAGCATGGTAAGAATTTTCAAGGAGCTTAGAGTTTACGTAAGCATTTAAGTTTTTAGCAAAACTGAATGTAGTTGTTAATAGTACAGTACAACCAACAAAAATAAAATATGCGGGAAACCGTCGTGAGTAAAGAAAAAATTCATGGCTAGAAAGGACCTCGCACAACTGTAAGACGTTTGTTTTTTCACTCTTGAACTCGCGATGTGATGGGATGCAGGAGCAGCAGCAGCGTGTGTCGCCACGGGGCCGACGGCGAGGGGGCGACCGCTGCCCGCCACCAGAGCCCCCTGGAGGTCATCATGATCCGCCCGCTCAACTTCGGCTACGACGACCAGACGGCGGCCTCCAACGCCTTCCAGCACCGCCCCACCTCCCTGACCGGCGGCGACCTGCGCGCCGCGGCCCGCCTCGAGTTCGACGGGGTGGTGGCCTCCCTCCTCCGCGCCGGCGTCCGCGCCAGGGTCTTCGAGGACCGCCGGGATCCCGAGTGCCCGGACGCCGTCTTCCCCAACAACTGGTTCTCCACGCACGGCGACAGCGGCGTCGTCGTCGTCTACCCGATGTTCTGTCCGACCAGGAGGAAGGAGCCGAGGGAGGACATCCTCCAACACCTAAAGAAGAACCACAAGGCGAGCTAGAGGGTCTTCACACAAGATCGTGGAATTACTTCATTTTTTCCCCAACATGAACTTGCTCCCCTTTTTCCCCCCTCCTCCAAGGCCCAGATCTTGGACTACTCCTCCCAGACTACGGGGGCGGACGGTTCCGTCCGCGCCCTGGAGGGCACCGGGTCCATCGTCTTCGACTACCTGCACAAGAGGGCGTACGCGTGCAGGTCCCCGCGCACGGACGAGGCCCTCCTCAGGCTGGTCTGCGCCCGGCTCGGCTACGCCCCCGTCGTCTTCTCCTCCCGCGACCGGGACGGACAGCTCATCTACCACACCAACGTCATGATGTGGATCGGCACACCCGCGGCTGGGATCTGCCTCGACTCCATCACAGATCCTGAGGAAAGTTTTATTTTTTTCTCTCTCTTTCTCCTTTGTGGTCGCTTAATTTTGAAATAATCATTTGACTATTTTCATGCTGCTTCTTCCCCTTTTTTTTCGTCCACAGGAGAGGAAGAACGTAGAATACAACCTGAACACCACCGGGCGCGACGTCATAAACCTGAGTCAGGAGGAGATCGAACATTTCGCCGGAAACTGCCTGGAGGTCAGGAGCGTCGACGAAGCCGCCTCCTCTTCCTCCTCCTCCTCTTCTGCTTTCAAGCAGCACCTGGTACCGTTCATTAAGAGTCCGAGAGATCACCCCCACTAAACAAAGGCTTGACGATATCGGGAATTGATTTGCCCCCAAGGTCCTCAGCTCGAACGCCATGTCGGCGCTGACCGCCAACCACCGCCGCCGGGTGGAGGCCGCCTTCGACTCGCTCATCGTCGTCGACATCCCCAACATCGAGAAGATCGGAGGCGGCGGGGTCAGGTGCATGTTGGCCTCCAATCACTTCGTCGAATCATAATGGTCTGCTCTGCGACTCAAATGTTAGGTCTTCAACCTAGATAAACATGCTATCTCTCTGTATTATGAGGAAAAAAACCTGATTTAGACCATATTGTAGAAATGACTTTGTAAGAAAAACAAAACGCTGTAAAGAATGATCTTCACTTCGTAAGGTACATCAGTCTCGTCTCGTCATAATGTAGTAAAATGTAAAAAAAAAAAAACACTTTTTTATGCGTCGCCCTGGCTGACGTCGCCCGTCAAGTCGTTCAGGTTCTCTCCGAACACGTCTCTCACGCTGACGGATTCGTCCTGTTCGCCCTGGTGCCGCTCCTGCCCCGCCGCAGTGGCAATCTTGGCGATCCTGGCCGCGCCCTGCACCTCGGAGTACAGGTCCCGCAGCTCCCTGCGGAAGCGACTCGTCTTACTTATGGACAGGGCGCGCTGCTAATATCGCATTCAAAGGAATGCTGCAGCAGAGCACCGGCAGCTCGTCAGTTCGTAAATCAGTACATCAGCACAAGCTCAGTACTGCAATCCTTATAAGACATCATTCTCCTGCACGATTGAACTAAGGTAAGCCCCCCTCCCCTCGCCTCCTTTGCCACTTGAATGCACAAACTCACCCGGTGACATGCCTCATGAGCGCCACCTTGAAGAGATACCTCGACCGCAGGGCCTCCCCCGGCAGCGCCCGCTCCAGGTGCCTGGCGTAGTCCCTCATGTGGCCCGGAACCGCGGGCAGCTCCTCCTCCAGCGCCTGCTCGCTGCGCAGGTCCCCGGCTGCCACGCTCCACACCCGCACCCGGAGGGACCCGGAGGAACCGTCGGTCACGTGGGTCAGGCGCGGGCGGACCACCTCCTCGGCCAGGGTCAGCGCGCCGTCCTCAACCTGGAGGAGTTTTAGGGAGATTATTTTTTTTTTTGGCGTGCGGCTCTCTTCTGTACTTTCTATTGATTTTCATTCTGCAGCAGTGACAGCAACAGCGCGGAAAGCGACCAGGTATAAAGAGAGCTCCGCATCTTTTAAAAAATTAACATTTGTGCGTACCTCGACAAAGTAGTTTTCTTCCTCCGCTCCTCCCGCCCTGACCCACGACATCTCCGCCTTGTAGAGGATGCCCCCGTCGCTCCCGACGTCGAATCCCCATCGGACGTCCACCCCGGGCGAGGCCGGCGGCGGCAGCGGACGGGTGACGAAGCGCGTCCGGTTCTCCGCCACCTCCGTCCCGCGGAAGGTCGTCGACACCGTCACTAGGTACTCGGTGCCCGGGCGGAGGCCGGTGTACCGGAGCCTGGACAAGGAATTGCTGATTGAAAAGTTATGTCTTTTTTTAATGTTGTCGTGTGCGTCAACGTTGTTGGCTTTTTTTCCCACATGAATGGCAGTTGTGTGTTTAATTAATATCACGTGTGAGGAAAAAATGTAAAGTTTATTATAAAGGGTGGGAGGGCTCAGGCAGCATCAGCTTTTTAGAGAAACCTCACAGAACAGTGTCTGCAATCTGGTCGCGACACTAATGGAATCGACATTGTTGGTCGGGAAGGTATAACATGATTTATGTATCACTTACCTGAACGTGCTCCTCCTCGGCTCGAAGCCAACTCTCTTCTTCCTCCTCCTCCTCCTCGTCACGGACGACTTCTTCCTCTTCACGTCCAGCGACGACGACGTCGACGTCGACGGCGGCACCGACTTGGACATCGCGGAGTCGCCCCTCTCCTCGTCGTCCTCGTCGTACTCTCCCTCCTCGTCGCCTGACACCAGAAAATAGTAGAATCTGATGGTCGATTCCATGTTTGCTAGGTAAACAAATTAATAATTTGCGCCACCTTCTGCGTCACCCTCGACGAAGTTCTGCACGGGCGGCTCCTCTTCCGGCCGGGGGTCGATGGAGGTCACGTACCTATTCGTACATTGAACAATAATATTCTTAGAAAGAACAATCCATCGTTTAACGTGCAGGGTGTCTTAGGGAAACGCACCAGAAGAACGTAGATGACTACAGTAGTAATCAATAAAAAGATTTGCTTCCAGAGCAAAGCTTAATGAATATACCCCACAGTTCAAAAATTATGTCGCAATCCTTTTTTTCAATTTTCTGGCTAAAAAGACAAAATTTGGCAGCTGTATTTGGCAAGACAAGAGCTTAGAGG
>JAAUYM010004116.1_pt1 | contig 12270 bp, 12 predicted proteins | sample 7278001 | NCBI WGS metagenome assembly JAAUYM01 (sample SAMN14350224, study PRJNA611818) | marine sediment metagenome | isolation source: surface marine sediment (1.8m) | place: French Polynesia: Moorea | collected 2018-08
CAAATTCACAAAATGGTTTTTGATCAGTTCTGAAAAGAAGCAAAAAAGTTTCCTGATTGAAATTCTGTTTCTTTTTCTTCTTTTAGCCGGCAGACTAATGTACCGAGTGGACAATGACAAGTGAAGAAAAAGAAATGAAATATTTTTTTTTTGGGTGGGGGGGGGGGCAGAACACAATATTCGCAGAGAGAAAGTGAGAGAGAAGATAAAGAGCTCTTTTGCACTGATAGTCTTTTTCTTACTGTTTCTTTCATACGTATTCATGTAGTTTTGTGTTATAAAATAATGCTAATGATGTTGCCAAAATGACGCCAAATATCGAGATACTACTCTTAAAAAAACTAATCAAGTTATAGACACTTTCGCCTCAAAGAGGACAAAATTAGGGCTTTTTCTCAACTTTGACTTGGGCTTGACTCGACTTACTGGCCCGTGGTCGTCGAGACCCCTGCCCAGGGCGTAGTCCCCTTCAACTCGTGGCCCTCAACTTCGGCACATCTTTGTTGACTTCAAGAAGGAGGGAGAGAAAAAAGGAGAGGAGACGGAGAGGGGAGGTGGACAAGGACAAATTTTGTTTGGCAATAAATTTGACTTTTTCTGCCCAAAATTCAAACCTGGTTTATTCACAGAATTTATTTACAATGGCTTGCTTTGGAGATGACCCTTGGAGATGTCACATGGGCAGGAGAAATTGAGATTCAATCCTAACAACAGAATGTACATTGAAAACTCGGAAATATAGTGAAGTCGGTGGTCAATAGCACATTAAGAAACAATTGTGTCAATAAATCTATTTTTTATACGTACTCCTGTCGAGTCGAATTAGACTCGACCATATCACTAGTCACATTTTGAACTTTTCCGTTTACGGGAAAACGAAAAAAATTGCAATCGAGAATTTTACCTCAAAAAGTGTTGCAGGCAACAGTAAAGAGGAAAATCCCGAGAAAAAAGCGTAGCGAGCGACGAGACGAGCAAAATGGAACAGCTTTCTCGAGAAATTCAGGATGATCAAGACTGTCGCCAGACAGGAGCAACAGGCCTGGACCTAGCCCATGGAATGGTCTTTAAGATTCAACAATGGAAAGTGGAAACCCAGATGGATCTGGATGCCAAGAATGCCCAAGTGCGCCAGTATGAATTACTCTTGCAGCAGCAAAACACCCACCTACAGGAAGAGCAGCGACGTGCTAGTCTTCTTCAGAACCAAGTTCAGACAAAGTGTAAAGATGCGAAGAAGCTGCAAGATGACCTTAGACATCAGGTATCAGTCAACAAGATCCTTGAAGATGGAATGCAAAAGCTGGATTCCACCTTGCAAAGTCAGGAAGATTTCATACAAATCCTCAAGAATTTGAGTGCTGAAAAGCAAAGAGAACTGGTGGCATTAAAAAAACGACTGGATGAACTCCAAGAGATCTTGCAATTACGTCTTGGTACCAAACAAAAGGAAAACGAGGAGCTTTGCAAGACTGTGGCCATGTTGAAGGAAGACCTGATGAAAACTCTGGAAAGCCTTAAAGAGCAAAGTACCAAATCTGACAGGGTGAAAGAAGAACTTGCCTCAGTGCAAGAAAAACTGGATAAAACTTTGGAGAAACTAAAAATTCTTGAGGACACAGTGGACTACAGAGACCGAGATATTGACATCATCAAGAGTCATCATGCCAAGGAAACTGATTCTCTCATGTCTGAAATTACTGACTTTAAGACTGAACTATCTTTCTCAGACAAAAAGTGCCAAGACCTGAACCTTACAGTTGAGAGGCTTACAGAAGAAAAAAATGCTGTAGAAATAGTCCTTGGCACAGAAAAAGAAGCTCACCTTAAGGCAAAAGAGACAGCAGAAGATCTGGCTAGGCAGCAGAAGCAATTGCTTCTTCAGTTTGAGCATCTTCAAAAGACAATGGAATCAAAGGAGAAGGAAGTTAGGAAAGTGGAGAAAGAAAAAGCAGATGAAATATCTTCAATGGTAGAGCAAATGTCTATGTTAGAAAAGAATCTTCAAACTCAAGAAACCTCCAGGGAAATCATGCTTCAAGATGTGAATCACCTGAAACAGCAGAAAAGTACCTTGGAGGAAGAATTAAAGGAAATTAAAAAAGTGCACAATGTATTGAAGCTGCTCCGCATTGATTATGAAAAAGCCATCAATGACATCCAAGTCAAAGAAGCTGAAATTCAGAAGCTGCGCCAGATTCAAGTGGAGAAACTTGATCAAGAAGAAGAGATAAGACAGCTAAAGAAGAAACAGGGTGAGGTTGAAGATGCCCTGTTTAAAGCTATGGAGAATGGAGAAAGTTCCAAACAGCATTTGTCTAATTTGCAAAAGAAATGTGATGAACTGAAGTCTGTTAACTCTAATCTTGAGGGCAAACTAGGACAGATTACGGCATCAATGGAAGCATCTCATAAGGAGAATGACCACATTCTGGCCACGCTTAAAGCTACGTTGAAGGAAAAAGAAGCCTCAGTTGCATCCTTAAAATCTATTGTATTGGAAAAAGAAGATGATCTGGAAAAGTTTCGTGGAGAATCTCTGGATCTAGCAAGAGATGTTGAAGAGAAGTACAAGCAGTACTTGGATATTGCCCGAAAGGATAAAAGTGCAGTTGAGACTGAGCTACTTGAGTTAAAAGTTATCCTAGACATGAAGGAAAAAGAGCTCCAAGAGCAGCTCAAGCTTAAGACCGAGAGCAGCCGAAAGCAAAAGAGAAAAACAGCACCTGTGCCAACTACAGTACCAAAGGTTCGCAGGTCAAGGACCATGCAGGCTCATGATTTTGATCCTTCGGCAGAGGAAGAGACAAACAAAATGCCGGAGAACGAGGTGGTAGCCTCTGGAGATTCCTACAAAATTTTTAGGTCAAGAAACAAATGTAGTCTGGACTACGACTTCGATGCGGTGATGAAGACCTTTGATGCAGTGATGAAGGCAGCAGGATCAAAGCCAAAGACCTACGAGCAGAAAGAACGTAAGAAGTTCTTCAGTCGGAAAAAGTCGGGAGACTCGAAGTGAGGCTCTCCAAAATCTGTACTAGATGTAACCTGTTAACTAATTAAGTAATCAACGAGTGGGTAAATAAACAAATTATATATTAGAAGGAAGACAACAATAGAACTTATCGGCACAAACAGCATGTTTATATAGTGTATTAAACTGGTCTATAGACTCGAGCTTTGATTGAGGAAAGTTTACTACATCGAGGTTCTTCAGGTACTAAATCGAAGGTTGACTACTGAAGGGGGGAGGGGGGGGGTCATTCATTTTGTCTCATTGGATTTTATTGCACTTTCTTCGCACAGGTATGTTTTAAATACTAAATAGGACACACTCCATAGCTCAATGATTTTACATTCCTGCAGTACATATGGGTTACATCACAAACTTGCTAAAATCTAATATCTCGCCATACTTGAACTTGGTAAACCAAGTACTAATGATGTGATAATTATTGGCGTTGACAGCGACGATGAGATTAGTTTAAGTGGCTAATAATAAGACTAAAAAGTAATGTCCGCTTAGGAGAATCATAGGTCATTCATTCTACGTAGTTACGTACATGCCAGAGTCGGTTAAAATTACTTTGCTGAAACGGCCAACCCAACTGAAAAATGCCATGCCTGGGCCTAACAATTTTTTTAAGAAGTGGGCTAATAATGGATCTTTTTAATTAACAAACGTTATCATCGACAAGGCCCCAAAATAGCAATGTACGGCGAAAATGGCTATAAAACAGCCCACTTACTGACCCTGTGGTTAACGGACAAGCAGAAGCAAATTAGTGGTTTGCGCGGTTCATCGAGGTTCTTTTATTCTGTGGTTTTACGATGACGAGATTTGGTAGAACACAACTTTAAACTTGGCTAGCAAACTTATCACAACTCTGAACCCCACAGTTGATGTTATTCTAGATTATACCTGGGTTTTTTTCCTTGGCAGCGAATATTAGACAGAATATTCTCTAGAAGCAATATTTTTATGCTGGAAATTACTTTTGATTACAGGGATTTCTTTAAATGGTACTTCGGATTAGCAGGAAAAAAAACAGTGTCAATACCACTTTTTTTCATAATGAATAATTTCATCCAAAGTATAATAGTACTGTCAACTGTGAAGCATAAATTAGAGTCCTGTTAGAAAAAATAGACGTGTTACAGGTATTTTTTTTGTTCCCAAGGAGTCCCGCTAATCCGAAGTGTACTACAACGTTTTACTTCTTCTATGCACTCCAGTCAAACTTGGACCATCGGGAAGTATCCAATTTCCCAAATTATTTCCCGAATAATTCTTTCTTCTTTCTCTTCCTTTGTCAGTCACTGGGCCCTCCGTTGTCCAGCGGCGCCCGGTTGAGGTACAGGCTGTCCACTCTCACCCTCCCTTCGATGCTCTCCTCCTCCTCCTCCTCCGCCTCTGCCTCCGCCTTACAGGAGACTCCTCTGGTTGTCCCCGGACCACTCCTCTTCCGGAGCATACTCCGCCGGACGTCGTCGTTCAGGTCCTCCTCCTCCTCGCTGGAGTAGAAGCCGTCGGGCTTGTAGTTGTAGTACAGGCTGGCTATGGAGTTCATCGCTCTGCCGCTAGGAAAGTCTGGAAGAATGAAAAAGAGGGGGGGGGGCAAATGAACCGTCGGCCTCACTTCCTCCATATGGGATGGCTAATTCACCCGACTCCTTCGGTAATTCGTCCTTCTGCTCAGTGGTAAGCGCCGACATGGACCAAAAGGGATTCCTCTCTGCTTCCCTCTCTCCATCGCTGGTGCTCCCGCCTTCTCCGTCTCCGTCGCTGCCGCACGCTTCCAAGTTCTTCTCCAACCAGGACGGCTTCAAGCGGTGACCTGAAACGGTCCTCTCACGTATGAAACATTCAAGGTCTGCTTTCGTCTACTAACTATGTAACTTAATACTACCTGTCTGGACATCTACGAACAGGTGCTTCCAAAAGGCAGGCACGGTCTTCCGCAGCTTGAGGGTCACCCCGGCCACGGTATGCTTCACGACAGTCTCCTGGAAGGTCACGACGTCACTGTTGCGGTCCAAGGTCGCTTCCTCCCTCCACTAACCTGCGGCTGCACCTGCCCGAAGAGCCCCATCTCCCCGAACCCGTGCACGACCACGCTCTCTTCCTCTGCCTTTCGCGCCGCCCTGGCACCGTCTCCCGCGCGACCGACGGGATCGCCGGCACCGCCGCCGCCGCCTCCGACGACAACAACGGCGATGTCCAGGTAGCGGACGGAGACTTCGCGCGGTCGCACCTCCACCCAGCAGAAGCGAGGGTCCAAGTCGAACGACACGGCAAATCTGGGGGAAAAAACCAGGAGAAACGCAATCCCAACGAACCCAGCGTGCATTTAGTAAAGGGTTGTCCTAAAGCCAGAGTAGGTGTTAAAATAGTGAAAAAAGACCTTTAGAGCAACCCAAATTTTGACCCATTACTAATTACCATTAGTGGCCTAGCCGTTGGTGTGGCTCTAGTGGTACCAACATTGGTTGGGATCTCACTGCAACTTGTACAGTACTACTGTATACTACCGTGGATAGGCACAGGACTCCAATCACTCACTTAAAGGCCAGCGTGAGGCTGCACCTATCCTCGGACTGCGCCCACGTGGCGGAGTAGGGCGCCTTCCACTCGGCCACCGGCGTCAAGCTCCTCACCACGGACAGCGCCGGCAGGTCCGGTGGCAGCGACCGGCGCATCAACCTCGTCTCCGGGTTCCTCCCCTTCTCCGCCGCTGAAGCGGCGGCGGAGGTGGTTGTATGGGTGGTCGGGGTCTTGACCTTCACCTCCGGGCTCTGGCTTGGCCGTGGAAGCGACTGCTGGGATTTTTGAACGGCCTCGGGTTCCCTCCCTCCGGCCCCTTTCTCGTCGCTGCTGTTGGAGCGGCAGAAGTCAAATTCCTCAGCCTGGAAGACCTTGGCCTCGGGTTCCCTCCCTCCGGCCCTTTTTCCGTCGCTGCTGCTGGAGCGGCAGAAGTCAAATTCCTCAGCCCGAAAGACCTTGGCCTCGTCCAGTGGGGCGGCAAGCCCGGCTTTCACCATCTCGGCCTCCACCATGACGCCCGACTCGGTGGCCAGGGACACCTCGTACGCGTTGCTTCCTGCACAGGACAGGGAAATGCCCCCCCCAAAAATTACGATAATGCTACCACTAGCGTACTAGCACAGCTTATTGGCTTCCAGTAACCTGTTGTGATCCTTGACGGACTCTTCCCGCAGACGATGGCGGTCAGCCTCTTGGCCGCGTCTCCTTCGCTTATTGCATTGAAGAAGAAGTCTCCGCTTTCTCTGTCCCAGGCTTCCTGCTCTCCGCCAGAGACTGGCCGCAGGTTGAACAGCTTGCACTCCACGGCCTGGAAGGGGAGCCTGCCAACCAGCTCCGGAGGTATGGGGAACAGCCGACTCCTGCTCAGCCTCTCCTTAATCCCGTAGTCCATCAGTTGCACCTCCAACACGGTCCCTCCGTCCTCCTCCTCCTCCAAACCTTCTACCATTACTCTTTTGTAGCACGCTGTTTCGCCATCGCCAGCTGGTACTCTTCCTATGCAAAACTCTCCCTCCGCCACCTCCAAGTCGTCGCCCTCCTGGCGGCCCCTGTCCGCCGCCTTGGCGAGGTCCTGCTCCAGCTGCCTCAGCTGGAGGTCGAACTTGAGCCTCCTGACGTAGAAGAGGCCCGGGGAGTAGACCTCCTCCACCACCACGTTCTCGTTGGGAAGGTCAGAGTCCAGGAAGGCGTGTCGCGGGCTCATCTTTGACGACTTCGTCCGAACCACCTGTTTTTTCGACTCCTCCTCCTCTTCCTCCTCCTGGAAGTCCATGGCTCTGGCCATGCCGGCCTGATGTTAAAAGTAAGAAAGAGAGAGAGATACACACACTTATTTTCCACACAGCATTGTGACAACATTGCCTCTCTCACCCGTCGACACAGGTCCTGCAGAACGTTCAGATGCTGGTGGTTCTCGTCCGCGTGCTCGTTCACCAGCAGGGACCCCCTGAGCTCCGACGTGGCGGCCACTATCTTCTTCTTGGCCGGTCGTTTCTGTGCCTCGTCGTCTTCTCCGCCCTCTTCCTCTCCGCCGTCCAGGACCACTCTCTCCAAGCAGTGCAGGCGACGAACCCATATCTACTTTGCGGTAGAAACACTGGAAGCCTTAGAAGGGCTTTTTTTGTAAATAGTAAATTCAGTAAGATCCTTTGTACCGTGTTTTTCATTCCCAGTAGCACCTTCGCCTGGAACTCCTTTTCACCTTTCTCTGCAGGTAGAACTGTAGACCTCACGTGTTTGATGCAGGAGTTGCTCCACTCCAAGTCTTTGTGTGAGAAGCAAAAATAAATCCAAATTGATTATTTTTTAAATCCACAAACATCCCTCTCCCACCCACCCACCCAAAAAAACGAACTAATTTTACCTTTGGGCTTGAGACCTGCGAGCACGATCTCCACGGTCGACCTAGAGAAGGCGGCCTCCGAGAGGTGGTCTGGCAGCTCGAAGAGCCGCGGTTCCGTCTTCCACTCGGTGAAGCCCTCATCCACGTACAGGAACTAAGAGAATCTCATCATGACAGGTTCCCCACAAGTTCCAAGTCTCTCAGCACCTTCTCCTCTTTCTCACCTTCAGCACCCTGGCTTCCTCCTTGGCTTCGAAGTCGACCACCTCCACCCTCTTGAATCCCCTGTCGTGGCCGCCCCTGGCCAGGCAAAGGGGCGTCCTGTTGGCCCCATTCTCGACACCGGGGGCACCGTCTGGTGCGGAGGACGAGAGGCAGGCGACGGACGACACCACGGAAGAAATCGCCATCGGAGTGAGCTCTGCCTCCTTCAGGACGAGCAGGCGCAGGGACAGCTTTCCCACTTCCTTCATTAGGGATTGGTGTGAGTGTTTTTTTTTTGCTTAAAGCAAGGATGACGCTTGAAGTAAAGCATAATAGAAAAAAAGGTTGACAAAACCACCAACCTTTTTAAAGTTGGTCTTGTCCACTTTCCCGCTTTTCTTCGTCACGGCCTGCCTCAGCTTGGCTAGGAAGTGAACTGGTTGCAAGACTTCAGTTATGCTGCATATAAAAAAAAGTGGTGAATATTATATCAAGCTTACCAAAGCATCGCGCACTTGTAGTACTTTTACCTGAAGGTGACCATACCACCAGTCATTAAACAGCTACTGTCTCCGAAGTCAAGGCATGCTTCAAAGAAGTGTCTTAAGTTGCACGTCAGCGGATTCTGAAAAAAAAAAATACCGGACCAGCTTACTTTTTTACCTCTTCAAGGCATGCAAGATGAGCTAGCTTGCTTTTTCGTGTACTACTATACTACTGCAGAGCTAGTTGCCTACCTTGCACATTCCGGTGACCTTGATTCCCGGGCAGACCTTGACCCCCGTCGCGATCTTCTCCTCGCCCTTCTGCACCACTGATCCGGCGTAGAACGCCTTCAGCTCCGGCGGGATATTGCAGCTGGGGTCGGATACCAGGAAGGATAAGACGGACCTGAACAAGATTATTAAAGGGAGGGAGAGGGGGGTTAGACTTCAAGCGCTACGGCGGTCGCTTCTGCTATGTACATCCAGAGGTGCTTTCTGACTTGAGTGCTTTGTGGTCCTCCGGACAGGTGAGCAGATAGCTGTGGCCCCTCGTCCACCTTTGGCTTCCGTCGTACTGACTGGCAAAGGTAGGGAAGAGGTGCCAGTACCTGGGGAGGGGGTGAAAGCGCACTCGTATCACGTCTAGTAGTAGTACTATTACTACTACGTATTTGGGTTACAGAAACCTTTACCTCATGCCGAACATTTTCTTGCTACTGACGGGGAGGTCAAAGTGCACGATCGTCTCGGCCTCCACGGATTCCTCCATGGCCATGTCGGACAGCACAAGAGGCACGGCGACGCCTTTGGAAATGTCCTTGGAAAAAAAACACAATTAAAAGTAGGTACCTGTTACGAAAAAAACCCGCATGGTCCCAATTATATGCATCTCCCCATTAGGGCATGTGCGTTCCTACCTTGCGCCGCACAGCCCATCTCCACATGTCCAAGGACTTGCCCACCTCCACGTGGCGGTCGTCAAGAGCCTCGTGGACAAAGTAGCATTGCAGCTGGAGCCTCTCCGTCAGGTGGTTGCTCACCAGCAACCCGGACTGATAATCCCGACACAAGATCAGGCATCTGGAAAAAAAAATTAGTCAAAATCTGTCACAAAAGACTGGCAAAGAGCGATTCCTCTCTCATAACTGCATGGTACCTGTGACGAGGACTCTTCCTCCAGCACTCTTCCAGAATTTCTCGAATCGCCCCGAGCTTGCCCTCCGTGGTTCTGAAGAAGTGCGCAGTGTTCTTCACTTGTCCATAGATGGACGCCTGTAGAGGACTGCAAAGCCAAAATTTTAGATGGGTCGTGCTTCACACACCAATTTTGCTACGTACTTGGAAATTCCAATGGAGCAGCCAATTCTTTCCTTTGGTGTCAGGAAGCGATCTCTGAACTCCCGAACGGCTTCAGTCCACTCACTGCTCGTCACTACGACCTGGATTTTTTTTTAATGGTTGGTAAGACAATGAATGACAAGCTCTGGGAGGGGGTACGATTTGCTACTATTTCGTTCAAAACTCACTTGATCCAACATGTCTGGCTCAGCATCATGTGCGTGTCGGTACAACCGGACGATCGCTTTCACTTCCTGGTTGTAGACGTTGAAGGTAGTGTCGGCGTCATCAAACACCAGGTGGCAGCATCTGCTCAGACTGAGGGAATCCAGTTCCAGTGCCAAGCGCAGGAGACTGGATGGAGTAGTCACCAACATGTGTACTCCTGGAGAAGAAAGGTCGTTACGTTACGTCATGCCAAGAAGGGGGTGTACGCATAGGTCGCGGAAGTCTCGGATCGGGAGATTAAACTGTTTTTCCACCCTCTTTTTGTACGACCTTTGTGTAGCTTAAAAAATATGGCTCCTCTCTTACCATTCATAAGAAGGCTCCTCTTTTCCTTTTCCTTCTCAAATACAAGGAGAGCTTTGAGTCGTTGGCTGTCATTGGGAACCAGGAATCCAGCGTCTAAAAAAATAAGGAAAAAAATGGTAGAAATTCAAACTGTCCTTTTTTTTACAATACTATTGCCAAGATCCTCACTTTTGATCATCTCGTCAAGAATCTCCGACACATGGACAGCCTTCTTCCAGTTGGGCGAGACGATGATGGCCAGCGGCGCCTCCCTGTTGGGGCCCTTCGCGCTCGGGTAGGGGTAGTTGAGGGAGAACGCGGACGTGCCGGAGCTGCCGCCGGTCAGCAGGTAGTTGACCACGGGCACGAGGTACCCGACGGTCTTTCCGGCACCGGCCAGACCCACACCCACAAAAGACTTGCCAGCGGACACCGAGGGCCACATCGCTGCAGCCAAATTATCGTGGGCCCAAGTGTGAGGAGAATTGATGGAACATACCTGGCAGGGTACATACGTAGCAGTCAGTACTTACCCTGCTGGAGCATGGTCGCAGTGCTCACTCCCTTCGCTTCAAGGAACTCGACCAGCTTCGGGTGAAGCCCCTCCGGCGCCGACCGGGCCAGTTCAGACAGCTTCTCCACGAGGCGCACACGCCGACCGGAGGGATCCTGGTCGAACACCAATTTCCTGCGACAGTGGCAGTAAAAAAAATCATAAAATGGGATCTGCCAAAAGTTATGGCAAGGTGTTGTTTGCGTACGTGGAGCCTCTAAGTCTCCGCCTGGTTCTCTCACTGTCGCTGGAAGAGGAGGCGCAGTGAGGTTCGGTCCGCCTGGCAGGACGTTCCTCTGGCAGGTGCTCTTTTGGCACCTTAGGCTGCTGCTGCGGCGGCGGCTTCTGCTGTTGTGGCGGCGGTTGTGGCGGCTGCTGTGGCTGCTGCGGCTGCGGCTGAGCCACCTCTTCTTGAACTTGCTTTCGTCTTTGTCTGGAGAGGGCAAGCCCCCTGAGCCTACTGAAGGTCACTCCTTCTGTCTTAGGCGCTAAGTTCACGTCATTTGATCTTTTATCCTGCTCTGGACTGGGGGTGGTGATGCCAGGTTCCTTGCCCATCATCGCGGGCCTTTCCGCGTCGCTCGGTGTCATGAACTTCAGCATCTTCTCATTCTTGGTTTGATGCTTTTCTCCCAGTGTCTTTTTCATTTGTTGGTACTTTGCTTTCGGCGACTCTTCCTCAGCCACCTTCGGAGTTCCTTCTTGTCCACAACGACGGTGGCGGTGTCCATGGTGCATCTGATCGACGTGGAAACCACTGCATCCTTCGCTTTTTTCCTCGTGTTGCTGCTGCTGGAGAAACTTTTTCATGATGATACTCTTCCCAGTGCTCCTCCTGCCTCCCTCGCTGGCCTCGGACGACGTCACCTGCCTGTAGATGTCGTCGTCACCGTCGTCAAACAGGGCCTCTTCTTGCTCGCGCAACTGCACCTCCTTGCCCTCCTGCCGCTCTTGTCCATGGCCCCGTTCTTGTCCGCGGCCCTCCCGACCGTGCTGCTCTCCAGGGTCCGAGACGGCGGAGTTGTAAGACGAGGTACTCGTCGAGGAAGAGTGGGAGACCCGCGGGAGGAGCTCTTGGTCGTCCGGCGGCTTCCTCTCGCGCACGTTAACGACCGCCCTGGCGGTGTAGGGCCGGGAGGCGGCGTCAACGCCGCTGTCCGTGCTCGTCGTCAACCCGGCGAACTTCGTCAAGGCCGGATTCATCCTCCCGAACCGCCTGCCTCCCTCGGCGGCGGAGGCGTCGGCAGCAGCAGGGCCCAGAGGATTCCGGTCCTCCTCTTCGCCCAAGAGGTCCCTCCTGCTGGCCGTGACGACAACGAGGTCGGGCACCTTCTTCACCGCGGGGGACTCCCCCGCGGGAGCGGGAGGCGAGGGGGCCGCTTTTTCCGCCTCGTCTCCGTCTCCACTCCCTTGGTCCTGGCGACGTTGGGCGATCTGCGAAGGCGCCATCTTTGTCCTCCGGCTGAGATACGACTCCTGGCCTCTCCTCTTCCTTCCGACGGCCTCCTCGTCCGCCCGGCCGCACTCCATCCCTCCGGGCATGCCACACTGGATTTGGAGAGATTTGGAAATTGAAAAAAACTCTTCAAAGTGGAGACCCCAAGTAATATTGGTATAACTAGAGCCACACCAACGGCTACGCCACTACCCAACCAATATCGCTAGCGTGAATTTAGTGATAAGTTGCAATAAGGTTTTCATATCACTTATACGCAGTGTTAGAACGCCAGCGCAGATGTCAGAATAGTGGAAAAAAACCTTATTGCAAATCAAAAGTCGACCCCTGAGC
>JAAUYM010031106.1_pt1 | contig 12270 bp, 18 predicted proteins | sample 7278001 | NCBI WGS metagenome assembly JAAUYM01 (sample SAMN14350224, study PRJNA611818) | marine sediment metagenome | isolation source: surface marine sediment (1.8m) | place: French Polynesia: Moorea | collected 2018-08
ATTGAACATAGTCTGTTCTTGTTTAATTGTTGCTTTTCCCATGAATCGCAGATACTGTACATCCAGAAACTTCGGTTCTGGTATGTACGCACGCAAAAGGAGGCTGTGATAACGAAAAGTGCTGCAGACTTCCTCCTCTCTCCTTCCTTCGTCGTCAGAGATGTTCTTATAAGGCGTACGTACCAAAAATATCCACACTTTCTTTCCATCGTCTACCGGAGCAAAGACAAAAAAAAATGAAGCTGTTCCTTGCGATGGGCGCAGTCCTCTCCCTGTCCCTCGGGGCGTCGACGTCGGCGGCGCAGGAGACAGGTGGTGACCGGGAGCGGTACCTCGGGGACCTGACTGGGCGCGCCCACGGCGTCCGGGGCTCCGTCTACGCCGTCGGGGAGGAAATGCTGAGGGTGGAGGGGTTCTGGTACGACGGCAGCGGCCCGGACGCCTTCTTCTACGTCGGGCGCGAGGAGTCCGGCCCGATGCCGAGCGGGCGCGGCGCCCTCGTCCCGTACCCTGGGCGGCCTGGGGGCGGCACCCCGAGGCGCCTGGCCATGAGCACCGGGGAGAGCGTGCTGCTGACGCTGCCGGAAGGTTGGAAGAACTCCGAGTTGAGGTGGATCTCCGTCTGGTGCAGGAGGTTCGCGGTCAACTTCGGAGAGCTCATCCTTCCCGAACAGATGGGAGACGACGAAGACGACGATGAAGATTTCCAGGCAGATGAAGAAGACTTGACCTACCTTGGCGACTTGACTGGCCACGTCCACGGAGTCAGCGGGTCTGTCTACCTGGCGGACGAGGGCGTCCTGCTGGTTAAGGACTTCTACTACGACGGCATCGGCCCCGACGTCTTCTTCTACGTCGGCAAGGAGGGCAGGCCGAGCTCGGGCGGAACCCTGATCAGATACCCGACTTGGGACAAAGAGCAGATTCTGGGCAAGTTCGAGGGGGAGGACGTGCGGCTCGCCCTGCCCCCGGGTCTCCGGGCGTCAGAGCTGAAGTGGATCGCGGTCTGGTCCAGGCGGTTCGAAGTCAACTTCGGCGACTTGATCTTGGAGGATGACGAGGATGAGGACCATGGAGGCGGCGGCGTCGACGACAATGTCGTCGGAAGCGATTACGACGAGGAAGAAAGACGAGACGATGAGGCCGAGACGGAACATGACGGTGAGAGTGGGGAGGATCACGATGACGACGAAGAGTACGACAACTATGATTACGAGGAATACGGGGACAACGAAGACGGGGACGTAGTAGAAGAATACGGAGACGACGAGGAAGGCCACAAGACCCAGCGTCACCTCGGCGACTTCCAGACGCTGTACCACGACGTGGCCGGCTCCGTCTACGTGGCCGACGAGTACACCCTGAGGATCAAGAACTTCCGCTACGACGGCGTCGGGCGCTGTCGCCACGCCACGCACTTCCGCGCCGGCGACAGGGGCGTGCCCAACCCGTTCCGCGGCCTCCTGGTGCCCTACCCGCTCGGGGCCGGCTCCGGGCCCCTGGCGCGCTTCGACGGCGGGCAGGGAGACATCTTCCTCCACCTGCCGGCCAACTGCCCGGCGTCGGGACTCAAGTGGCTGTCCGTGTGGTGCAGCTGGGGGTACGACTTCGGCCACGTCATAGTCGAGGACCAGCCGAAAGTTCCGGAGGAAGAGAAGGAAGAGGAAGAGAGTCCGCTCAACGACGGCAACGGGCAGGTGGACCTGAGGCAGGGCGTGGGGGCCTTCATCGTCTCCCCTCCGAGGCCCACAGTCTACGTTCCCGGCGTCGTCGCTCCCGCGGCTCCAGCACCCCAGCCGGTCGCCACCCGTCGCAAGGACAGCACTACAGAGGAGGAGAAGCCAAAGAAGAAGAAGAAATCCTGGTGGGCACGGCTCTGGGGAAGATGAAAACTGACTGACCGAAAAAATTAAAACAAGATGACATGATTGTTGATATCTGAATTATTTCACGCATTTAGTCAACTAATCAGGTTTCTTCGTAATTACTTTAGCGTAGAAACAATCAGTCGCGCTCAGAATCAGATGATGAGGACGAGGACGAAGACGAGGAGGAGGACGAGGAGGATTGCTTTCGCGGAATCAACCTCTTCTCCAAGACTTTTTGCAACTCCTCATCTCGGCCGTCATTTGGGACGGCTTCTTCTTCTTCTTCCTCTCTTTCCTTCTCCTCTAGCACCTCCTGGAGTGCAGGCTCGTGATCGGGATCGACATGCTCCATGAGGTCCCCCTGCAAGCAACAATAAATAAGTCTTTGTCCTTTGCTGCTACGATTGCTCGACTCGTGAGCCACCCACCCTGAAGTCCTGGACGCCCTTTGGAAGCAGACCAGCTTCCTTGACCATCCCTGCAAAGATGGATCCGTCTCTCGAGAGCAGAGCTTCGGGAGTGTCAAACTCGACAATCCGACCGGCGTCCAGCACCAGGATCTGAAAGAGGGAAGTTTAATTTCCTCTTGCATCAGTCGGGAGCGCTTGGACGTCGACTTGCGAGTATTTTTCCGTCATTTTCACCTTGGAGCTGTCCATGATGGTGTTCAATCTGTGCGCGATGGTGAGCACGGTGCAGTCGCCAAAGGCGCTTCTGATGGTGTCCTAGGTATACAATGTCAGCAAGTTTCTCATCATTTCGCTCATCTTAGCAAGCAGAAGTGGGTGCCAAGTAAAAAAAATGGAAAGATTATAAAAAATCCTCCCAGTTTCGTAAATAAATGACGATAGGAATCAACTTAAATTTAATTTTTTGATTATATTCGAGGACACTCACGTATCCTTTTAGTATGTACTCGTAGTAAGGTTTTTTTACTTGAATGAGGTCGTCCGTTTCCAGATCGATGGCTGCGGTTGCCTCGTCCAGGATGAGCACCTTGGTCTTCCGGAGCAAGGCGCGCGCCAGACACACGAGCTGTCTCTGACCCACAGACAGGTTTTCGCCTCCTTCGTTTACCTTGAAACATTTTATTGGTAAAGTACTACAAGCTTCCAAAAAAAGTCTTCTTAACTGTTACCAGGTACAGCCAAATTTTGCAATTTGTGCAAATTTGTAACCTTTTTAAAGATTATTAAATTTTCCTGGTTTGCTTACGGAAGAAACAGGAAAAAAACGGAAACTTTCTCGACTCTTTTCAAAATTAAAATATTTTTTTGCAATTTTTTCCCCTGCAAATACAGTGACCCTATGTAATTCTTTGACCTCACCTCGAAGAAGAGTTCCCCGGGCAGATTCCTGACGTACGCCCCGAGGTGCGAGTGCTCCAGCACCGTCCACACCTCGCGGTCGCTGTACTGGTCGAAGGGATCCAGGTTCATCCTCAGGCTGCCGGAGAACAGCACCGGATCCTAAAAGAGGAAAAAGAAGGGAGCAATAACATGAACCTGTGCAATCAGTTACTAGTGCAAGAGCAGAATCTCAACAGGATGTCGATCAGTACCAAAAAAAGTACATAAATTTCATATTTACAAAGCGCAGTAAAACCGAGATGCACAATTTCTTTATCACGAATTGGTGGGGAAACCAATGTAGCCAAATCGAGACACAAAATGGAGGCTTTTTGCTGTCAGCACCTGTGGAATGATGGTGAGCCCGGACCTGAGCCTCTGCAGCCCGATGAGCCCGATGTCCTCCCCGTCGATGGCGATGTAGCCGCCGGCGGACTCGATGATGCGGAACAGGGCAAGAGTGAGCGAGGACTTGCCTGCGCCCGTCCGCCCGACAATGCCCACCTTCTCCCCCGACACTATCGTGCAGTCGATGCCCTTCAGCACCAGCTCCAGGCCGTCGCGGTACCTGTGCGACCGTACATACATGGTGGTACAGTGGAACTCTGATAATCAGGACAGATCGGGAGAGGGTCAAATTTCTCAACTATTCAATAAATTATTCAAATACCTAAGCAACAACGGATCCTTAATAAACTTCCGACTAAACTCCGGTGCAGAAATTTTGCTAGTAAGTGCCAATTGAGAATACAAGTCTGTGTACATGTTCCGACTGGGCTTCTTCCATTTTGCATACCATCGTTGGTGGTTGGTAGGCTTATGTAGCAAGATGTGAATTTCCCACAATTAACCAAGATTCCCTATAATTCCCAAGTTTTATTGTACTAGGGAACGAAGACCTTTTATGTGGGGGGAAAAGAAATGTCGTTAATTCGTAAATTGGCCAACCTGGTCTGGTAGTTTTTAAACTCGACTACCCCATGCTGGGGCCAGTCGTCCGGCGGGTCCTGTCCGGGCATGAGCAGGGGAGCCTCCTCCCGTATCTCCTGGTACTCCTTGATCCTCTCCACCCCGACCATGTTGGTCTCGATCTCCGACGTCTGCGAGATGAGGTAGCTCATGGCGGAGGTGATGGTGAGCGAGTAGGACAGGCTGAGGCCGACCAGGCCGGGATCCATGGTGTCCCTGGTGAGGACGGCGAAGAGGGCGGCGAAGAACACGATGAGGTTGCCGATGGACTCCAGACGGACGGCCAGCCACCGACTTGCCACGAACGTTGGGTAGTAACAGACCTGTGCACGTGTGTGCAATTTGAGCAATTTGAGCAATAACGTCTGTACTGCAGGAGATCGTTTTGATTGCCTGGTTGTAGTCGATCTTCTTCTCGTTCTCCTTTATGAACCTGCCCGTCATCCCGTAGGCGCGGATGGTGGCGGCTCCGCTGATGGTCTCGCCGAAGTGGCTGTAGATGGGCGAGCGGGTGATGGATTCCAAACGCTTCACCTGTCTGAGGAGGCAAAGCGAGAAAAAAACTAAAAAATGTGGGAAAAGGAAACTTTTTTCACAACGCTTTCCTTGACGCGCACCTTGCCGTGGCGACGTAGAACTTCTGCAGGAAATAGTAAGCGACGATGATGGGAATCATGATCAGGATGAACCACGGGTTGGCGTAGCAGACGATGAAGATCGTCCCTGGAAACAAGGAAAGAAAAAAAAGAAGTATAAAACTGCATTTCGAAATGGGAATCTCTTCTGACCCCACCGAGCACGACCAGAAGCTGGTTGATGACTCCCCTAAGATACATGGGGATGGTGACGTCGATGATGTCGATGTCCTTGGAGAAGCGGTTGAGGATGCGACCGAGGGGAGTCGTGTCGAAGAAGGACATGGGAGAACGCAAAATTCCTAAAGAAAATAATTGTAATTTCTTTCCCACGCTATTTTTGAAAAGCTGTGATCTAATACTGGTCAGCATGGTGGCGTGCAGTTTGGTTGCGGCGTTGAGGCAGGCCACGGAGATGGTCACGGTGGCAATCATGACAAATATGGCCTAGCGGGATAAGTATTAAGGGTTTTTTTTAGAGGGGGGGAAGCAAACATCGCTTCAATTTCGTCTGTTGTCTCACCTGGAACATTCCCAGGACGCCGTAGACTGCGAGGTACTTGTCCCTGACAGCTGTGTCCGTGGAGGCCAGCGGGTCCGTCGACCAAGAAGACAGCCAGATGCTGCTGCCGACGGAGAAGCCCTGAGCACGGAGTTTGCCATGATTGCCTCCGGTACACTGTCACGTCCACCAGAGTTCTACCACACCTGATATCCGAGGTAGAATACGAGCGCGGTGACTCCCATGGCGATCCCGATGCATCGCGCGTAGTAGCCGTAGACGACCCACTTGACGCCGCCCTCCTCCGCCCTCTCCTCCTCGATCAGGTTCTGCCCCGCCGGGATGAAGCCGCCGCCCTTGTTCCCGGCGGTGGCGGCGGTGGCGACGGTGCTGCCGGAGTCCTTCCTGCTGCGGACGGGCGAGGGAAGTTGCTGCTGCTCCAGGAGGAGGGCGGAGGTGGTGGACTGGCTTGCAGTGCGACCTCCCGGGGGCATCTGACAAGACGGGAAAAATGACACAGTGCTAGCATATAAAATTATCCTTCTTGGCACAGAGTTTTAAAGATCATACGGTCATCTAAAAAAGGTTACATGCAAGGCTTTTCTGCACCACCCAGTACTCACGCGTCCTATGCCGCTCCTGACCGCGACTGAGGCCCTGTCCCCCGTGGTTCCGCTGGCCCTGGACCTGGACCTCTGGCTCCGAGCCATGCTCAGCTGCCTCTCGAACCGCTCCTTCCCCAGGGCGGTCTCAAGTTCGTGCTTCAGCTCCTCCAGGTCGCTGGCTGTCTCGGAGGCCGTTGCCGTTGCCGTAGCCGTCGCCTCCTCCTCCTCCTTCCTCTCCGCCTCCTCGGACAGGTACGCGATCAAAAAGTCGGCGAACTCTCCGCCAGCCTTAAGGAATAAATCATCACGATCATGACTGACTTATGCGTGGAAAAAATAGCGGAAAAGAAATTAATTCCTTTACCATCAGCAATAAAGCATGATGACAATTCGTGTGGGAAATGAAAAGCGGCCAAAAAAATGATTAAAAATTGTTCACCCTGAGCAGCGTCTTGTAGTCCCCCTGCTCGCTGACTGTCCCGTCCTTCATGACAACGACGTGGTCGCATTGAGGGAGGTACTTGGCGCTGTGAGTCACCAGGATTCTGGCACAACACAAGGCAATAAAAAAAGTACTAAGTGTCTAAAATGTTGTTAAGGAATACTTTTCCGTGAGCAAGAAACAGAGTTGCAACTTGTGTCACAACACCATCACCACCAACGAAAAAAGGGGGCAAAACAAAACTATACACAATTAAGTTAAACATTGCCATTTGGGAAAGTGAGGTGTGTGTGTGCTTCCGCACCTAGTCTTGCTCTTGAGCATTCCCTCTGGCCCGACGATCTCCTTGAAGATGTGCGCACCCACGTGCGCGTCCACGGCCGACAGCGGGTCGTCCAGCAGGAACAGGTCGCCGTCGTTGTACACGGACCTAATAGTTACAAACGAGTTTGAAACAAATCGTGCTTCCCCATAAAACTTACTGTACATATTTTTGTAATTAATTGGTGGCAATGTTATCACGTACCTGGCCATGCTGATCCGCTGCTTCTGTCCTCCTGACAGGTTGATCCCCTTCTCACCGATCTCCGTCTGGTCGCCGCCGGGAAGCATCTCGAGGTCCGGTTTCAGAGCGCAGGCTTCCAAAATCTAATCAAGACCAGCGTCACTCACTACTTTCCCTCAAATATACCGTAGTTCTTCAATTGGTGACAAATTTACCTTATCGTATCTGCTGCTGCTGAATCTCTTCCCAAAAGCCACGTTATACCTCACAGTGCCGTTCTAGAACAGTTTAAAAAATATGTGCTAAATAAATAAATATTTACCCATCACATTTCCTAAATAAACTTGCAGGCTTTTAAAATGGCTGTAAATTTTAAACAACGCCGCACTTTCCAAATAATTTGAAAGACTTGCCTGAATCCAAGCCTGCTGAGGCACGTACGAGACCTCCCCCCTGGTGTTTGCCGTTCCGGCCGCCCTCTCCATCTCCCCGAGAAGGGCCGACAGCAGGGAGGACTTCCCGGCCCCGACCTGCCCGACCACGGCCACCAGCGACCCCGGGCGCACCCGGAGGTCGATCCCGGACAGCGTCGGGCGCCACGACTGCGCATGCGCGGCGCCGGCCTTCCTGTCGCCGTCCGAAGAGGAGGACGAGGAGATGGAACGGAGCAGGTGGCGGTGGTAGTAGTCCTGCGTAAGCGGTGGAACCAGACACCACTTGACAAATGTTGGTCGGTTTATTGAGCTGTTTTGGTCCCTTTTAACGAGACAACAAACAAGCAGCATGAGCAACAAGGAGGAGGAGGGTTGACCACCCCAATCCCCGACCTGCGGCGGCTTCTCCCACGCGAAGGCGCCTCCGGAGACGTGCACGACGTCGGCCACGTCGCGGTTGTGCGAGACGGCGTACGGGTCCAACTCGGAGCTGTTCATGAATTTGTTGATGCGGCGGAGGGACACCTGGCACTGCACCTGTCAGGAAGAACAACGCCAGGAGTAAACACTGCGATAAAATTTGCTACCAAAACATATTTGGGATGTTTGCAAGTCTCCTAGAAAGAAGACCATCAGAGAAATAAGACAATTCTCAAGTAATGTCCCTCACACACGGAAATCTTTAGTAAAAGGCGAAAGATTTGTGCGTTCTGAGTGAAGGACTTGAGTTGAAGGGAAAAGCGGTTGGGGGGCGAATGGTCCGGCAGGCCAGGGAAGCAACCACTGTCGCGAGAAAGGACAAAATCTGCGCTTCGCAAGAAGCAATCGCCAAAAAGTTTGCGCAGTGGCATTTCGCACATAAATTTGAGCGAAAGAGAGGCCATTCCGGGTCAGGAGACGTGTGTCACTCACTCAATAAACCTGAGGACACTCTGCTGGAAAGACGGCCTCCAGGCAATCCGCGCCATCTGTCGGCCCGCTCACTCACTCACTCCCCCCCTTCCCCTTTCCCGTTCCGCCGCCAACGTTGCCCCAGCACTCCCTGCCTCCTTTCGCCCAACAGGTGGCGCGGGCGTCGTAGACGCACCACGCATTCGAATATTTGTGCAAATTTAATGACACAAATTTTTCGACATGCCGACGTTTCCCACATTTGTTAAAAACAAAATATAACCGCACATCTTTCTTCGGGTGCGCCCAGGCGCAAAGTCGAACCGCGTGCGGGTGCAAATGAGGTTTCCCTCGACGGTCTCTGCCCTCCTGCCGATCCCCACGCTCCCCCGGGTGCGTTCGGCTCGGCATACTTACCTGGCGCAGGGGTCAACCGTGATCACGAAGGCGGTTCCCTCAGGGCGAGGCCCTTCCATTGCACTCCGGTTGGGCTGACCCCTGCGATTACCCCAAATGTGGGTAACTCGGGCGCGTAATTTATGTTAGTGGGAGGTCTGCGTTCGCGCTAACCTCCTGTGAGAGACCAGCCAGATGTAGGAACAATTCCTAAGTTTCACGGAACTCACCAAGTAGACGAGCAGGATGGGCAGCAGGTTCATGGGCACCCTGAGTATGTTGAAGAGCGTGAGGGAGACGAAGGCGGTGTTGGCGTCAAGCACGTTGTCCGGCGAGGAGAGGACGAAGGTGGCGAAGGAGGCGAGGGCGATGACGACGGGGGCGCACGTCCACAGGAAGGTCATCCCGGCAGAGTAGTAGGCGATCGACTTGAGGGAGCGGATCTCCAGGTGGCGGATGCGGAGCACCTGGGGGGGGGGAGGGGGGCAGGCGGTCACGTAGTAGTAAAACAGACAATTAAAATTTGGTAAAGACACTTTCACGAGCAAGGAAGCGTTTCAAGTTCTACTAGTTATATTCAACTTTATGCCCGAACCGGGTTGAAAAGAAAGGGCGAGGACAACTTTTTTTTTAACCACCACCTTTTTTTCGAATGAAGTCTCCCACGCGTACAGCTTTAGGATCTTGATGCCGTTCAGAATCTCGTCCATCAACTTCGTCCTCCGATCCTGAATTAAGCGTGTGCGAACAAGCTCGATTTTTTTTTTCTGAATGTCGGAACAGGATGCTTCTCTCACCTTGTTCTTCATCTGAGAGATCTGCAGCTTCTTCATCTTGGCTGCGAGGACGGCGTTGAAGGGGATCATCAAGATCATGACAGCCAAGCCTATAAAAAAGAAATAATGTCCAAAAGTGCTTAAAAGATTGGAACAAATAGTAAGAAGAAAAAAGCGGTCTACCTGCCAGCGAAGAGGGTCCCAGGATGTCCCAGAGGAAGTAGAGGGCGAGCGCGATCTGCAGCGGGCAGGACCAGGTCAGGTTGAAGTACAGGCACAGGTCCATGAACTTCTGCGTGTCGATCTGCATCAGGTTCGTCGTCTCGCCCACTGGAAGAAAGAGAACAAAAGGTGGGGAAATTTGGCTTTTTCTTTCAATGCTGGCCGTAATCTGATTTTTTTTCGGGGGGGAGGGGGTTACCTATACCGGTAAAGCCCAAAAAGAGATGCTTACCAATGTTATTTGTTCTTTAAAAAAAAAAAAAATGAGATTGCTATTATGCCCATTTCTCCGTACCTGTCATTTCCTTCCTGGCTGTGTTGGAGAGTCTGAGCGACTTGCGGTAGATGGCCGAGATCAGGGCTGTCCTCACACGAAGACCCACCAGATATTCCTTTAGAAGAAGCAACTAGAGTCAACTTTTGATGTGATATACGGTAAAGTCAGCCGACAGAAAAAAACAAGTTTACTACATCATTAGTACTTTATTATAAGTGTATAGTTATATTATAAATAAATCTTCATAATATTGAAAGTTTATCACTATATCAAACGTCACTGTCACATATCAAAGGTCGGCTGTACTTCTGGAACCCTTCTTTTCCCCCCTCTCACCCTGTAGAATGACTGGGAGTTCAGTATGGTGACGAGAGAAGTGGAGAGGAAGATGAGGACAGTGTAGAGGTACCCGCGCCATACGGGCTCGCCGCTCGTCACGAACGTGATCAGCAGGTTCACCAACTGGGGGCTGCGGTAATTTAGTACAAAAAACACATAGTCTAGAAAACGTGAGAAAGTTTTCTAAAATAATCTTTAAGCGTTGGCACATATAGCAAAAAATTAACATGCCGAATTTTGCCAAATAATCTTGTTTACAGTTAAAAATAGTCTGTTCGCCGAAGTAAAGCAAAAATTTCAAACATGCCTAAGTTTTTCCCAAGATATCTTTGTCCGTTTATAAAGTAAAAAATTATAAACATGCGGAAGTCTCACAAATAATCTTTGGCTGTTTGCACGTCCCATGGTACACAGGAAAAAGGTTACAAGCATGCCAACTTTTCCCAAATAGTTTTTGTGTCTTTGTTTGTAAGCACCTGGCGAAGTACAGGAAGGTGAGGACAAACATGAGGAGCGCGGCCACGAAGTATGCCGGCCCAAAGGCCCTGGCCAACACCGGCAGGATAGACACCTGCCCGCTCTTGGACCTCCTCCTGCCCCACCACCACCACCTTCTGTCTTTTCTCCTCCTGGTGCCGTCCTCCTCGCTCGCCTTGGCCAGGGCGGCCTTGTCGGCGCCCTTGGACCAGGCAGCGTCCCACAAGGGAATCACGCCGGCACACCTAATGCAATAAAGAATAAAATTAAAAACATCTGAATTGCCATATCCGTTTATTGAAACAAAAGTGAAATTGTGGCCGCACCTGGTACAGTTGACGTTTGATTTAGACACGCTTTATTTTTGTTTGTTGACTGTTCTACGTAGGCGTGATGGCAATTTCACTTTTTCTAGATAAAGAAATGTGTCAATACGTAAAGTTGTCATTTTTTGTTTCACCTACATATAGTGAAGTTCAAAACATGTGTGCCACAGAAAAAAAATGCAATATTGCCTGTTTTGCATTTCCAGCGCCCAGAGCATTTCCGGGTCCAGCTTCGTCTTCCACCCCTTGTAGGCGAGCGAGTCCATCCAGGAGAAGACGATCCGCGACAGGGTGGAGGCGTACTTCTCTGGGGTCACGTTGTCCACTTGGTCTGAAAATATCATGGGGGTGAGGGGTCGAGGTCTGGGGGACCAACTTTGTCGACTAACAATTTTTTTTCAAAACAAAAAGTGTATCTGACCGTCGACGTTGATGTACTTGGGCTTCCGGTCCGCCCAGCAGTTGAGGAAGAACATGGCGGCGGCCAGGGAGAAGGCGACGGTCTCGGTGGTGAAGGGGAGGAAGTCGCCCGCACTGCCGGAGTGGACCACGCTCCTGTTCAAGAAAAAAATTAATGTCACCTACATTGCAAATGTGCCCGATACTGCAAAACCAAAAATCGATTTCAGGGAAATCGCGTGTTGGCTAATAATTAAAACAGAAGAACTCCCAATGTACTAGAAAAATTCGCTCTTGTAAAGGTTTTTCTGATGATCTTGAAAATTCTCTCTAATCCACCTCTGCTAGTACTGTACTACATACAACTGAAAAACTCTGTTGTATGTACAGTAAACCTCTATCTGCTGACCATCACTCTGTCGGAGTTCTACGACTGATTTTTATAAAAACTCAAAATTTAAGGCAAATCTCTTGTCGGATACAATTGATCGTCACAACGTCTTTCATTTTTCTCTCACCGAAAGGTAATTGCTAGGCAGACCGAGTCTGCCAGCCAGTAATAGAAGAGCGCGTCTGCGGCGTTGACTCCTCTCCTCTTGCAGTACAGGAGCAGGAGGAGCGCGGCCGCGGCGGCCGCCAGCCGCGCGCACGCCGCCAGGTAGAAGACCCCGTCGGTCCTCGCCACCAGCTCGTAGATCAGGTCCACGAGCGGGAGGAGGACGAGGGCGGAGTTCAGGGCCACCTTGGCCGCCACCACGGCGGTCCAAGGCACCAGGGCGTCGCGACTCCTCCGGGCAGAGTGGACCTGAGGTGGGAACGAGTTTCATGAAATGAGAATAGTACATGTATACACGTTCA
>JAAUYM010112318.1_pt1 | contig 12270 bp, 12 predicted proteins | sample 7278001 | NCBI WGS metagenome assembly JAAUYM01 (sample SAMN14350224, study PRJNA611818) | marine sediment metagenome | isolation source: surface marine sediment (1.8m) | place: French Polynesia: Moorea | collected 2018-08
AAGAACAGGAAGAGGTGTGAACAGGAAGGACCAAATGAGCTCAATTGGTGCTCACAACAGGGACTCGCCGCATACAGGTATTTTTCTTTGACAGGGGTTCCTCACCTCATAAGGTCGTTACACAAGTAGTACAGCGGTGTGATGCATAGGGAGGGACTGCTGCGAAAGCTGGAAGAGAAAGGGGGGGGGGGAAATAGGACTATCGTAAAGACCACCTGTGAACACCATGGTGTTGCTGCTGCCGCTGCTGTGACGTGATCGCCTGCTATCGCTGCGTTGTTGGAAAGCAGATATGTTTCAACGACGTCTGAATGTTCACTCTATGTAGGCCACTGCACAAGCCACACCCTTGAGAGGGATAAAAGCAAGACCCTTGTGCGGAGGCAAAACGTTAGGGTGACCTTTAACTCTGCAAGTCGCGTCATTGGTCGCCTTAATCTGTCTATTTACCTTCCCTCGCTTTCACAGCGCTATCCCTTCATCTCCCCCTCCCCACGGCACAGGTGTTTTGTGAAAGCAAGTCCTCGTTTATCACAAGAAGTGAGTGGGAGTTTCTTTACATATACCCTTGACACAAGTGGGGATCCCGACGGGAGGATTCAGATCTTCCTTAGTCATCAGGTGCGGGGCGCTATTGTGAGACGTTGCGTCTTTGCTGCGGACATCTTGGAAGGATGCGCTTGCTGTCTTGGTCGCTGGTCTTGTTGGCCTTGCTACTCTTCTCCAGCCGAGAGACCGTCTCGGCTCCCTCGTCGGCGGCCGGAGCGGAGTCCAAGGTGGTCGCCAGCGGGGGCGGAATAATCAAGGAGGGGTCGGACGTGGTGCTTACCTATAAGGTGAGAAGAGAGAGAGAGAAAGAGAGAGAGATGGCTTGGCATCTTTGGTGATGGTCACTGGTCAATCTGACGACCACCAGAGATGCCCACATGCAAAGATGTCAGATTCTGGGTCAATTTTTCTCCTTTACTATCTCCTTTCAGGTGGGCGAGGCGTGGGATCGGTGCTACTGGTTCTGGTACGTCAGCGACACCGAGTTCAGGTACTGCAACTTCGACCTCGACGTCGCCACCGGCAAGGTGGAGATGCAGAAGTGCGACCCGGAGTCGCTCGGGCAGACCATCGAGTACAGCGGCACGGACAAGACGGAATGCACCATCACCATTCACAACGTAAGGGGGGGGGAAGATTTGTTAGGCATCCACCAAGGGTATACTACAATATGGTACTATACACGTAGCATGCTTAGTCAACTATAGCAACAATTTTTTTCAGGTCAGTACAGAGCAAACTTGGGCTGCTCGCCTAGACACGGAGTTGAATCCGCACTTTGTTGAGATAACCTTTGCACAACCGGTCGAGAGTCTGGAGGTCTCCATCGGCGAAGGAGGCTCCGGCGGCATCCTCGAGGCCCACAAGAACGGGACCATCAGTTGCTTGGTGAAGGGGGGCCGTCCGGCGCCCGGGGTCAACCTGGAAGTTGAGGGGCTTGAGCAGAGCAAAATCGTCGAGGGAAAGCAGACGCAGGAACCAAATGACGACGGCATCTATGAGACGGAACAGGCGAGTTGGGAGGTTAATGAGAATAATTTCAAAGAAAATTCCTGATGCACCCAACGCCACATTTAAAATTATATACGTGCATGATCATATCCTTAATACGAGTAAAGGTATACCTTTAACACTTCAAAATGTAAATTTTAATACTGTATCTTTGATCTTTTAAACTTTTGTTGGTATACATAAATTAGGACCAGATGGCCGCATGTGTCCTCCATTTTTAGGTTCTTGGATTGTACCTATATTGTTTCATTCTACTTAGTACTTCTTTTTTCCCAGGTCTTGATTATCAAGCCTAGCATTGAGGACCACGGCCGCAAGGTGAAATGTCAGGCTGGGGTCTCAGACGGAGACAACAGGCCGCTGTTCGAGCTGAAACAGGCGGAGGAGAAGACGCTGGTGGTGACGTCGGCGCCAACTCCGATGGGCAATCAGACGGTCAAGGGGGTTGAGGGCAAACAGGCGGAGGTCAGCTTCGTCTTCATGGCGAACCCTCCTCCTTCTGATGTAAAGTGGACGATATCTCCGCCCATGCAAAATGATCAGGAGGAGGAAGGAGAAGGGGACAATGGTGGAGACAACGCAGCCTCAAGAGACGACCAGCCAAATCAGGACCAGCAACAGAAACAAGGTCAAGGCGAAGCAGAAAATGAAGTCACAGTCTCCGCAGGCCAGGAAACGGACGCATTCGTTGCCAAAGAAATTGTTGACGAAGGTGACCTCAAGTACAGAGTGACTCTGATCATTAAACAGCTCGCCATGGAGGATGCCGACAAATCATACAAGGTAGAGGTCACCAATCCTGTGGGAATGCAGACCTACTACTTTAGCCTCGAGGTGGCTAAGGAGGAACCAGGAGGGGGTGACGGAGGTGACGGAGGCGACGGTGCTAGCGAAGGCGACGGTGGTGAAGGTGGTGATGGAGGTGAGGGCGGCGATGAAGGCGGAGACGGAGGAGACGGAGGAAGCGAAGGCGGCGACGGCGACCAGGAAGGAGGAAGCGGCGCCTCGACGGCGGTGTTCGTGGTGCTGGGGATCATCTGCGTGGTGGCCATCGTGCTGGGCTCCGTCTTCCTGTACAAAAAGAAGAAGGCCAACACGGAGACGGCGCCACTAAGAAACTGAACATCTGATGGGGCGGACAAGGGAGTTGAGGGGGGGGCGGAGAAGACTTAACATTATTCTAGTATCGAATTGCGCATGGCTTACCATTATATATGTAGTAGTACGCGTAATTGTGATGGACTATCTTTGTTTACGTAGTACAGTTTATCAGGGTTTTCATTATAAATTTTCACGAAGGTACGGAGGATTATTAAAGGTGCAAGATATTGCAAAGTACGCACCTCCTTTCTGTTCATTAAAATTACGAGGTTCTATGCGCTGCCATGCAACGATTCCTTCTATGCTACTGCAGGAATGAGCAAACTTTTTGTGCCAAGTGCCGAAGGCCTGTGGGCCGAAACCCATCTTAGACTCGTATTAAAACGTCAAAAGTAGCAAATATTGAACAAATCTGAATAGTTAGAAAGTTTTTTTTCTTCAAAACTACGCTAAATCTCAAGTACCTTGTATGGTATCGCCCTCCACCCTCCCCCTTTCTGAGGTCTACCAACATTGCCATTACGTCGGTACAGTCGACTTCGGATTAGCGGGACTCCTTGGGAGCCAAGAAAAAATACCCCTAATCCGAAATACCGCTAAACCGAAATTGCTTTTTTTTCGTTAAGAAAACTATTTTTTTTTTTACATATATACTACTTTTTACCTTTCACTTACATAAACTTTTTACACACTCAACAATATATTGCAATCACAGTGCTCATACAGTACAATTTACCATAAAAGTGTCCCGCTAATCCGAAGTACCATTTAAAAATCCCTCTAATGAGAAGTAATTTACTACATAAAAATACTGTTCATAGAGAAAAATCCCTCTAATCCGAAAATCCCGCTAATGTGAAGTCGACTGTAATTCATTGCCCGAAAGGACAGCGAACGTTCTTCCGCCTTCCTCCGCTCCGCTTCGCTCCGCTGCGCAGGCGCAAAGGGAGTGACGACTGACGAGCATGAGAATGGGATGGCCAACAGCAGGAGCAGGACGAATGGGTCGGAACGAGACGACAACACTCCTGCTCCTCCTCCTCCTCCTTCTCAGTCTCACTTCTTTCTCGGTCGCGTGTAGACCTTCCTCGTGGAAACAGCGTCAAAAGATAAAAGAATTACAATTCGAACTTGACGAAACAACGCTGCAAGAGAAGAACCGGTACAAGGTCGGGAACAGAAAGGTAAGCTTGGAAGACTCCGTCCCTGATCTCACTGGGTTGTCTGGAGCCCCTGTCCGTGAGCTGATCTTCCAGAGAACTTGGGTCGGTTTCGACTCAAACGTAGTTGACTTAGGTGCCTCTCATACAAATAGTACTCGTAGTTTTTCCTGTTTGATACACACATAGTACTGTACAGTATATCGCCATTGCCGAGAGAGAGAGAGAGAGAGATCGTTGTTTCATCCGCTCCTCCCAGCTCCAGCCCCAGGTCCGGAGTAGTGTCAAAAGTACCTCAGCAGCGCCTTCCTCAAAGTAGGATCGGAGCGATTATTGGAACCCCCCCGTGGGCGAGGTAGACAAGGACGTCCACCTATTCTCCTCCCTCTGCACCTCTTCTCCTTCAGACGTGACGTGACGTCTGGCAAACTGGAATTAGAGATGGCTCCGAGCCTGGCTGAAAGCTCGCAGGCTCGGTAGCTCGGAGGGATTTTGGCAGGCTCGGTTAGGCTCGAGGTACAGACTCGCGAGCCTGCCTAACATAGTTTTTAAGCTATAAATTAAAAAAAAACTGATTGAACAAGGAAACAGATTCCCTGAGGGAATAAAAAAAAAACACAGGGAGAAGCATAAATTCTCTTTGTTGGCCAGGCTCGCAAGCCAGCACGGACTCGTTACGTCTGGGCTCAAATCAGGATCGAGCTCGAAAACGTTTAGCTCGTGCCATCTCTAACTGGAAGAACAGAACAGCAAAGAAAGGATCTTTATCTTCTTTCTTTGTGGACATTCAGGAAGATTCCTGGACATGTCCATCCTTCTCGCTTTTATATGATCGTGAAGAATATCTCTGATGCAGGTGCTAGCATACCGATGCATAGGTCAGGACATTTTGCATCCTTCAGAATGTCCATGCATAGGTATACAGGATAGGATATTTCGAACAGCCAAAGCTTCCATCTCCCCCCCCCCCCACTCTTTAGCTGTCGTGATACCACTTGAGTTAAGCGAGGTAGTGAGGGAGGAGAGGAGAGGAGAGGAGGGGGGTCAGATTACGAGCTTTGCTAGCTTTTTGTTTCTTATCGAATCAGCAGAGGAGAAGGAGAGAGAAGTCGTCACGCTTCGCCTTGAGGTTAGTGGATGACTAACCCAAAGAGGGAGGGAGGAGCGTAACAGTACTAGTAATAGTAGTAATAGTACTAGTACTGCACACATTTCCGAGAAGCGAAGAAGGTCCTCTTATCGACTTGGACTTGTAATAATTGGCTGCACGCCCGCACAGCTTGTTTGATAAGGTGGCGTTGTGCCCTGAATCGCATAAACGAGAAGAACTTGATATGTACAGTACGTACTGTACTGGTAGTATCTGCGTATTCCGAATATTCCGAATATTATGGTACTGAGTGCTGAGTGTAGTTTCTTGAAGAGCGAGGTACACAGTACTAATGTGTTTTTCTACTAGGTAATGTAGAAGTTCGTTGCAAGTGCCTTTTTTTTGTTAGATGTAGCCTTATTCGTAATTTGTCAAGACTGGCTAATGAATTGAGATTTGCTTCTCTGTTCCAGAATTTGCTGCCGTCGACAGTCTTGGCGGAAAGGGTTTGTCACGAACCTCTTGGTCAGCGCCATGGAGGACGCAGCCGGGAAACATGGCATAGACGACCACAAGGTGCACGTGTACGGGCTTCCGTCATATCTGGACAAGGAGACCTTCTTCCAGGTGGTCGCCACCCGATGGAAGGACGTCATCTCAGCCTACTACGTGGTGGACGGGACCAGCTGGGCGACCGTCGAGTTCGGCAGCAGGGCAAAGCGGGACAGCTTTCTCGAGAAACTGGAGGAGACCGGAGACGACATGATGTTTGACACCAGACTCACATTGCTGAAGTACATAAGGGGCAAGAACGCCGACAGGAAAAAGTACTTCGAACGAAGGGCTAAGGAGGAAAGGACTAAATCGCCGTCACCGACAGCGTCTCAGCAGCCGAAGCCGATGCCTTCTAGGCCTCCCTCAACCATGGTAAAAGAAGGATTTAGCTTTGCGTCCGCCCTCAAGAAGTCTTCCCAGCCGGAACAGACACCAATTACCAGCAAAGAAGACAAAACGGGTCATGATGATAGTGCCGCCACCGGCAGAATGAAGACCAATGAGACTAGCGCCACTGAAGAAGGCGCAAAGTCGGTCATCAGCGACTGGGAAAAACTTTCCGTCGCTTCAGAAAGCTATTATAAAAAGGGAAACGAAGTAAACAAGACAGTCATCTCGGACGGTGTCTCGCAGACAGTCTCGCCTCAACCCGTATTGACCGACCCAAATGTTGGCGACAGAACGTTCCAGGATCGATCCAGACACCCTTCAGCTGCGAGCAGAGGCAGCCCAGCAAATGTCAGAGGAGCTTCTTCTAAAGGGCCTGTCTGTTCAATTTCATCTAAAAAAGATGTCGGTAGGCTGCAAAGGTTGCTCGGAAATCTTGCAAGTTTCTTGGCACGAGAAGTGACCTTGCTGGTGGGAGAAAGTGACATAGTCCAAAGGCTTGATCTTCATGCACTGGCCCACAAGATTATGGTGACAACCAACTACTTTGAAAGGGAGAACAGTGGAGCCGGAGGCATAGCCATTCTAGACTTTATCAACTACCATCATCTGGAATTAGACGGAAACCTCAAAACAAACTTCATTGCCCTATTCATCAACTATTTTGACAGTAACATTGTTGAGGCGGCCACACACGACTTTGGTCCCGGAGGAGTAGAGGCGGCAGCCAGAGAGCTGGACAAGTGCACCGAGAGTGTGGCCACTCTACAAGCAAGCAGTGATGCGCCTAACCAGGTGGCAGCCGTCACGAGGGCACTCGAGCAACTCCATAGCAAGGAAGAAGAACTTGGCAAGCTTTACGGTCACATCCAGACCCTGGAGGAACGCTTGTTGGAAGTCCAGAAGGAGCTGGAGACGGAGAAGGCTATAAGGCTGGAGTTGGAGCTCAACCAAAACTTTGACAGTGGACGCAACAGCTCTGTCTACGAGTTAGATGATGATAGCTTTTCCCCTTCCTCATCTCCTCAGAGGACGAAGAGGGCCGACAGAGGCGAAATGCCGGATCAATCGCCTATCTTTGTCAGGATCTGTTCCGAAATGAATCCGGCCGAAGTTTGCGAGTTTCGCACAAACGACGATGATGACGGAGTGAGCTGCAAAGCAGTTGGTGCCATCTTCCCTGGATCAGTGGCGCTCAAGTACCTGACAGAAAATGGCTCGGTGCGCGTGTGCAGCGTGGCCAACGAAATGTTTCAGAGACCCGACGACGGCTGGAGTGCCCGCGTCTACGTTGCCGTGGCTCCCATCCCAATACTCCGACAGCAGCATCCTCAGCAGCATCCTCAGCAGCATCCTCAGCAGCATCCTCAGCAGCATCCTCAGCAGCATCTTCTGCAGAACCCACCGAGAATGAACCACATGATGGTGAATCCGAATGTGGCCGCTTTCCAGGGAGTCCTTGGACAGTTCGGACCACTTCAGCAGCTGCAGAATGGGCAGCACCTGTTCTAAACGCGAAGAGGAAAGCTGGAGAAGATGGGAAGCAACGCGTAACGTCTGCTGCCTGTGTGCAATGCTTTGGAGGGAAATTCTGCACGCGACAAAACACTTGTGTTCTGGTAGTACCCCCAACCTCACACTCCTAATATTTTCTGTACACCGCATGTTGATTCTTATTCTTACGTTATACGAGTATAAGCTTTTCCTAAAGGATTGTCTATAACCTAACAAACATTTTGACTACGTCCGTCCGTCCACAGATAGAAGTTACAAGATAGAAGACAAAAAGAAGAAGAACGAAAGAAGAGAAACAACAATAAGCATTAAACCTCCTTTTAGTACAATAATTGCCAGTCATGCGCTTGAATATATGTGATTGTGCACAAAATGGTGCTGAAATACAGTAATAAAGGTAGAAGCTTCGATTTGCATCAACGTGCGATTTTTTGGGAAAGGGCGAAAGTAATACCTTTTTAAACTGGGAGTGATTACTTGTTTCTGTTGCTGCAAATACATACGTAGCAAGGTATTCAAACGGTAATTCAGATCCATGCTATTTCTACATGTAAGAGTACGCACACACTATCATATAGTACGTACGTATGTACTGTACCACCACGCCGTACCTACCGGTACAATAAACATTAGTACGACAAGGACGTATCGTAATCGCCACATTTGTCATATTTCTATGTCTTCACAAGCCACTTGCACATCTGAAAAAGAAAAACGTTGATTAAATTTTTTTGTGACTTGAGGCACACGCTTGCTTGGCTCTATGGCTTTTCCATCACAAATTGCATCAGCAGAAGTACAGCCCGCTCCGGTTCGTGGACAAGGGATGTTTTGGCAAGAAGGAGCATCATGTTCCCAACCCAGATAGTTTCGGAGCCTAGGTGGAAATTGACCAGCAATGCTTACATGCTTCGTCAGATCAAGCTTTTTCTCGGTCATAGGCGCACAGACCGGCTCACAAGCCGGTCGACTACAGATCTGTACCGGAGAGGCAGGTGGCGTCTCTTTGCTTTCCACACTGGTCGATTTCTCGTCTCCAAGGTCATTAGTATCCAGTTCAAACTGCTGAGAGCATGATTGAGCCAGAGAAGAAAACCGGGAGATGTTGTCTGAGCAGGACAAGTCACCGACGACTCCTTCGTTTTCATTGTTGGAATAGTCTTTGCTCAAGCAAGCATCCCTGACTGATTGCAGAGGATTCAGAGGACCGGAGTCATCAAGCAGCTGGATCCCGTCGTCTCCTAGGCACGCATGGCGCATCAAGTTGGCACAGCCAAGGCCGCTTGTGGCGGTTGTGGCAGTTTCAGTCCGCTCACTGGTCGTGCTCTGTGTAGCAGCATCCAAGCTTTCGCTCTCCTGATCGTGGTAGTACATCTCCATCGGCCGAGGCGGCCCGCCTCCTCCTGATCCGCTCCTGCCGGGAGAAGAGTTGGCCTCGGCTCTGCCATCGTTTGTCGACATGCCAGATGCCATTTCGGAGTAGAAGTTCGTCGAGACAGAACCAGCTCCGGAGCCTTCACTGGGCAGCCCTCCCACAGGCTCGTTCTCTGCACCCTCGCCGGACGACACCCCTCCGCCTTGATGGACCGACAAGGAGTCGGCGTCCGCGTCGGCGTCCGCGGCGGTCCTGTGCCTGTGGTCCTCTCCGCAAGCCGAGTTGTGGCTGTGGGTGCCTTGGGCCAAGAAGCAGCAGCACCTGTTGTTCTTTTTCCCTGCGCTCCCCGACTCTGGCTGCCCTTCCCGTGCTAGTCCCGGGTCGGAGTAGGACACGGACACCTGGGGTTGCACTTCTCCTCCCTCCTCCTCCTCCTCCTCCCCGGGCGCGGACACCAAGCCCGCGGCTCGGCGACTAAATGCTGTCCCGCCCCCCACCTGTTCCCCTCGCCGGGTGGAGACGTAGCCGTGTCTCATGGCGGACTCCTCTTTGTTGTAGTACTTGTACACTCCCTTGCTCGAGCGCCCGTGGGCGTTGTCCGGGTTGCCCCCGCACCTCGCAGGGAAAAAGGCGAGCTTCAGTCGCAGCCTTCCAAACTGGCGTGGCAGTACTCGGCCGTAGAAGGTCCACCGCTTGACCACCTCTCGCCCGGACTCCACCAGTGTGTTGGGGTTCATGCACAGGGCCCTGGGCACGTAGATCCTGGTGGCGCCGTTGTCCTTGCCAGTGTTGGTGTGAGCGTGCCTCTTGATCTTCCAGGCGTACCCTTCGCCTGGAAGGTCCACCTGCAGACTCATCTTGTAGACGAATCCAACGGGGCCTTCGATGAAGAACTCGAGGTTGTCGCTCTTGTCGTTGTACTGCCCGTCAAACTTAAACGTGACTCCTTCCGACCAGGCATAAATGAGGAGAGGAGGGAGCCTGTCACCAGGTTCCAAGGTAGGAGGAAACACAAAGTAGGTGGAAACTTTGGCGTCGGGGCTACGTATTTCATATCTTCGGTTTGTCTCATCATAATCAATTTGTGACATTGCCATCTTTCTACCAATTTTAAACGCACGCCTTTTAGAATATTTTAATTTTTAATTTCTTCTAGTGCAGATTCTGAACCAATTAGTAGCAGTATTAGTATACTCGTAGTAGTATTACAGTACTTTAGAGTGGGTAACGGTCTAAAAAGGTTGAGAACCTCTGTTCTAGTGAATTTGGGAAGTCAAGTGCACTAAATTAAATCAAGGTAACATTTAAGTATGCAGTGCTAAAAAGGTAGTCATGTCAAAAAAAGTTCTTTGATTGAAACTGTAGTCTATATTTGACATGAAAGGCAGTGGTTGTGTAAATTTAATTGCACTTGAGGGAAGCATCTCTGAGGACATCATTGTGAGAAAATCTTTTGAGCCCTTGAGACCAGTACAGCATGATTATAGAAGTCTTTGATGAAATCGGAACCTCTTCTTGGCATCTGCAACTGCTGGCATACTTCCACCATCCTGCAATTATAGGTAGGTATACCCATTAAACTGGGGGAGGTTTAACGTGTAACGGCAACCTAATTTTTTTTTCAAACTCGTCCTGTGAGGAATATGCAAGCATTTTTCCTTGATTACACTAATAACTTATCCTTACCTATTGTGATTTCTTCGAAGGTACATCCTTGTGTCCGCTCTCATGATTGCTATCTTCTCGGAGCGAATTTCATCCAAAGGAAAGTATTCCCTGACAAAAGGATTGAACCTGCAAAACACCAAATTGCAAGCTGGCTTTTTTTTTTTTGCTACCATCCCCGGAACTACCTTTTGGTTTTGTTCTAGAGGGCCATTTTCACCAGGTACAGTACTGTAGATTCAGTAGTGCACATATTTATTTCTAACTAATTAATTAGTTTTGAAGATTCGATGATTAAGGGAGGTTTTCCACGACATTACCCCCGTCATCCTTATACTTTTTTTTTCATGAGACAACTAGTCCATGGAAGGAGGTATTAAATAGCGAGTACTTCCTACTCTTGTGTGTCTACCTGTAATACACGTTGCCAGGTAAAAGGTCGTGCAGGATAACATGCGAGGTCTCGGTGTCGGTGGCGGCGTCCACAACCCGGGCGAACTTCTGGACAAGCGAGAGTGCCTTCGGCTTGTTCATCTTGGCCAGTTCCTCCTCGAACGTGATCGGCCTCTCGTGCCTGCCGGTGCCCAGCGACACCACGCACTGCACCTCTTCCATCGGCCACAGCTTCTTGGCCTCGTGAATGGCGATGATGCTGGCGTTGTTGGTCATGATCCCCCCGTCGTGGTGAATCTTGTTCGCCAACTGCACCAACGAGCGCCGTACAGAGTTGACTTGCTTGCAACTGTAACTGGCACGAGGGTTACCTGAAACTCATCGAAGTATCCTGGTGCGGCGGACGAAGCCCGAACTGCCTCCCAGATGGCATACCTGCAGGAAAGAAAGCACGTGTTTATCAGCGCTCTGGTGCTTCTGGTCCACCTCAGGAAAAGACTTGGACCTGGAGCTACTTCTGTAGAAGGACTGGCTTCGGTAGGGATACTGGTAGTTCCTGAAGATATAAGGCATGATGCGGTGTCCACTGACCAAAGTGGAGACGATGGCCGTCTTCGGAATCTCCTCCGAACTAAAGAAGCACGATTTCCAAACTTGTGAGAGAAAGGGATCAGGATTTGGTGGCCAACGGCACAAACAACTGACCGGATGGTGTCACTCATTATCGTGGTCCCCACAAATCTCTTGAGAGTCTCCTCGAATCTGATTGTGTCGTAGTAGGAGTGCGACAGCACCCAGCCCCGCGCACCTCTGAACATGTCTTGAGAAAAGACCTGTGGCATAGACAAACTCGATATAGTATTATCTTGTACAGTGTGAAGAAGCCTCCTACTACTTAGTAGTATAGTCTACCCGCACACGAACCTCTCTTCCAAGCTCATCATAAATTTCTTCCACTTCCTTGACGCTCTTTTTCTGAAATGCCAGGAAGGCAGCGATGATGGAGCCAGTGCTCACCCCGCAAATAAAGTCAAACAGCTGCAAGAAACAATTCAGCGCGGGAAATAGAGAGTACTAGATACTTATGGGTGCAGCACGTCGGCTCAATTTTTCTTCAACATACCTGATGGATTTTTTTGCCAGTTATTTTTTCGATCGCCCCGAGCACCTCCAACGTGACCATGCCTCTCATTCCTCCCCCGTCCAAACTCAATATTCTGCGCAAAAAACAGGAACCTTTTCGAGTAAAATAAACGTTAAGAGCACTCTGACTAAAGTGACATACAGTACTATAACACTACCCCACAGTTCAAAAATTATGTCGCAACCCTTTTTTTCAATCTTCTGGCTAAAAAGGCAGAATTTGGCAGAGTTTATACGCCAAAGCAAGAGTTTAGATGAATACTGAGGTGCACCGGCAGCTGGATTGTTGATTTTGGCCTCAACATGAGCAAGATCTTCAATAACAG
>JAAUYM010098404.1_pt1 | contig 12251 bp, 7 predicted proteins | sample 7278001 | NCBI WGS metagenome assembly JAAUYM01 (sample SAMN14350224, study PRJNA611818) | marine sediment metagenome | isolation source: surface marine sediment (1.8m) | place: French Polynesia: Moorea | collected 2018-08
CGAGATACTCACCGTACTGCTCCCAGTCCCATGACAGTCCATCCATGATGGCGTGCTTGGGAATGTCCTCAACGGTTTCCATCATGCCGGCGAGCAGCTCGCGATCGTCAGGTTTGCAGGGCGCGAACGTCACGCCGCAGTTGCCGATCAGCGCAGTTGTAACACCGTGCCAGCTGATGGGTGTCATATCGGGATCCCAGGCAATCTGGGCATCGAGGTGGGTGTGAATATCGACAAAACCGGGCGTCACAATCTTGCCTGCGGCGTCGATCTCCCTTTCAGCGGAATCGGAAATCTCACCAATTGCTGCAATCTTGCCGTCCTTGATCGCAAGGTCGGCCTGGTAGGGCTCGCCGCCGGTTCCGTCGACAATAAGCCCGCCACGAATCACGATGTCGTGCATCTCTTCCCTCTCTGGTTTTGTGGTAGCTGCTGCTTTAGATATAGCGCAATCAGGCGGAATCTGACAAGCCGCACGCCAGCTCTGCCGCACCGGCGAGCCCGGCACCGTAGCCGGCAAAAAAATGGTCCGCTCCTGCTTCGATCAACAGTTCAATCGATGGAGTCTCGCCGATCCATTGCCGCAGTGCCGCAAGGTCCACGAAATCGTCCTGATCCCCGGCAATAGCAACGGACGGCACCGTTGGCGGTGCACAGTCGCCGAGCAGCGCGGGTGGTGGTGCAACCAGGAGCATCGCGGCAACGGGAAATCGCGAAACCGCCCTCGCCGCAGCCGCGGCACCAAACGAGTACCCGCCCAGCATCACCGAACCCGCCTGCTGGGCGGCCCACTCGCAGGCAGCAACAACATCATCAACTTCACCGACACCCTGATCATGGGCTCCGTCGCTGTGACCAACGCCGCGGAAATTGAACCGAAGGGCTGAGACGCCCGATTCCAGCAACTTGCCCTCGACGACCGAAAGCACATGGTCATACATGCTGCCGCCATATAGCGGATGGGGATGGCAGAGCACCATGACGCGATCACCGTTTGTGCCAGAGAACTCGGCTTCGATTTGCCCGCAGGGGCCCGGGATCATGATCTTTTCCACCATGGCATCACTTTACGCGTCCGATCCGATAAAATCGCGCGCTTCCCGGCTTCCCCAAGTCTCATGACCGGCACTTTTTTCGCGCTGACGGCTGCTCTCTTCTGGGCGGTAGCAACTCGCCTGTATCGACAGATGGCGGACTACTGGACGCCTGTCGGTCTTGCAACCGTGAAATCGACGGTTTCGGTGGTGCTGTTTCTCGTGTGGTTTGTGGCCGCGGGCATCACGTTCTGGGCGCACGAATGGCAGACGCTTGCCTGGCTGATTGGCAGCGGCATTATTGGCATTGGACTCGGCGACTCAGCGTTGTTTTATGCGCTGTACCGGATGGGCGAGCGACAGACCCTGCTTGTTGCCGAGACCGCAGCGCCGATTCTGGTCGCAGTCAGCGCCTTTATCCTGTTGTCAGAGACACTGACGCTTCGCCAGATCGGCGGTATTGCGTGCATTGTCATTGGCATCGACTGGGTTATTGGCATCCGTCGGGGCCGCCAGCATTACGATTTTGTCGGCGTGCTCTGGGCGCTGCTCGCAGCGGGCTGCCAGGCGTTTGGCATGGTGGTGTCACGAACCTTCCTGACGCAAACCGATATCTCAGCGGAGGAAACCGCGTTCTGGCGCCTGCTTGGCGCATCGCTGGTTCTGCCGGTCTGGATGCTGATCGCACGCGAGCATTTCCTGCCGGCCAAGAGACTCACGCTCCAGGTTGCCGGCCGGCTCGCTGTGGCGATCATCCTCGGCACGTTCCTGGGCATTCTGTTCCTGCAGATCTCGGTTGACCTGCTGCCGGCGGGGCTGGCGCAGGCACTGATCGCGACGAGCATCCTGTTTGCGGTTGGTATCGCTGCATTTCTTGGCGAGGACGTCGATCCGAGGCAGTGGCCGGGCGTCATTCTTTCCGTTGTGGGTGTTGCGCTCGTTGTCGTTTAGGCGGGCACAAAAAAAGCCAGCACCGAGGTGCTGGCTTGGATCGACTCTCCCGGAGAACCCCTTTCGCACTTGCTTCGCTTCGCTCGCCAAGTGCTGCCGGGGCGGGTCCTTTGGACCCGGGTCATTGCGCGAAGCGCAATGACCTGACTAATCCGTGGAGGCGGTCACCGATTCTGATGGGGCGAAGCCGCAGGTGTTGTCCAGCCAGTCGATCATGGCGGGGAACATCTCCATCCAGTGACGGTAGAAGATCGTGCCGAAGAAGTGATTCGCCCCTTCGAGCTCGATGTACTTGAAGTCTTTCTCATACTGTTCGAGCTTCTTCACGAACTTGCGGCTTTCGGCAACCGGCACGCGCTCGTCGATATCGCCGTGAATCACGAGAATCGGAATATCGACACTGTCGACATGATCAAGCGGGTTGATGCCATCAACGGTGCGTCGGTAGGTCTTCTCAGTGAAGCTACCGAAATCGCCAAGCCACGCGCGGAAGTAAGGCAGGTCAGCAACACCGGCACCAGAGATTGCACACTGGTAGGGATTCGGGTCACGGAACGAGCCAACAAAAGCTGCATATCCGCCGTAGCTCCAGCCGAAGATCGCTGCCCGGTTCTTGTCGCCAAGGCCGCGTTCCGCAATCCACTCGACAGCGTCATCGAGATCATCCTGCATCTCATAACCCCACCTCGCGAAGCCAGATTCAAGGTGTTCACGGCCAAAACCTTCCGAGATTCGGAACTGCGGCTGCACGACGAGATAGCCGTGGTAGGCGAGCATCTGCGCCCAAAGATCGAAACCCCAGTAGTCACGAGCGACCGGACCACCGTGCGGGTTGATGACGATCGGGAACGGACCCTCACCGTTGGGGATGGTGACCAGCGTCGGAATCTCCACGCCGTCACGCGCCTTGTAAGTGGTCCATTCGGTATCCGCGAGCATGTCCTCAGTCAGGAACGGCATGGACTTGCCGAGCACCGAGAGCCGCTGGTCCTTCAGCATGTAATAGGTCGTGGGAGTACGAGGGCCGTTGGAATTGATAACCAGGGTCTTGCCGTCGCGTGATCGCGAAACAATATCGTTGTCCGCATTAGGCAGGATTTCGTTAACAGCATCGAGCAGCGCCTTCTCAGAAGGATCGAAAACGTAGACATCGCCTGCTTTACCCGTATAGCGGAAACCCACCATACGCTCTTCGCCACCCAGACCAACTACCTGGTAGAGGCCTGTCGCATCGTACTTCGGATGCATGAACTGCATCTCGCCGAATTCCTGTTTCTCGGCATCAAAGATGTAGATTGCGGCAGTATCCGTCTCGTGGTTCGAGAGGACGTAGAACTCGTTTGAGTCCGGACCGCCTACAAGCCCGAATGCCCCGAAGATAGAGCTGTTTGAATCCATCTTCGCTTCAGTACGGCCAATCTCAATCCATTCTTTCTTGCCGGCCAGGCGTGCCAGGTAGATCTGCGCTTCAGCGCCTGCATCGAAACGGGTTGCCAGACGCGGTTCGCCAGACTCGTCGATGTACTGGATATTGATCTTGTTGCTGTTGCGCGCGACGCGGCGGGCCGTGCCTTTCTCGACATTGACCTTGAAGATGTCTGTCGTGAAGTCGGCATCGTCATCGTATTCAATAAGAATGTGCTTGGGATCTTTGGGCAGCGTGTCGAAGATCGCCGCGGTGCCAAAGTTGGCCATCGTCTTGGAGAACTCGCTGCGACGGTCGCTTCGGTTGCGTGGAATCTCGAGCCAACGCTTGCCTTTCTTGTCGATCGTGGCGAGCTTGAACGCCTGGCGCGTGTCGGCACCCATTTCCTGCAGGGTGTCGACATCCTGTCGGAAACGAACGACGAGCCGGTCGTTGTTGACCCATCCAGCCGTCACAATGTCCATCTTTGATGAACCGAGCGTGACGGGCTCCTTGTCCAGATCGTTCGCGTCATAGATGAACAGGTACTGCTTGCCATCTTTTGTGAGTCGCTGCAGCGTGGCCAGCGACTTGCCGTCGGGTGATACCGACGCCGAGGTCATTGCCGGTTCCTGCGCAAACGCCTCAATGCCGGTCAGCGCAGCGGTATTCCCCGCATGAAAGGCGCCCGCCAGCGAAACAGCGATGATTGAGATAAGTCGAATAAAACCAGATTGCATTTTGTTTAACCTCTGAATAGCAAAACGCCTGACCCCAAGAGATTCAGGGCCAGGCGCGTTTCAGTCAAGCTTTGCTTAGAAAGCCTTCCGAACCGAGGCGAAGATGCGACGACCCAGGAAGTCGTAGCCTGCGCCCAGCGGCACGTTGTTAACCTGAAGTTCCGGCGCTGCAGTATCAACCAGCGGCGGCTCTTCGTCTGTCACGTTGGCGACACCAAGCGTGATTGCCCAGTCGCGAGGCTCCCACACCAGAGACAGTGTGTGAGTGTAGTAGTCCTCGGTCGGAACGAACGGACGACAGAGTGTATCGAGGTACTCACAGGGAGCATTGGTGGCGAACTCTTCGCGCTCGTCGTCCTCACCCTTGATGTAGTTCGTACGCCAGTTCAGCGTGAAGTCATCATAAGAGGCAGAGACGAGCATCGTGCCCTCCCACTCCGGAGCAACCGGCGTACCGGCATCGTCCTCGGAAGACTCTTCGAAGATGAAGTTGTTCTCGAGAACGCGAGTCATTCGAACGTCTACCTGGATGTCGAGGTTGCGATCAGCAACGATGAAATCCTGCTGGTAGAAGACGTTCCAGTCGATACCGCGAGACGTGATCTTGTTAACGTTCACGAAGCTCGAGTCAACCGTGTCGAGCAGGCCGTCGTCATCACGAGTGAGGAATCGGCAGAACGCACTGGTGTTGTTCTCGTTCTCGACGTAGCAGTCGTTGATCAGGAACTGCGTTCCCAGCAGGCTGATGCTGTCTTCGACTTCAATATCGTAGTAAGTCGGGCCGAGACGCAGCGTGAAGTCATCGAAGAAACGCTGGTCGAGTACGGCACCTGCCGTCCATGACGTTGACGTTTCCGGGTCGATGTCGAGCTGAACCTGCTGACCACCCTTGCGAAGTACCTCAACCGAGTACTGAGTCACCGTGCCGTCCAAGCCCAGAACTGTCGGGTCAACGCCATTGGCCGCACAGTTGTCGAGCGTGGTCTGATCACGGTCATCGTTGGCCGGATCGTAGGTCGCGTCTTCGTTCGGGTCGAGCGAAGGAATACGGGCAGCAATCGGAACAACGCAGGGGTCAGCAATCGTGTTGAAGCCGGACTGACCCACCAGGAACTGCTCACGTGCGTTCGGTGCACGGAAAGAAGTACCGTAAGTGCCGCGAAGCGTGAAGCCGTCCATCGGCGTGTACAGCGTCTTGGCACTGTAAGTCACGTCGTCGCCATACGTGGACTCATCAGTCCAGCGAGCAGCGAGGTTCAGGGACCACTCTTCACCGAATGTCACGCCTTCCAGCAGCTGGAGTTCGGTTTCGATGAACAGCTCGGTGATATCACGGCTACCAATAGCGCCGCCGTCCTTGAAGAAGGCAATCAGCAGGCCTTCGGCCGCGACGCGGTTCGGGATCGAGTTGATCTCGTCTTCACGCCACTCGGCACCGAGTACCAGCGGTACCGGCGTATTGTTCCAGGGCAGCTCGAACAGGTCGCCCTGCAGCACACCGCTGATGACAGTCTGGTCAACTTCAGTGATGAACGAGCGGTCACCGAAGACAAAGTCACGCTCGGCCTGCGTGGAGAAGGTACCGCCACCTGCCTGGTAGATAGAGCTGGCGAACATGTTGACCGGTACACAGGTGCCCTCACAGGTCACCTGACCCGTCGCCGGATCAATGACAGAGTTGTTCAGCGAGAACAGCAGCTGCTCTTCGAGAATACCTTGCTGGAAGTCAGTGCCCTTCGACGTTGAGTAAGAGTAGTAGAGGTCGTAACCCCAGTTACCCAGGCCAGAGTCGTTCTGAATGAACGGCAGGTCACCACGGACACCACCCACGTAACGGTACTGCTCGATCTCGACCTCATTTCTGTCGCGGTCACCCTGGATCGCAACAATCGGGGTCACTTCGAGGCTGCCGAAGTTCAGGCCGCCAAAGAAGTTGATGCAGTTCACGCCGTCCGGCTGAGCCTGGTTACAGGGGTTGAACGGGTTGGTTGCGGGAACTTCAGGGAAGATCGTCGCGCCCGGGCTGAAAATCGATGACTGACGATTCGAAAACAGCACTTCGCCGTAGAACGTCGTGTTTGCATCGTTTTGCATGTCGTACTCACCGTAAGCGTAAATATTCGTACGCTCAGTGCTGGTGAGGAAGTCGCCTGCGCGGTCACGCGCGCTGCCGTTGTAGTTGAAGAACGGCGTCTGCAGGTCAACTTCAGTCTGGCCGTTGCCATCCGGGTCGACAACGCCGGTATCAGGCGTGCCGTCACCGTCAATGTCGATGACGTTGATCGTTGAGTTGAAGCCGGCAAACCCGACAGGAACTTCCGTTTCCGAGAAGTTCGGGATACCGATGTTCGACTCACCAGGCGTATACCAGATGTTGCCGAAACCAACCGGTACAAAGACACGGTTGATTGTGCTGAGCTTACAGGGGCTCAGGGTCGTTCCGGGAACAAGGCCGTTGTGATTGTTGAGAATGCCGCCATCGTCAGTCTCGTGGATGTAGCGATTACACTGGGACGTGTAGTCGCGATCGGCCCAGCGAACGGCGTCACGCTCGTAGTACTCGCCACCGATACCAAAGGTCCAGTTGTCACCCTGCGTACCCCACATGACACCCAGCTGGGACTCGTCACCGCCATCATTCGTCGGGCGAACCAGCTGACCTTCAACTTCAAAGCCTTCGAAGTCCTGGCGCATGATGACGTTGGCAACGCCGGATACAGCATCTGAGCCATAGATTGATGATGCGCCGTCGAGCAGGAGTTCGATACGCTCAATCATGATGCTCGGGATGGTGGACGTGTCAGGTGACGTCGGGGCACCACCCACACCGCCCGGTGCGAGACGGCGGCTGTTCAGCAGCAGCAGGACTCGCTCTGCACCCAGGCCACGCAGGTTGACCTGCGCAGAACCCGGACCATTGTCCAGTACGAATGAATTGAAGGTGTTGTCGATCTGTGTACCTGTCGCCTGTGACGTGCTCTGCAGCAGCGTTGCAGTATCGATCAGGCCGACTTCCCTCGACTTGATACCACTAATAATCTGGAGCGGTGCAGCACTCGAGAATTCGTCGCGGCGGATTCGGGAACCCGTAACAATGACTTCCTCGGTGGTGACGACTTCCGCTTCGTCTCCTTCCTCAGCCCAGGCAAACGGCGCCTGAACGAGACCAAGAGCAAGTGCCGGCAGCAGCAGACGCTTGAACCCCATACCTTAACCCCTTGTTTATGGTTTTTTTGCGAAGCGCGGAGTGTAACCAAACGTAATGGCGGGCACTAGGGCTTTCCGATCAAAAAGTGTCCCCAAAAACCCCTTAAACAACGCGTTTTTACAGGTTCATCACTCATTTGCCTGTTGCCAACGACGCTTTTCTTTTTTGCTATCGTTAGCGCCAACCGATTTACGCTCTTTATTAAAACTTCATTGGAGACACACTGATGGCTGCAAGCACGCCAGAGCTCGACACCTTCCGCGAGGAAGTGAAATCGTGGCTGACCGACAACTTCCCGACGTCCCTCGCCGGCAAGGGCCTCGCGCCGTTCGGCGGATTCGAAGGCGAAGGTTCGGTCGCAGACGACGCAGAAACCTGGCGCAAGCGCCTTGCCGACAAGGGTTGGGGTGCGCCGACCTGGCCCACAGAGTATGGCGGTGGTGGACTGTCTCCGGCAGAAGCCAAGGTTGTCTCGCAGGAGATGACCAACGTGGGCGCTATCAACCCGATCCCGGCGCTGGCCGGTATGGGCGTCACCATGGTGGGCCCGACCATCCTCGAGTACGGCACGGACGACCAGAAGGCGCGGCACCTGCCGGGCATCACCAGCGGCGAAATACGCTGGTGCCTGGGCTATTCCGAGCCAAATGCGGGCTCTGACCTCGCTTCGCTTTCAACCAAGGCTGAGGACAAGGGCGACTTCTGGCTCATCAATGGCCAGAAGATCTGGACCTCCGGAGCCCACGTTTCGCAGTGGTGCGGTGCGCTCGTGCGAACCGATCCCTCCGCTGCAAAGCGTGACGGCATCAGTTTCCTGATGATGGAAATGGACCAGCCGGGCATCGAGACCCGACCGATCAAGCTGATTGCCGGTGCGTCTCCATTCTGCGAAACGTTCTTCACAGACGCGCGCGCAGAGAAGAATGACCTGCTTGGCCCGCTGAACGAAGGCTGGAGCGTGGGCAAGCGCCTGCTGCAGCATGAGCGCGCAAGCCAGACCGGTTCTCGCGGTGTCGGCGGCGGCGCACAGGAGTCATTGGAAGACATCGCCAAGCGTTACGTCGGTGAAGACGAGAACGGCGAACTTGCGGATACCGACCTCCGCTATCGCATGGTCGATCTCATGATGCACACGACCGCACACGAGCTGACTATCAGTCGCATCGTGGCCGAAGCGCGCGGCAAGGTTGAAGTCAGCGCGGCACAGTCAATCCTGAAGAACACGGCAACCGTTGCCGCACAGGGTCGCGCAGAACTCATGCTGGAGATCATGGGTAACCAGGGACTCGGCTGGGAAGGCTACGGTTTCGAGCGCGAAGAAATCGAGCACGTCCGCGGCTGGCTGTCCGGCAAGGCCATGTCGATCTACGGCGGCTCGTTCGAAATCCAGTACAACATCATTTCCAAGAATATCCTCGGCCTGCCCGAGACCACGCAGAAAGGTTAAGGGGGACCCACGATATGGCAGCACTTTCAGAAGAACAGAGCATGATCCGGGACCAGGCGCAGAACTGGGTCTCGACGCAATCACCGGTCAAGAAGTTCCGCGAAATGCGCGACAGTGACGTCGACATCGCCTTCTTCCCCGAGACCTGGTCATCCATGGTCGAGATGGGCTGGACCGGTATTCTCGTGCCGGAGGCCTATGGCGGCTCCGAACTCGGATACCTCACAGTGGGCGTCGTTCTCGAGCAGATCGGCCGCAATCTCACCGCGTCACCGCTTTTCGCATCCGCGGTCGTTGGAACCTCGGCGCTTGTCCTCGCAGGCAACGAAGACCAAAAGCAGCATTACCTGCCAAAGATTGTTGATGGCACATCAATCCTGACGCTCGCAGTGGACGAAGGGCCCCGCACAAAACCGGAAGGCGTTGCACTGTCTGCAGAAGCAGCCGGTGATGGTTTCAAGCTCTCAGGCAGCAAGACATTCGTTCATGAAGGTATGGCGGCAACTGACTTCGTCGTTGCCGCGAGAACTTCCGGCGCTGCCGGTGAAACGGATGGCATCACGCTGTTCATCGTTCCGTCTGACGCAGACGGCGTTTCGCGCAACCGGCTGAAGACAGTCGACAGCCGTGGATATGCAAATGTCGACTTCGACGGCGTCACCGTGGGCAAGGACGCCGTGCTGGGAATAGTCGGCGAAGGTTTTTCACCACTCGACCAGATTCTCGATCGCGCTCGCGCCACGCTGGCCGCGGAAATGCTGGGCACGGCATCCCAGGCATTTGAGATGACACTCGACTACCTCAAGAATCGCAAGCAGTTCGGCCAGGTCATCGGCTCATTCCAGGCACTGGGTCATCGCGCAGCTGCGATGTTCACAGCGCAGGAACTGACCCGGTCATGTGTCGAGGCTGCGCTGACTGCAATTGATGAAGGCGACGACAACGTTGCTCTCATGTGTTCGCTCTCCAAGTGCAAGGCAGGCGAGTTCATGCACGATATGTCCAACGAACTCATCCAGATCCACGGCGGTATCGGCATGACGGACGAGTTTGACGCCGGCTTCTACCTGAAGCGCGCGCGCGTCCTCGAAAACGCGTTCGGCAACCAGGCCTTCCACAAGAACCGCTTCGCGAAACTGAAAGGGTTCTGATCAGGTCTCAAGTGAGGGATCGCTGACCCGAGCGCACAGGTCAGCGATCCCTAGTTCCCCTTCCCTCGTTTGCGCACCCAGTTCCATCGCCCTCGCCATGTTTCGTTGCGCACCACTCGTGCGAAGACTCTGCTGGAACAGATAGGCCTCTTCGATCAGCGCGGCGTCGCTGACGCCTGAACCCACATTGACCGATGCTTTCGCGAGTCTGATTGCATCTGCGGGAAATCCCGCAATTCGCTGCACCAGCCGATCAACAAACTCGTCCAGCGCCTCCGGCGAATCGAACACGCGATTCAGGTAGCCCCAGTCATAGAGCATGTCCGCGTCGATATCGTCCGAGCCGAGGATGATCTCCATCGCGCGGTTACGACCTACCAGCCCGGGCAGGTTCTGGGTACCGGTGCCACCGGGCAGGATGCCAAGCGCCACCTCCATCTGGTTGACGATCGTCTTGCCGCTAACGCCAAAGCGCATGTCGCAGTTAGATGCGAACTCGTTGCCACCGCCACCGGCCCTGCCTTTCATCTTGACGATCGTTGCCTTTGGCATGGTCGCCAGACGCCGACACATCTTGTGGAAATCGGTGGGCTCGGCTCCGCGCTCGACGGGTGAATCGGGCGGGACACGCAGCAACAGTTCAACGTCAAAGTGGGCGATGAAAAAGTCAGGGTCGGCCGAGTCGAAAACCACCACCTTTACAGTGTCGTCAGACTCGACCTGTCCGGTGAACGCCACGAGATCGCGATAGAGCTGCGCCGTCATCACATTGACCGGCGGGTTGTCGACAATCGCGGTGAGCACAGATCCGGCCTGTTCACATCGGAGCGTTTCGAAGTCATACGACATAAGTTTCCCCTTTCATCGGTTATTTCGATAACGCCAGCATTCAATCCCGTCTTTGCTGGGCTACACTGGCTGCGTCGTCAGGCACTAAAACTTCAAGAACTACATCTTCAAGAACTACAGCTTCAGGAACTCCATCATGCACCGTCTGCTATCGCTGCTACTACTCCTTCCGTTTGCCGCGCAAGGTGTCGGGGTCGACGAGGAGAGGCAGCGCATCACGGTTAGCATTGCCACCGAGCCACCATCACTCGATTCGTCGATCGCAGAGGATGCCGGTAGCCGCCTGATCATCAGTGCAATGAATGAGGGCCTTGTGAGGCTTGATCGCAGGCTGAACCCCCAGCCGAGAATTGCCGAACGCTGGGAAGAAACCGATACCCAGGTCACGTTCTATCTTCGAGAAAACGCCAAATGGGCAGACGGCTCACGCGTTACCGCCCATGACTTTGTTTATGCCTGGCGGCGCCTCGTCGATCCGCAAACAGGCGCCTCTGGATCACTGTCAGTCGCGTGGGTCGTCAAGAACGCGCAGGAGATCATTGCCGGCAAGCTGCCGCCCGAAGCACTGGGTGTCAAAGCGATTGACGACCGAACGCTGGTGGCGACGAAGTCAGGGCCCATTCCATTCTTTATGGAGAACATCTCCACCGTTCCCTTTTTCCCGCTCAAACAGTCTTTTGTGGAAGCGCAGGGAGACCGCTTTGCTGCCGAGCCGGAACATCTGCTGGCAAACGGCCCGTTCATCCTGACAAAGTGGATTCACGGTGCCGAGCTGGTGCTTGAGAAGAACCCGAACTACTGGAACGCGGACGACATCAAACTGTCGGGCTACGACATTGGCTACGTCACCTCCGATAACAGGACGCTGATGAATCTGTTCACCAGCGGCGACATATCAACGTTCTATCTCACTGCGGAAACACTGGAAGACGCGAGCGAAGCGGGAATCCGGCTGCGCACCAATCGCGTCAACGGCTGCATTGCACTCCTGACATTCAACTTTCGCGACGGCCGCGTCACGGCCAACAGGAATCTTCGAAAGGCGATCCAGGCGGCAATTGACCCGCACACGTATGCAAACAAGATCGTGGCAATTCCCGCGAACTCACCGGCGAAAAGCATGTTCCCGCACTGGGTGGGTATCGGCGCAACCGATCTCTGGGACGCGCATCCGCCCGAGGAACCCACGATTGATCTCAACCTTGCGAAGGACTATCTGGCCGCGGCAATACGGGAGAAAGGAAAAGCACCCTCGGTCACGCTGCTGTCGTGGGAAGGTCAGGAGCGCCAGGTGGAATACATTCAGGGTGTGCTCAAGGAGCAGCTGAACCTCGACGTCAAAATCGACAAACAATCCTACAAGCAGGCAATCTCGAAGCTCATTGGCGGCGACTTCGACATCTCGCTGTCGCGTTTCTGCGGTCCGGGTCGGGACCCGGACTTTTTTGCCAGCATCTTCCATTCCG
>JAAUYM010160288.1_pt1 | contig 12249 bp, 12 predicted proteins | sample 7278001 | NCBI WGS metagenome assembly JAAUYM01 (sample SAMN14350224, study PRJNA611818) | marine sediment metagenome | isolation source: surface marine sediment (1.8m) | place: French Polynesia: Moorea | collected 2018-08
CGAGATCGACCTGGGCGGCAACGACTTCGCCGAGGCGCGCGATCTTGCTGTCGGCGAAAGGATCTTCGTGACTGGGTACCAGGCCCAGGTGGCGCTCATCGATATCAAAGGCATCATCGTGGTGAATGGCGCCGACTACGCTGACGTCGGTGTAATGCTCGATAACCTTGCGCAGCTTGTCTTCGTGGCGCGAGCCACCCAGCTGGTTGAGGATCACGCCAGCGATCTGGATATTGGTATCGAATGCCTGGTAGCCCAGGATAAGAGGGGCTATCCCGCGAGTCATGCCACGAGCATCCAGCACCAGGATGACCGGTGTCTGTAACAGCGCAGCGAGGGCGGCATTACTGTTACTGCCGTCGAGGTCGAGGCCGTCGTAGAGGCCCTTGTTACCTTCGATCAGGCTGATATCGGTCTGCTGCGAGTGCCGGCCATAGGCCTCGGTGATTTCGTCGGCCTGCATGGTGAAAAAATCGAGATTGAAACAGTCACGGCCGGTAGCGCGTGCCAGCCAGTGTGGATCGATGTAATCCGGTCCTTTCTTGAAGGCCTGTACTGTTTTACCGGCAGCGGTGAGGGCAGCACACAGGCCGATGCTCACCGTGGTCTTACCCGATGATTTGTGAGCAGCAGAGATGTAGAGGCCGGGCATGGATCAGTGAGCAAGCGAACCAGTGGATGATTCGCGATGACTGTTCACCTGTTCGGGCCCCTGAAGCACGCTAGCCTGACTGGCAGGCACAGCGATCAGGTGTGCGGATCGAGTTCTTTGTCTGCCAGGCTGGTCGGCAGGAAGCCGAGTACCTTGACGGCAAAGGTAACTGCCAGCAGGGCGAGTGATACGCCACCCAGACCCAGCATGATTTCGTAGACAGACGGGGCGTATTCATTGACGCCGCTGTCGAAGAAGCTGCTCTGGACGATTTCATAACCCGGGAAGATTTCCAGCGGGAAGGCCTGGCCGCCAATGATGATGACGTACATCTGGCACAGGCCGCCGAAGATCACCAGGGCGCTGGCCAGTCCCAGGGATTTGCCATCCTGGGTGCCTGGTGCATAGATCAGTGCCAGCGGTACCAGGCTGCCGATCAGGATCTGGCCTATCCAGAACAGGGCAGTGTAGATGCCGCCATCCATGAGGATGAAGCGTTCAACGGCATGGTGTTCGGTGATGTAAAGATTGGTCAGGTGGTAAACCGCCACGAAATAGAGCACGGCGGCGACGAAAATGCCGAGCAGCTTGCGCAGGCGCAGCAGGATGGCGTCACCCAGTTCGCGGCCGGTCCAGGTATAGGAAGCCATCAGCACCAGGATGAAGATCGCCATGCCGAATGAGAACGACATAATGATGAACATGGGTGCCATCAGCGCAGCATCATAGGCTGTTCTTGCGACCAGGAAACCGAAGATAGAGCCGGTACCAGTGGTCAGTATCAGGCGCCAGATGAAGGCGGAGAAGCCGGCGTATTTCTTAAACTTGTAAACACCATGGTCCATCATGGTCCACAGGTAGAGGCCGACAAAGGCAAAGAAGCCGGTGTACAGAATAATGTTCCAGGCGAAGATCGACTTGAAGTTGTAATAGGTCATGGCCACGATCAGGCGATCCGGGCGACCCAGGTCGAGCAACAGGATGACGAGGCCACCCAGCAGCAGGGAAATAGCGAGCAGGCCCGACAGGCGCGACAGGGGTTCGTAGGCTTTTTTGCTGAACACGGAGGCGATCGAAGCCACGTTGAGCGCGCCCGAAGCGGCGACAATAAGGAATACGGCGAACACGTGAGGCATGCCCCAGACAATCTGGTTGCTCATGCCGGTAACCCAGTGGCCTTCGTGCTCCATGTGGTACACGGCGAGCAGGCCGATCAGGATGACGGTAGCGAGACCGCCCAGCAAGCCAAAGAAGCCAACGCTGTTACCCTCGATTTTTGTGTATTCAATCTTTTTCATCTTGTTCAATACTCAAATAGTGCCCGTTCGGCAATTAAATGCCCTGGTAGCGAACGCCGGGGTTCAGCTTGAGGTCATCACGCAGTTTCTTGGCGCCATGCTTGCGCAGCTGTTTGGAAATGTCACTTTCCGGGTCTTTCAGATCACCGAAGACCATGGCGTTATGGTCAGCGCTGCTGCAGGCCTCGACACAGGCCGGCGTGCCGTTCTTGTCAACCTTGTGAACGCACATGGTGCAGGATTCAACCGTACCCTTGCCGCGCGGAGCTGACAGGGTCTGGTCAGTAACATCTTCGTGCACGAATGAGCGTGCCTTGTAGGGGCAGGCCATCATGCAGTAGCGACAGCCGATACAGATGTGCTTGTCGACCAGCACAATGCCGTCGATACGCTTGAAGGAAGCACCGGTCGGGCAGACGTCGACGCAAGGCGGGTGTTCACAATGCTGGCACATCAGTGGCAGTGAGTGCTCGTGACCGCTTTCCTTGTCGCGCAGGGTGACCTTGCGGATGTACTGGGTGTCGGTCTTGGGACGACCGTTGCCGACGAGGCCGTGTTCTTCGTTACAGGCATCGACACAGTCGGTACAGCCCTTGCCGCACATATTGGTATCGATCAGGATGCCCCAGCGAATTTCATCAGTGATGGGCTGGTCGTCGGGCTTGGCGTGCGCTGATTTATGCAGCAAAACTCCCGGTGCGATGGTAACGGTACCGGCGACGGCCAGGCTGCTTCCGAGGAACTCGCGGCGTGCCTTGTTCACGGTATCTGCAAGCGTTTCAGCCATTACTTGTTCCCCATGTCTTTAGTCTCGGCAGCAGGTGTACTGGCAAGGTAATGCTGCATATGTTGTTCCATGGCGGTCTTCTTGCCGCGCTCGATGTATTCCTGTGGCTTGTCAGCATGACAGTCGAAACAATCGATCTTCACAGCAGCATACTGGTGACAGGTGCTGCAGAAGTGCTCGGGGTCATCGTGGGTCGCGATCTTGCCGTTTTCATCGGGGAAAACGTGGCAATCGATACATTCCGCCAGGCTGTAGCCTTCGTTCTTGATGTTGGCACGTATGCCGCGGTACATGGTTTCATCGCGCTGGTGCAGGATGTAGTTCATGTGGTTCTTGCGCATTTCCTCTTCAGGTTGCACGCACTTCTTGCCCTCGGGTTCCGGGATGTGCGGGAACATGCCGCCATGGCTGTCGCCACTGGCAAACACCGGGGTGGCAAAAATCAAAGATGCCAGCAGAAGAATGAAATGTCGCATTGATACGCTCATGTTAGTGCCTTGCTTTACAACGGTTCAGGCAGCAGGGCGGTCAAAAGACCGCCCGCCTGAAAGTTTTACTCGCCCAGCGCCATGTCGATGTAGCCGGTCGGGCATACATCAGAACAGATGTGGCAGCCGATACACTTGTTGTAGTCAGTGTCGACGTAACGGCCAGTAGTCGCCTTGTCCTTCTTGACGCGGAAGATGGCGTCCTGCGGACAGAAGATGACGCAGTTGTCACACTCGAAGCACATGCCACAGCTCATGCAGCGACCAGCTTCTTCGACAGCCTGCTCTTCGGTGAGGCCGATCTGACGTTCAGCGAAGTGACCCAGTACTTCATCCGCACTCGGTACCACGATTTCACGCAGTACGCGCGGGGTGTACTCGAAATGGCCGAGGAACAGCTTGTCGTGAGCAATGATTTCCTGCTTGGAGCGATCTTCGTAGTTATGGATCGCGTAGGTCGCATTGTCAGTACCGCGCTGTTCACCTTCCTGGTAGTCGTCACCGCTGTAGGATTCAACACCGAGGCCGGACTCGTCCAGCTTCTCGATCAGGTTGAAGTGGTGCACGTCGACCTTGGGACGCTTCTTCAGGTCGGTTTCGTTGAAGTAAGCATCGATGGTTTCAGACACGATAGAGGCCTGGCCGATGGCAGTCGTCAGCAGGTGCGGGCGAATGATGTCGCCGCAGACGAAGTGACCTTCTTTACCAGGTACACGGTAGAAGTTGTCAGCGTCGATCAGGCCACGGCCGTTGTCGAGGTCTTCCAGGCCGGTGAGGTCACCGCCCTGGCCAATCGCAGAAACGATCAGGTCGGCTTCGATATCGTACTCGGTGCCTTCAACAGGTTCGGGACGACCGTCGACCATGTTGCACTTGGCCATGCGCAGGGCAACTGCACGACCTTCGTCGTTGACGATAACTTCGGTCGGCATTACACCAGTGTGAATATCGACACCTTCGATAGTCGCGTCTTCGACTTCGTGTTCGGCAGCCGTCATTTCGTGACCTTCGAACAATGAAGTCAGGGTAACCTGGGCGCCTTCGCGGGTAGCAGCCATGGCAGAGTCGTGAGCCACGTAACCACCGATAACCTGCTCGGGGCGTACTTCATCATTCATGTTGTCCAGCTTGCCGAGGCGGCGGGCAACCGATACCACGTCGATAGAGGTATCACCACCACCTACACAGACAACCTTTTCAGCAGAGACGTGCATGCGGCCCTGGTTGAAGGCTTCCAGGAAGGCAACACCGGTCACACAGTTAGGTGCGTCGGCGTTCGGTACTGGCAGTGCGCGGCCGGTCCAGCAACCAACAGCCCAGATAATGGAGTCGTATTCTTTTTCCAGTTCTTCGACAGAGACGTCCTTGCCAACACGGGTATTGAGTTTGACCTCGATGTCACCCATGTCGAGGATGCGCTGGATTTCGTGGTTCAGGTATTCACGCGGCGTACGATAGCCAGGAATACCGTACTTGAACATGCCGCCAAGCTCTTCGTGATCATCGAAGATAGTGCTGGCGTGACCCTTGCGGCGCAGCTGGTAAGCAGCAGCCATACCGGCAGGACCACCACCGACGATGGCAACTTTCTTGCCAGAGAGGGCGGCGCTGTTGTCGAACTTGTAGCCTTCGGCGAAAGCGGTGTCACCGATGTACTGTTCCACGGCGTTGATACCGACGTAGTCTTCCACGTTGTTGCGGTTGCAGCCGTCCTGACAGGGGGCAGGGCAGACACGACCCATCATGGACGGGAACGGGTTGGCATCGGTTGAACGCTGGAAGGCATACTCGCTCATGGCAGTACCTTCGGGGGGTACTTCGATACCGCGAACGATATCCAGCCAGCCGCGGATATCCTCACCGGAAGGGCAGCTGCCCTGGCAAGGGGGTGTACGATGCACGTAGGTCGGACATTTATGCGAAGTATCTTCTTTAAAGATTTTGTTATCCATGCCACCCCAATCGGTGTCACCGTCTTCAAATCTTCTAAAAGTTAACTTTTCGTTTTGCATGTCTTCTTTTGAGGTTGCCATGCCGTATCTCCTGTTGCTTCAACCGTTGCCGGTGATGTTAAAAAGAATATTCTGTTAAATCTGTTACTTGCTTATGCTGCTTCTTCGTCGGAATCCGTGTCTTCTTCCGCGCTTTCGTCTTTCTCATCAGGTGTGAGCACGATGGCGCTGCTTACCAGCTGGTGCACGCTGACGACCTGGTCCATGGTCATGCCGTAATAGGGCAGTACCTTGGTGAACTGGGATTTACAGATGGCGCAGATTGCAGCCAAATGGGTCACGCCCTTGTCTTCGACCACGTTCTTGAGAGCTTCCATACGCGGCAGTGCGCCCTTGATACGAAGTTCCATGAGGTCGTCAGTGAGCAGGCCGCCGCCACCGCCACAGCAGAAGGTGCTGTCGTGGATGGTTTCCGGCGCCATGTCATAGAAATTGTTGCACACGGCCTTGATGACCTTGCGTGGTATCTTGAACTGACCGCCGGGTTCGTCACCCATACGTGAAGCACGTGCCACGTTGCAGGAATCGTGGAAGGTCAGGGTCATCCAGTCGTTTTCCGACTTGTCGATATTGAGAATACCGCGGTCAAGACAGTCTGATGTGAATTCCAGGATGTGCTGCGGTACCGGGTATCGCGGATCGAGGAAATCCCAGGGGCCGGCCAGGGTCTTGAGGAAGCTGTAGGCAACGCGCCAGGCATGTCCGCATTCACCAAAGATGATGCGCTTGACGCCCAGTTCCTTGGCAGCTTCACGAATGCGCAGGGAAATTTCGCGCATGTTTTCATAGTTACCGATAAACAGGCCAAAGTTGGCTGCTTCCGATGCCTTGGAGCTCAGCGTCCAGCTGACACCGGCTTCGTGGAATACCTTGCCGTAACCGATAAGGCCGTCAACGTGAGGTTCGGCGAAGAAGTCAGCCGATGGTGTCACCAGCAGAATCTCGGCACCTTTCTCATCCAGCGGGTAACGAACCTTGACGTCGGTATCTTCTTCGACTTCTTCCTCGAGGCCTTCCAGCGTGTCTGCCAGGGCAGGCTCGGGCAGGCCGAGGTTATTACCAATGGTGTGGACCTTGCCGATGATCTCGTTTGAGTATTTCGAACCCAGGCCGACGTGCGCGAGGATGTCGCGGGCGGCCATGGTGATTTCTGCAGTATCGATGCCGTAAGGGCAGAACACCGAGCAGCGACGACACTCAGAGCACTGGTGGTAGTAGGAATACATTTCCTTGGCGACATCTTCGGTGAGGTCGACAGCACCAACCAGCTTGGGGAAATACTTGCCGGCAAAAGTAAAGTAGCGGCGGTAGACCTTGCGCAGCAGGTCCTGGCGACCAACCGGCATGTTCTTGGGATCCGAAGTACCCAGGTAGTAATGACACTTGTCAGTACAGGCACCGCATTTCACGCAGATATCCATGAAAACCTGCAGCGAGCGGTACTTGCCGAGCATATCGCCCAGTTTGTCCTTGAACTTGTCTTCCCAGCCGTCGATCAGGCCAGCATCACCGGGGAAACCCAGTGGTTCCTGGAATTTTGCCTTTGCCAGGAACGGCGAGCTGTGCGACATGGAGCCCTCAGTGATAGTCGGGATCACCGGGAATTCATGGGTTTCTGGTATATCGAAATCAGCCATTATTCAAACCTTGCCTATGTATGCCGTCGTTAGCTGCTGCCTGACCCTAGTTGTTTCTGCCGTCTCGAGCTTCAAGTTCGGCGCCCCAGGGTGACAGGTGCCTGACTTCGCGCGGATTGTCTGCCTGGTTTCGCGTGGGTGCGAAGAACAGACCGGGCGCATGCAACAACTTACTGATCGGGGTAATCACCGCCAGCAACAGTACCAGGGTGATGTGCACCAGCAGAATCGGATCGCTGGGCATGTTCTGCCAGTCGAACAGGAACAGTCCCATAATGAAGGCTTTCAGGGACACGATGTCGACGTGGTTGACGAAGCTCATCAACAGGCCGCTAACCGCAATGGCTGCGAGCAGGATGAGCATCAGGTAATCGGAAGGAGATGAAATGTAACGCACGCGATCAACAAAGATGCGGCGGCCGAACAATCCGACCAGGCCGACGACCATGGCGAATCCGGCGTACTTGCCCGCGCTCTGCACCAGTTCAAGATTGACCAGTGCCCACAGCCAGGTATCCGGGCCTACGACATAGCGCAGGTGACGGAAGAAGGCGAGCAGCAGGGAAACGTGAAAGATCCAGCCGAAGATCCAGGTCCACTTGCTGGAACGGAACAGGCTGTTGAAGAAAACAACCTCGATAAGCATTCTGTAAACCACGCCACCCTGGGTGATGGGTGCGGGCGTGACGGGAACTTTCAGGGGGGCAGGTACTTTCATGTACTGCCTGATCTTGAGGGTCAGCCCCGCAACCAGAACAATGATCGCAACATAAAATAACAGTGTGTAGATAATGCTTAAAGCAGTCATCGGATCCGGTGCCCGTCAGGTTTTACTCAAGTTAATACATCGAGGGGCCGTGTAACGGCCCCTCGAATTCAGGGGTCGCGTAATAATTAAACGCAACCAGTCGGCTTCGGCAGACCGGCATACTTACATGCCTGCTTGCCAGGGCCGTAAGGGAACAGTTCGTACAGGTACTTGCTGTTGCCTTTTTCCTTACCCAGTTTCTTGCCTACAGCCTTGGTCAGTACACGTACTGCAGGTGCGATCTGGTACTCTTCGTAGTACTCACGCAGGAAGTTAATGATTTCCCAGTGGTCATCAGTCAGTTCCAGGTCTTCTGCTGTGGCCATAACTGTGGCAACTTCAGGTTCCCACTGGTTCAGGTCGGCCAGGTAACCTTCTTCGTCTACTTCAAGACTTTTACCGTTTACTTCGATTGGCATTGTGTGCGCTCCTCGTTGAGAACGAAATTAAAAATATAAATTAAAGCCAAGCTTGAACTTTGTCGTGCTCGGCCACCAGGTCAACGAAACCGTCGTAATCAACAACCTTGATTCCGTCGGCCAGTTTAGATTCAACGCCGCGGGCCTGAGCATCAGGACCCAGCACTGCGAAGTTGATACCGTCTGCGTTGCTGATAGCGTCGGCTGCGCTGTTACCAGCAGTTGCAGCATAAACACCATCTTCGAACAGCAGAACGGTGGAGCCACTTTTTGCCAGACCGATACAGGTGCTGAAAGCAGCAGAGTTAAAAGGAGATTTGTTAACAGTGTGTAAAGTAGCCATTATGAATCTCCTAGAAACTCAGGGTTACGTCTTGATCTTCGAGAACATCAGCCAGTTCAGCACGGCTGACCAGACGGATAGAGTCTTTCTCTGCCCAGTCCTCGTCTTCGTCTTCCCACACCAGGTGCTGCAGGTCGTCGAGTGACAGACCACGTTCTTCCAGTGATTCTTTTTCAACGTAGATCTTGTTGACGTCGTAATCACCCAGCGCAGAGTAGGTCGGTGAGAAGTTCTTCTGGCCTACAGCTTCAGTGTTCTGACCCTTGGTCAGCTGGTAAACACCGTCACCGATGAATGCCAGGCTTACGTCCTGCTCGAAAGCTGCACCGATAAGTACAACTTCGAGTGACTCCAGTGCATACACTGTGCCGTAAGGTGCCTTGGTGTTGAGGTACATAAATTTCTTTGACATCTCTATACCCCCCTTACGCGCCGAACACGACGAGCTTGTCGCACTCGATGCCGGCTTCGATCAACTGGCCAAGGCCGGAAATACGGAAGCCTTCAGCAATGTTGTCGGCATCAAGGCCCTGACGCTTGGCTTCGTCTGCGTCCATCAGGCCGCGACGTTGCGCAGCCGCGATGCAAACCACCAGGTCAAGGTTGTGTTCCTTGGCGAGTTCGCTCCACTGTTTGCCAATGTTGCGATCGTCCTGCGGCGGGACCGACAGGCGAGTCGCGTTGTTGACACCGTCGTGGTAGAAGAACACGCGGAAGATTTCGTGACCCTTGGCCAGCGCCGACTTGGCAAACTGATAAGCAGAATCAGCTGCCTGGTGCTGGTAAGGTCCCTCGTTGATTTGAATACCAAGTTTCACGTTCGATCCTCTTAGAAACGGATGTGAGTTGAGGCATTCAGGCTGTTACGAGCACCGCGCCAGTTATCGATGTGATACTTGGTGAACGGCAGGCCGGTCTTTTCAAAGAAACGTGGCCAACCGATACGCTCGATCCAGTCGTTAATACGTTCCCAATCCTTCGCATCATCCTTGTAAGCCTGCAGGATGCGCTTGACGATGGCATTGGCTTCAGGCCAGCGCGGCGGATTGTTCGGGATACCGGCAGCAACCAGCTTCTGGAAAGTCGGCTTGCCACGTGCATTGGAGTGGTTACCACCAACCCAGATGGCCAGCTTGGTGTGCTCGGCGTCGTTGATCTGCATCGGCGGGCAAGGCGGGAAGCATGCGCCACAGCAGATGCACTTCTTCTCGTCAACTTCGAGTGAAGGCTTGCCGTTAACCATGGCAGGGCGAATAGCCGCTACCGGGCAGCGAGCAACAACTGAAGGACGTTCACAAACGTTGGAAACCAGGTCGTGATTGATCTTGGGCGGCTTGGTGTGCTGTACGTTGATCGCGATGTCGCCCTGGCCACCACAGTTAATCTGGCAGCAGGAAGTAGTGATGTGAACACGGTTAGGCATGTTGCACTCACGGAATTCGTCGATCAGTTCGTCCATCATGGATTTCACAACGCCGGAAGCGTCAGTGCCGGGGATGTCGCAGTGCAGCCAGCCCTGGGTGTGTGAAATCATGGTGACAGAGTTCTTGGTACCACCAACGATGAAGCCGGCGTCTTCAACTGCCTTGATCAGGGGATCAACCTTGGCAGCGTCGGCAACGATGTATTCAACGTTTGAGCGGATGGTGAAGTGAATGAAACCTTCGCCGTACTCTTCGCCGATGTCACACAGCTTGCGCAGGGTAAAGACGTCAAGAATACGCTGGGTACCTACACGTACAGTCCAGATTTCCTCGCCGCTGTAAGCAACGTGACGCAGGACGCCAGGCTTGGGATGCTCGTGGTATTTCCACTGGCCATAGTTTCTGCGCATGGTCGGATGCATGTACTGGAATGCATCAGGGCAGCCTGATTCGATCGGAGAACGAGGTTTGTCACTCATGGTTGTTCCTCAATATTTTCTTAGGTTGTTGGAAGGGGGCGCATCTGATGAAGGCCCCCTTCGTTAAGATTTCAGATTGTCGGGCCGATTAAGCTGCGGCTTCTTCCGCTTTGCGGCTGAACCACTTCTCGGCTTCTTCGTCCCAGCCATCCATGCGGATATAAGAAGACTGACGCGGGCTGGATACCATGTTCGGATCCAGATCGATGTCGAAGTCAACGCCTTCGAGGAAGTTGACCAGGCCGATGCGCTCAATCATTTCACCGCAACGTTCGTGCTCGAGACCGTTCTCTGCCCAGAAGTCGATGATTTCTTCAGCCATCTCAACCAGGTTTTCGTAGTCGTCTTCGGTTTCCAGCTTCTTGAATGGAACAACAACAGTACCCATCAGGTCACCGATCTTCAGCGTACGCTTACCGCCGATGAGGATGGTTACGCCCTTGTCATCACCCGGGTGCAATGCTTTTGGCATTACGTTCAGGCAGTGCATGCAGCGAACACAGTTGTGGTTGTCTACGTCCAGGGTGTCGTCATCGTTAAGTGACAGTGCCTGAGTCGGGCAACGTGAAATCACGTTGTCGATCATGTACTGGCGACCCTTGGCAGCAACGAATGCTTTAACTTCTTCCTGGTCGACTTTCATGTCATCACGCCATGTACCGATAACAGCCATGTCAGCACGCTCGATAGCGTTCTGGCAATCATTCGGGCAACCGGATACCTTGAACTTGAACTTGTATGGCAGGGCAGGGCGATGGACGTCGTCAGTGAAGTTGTTCACCAGGTGACGGTGAATGCCGTGCTCGTTGGCACAGGACATTTCGCAACGTGCAGCACCGATGCAGGACATGGCAGTACGTACACAGGGGCCGGCGCCACCGAGGTCCCAACCGTATTCGTTGATTTCATCAAAGAAGTGCTGGGTGTTGTCAGTGGTAGTACCGATAAACATGATGTTGCCGGTCTGGCCGTGGAAAGTCTGCAGACCAGAACCCCATTTTTCCCAGCTGTCGCTCAGCTGACGCAGCATGGCAGTGGAGTAGTGGTTGCCGGCAGGCGGCTGTACACGCAGGGTGTGGAATTCTTTTGATTCAGGGAAAGCAGAACCGACTTCAGAGAAACGCGGGATAATGCCACCGCCGTAACCGAAGACAGATACAGTACCGCCTTTCCAGTAGCCTTTGCGAGTTTCATAAGAATGCTCAAGCTGGCCAAGCAGGCTGCTGGTCACTTCCTGAATGCGTTCATCAGGATGTTCGTCACGCAGTTTCTTGATACCGGAAATGAAGCTCGGCCATGGACCGTTCTCCAGTTCGTCAAGCATAGGGGTTTCGTAAATCTTCTTGGCCATGTATATCTCCTGTCAGGATTGCTTTTATTGCCAGTAAGTGTTGATCGATAGGGGACAGCGATTCTAATCCAGAAACCTGAACGTTCTCAATATCCAATCGGTACAGACCAGGTCTCATACCGGTATCAATAAAAATGATCGCGCAAGTGTAGGCGGGGGACCCGCATCGGAGAACCCTACCCTTGGGAGGGACACCATATCCTCGGTTATCCATAAAGGGATAGTGTGTTTACAAATTGTTCAGGATGGCTCTGTGTAACTGCTATATAGATGTGTCATATGACGTTTTTTTGTGTCACTGCTATATAGATTTGTCGCATGACATATATATAGTGTGGTTATTAGCGGCTAATGTAGTCTCGCCCCACCAAATTGAATATTGTGCAATGCACGGCACATGGGCATTCTTGCGCCATGATAAATCCTGACACCGCTACAGCTGTCGACAGCAACCCGTTTGATCTGGCCAATGCCAGTGCCTACGACAGCTGGCGCGAATCCAAAGTCGCGCAGCACACTACCAACGCCGATGACCTGGTGGTGAAGATTGC
>JAAUYM010126591.1_pt1 | contig 12248 bp, 15 predicted proteins | sample 7278001 | NCBI WGS metagenome assembly JAAUYM01 (sample SAMN14350224, study PRJNA611818) | marine sediment metagenome | isolation source: surface marine sediment (1.8m) | place: French Polynesia: Moorea | collected 2018-08
AAGAGGTTTTTTTTACTGGTACAAGAGAAACAGTCAAGTAAAAAGGTTGCCAAAATCCAAGGAACTGGCAGAAATCGAATGTCGACTCTTTTTTTTTCATGAATAAATTGCGATTTTCATGTTTTTCCCCCTGTCCAGGCAGCGACCTCCTCTCCGGCAGCCACTCCCCACAGCCGGGCTACACGGTGACGTCGCCGCCGCCTTCTGTGGCCTCGCCCACCCCCAGCCAGAAGTCGGACCGCTCCGCCGGCGACTACGTCAGCCACAAGGTGACGGCCGCCGCCGCCTCCTCCTCCTCCGACACCGACTCCGACTCGGGATTCTCCTCGGTCAGCGGACACAGGAGCCAGAGGGACCCGCAGGTAGGAAGCAGTTGACAGACACCCGCGCTACTGTCAAGTTGAAAAAAAACTTTACTAGTATAAAATTTGCTTTGTCTGGTCCTTGTTGAAGGCGGACCACACGGTGCTGCTGAAGTTACGCGAGGGAGCCGAGTACAAGCTAGTGCTGAACATGCAGCAGTACCCGCCGGAGAACATCACCGTCAAGCTAAACGAGAGGGAGCTCACGGTGCTGGCGCATGGGGCAAAGGGAGAGACGGTGAGAGAGAGAGAGAGAATTGGGAGGCACTCACTCTACTTTCCCGTATTTAGTTCGCGAATAATGCGAAAAGGATGGTGTTTATGTCTGGGTCTGCACCTCCAGGCACTTTGGAGAAGAAAAAATTCTCTCTTGTTTGGCAATTTTTTTTCTCTGGACTCCTGCAAATGCTTGAAATTTGGTTGATTTGCTAGTTAAACTCACTTTGATTTTCCTTTTTTTCTCTCCAGGACGACTTCATCCAGCGCCACTTAGTGCCGGAGGGCATCGACCTGGATCAGCTGACGTCCACCTTCAGCGCCGACGGCATCCTCGTCATCAAGGCGCCCAGACTCAGAGCGGCGGCGGCGGCGGCTGCGACCGGAGGGAGGAAGAAAAAGTGAAGAGCGGAAACATAAAACTTTTAAGTCGTCTTTTTTCCCCCACTATATTATTTGTTAAGTTGTTACTATCGGCTCTCTCTCTCTCCGGATTGTGTAACATGACAGAAGAGACACGCAAATTCTTGCGCACGCCTCCTTCCCCATATTTTATCAGGTACCTTTTTTTCGTATGTCTGTAAATAAATGGGTTCAAGAGATGCGTCTTTACAGACCCTTTTTTTAGAAGATGTAAGGAACCCCCCGCTCTCCCCCTTCCAAAAAAAAGCAGCAGACAGAGATGCTAATGGGTTCCGCCCATAAACCCGAGTGTGCGTGTGTGCTGCAACGACTCATGCCCATGCCCATTTCTCTCTCCCTCTCCCCGCCTAATTTCAAGGGAAAGGAAAGGTAAATTAGGCCTGCCTGCTCTGTATTCCAGTCACGTTAGGAAAGGGGGGGTGAATCCCCCCCCTTCCTCCCTCACGTGCAAAAGGGTGCGTGCAAAAGGGGACTTTCGCACGTTTGTAGGAGGATGGGAGGAGAGATGGAGTATAGAGTGGAATGCCCAAGTAAAAACACGACTGTGGAAGGATTTTTTGTGGGGGGGGGAATTGGAGATCATGGGTTGCTCTTAATGATATCGCCAAATCGGAGAATTTACTATTCAACGAATGAAGGCAAAAGGTTAATCAATTCTCAAGACTCAAGAGGAGGCTCCAATGCTCATGGTGAGAGGGCAGCAAAAGGGAGGGGGGTAATGAGAAAGACTCCAATCCTATCTATGTGATGAGCAGGCGACCTTGACTTGAGAGAGGGAAAGAGAACCTCTGGGCAATCGGGTGATTGGTCAAGATACCTCCCTCAGCCTATCGCCCATCTACTCAATTATACGTTGTCTCTCTCTCTAGAGCGTACATCTCTGGAGCGGGGTTGCAAGGTCTTAGAAAGCTGAAGAAATAGCACAAGAATAGTAGGCCCAGGTCCAACTTTGTGAAAACGTGTAGTTTAGTAACAAATTCTATGCCCCACAAGACCCAAATATGTCTATTTATAGCCAAATGGCAGCACTTCTCTAGAAAAAAAGTCCCCTGGCTCTTTTTTCTTTCGTCTCCCCAATCCCCTCAGGCTATTTTTCCATCACGTGTGTTTGTGTTTTCTCTCTCTCTCTCTCTCTCTCTCTCTCTCTGGCCAATCAAGGTCAAGATGGAAACTGTCGATACGTCCAGCAAACACCAATTCTTCACCAGGGTAGTCTTCTCATCTTCATCAAAGAAGGTGATGGTGAGTGCCCTCCCGCCGTGAGCTGCCAAAAGGTTACAAATAGAGCCAAACTGGTTTTTTTTCCGAACAGTGGTTGACTTTGTTTCTGGTTCTGGTTCCTTTTTGCACTAAAAAGTTCATGTGGGAAACTTTCTTAGAAACACTAAACTGTCTCCTGAAAAGTTGATTCAAAAAGTGTTTTGAGGCGCCTTTTTAAGGCTCAATTTGTGCCTAGAGCAGGTTGGTTTCTTTTGTCTTCTTATGGTTTTTTTTTGCAATGTACTTGGTTTCTTTTTTGGTAGGAAAAAGTCTGGCAACACTGACGGCGCTTCAGTGATCATGATGATGGAGAATAAGATAGCCTAACACGGTAGAACTCCGGTATGTACCAGAAAAAAGGTCCATGGTCAGCAGCTAAAAGTTTTGCACGTACAGGTAGGTTTTTCTTTTAAGTGGAAAGACAGGTTAGAAAGAAATTTTTGAAGTTGGCAATCTTTCCAAGATTGAGTTTATGTGCGGTAAGTCTACTGTACTGGAAAGAAAGTCTTCAAAAAAAATGTGTGATAGCCTGGATGGATGGGAAGTTCTGACTCCTGATAAAACATGGGCTCCGTTCGATGGTGCTGAAGCTTATAAATGGTAGTAGAAGGTCGTCTCCGCAATATTCAATATATCCAAACTGTATGAGATATTCCAGCTCCATTCAGAGAACTAGATGGGATCATTCGATCGTGGTATACGTATAGTCAATCAATTGGAACCCGTCGCCACCCCTTTCCCCCTTTCTTAAGCACGGTAGACCTCCGATACAAGAAGTCAGTGGTCAGCAGAGAAGAGCTTCCCTCCAGTTTCTTTCCCACATAACAGAGACGAATTAGATAGACAGTGCGAATTTGGTAATCGTTCTTCCGTCATTTACTAGTACTGTACGTACTAGTAACTAATGATACGTACTACAAGAAGTTCTCTGCTACATTGGAGTATTCTAATCGCGGAAGTCCACTGTACAGTAGTAGTAAACCTCCACATTGATGAGTGACGACTGGTGGCTGTACCCAATATGGCCAAGCCACCGTCATCCACAAGTTCTTTGAAAAGGGAACAAAGTATGGTTGAATAAAAAAGCTCTCTCTCTCCCTCCCCCCTACAGAAGCTAATAACTTGCCATCCGTATTCACCACGCAGGTGTGCTGCCAGAGAGAGCGAGAGAGAGAGAGAGAGAGGTGATAATGGCACAAGCGATGGAACACATAGTATTCGCAGGGGAATCTCTCGCGCCGTCGTGAAAAGTGGCTTCTCCCATCGTCGTCGTTTCATGGTTGCTTCATTTCGCCCACTCTTCCTCCTCCGTCCCCCCCTTTTGCGTTGCTCTCTGGAGACCATCTCCTCTTCTTCCTCTTCCATTGGAAGTCTTTCTCTTCCTCCACAGAGGAGGAGAAGAAGGCATCCCTCTTCTTTTCTCTGCGCAAGGGGTCGCCATCGCCGCCGCCGCAGTCGAGCAAGAACGTTGGAAGCGGACAGAGCGGGCAGAGGGACTGGTGCCAAAACGACAGTCATTTTCGTCTTCTTCTACTTTTGCTCTACGCAAGCAAGGTAAGATGAAGGAGATGGTATTGGAATTTTGTGTCTTACAAAAGTCTTCTGACGACTGTCCTACTGGTGCCGATTGCCAAATGTGTTATTGTCTCGAGTTTCCTTCTTTTCTTAATGTCTAATGCCTTTCAAATTTTGCCAGCATTTTATTCTACAGTCCAATGATCACTTTCTGGCAGCCAACGTATCGAAAGAAAAACGTATTTTACTTTTATATACTACCTATCAACGTGTGCAGAGTGAGAATGTGAGACGGCATGCTTTCAAGGACCTCCCTTTTTTTTCTCCATCTCCTCCTCCCTCCTCCCTGTCAACCAGTGAAGAAGAGACGTCAGGGGAACGAAAAAGGAGAGGAGGAAGAAGTTTGCTTCCTCTTCGCAAATCTTCAAATCATTTGAAGAAAAAAAGTTTATCTGAAGGAGAAAGTACGCTACGGAAGAGAGAAAAAAGATGAATTACTTTTTTCGAAACCTAATTCTACAGGAACGCTTCAACCCTTTTTTTAAACAAGGTATTTTTTCTCAAAAAAAGCCCAACACTTTTCTCTCGTGGATATTGCCAAAGGCTTTCATCTCCCTCTTGCTCTTCTTTTTGCGGGGCAATGTGTGTCCCTAAAGAGGCCAATTTGGAGGAACATCCATCTCAATCCTCTTTCTCCATCTTCCCCCTACGGCGGCTTCTCATGTTCCCAAATCTCCTTGTCCCTCTTCTTCCTCCTCCTCCTCCTCTCTTTTCCATTCATGCATATTGCATGCAAAAACACAAAGTGGATTGGGGGATTCGAGAGAGGGAGGGAGAGAGTCCAGATGAGAGGAAGGAGGAGAAACTCCCCATGAATATGCAAATTTCATCTCTCCCTGTCTCCATCTTCTGATCCGGAAGAAAGGACATCAGCGGACACAGGTGTCACGCCTACCTCCTTTGTCTTAGCTTGTATGCAGAGCAGGCAAAGTTTCCTTTCGAGAAGAGAGGAGCAGGAGGGGGAGAGGAGAAGGAAGAGGAGGAAAATGACGCTCTCCGGTTCGCGAACAGCATCTTCCAGCTCATCTTTATTTATGGTCTGCACCTCCCAAACGTGGCGCCAATTTTATTTTGGGAAAGAGGAGGAGGAAGAGGAGGAGGAGGAGGAGGGGTTCCCAAAAAGTGCACAGACTCCATTTTCCCTTCCAACCCTTGCCTCTCAGGTCTCCATTTCCTGCCTCCCTGCCGCCAACGCAGCGGCCTAATCTCTGTAATTAGATCAAACTCCCAACCTCCACCTCCTCCTCTCCTCGCCCCAGCTACAATCTCAGTGGTTCGCAACCTTTTCGGTCTGTGACCCACCTAATGATCCCCCAGAGCACCCCACAACCCACTTTGTGATCTCTAAAGCATGAAACACACACTCTACGCTACACCATATTTAGAACCTACGTACTTCTACTTTGCTCTAATCCTTTTGCAACCCATTTGGAAAAGCTTTGCGGCCCAATTCTGGGTCGCGACCCATAGGTTGAGAACCATTGTACTACATCTGTTTCTCCCCCTCCGCCCCTTCCCCTCTAGTCCCAGGTGCCAGCAAGCCTTTCCGGCCCAGAGGCCAAAAAACATCCCCATCAATCTTGGAGAGCAGCCAGGCAATTACGTAGGGAACCTGCTCGGGTTGTGGATGTCATTTGCATAGTGCTATGTAGAAAATTGGGACTGCGTGTCTAATTATCGTGGGTTAACTTCTTGACCTTCATGACGGTTTTTTGAGGCAAGGCAGACCTCCTCTTTTTCTCCTTCCACCCCAACCCTCCGCCCACACCGCCGTCATCTTCCTGTCCTGCCCTCTCGAGCATTCCCGAGGCCGCCTCAAAATCTCAGTGAGCGCGTGCGTTTTCGAAAACCTTCGTGCAGGAGACAGGAAGAGGAAGGGAGGAAGGAAATTCATGGGAATGGGGAGTAAAGTTTAATAAATGGTGGAAAAGGAAGGACAAAGTGCACGAAATGGGCTTGGAGAAGAGGAGGGGAGAGGGGAGGAGAGAGTTTACACTGCAAACACTGAAGGGAGAGCGAAATAATGGAAGCTGCAACCAACCCATCATCAACGGGCGATGACGAAAGAGGAGGGGAAAGGAGAAAGTCAAACAGATCATTGTGCCATAGCGCATCCTCACACCCAAACACAATTTCAGTCACAACAGACCTTTTAGCTTTTACAGATTGGAGGAGGACATTGTGCACCTTCGAAAGTGGAAAAAATGATAGTTTGCACGTACAAGAAAAAGATTGAGACGCTATTGAAGAAATGGGTGAATCTTTCCGGAGCTTTCAGAAAAGCTTTTCCCTTTGCAGAGAGGAATGTTGAGAAGCGAAAGAGGGGAGGGAAGGGGCGGAGGGGTGCGGGGATTGAAGAGAGAGAGGCTGCAAAGTTCCAATATCTGCCGCCATCGCATCCCGAAGTGACAGCCAAGCCGAGGAAGCGTGGAGGGGGCGCGGGGAAACTGTGACAGAAGCCTTCAATTCCTCCTCCATCCACACAGGATGCTGCTGCTGCTGCTGCTGCTGCTGCCTTTGCCTTCTCCACACAGTTCCGCCCCCCATCCACCCAATATGTGTCAGCATGCCAGTTCCATCTTCTCTGCCACGTAGCGGCAATTTGCCAACTACACACTGTACTACAGTCGAACCCCGCTTTATACTACGGGGAGTCGGACAAGCAACAAAAAAGTGTGGACGCTTTTGAGAAGCAGCTCTTGCTTGGATAAGTGGAAAATCAGCCTACTATGGACCTTCTCCACTTAAGCGGGTTCGACTGTACTTACCTACATATGCGTGTGAGTGACTGCTTCTTCCATTTTCTTTTCTTGACAATGGGAGGAAGAGAGCAGTCTTCTTCATCCCTTTCCTCACGCACCCTAGAAAAACAGATGCTTTTGCAGTGTACGCGTACATAATACCCAAAACTTTCAAAATTTACCCTCTAAAAACTTGCTGCTGCTAATTCCAAGTTTTTGCGTGCGTGCGTGAATTGCTAAATTAAGTCCGTGCAGTCACATCTGTATTTTGGGAGTTTCTCTTGTGGATTGCTCCACCTCCTCCACGTCCTCCCCCCTTATTCTTGCAGCCACCCTTTCTCTTTCCGTCGCAAAAAAAGTTATTCCATCTGGCGCAGGAAGATATTACTACTTCGCAGCGGTGGTGGAATGTGTTGTCGTGCGTTGGTTGTAGTGTAGTATAGTCCCAAAAGTGCCAGAGCCAGGCGGCTGCGGCGGTTGATGTTAAACAGCAGAAGCGATGCAACAACATGCACAGAAAGAGAGACTTTCTGAGCTTTCCGACAGCACCCGTGGTACTGCAGTAAAATTAAACTCCATCTGGTAGCTAGAGTTGCTGCCTCATCCGTGTGATAGCATGGAAGATCAAGACCGCCCTGATAAAAGTAAAAAAAAACACGGATTGGACGGCTCAAAAACCCTCCCTGGGGAGCCTTGTTTGTCCCTGGAACAAAAAAAGTCCTTCGCATTTCTTTCTACTGCCTCGTTTTCCTTCTCTCTTCCTGCGTGCTGCTCGGGGAAGAGTGAAAGAAGCTGTTCCCCTTCTTGCTCCAGAAAAGCATCTGAAAAGCGATTACGCAGACAAAGCAGCGAGAAAAAAGTTTTTCTTCTTCTCCTTCCACGGGGAAAGAGGGCCTTGAATGATGCTATCTCCAAAGCGGCGGCGGCAGCGGCGGCGGCGACGCCTTCTCCACTTTCGTTGTTTCTGTCTGTCTCTTTCTCTTTTCATGCTGGCTTCTTCCACTTTGCAAGTATCCCCTTACTCGGAGGAGGAGGAGGAGGAGGAAGAAGAGGAGAGGAAGCAGTTTTTCGTCTTCATATTCTCTTTCTAGATTCTAGCTTTCGCCAGGATAAAGAAGGAGCGCACGCCAGGAATCATCCAAAGGCGAGGGAAACAAGAAAAAATGTGAAAAAGAAAGTTTTCGTCCTCCATGCTGCCACTAGTGAGTAAATGCTTTCACGTCAGGTTTTTGCGGGCGGCATGTACTGTAGTAGGGCATATGCATTTCGATTTTTAAAACAAACTGGATATCCGATTTTTTGCGATTTAAAATTTGGCCAAAACTATTCCAAAAAATGGATTAAAAAAGGATAAAAATAGGATAGGTTTTTTTATCCGGAAAGAGCCTGCAGAATTCGAAACCGATCTTTGAATATTTGTGCCTTGGTCTGCCTTCCCGCCAGTTCCCCATAATACTTCTCTCTCTTTTCTTTGTGATGGTCGGAACTTTCCCTGCACACCACACGGACCTCTCGGAAAAAAGGACCTCCAGAGAGGAGGGTTGATAACGGCCATGACTCAGCATCAGGAGGTCGATTTCTCTCTCTTTCTCTCCGTACCATCTGAGAGAAGGAGAAAGAATGAGGACTATCGATATCGGAGGGAGGAAGGGAGATATGATGTGGATCAGGAAATGGACCAAATGGTTCCACTAACTCCTCCTGATTAAGAGAAAAATACCGCGCGGTCAGTCAATACGCTCTGCTCTGCTGGGAGGAATAGCGGATAAATTGGCACATCTTGCGCATGAAAAAGTCGAATCAAACGACTGGAAAGAAACTTTTTGCTGCCTAAAAGTGATCACACCTGAAATGAGGTCTTTTTTTGCAACTCAGATGAACATTTCCTTGTTTTGTTCTGGTCAGAACTACCTGACCTCAGATCCTACCTCAGACTTGCAAGGTATGCACAAAGGTCACAAAGGCCACGTTAGCGATACCAATGCGAGCTTCCAGTATGATGCCAAAGTATGAAGTAATCAAGTAAGCACGAGTGGACTTGAAGACCTGTCGGTAGGTGCTTGCGTGATATGTGGGTTCTTCCCGCCTGTCCGTAACGCCTGTCAGAGCCAACATCCAACCTATAGTCCAGCTTTTTTTTTAACCTTCTGTCCAGATGCTTTAAAAAGTTTTCTTTCCTCTTTCCAACGTCTGCTAGCTCCTGACAGTCCACACCGCCATCCTCCTCATTCGCTGTCGAGAAACTACTATTCTGTCAGCCCCAGCATTCTTGAACGGGTAATGTACCGTACACTAACACAGGGCCTCATTTAAAAGCTTGCTGTGAAAAAGGATGGCACCTGGCACCTTGGCACCTGGCATTTTTCGATGCCAAAGAAATAACAAACATGGCGACTGCAAAATTTACACACTCTCTAGAAATTGGATAATGCTTTTCTGATCTTTAGTGTTTGGCATTAAAGACGTCGAGGTAACAGAATAAGTTAAACATGAGATCTGGCATTTTTTTAAATAGTCAGAAAGTTCGGCATTTACCCTGTGTTGGCAGTACCTGACAACCCTGGTGCTTAGAGGACAGCAAGACATAAAGAACGGCTTGAAAAATGAAGCACACGTGAGTGGTGCTATTGTATATAAAAAAGGACGCAGCTGAGTAGAGGGAGGAGGAAGAGGACGGGGAGAGCCTCCCACCCATTCCAATTCATCTTGTACCTATGGAAGAGAAGAAAGCTCTCTCATTTCTTGGTAGGTTGGTCTCTTCACCTTCTCTCTTAAGAATGGGAGAATGAGGAGGCCTGAAGCTTAAAGAGAGCGAAAATTTCTTAGCTTGCCTCCAGGGAAGAGGAAGGGAGGGAAATGATTTTACGCACAGTAGTACTGCTAAAACTCAATGATACAACGATGTTGTTCGTCAACAAGGTTAAAAAAAAATCGCCAAAAACTGAGATTTGTTTTGAGACTGTAGTAACATTTTGGTAAGCAAGAGCCAAGTAACGCCATACTGAGATTCATCACTATGTACGTAGCGTGTATCAAGATTTTACTGTAGCAGTTGCACCCAATTCCTTTTCCGTTTCTCCGCCTTTCTACAGTAGTTATACCAGTAGGAGGAGGAAGAGTCTCGTCTATTTCTCCTTTTTCTCTTCTAGTGAAGGGAATTCGGATTTTTCTTTTTTTGAAAGGGAGTCAGAAGAGGCCAATATAGCAGCATCGTAAGAGGAGGAGGAGGGAGAGAAGGCCTTTTTATGGGCTCTGCAGGCGGTCTCACACGGAAAAAGGGAGAGGCAGGCTAGCAGCATCGAAAGGTCGCAATCTCTCTCTCTCTCTCTCTCTCTTTCTGTCTGTGTGCCGGTCATTTTTCAATGGCCTCTTCTTGAAAGGTGTATGGAGAAGCAAGAGAGGATCCAGGAATGGTGGAGGGAAAACGGAGACTCGGGAAAAACACTGCAGAAAGTGTAGAAAGACTGGAGCATGGCGGTGTCTTCTCCCCGTGTCATGTTAAATACAAAGGCAGCAACAGAGAGGGATCGAGTGCACTGCGTGCAATACCGTACACATTACAGATTCAGGGTTTTTTTTTCTGCCAACTCGTATGGCCAATAGGTCTGTGCAATGTTGTCACTGTCGTCGATGTTATGACGCACTTGCAAGAGTGCTGTCACCGGAGAAAAAAAGAGAAAGAAAAGTTGGCGTGACAAAGTTTCCCAAATAAGTTGTAGCAAGTTTACTGTCTGTCTGCGATGTCGCGCCTTACTACAGGTGAGAGAAGAATGTTACTTTTTTCGTCCTCCCCTTGAAGATGTTCTTGGTCTCAATGGCAAAGAGGAGGAGGAGGAGGACGACGAGGACGAGAGAAGAAGGAGAAACACACCACCGGGACATCGAGAAGGAAGGGACACCCCACCCCACCCCAAACTGCAATTTTTCACCCATCTGCTACCATTTCCTCCTTCCTCTCCTTCTGATCCTCCGCCGTAAGAAAGGAGGGGGAAAAGTTAGCGAGACCCAAGGGAGAGGGAGAGGAAAATATTTTCGTTTCCTCTGACCAGAAGGAGACGAAGACAAAGTGGAAGGAACTCTGGAGAGGAAGCAGTGACAACGTGGACTTACTTCTCTTCCTCCTTTTCCTCTGTGTGTGCGGAAAATGGAGGAGGAGGGAAGAGCAAAAAAAAGCCTTCTTTCCACCTTTCCTTTCTTCCCTCCTCCTCCTTCTGTTCAGGTTGGTCAGGCCCTCTTTTTCAGGCTCGTTAGCCAAGTTTTGCCTCCCCCGTCCGTCTTCTTCTCCCACCCCGTGCTCCTCTCCTCTCCTCTCTCTCCTAACTCTCGAGAATCGCAGTCTATGTGCACTGTAGTACTACAGTCGAGTCCGCTTAAGTGGGAAAGTGGGAAATTCTCTTACTTACATATTTCCCACTTATCCGAACAACCATTTGGAGTATTTTGTCCAACGGTTTCTCTGAAATGGTTCCACTTTATCGGCATTCTCACTTAAGTGGGTTTGACTGTACCCAGGGCCCATATGTCGGTTGTCAGTCTTACGTACGAATTAGATAAGAAGTGGCTGATGTGGCCTTCAGCATTGTTCAAGAAAACTTCGTAGTGCGGGTCTTGAAATGTGTTTTCTCTCCTTATGCATTTCGTAAAAGGCTTGTTTGTCCTCTCCACCAACTCTGCAAAAACTGGGTTGTCGGAGAGAAGAAAGTTGAGGAGGGTAACAAAGTTCTTTTTTTCTTCTTCTTTCTTCTCTCACCCTGAAAACATCGACCTATGGGGATGCCAGAAACCATGACCAAGCAAGCAAGGATGGAAAAATATAATGCCTTTGAGGGGAAAAAAAAAACAGACTTTGCCGATCATAAATCAAGTCCTGACCTGCTCTTCCTCCTCTCAGCGGGTTGAAAAACAGCAACTGCAAAACCCTTTCCCACGTAATGGGAAAGAGAGAGAAAAAGAGTTGGAGCATCAGAGCATCACAGCATCACTTTCTTCTTCCCACGACTGAGGAGGAGATGAAAGTAAATTACACGTCCTCCTCCTCCTCCCCCTCCTCCTCTCCCCATTTCCCACATCTAGAGCCAATGGTCCCTCCTCTTCTTTTATTCTCTCTCTCGTCTTTGACCTAAGGCTATTGCCAGGTCACTGTGTTTGTACCCTCTCCCCTCCCTCCCTCACACACACACACTCACACACATCGCTTTCTCTCTTTCTCTTCGCATGGGATCTGGAAATTCTCACACGGTCAGACTTTTCCCCCCTCCCTTCCTCTCAATTCCGATATATTGTGCGGTGGATAGACCTTTCCATAAAAAAGAGAAAAAGTAAAAAAAAAACAGCTAAAAGGCGTTTTTGGAATTTTTGACGCAGTTGAGTAGGAAGAAGATGGGTGGAAGCCAGAAAAACAGAACACTACTGTAGGCAGGTGCATTAAAAGCTGTAAAGCTGTGCAGTCCATTTTTTTAGCCACACGTAAGCTATTCCAATGGCTTTCAACCTAAGCGTCCTGACCCAAATTTGGGTCACACAGCTTATCAAAATGGATCACGGGATGTCCTGTCAGTACTTAATGCAGTAGAGTTAGAGTGTGGGTTGCATGATGCTATGGGGTACACAAAGTGGGTCGCGGAATGCTCTGGGGGGTCACAAAGTGGGTCACAGTCCGAAAAGGTTGAGA
>JAAUYM010065752.1_pt1 | contig 12246 bp, 20 predicted proteins | sample 7278001 | NCBI WGS metagenome assembly JAAUYM01 (sample SAMN14350224, study PRJNA611818) | marine sediment metagenome | isolation source: surface marine sediment (1.8m) | place: French Polynesia: Moorea | collected 2018-08
AATTTCGGCGCTAATTACCCAACCATTCAAGTGTACAGAAATTCGTCACGCACCCGTTAGTAGCATAGTGTTCTCCTTTTTCTCCCCACCAGAGCGCTGAAACAGATCGACCTGTCGACGCTGGACTTCCAGAGCCAGACCCTGTCCCAGGCGCGGAAGGACCTGGACCGGAGGCTGCAGGAGTTCCAGTACTTCGCCAGCGTCACCCGCCAGTGGATGCTGCTCAACCTGGAGAGGGACGAGGAGCGGAGGAGATTCCGGTGGAAGGTCAACCTGGAGGCGCTGTCAGACGCACTGGAGAGGCACCTGCTCATCGTGCCGGAGAAGGAGCACTGGACTCCCTTCCAGGTATGGTAGAGTTTTTAGGAGACAAATGTTAATTGATAGTGTCACGATGCCGCTAAAAGTGTTGGAAAACCACTTTTGATGGTCACAGACTTCTATTGTGGGAAAATTGGGGTGTCGGTCACAACAACACCTTTCCCTCTCCGTTCCAAGGGCGAGTTCATGTTCATCGGCGCCGACCTCTCCGGCTACATCCCTCGCGACTGCCATGCTGCCGTCCGGTCGGCGGCCTTCCCCAAGGCCAGGTTCGCCTACGTCTTGGACGCCGGGCACTACATACACATTGACCAGAGGGAGCACTTCCTCAGGATCATCCTGCCGGAGCTCAGGATGGGACAGGGCGATCAGCACCATCTTCCTTAGTCGAGAGAGAGAGAGTCATTCAGATCATCAAACTGTACTACTATACAGTATTAAACGACCTGAAAGAGAAGTCATAGGGAAACTACGTAGGTACATAGAAAGAGTTTCTTATGCTTCCAATTCTGAGTCGTGATTTGTGGATCCGTTGCTGCAACGTCGATCAATTATGACTTGCAATCGAGCAAGGTCTTTGCGTAAGAGGGACCTGCCTGTGAAGTTTCCATTTGCCGCGCCCGCTCGAAATTGTCTAAAAACCATTTGTGTTTCGCTCGGGATAGAGGGTAGAGAGGGGAGATTGAGAGAAAATTGTTTTATTGCGAGCACTTGGCCCCCATTGCGATTTTTCTTCAGACCTCATTCTCCTCCCTCAACGGCGCATAAAAAGAGACCTTCCACGTCTCGCCTGCCTCAGTCAGCGATGAGAATCGTTCCGACCACGATGAAGACCTTCCTCTCCTCCTCCGCCCTCTCCCTGGTGCTGCTGGTGCTGCTCGTCTTCGTGATGGGCATCTTCCTGGTGGAGTCCGGGCGCACGGCCACGGAGGAGGCGCTCAAGAGGAGGAGCAGGCGAGGAAAATATGGGAAGAAAGTAAAATGAGACCAAGGAAATATGTAGAACTGCATTGTCGCTTTCTGGGTTTGGTCAGGTTGAGCGAGACCCAGACGAGGGTGAGGGTGCGGCCGGCGAGCAGTAGCAGCAGCAGCAGCAACAGAAGGAAGAGCTTCGACGTTGCTCGGGCTAGGAGGGGACACTACAACTTTGACGACTACGAGGATGTCAGGGACAGGTGGGTTCAACATACGGTCGAGAATTAGCAAGTGTTTTGTTGCAAATTAATGTTGATTGATGCTCAAGGTACGGAAGGAAGAGGAATCGACATCGCTACCGTGAGGAGGACGAGGAGGACGAGGACCCCTACTGGGACATGTACGACGGAGAAATGGGAGAAGGAGCAGGAGGAGGAGGAGGAGGGATGACCTCCTACAAGAGGAGGAAGCGCTTCTACCAGCTGGAGGTCGGGTGCATCAAAGGCTACTTCTGCTGCGAGAACCCGCTGTGCCGGCCTTATTGCTCGCTGTGCAACGACCCGCCGGGAGGCTACGGGGGAGGAGGCAGCGGAAGCGGGTACGGCGGCGGGTCGGGCGGGCGACACTACGGCTACAGGGGATATAGGAAGAAGAAGAGAAAAAAGTGCAAGGACGGGAAGGACGAGGACATGGACGGGATCTGCGACGAGGACGAGGAGCTGGAGGAGGTCATGCCGCAGGGCGGCGGCGACGAGGACGACGACGACGAGCTGGAGGAGGTGATGCCGCAGGGAGGGGGAGACGACGGTGACGAAGATGACGAGCTGGAGGAGGTCATGCCCCAGGGTGGAGGCGACGACGATGACGAACTGGAGGAGGTCATGCCCCAGGGAGGGGGAGACGACGGCAACACCACGACGACGACGACCACCACCACCACCACCAGCACTACCACGACGACGACCGAGGGTCCCGGCCAGCTGGAGTTCACCCACCACATCTACGAGGAGTACCAGCCGAGCGTACCAGTGGAGTCTAAGCCGCCCATCATCCTGCAGGTGATGAACGAGGGGAGACCTTGATGATTCTTTGAATTATATTTTGGCATCTTCTCCAGACCATCCCGCACTACTCGGTGGCCAACTACTTCTCGCTCAACAAGCACCACCACCCGAACGCGCCTCCGCCGCCTCCGCCCCCGCCGCCGCCACCACCGGTTCACCACCACCACCGCCACCAGACCACCTCGCACCACGTCACACATCATAACAACGGACACCATCAACCAGGTTGGTGATAGATATTAGATGGTTTCTACAGAATATTAGAACTCTACCCTATTTGTACGCAGCCCACCACCAGCACCACGTCACTCGCCACCACCACGCGGTTTCCCACCTGGGCCGCGCACCCGTCGGACCCGCCGGCCCTGTGCCGGCCCCGCTGCCGCCGCCCCCCGCCCAGCCGGTCCCGGCCGACATCCACCAGCCGTTCCACCGCGATCCGGACGTCTTCGCCCCGCACGGGCTCAACCCGCTCCCCAACGGGCCCTTCCCGCTGGACATCCCGCCGAGACAGTTCCACCCCATGGGGTCGCCGTCCTCCGCGTCGCTGGTCAAGTACAACGAGTTGCACGGGGAGGAGGAGGACTCTAAGGAGGGAGGAGGAGGTCTTTTTTACGGAGACATCCCGGCAATTATCAAGGGCGGCGGCGGCGGCGGTGGCGGCGGCGGTCTGTCCTCCCTGCCTCCCCTCACCAGACACATCTCCAACTTGGGAAACGCCCTTGAGAGACCCCAGACGCTGTTCGGTGACGCCTCCTACAGGACCACCTCCTCTCTCACCGGCTCCCCACCGCTCATCAACGCCGGGACGCCGCCTCGACACCAGCAACATTTGTTGGTCCACCATGGCGGCGGCGGCGGCGGCGGCGGTGCAATGCCCACGTCCTCTCCGGCGGCAAACCCGTTCCTGTACAACGTGCCGCTGCCGCAGACCATCATCTACGACCAGAGCGACCGCAAGCGGCCCGACTACGGCGCCCCGCACCAGCCGCCGCAGCCGCTTCTCAAGTACCACCTAATCCGGCACTCCTTCCCGGCCAAGCCGGACGAGGAGTACTTCGCGGAGGTGCCGGCCTTTATGCCTGGGCCGCCCTACCTGCCCAAGGCGCTGCCTTCCAGGAAGGCCCCCCTGATCAGGCGTCCGCCGGCCCCGCCCCCGTCGCCGCCCCTTCCTCCTCCCCCTCCGTCCTACTACAAGAAGAACCGCGCCGGACCCATCCACCACCACCAGCAGCATCACCACCTCGCCCACCTCCAGGGACATCACTCTCAGCTGCAGCATCAGCAGCATCACCTGCATCACCAGCAGCATCAGAAGGAACAGCACAAGAAGAAGAAGGAGAAGAAGAAGAAGAAAAAGAAGAAGACCAGGCTGGGCAAGATTGTCAAGAACCTCATCGGTTAGATGCGTAAATTTAATCTAAAAAGACACAGAGATCAATAAAAGGGTGACGAAAGGGAGATATGTTTGAAAAATGAGAGAAAGAGTGAAAGAAGCCATCCAAGTTCTCTTGTTTGGAAACGCGTCGCTTCTTCTCGTCAGTTTGACCTACACAGGAGAGTTTTTCAGATCTGGCTTTCTCATTTGAAAAAAGCAAAAAAAAAAAAAAAATAACAAAGATTTATAGTAATTATGTCCGCGACGTTTCGCAACTTGTTCGTGAACGCGAGCGAAGGCGACTCCTCCGGGTCGATCGCCGGGTGCGTCCCGGACTGGTTGCTGGAGGGAGAAGGAGGAGGAGGGATGACCTTCCTGTACAACGGGCCCGCCGGAATGTGGGACTTTGACGACGGATCTGCGCGGTACGGACAAGTGTTGCCAGATTCTTTTTCTTGTTTTCCTGCATTTTTTCAAATATCTGGCAACACTAGGCAGCAGTGATTAGTTGAGATTTGAGTCATTGTGGCTGGGGCGAATTACAGGCACTTTTTTGACGGGATGTCGATTCTTGTCTCCTTTCGCCTGGACGGGCAGAAGAAGGCCGTGCACTTCAGGAAGAAGTTTCTTAAGTCGGAAGCCTTGAGGTAAGTTAAGAAATTGCACAAGGTATGTTTTACGTTCTTGGTTTTTGTTAGTTATGTAAATTGGCAATTTCTAGTGCCAAAAAAAATTACATCTTACAGTTTTTTCCAAAGTTGCTTCCTGGCATGGCCAACAAAAAAACCATCTGGCAACACTGGATTTTCCTCCTCTCCAGGAAGGCCCTATCGGCGGGACACCCGATCACGACCGAATACGGGACCCCGGGCGCCCCTGACCCGGAGACCGGCGGCATCGTCTCCCGCATAGTCGCCTCCCTCGTCCCGGGGGAGATGACGGACAACTGTGCATGCTCAGTCTACCAGTTCGGAAGGTGGGAGTTATTCATAGACAATTATTAACTTGGTTGGTTGGTTGTTCACTCCCAAGACCATACTACTATCGAAATTTGTCTCCTGGAGGGCTCTAAAGCTCATTGCCACCAGAGTAGAGATTTGGACAAGGGGAAATTGGTCTTTCTCTCTCCCAGGCAGTTCAGGAGGTCAAGCAATGGTTAACCTGGCTAGGGTTAACCAAAACTTTTTTTTCTTCGTATTTCTAGCTCATGCTGGACGTCTTGTGTTGGCTAATTGGACAATCAACTTTCTTTTTTTTTTTATATATATATCTTCGTTCTTCCACGTGCCAGTTTGACGGTGGCGGCCACGGAGACTTGCCTCCTCCGTCCCTTCGACCCGGTGACGTTGGAGACCGCCGAGGAGAGGTTTGACCTCTCTCGCGTCGTCAACGTCGCCAGCGCCAGGCCCATCAGGGACAGGGAGACCGGGGAACTGTACAACCTTGCAAGTAATGACTGAAAATTGACGAAAAATGGACCTGCAATTAGGGCATGCTTTCCAAGTTTATCCAGTTTTTTTGGTGAACTCCCTAAAATGCCGACTAAAAATGGGAATCTGGATTTTTTTTTTAGTGTAGTAGGTATAATTTGTTTATTTGCTTATTTTCGTTTAATTACATAGTTGCAATTCTTTTCATAAACCAATATTTCTCTCTCTCTCTCTCTCTCTCTCTCTCTCTCTCTCTCTCTCTCTCTCTCAAGGTACCTTCAGCTCCGGCCTCAAGTACCACTTCATCACCTTCCCTTCCTCCTCCCTCTCCTCCGCGGCCGAGCTGGCCAGGAGTGCCGTGATCCACAGCACCATCCCATCGAGGATGAGGACTTGCTTCTCTTACTACCACAGGTGACTAGAAGAGCTAAGAAAAAATACAGAAAAGCTTGATTAATCGGAAATCGGTTATAACTGGAAATCTATGTGTGTTTTTTCTCCTCACAGCTTTGCTATGACTGAGCGCTACTTGATCATGGTCGAGCAGCCTTGGGTCGCCAACAGCCTCAAGCTGCTGGCCAGCAAGATTCAGGGACTCAGCTTCAAGGTTTCGAGTTGCACGAATTATTTTCGAATTTTGGTGTTGTCCGAGTCGCACTTTTTTTTTTCAGGACTGCTTGGAGTGGCACCCGACGGAGAAAAACAGGTTCCACGTCGTGGAGAAGGAGAGCGGGAGGCACCTGAAGACTTCCTACGTCACCAGGTACCCGGAAGTGGCTGTACTCTTAATCATTAGAGAGGCTTCCACCCCTCCCCTGCCCCCCCAAAAATGGAAAAAAAATGGAACTACTTTCCAGAGAGCCCTTCTTCTTCCTGAACTTCGTCAACGCTTTCGAGAGCTCCAATCTGATCGTAGTGGACCTCATCACTTACGACTCGCCTCAAATTCTGGATGAGGTACGGTACAGCTCCGATATACATATGTAGGCATTTCTGAGGTCTACTGTGCTTTGAAACAAACCACCACCACCTCCCGCAGCTGTACCTGGACAAGCTGCGCAGTCCAGAGGGACCTCCGAAGATCTCTGACCCGGGAAGGGTGACAAGGTTTGTCCTGCCCATGAAGGACGAGAATGAGGAGGAAAAGAAATCAGTGGACTGTGCAACGGAGGGGGAGGATCTGCTGAGGGGGAGACATCAGGGGTGCAGAGCTGTCAGGGAGGGAAACGGCAAGAAGATGAAGACTGTCTGGTTGGAGGGAAGAACGAGCAGGGGTGAGAATATGCATACTGTAAAAAAAACCAGCATGGTGTTATACGAGTAGTACCTAGTATAAAATAGCATGTACATATAAAAAGCAGCAATATTGAGTAACAACTGCAGCAACACCAGCTACGACATCAAAGCAGCAGCAACAGCAAATCAACTGCGATTAACAACACAACAGAACAGCAACAACAACAACAACAACAACAACAACAACAACAACAACAACAACACAAGACATCAACAACAAAAATTTCAAAGCTGCTTTCAACATCATTCTTCGCCAAAAGAGGGCGGCTGCGAGAACCCCGTGGTTAACCCCGAGTTCGTCGGTCGCCCCTACCGATTCTGCTACGTCGTGGGCTGGATGGACGTTGGCGGCGCCTTCGCCAACTCCGTCAGCAAGGTGGACGTCCGGTCGGGCGAGGTCGTCTGCTCGTGGAGGGGGCACCCGTTCCAGCACCCGGCGGAGCCGGTGTTCGTGGCGAACCCGAGAGGTGCGCGAAAAACAGACCGCTTTCCTTAAATTGTGGAGAAAAAAAATACACACTACAAACTATTCTTTTCTTGGTTGTTACTGTATTTTCCCAAGTCAGATTCCACCATTGACATAACTTCAGCCGACGACTCCGCCAAGGAGGACTCCGGGATACTGGTGTCTCCGGTCAGTGACTCACGCCCGGACGAGCCGGACTTCCTTCTCTTCTTGGACCCGAGGACGATGATCGAGATGGCCAGGGCCAACTTCCTGACGGGGCAGAAGATTCCCTTTGTCAGCCACGGATGCTTGATCAAGAACTAATGACTTCATCTACTAGTAACAAACACCATTTATCGGTGTAATTTGTAAAAATACTTCAATTCAAAGAAAAACACTGAAAACGGTTATTAAAAAAAATCAGATTCTTTATAATTCTCTTCGTGATTTTATTTGTGGAAAAAGCATCATCTTTCACTAGTAATAAAATACAGTACACCTGTTTTTTTGGGGGGGGGAAGAAGAAAGGTAAGAAAGAAAACAGTATTACGTAAGACTGAGGAATCTACACATACATGCGATGCTGCTCACCGCCAAATTACCCTGGGACCTCCAAATTGCTGATCGACGAGGAGGTGAAAGAAAAGAAGGAGAATGTACCTACCAAGTACCTCCACTAACCTGAAGATGACGACGGTGCCGCCTCCAAAAGATGCAATCTGTGTTTGTTGCCTTCTTTCCTTGGAGATCTGCCCAAAACAACCCAGCAATCAAAATAATCGTCAAAACTTTTTTTTTGGGGGGGGGGATGAAGAAAACTAGCACCGCAACAATAAAAAAAAGTTTCCTTTCTTCTCCTTCTCCTGGGTAAATCCGAGATAGAGAAACGAAAACACTACCGCGCAAACTCTGATGAGGGGAAGAGGAGGAGAAGAGGAGGAAGAAGAAGAGGCCCTAATCTCGGCCTTGTTGCCGCCTGAAGGAAAATGGTAGGGGAGAAGAGGGAGCGAAACAACAAGACAAAGGAAAAAAGAAGTTTTTGCATCTTGAGTGAGAAAAGCTTTTATGGCACGTCTGGGGGAAAGAGAGAGGAGAGAAAGAATATCAGGGGTAGTTGTTGGATGCTAGAAAAGTTCTCTGGCGTGCACTTTTCCCTTTCAGCTCAAAAAAGAGAAGGTTGGACGGCGAGAACAAGACGACGTTTAGACTTCCGTGCAGGGGAGGGCCAACTGGGGAGGGCCAATCTCAAGTGGTACTCCGTACGTACAACTTGCTGGCTGCTTGGAGTGGAGGGGGGGAGAAGGGGAGGAGGAGAAGAGGAAGAGTGGAGATAGGGAGTCCTTTTCCTTCTCCACTGTGAAATCGGGCCCAAGAGACCCAGATCCAGAGAAAGAGAGAGAGAAAAAAGACCACGCAGCATCAAGGCCGAAAACAGAGAGAGAAAAAACCCAAAATGAATGGGCTGCTTCACTCGGATTGGCACATAGTACAGCACAGTACGTATGTAGCAGTAGAACTCCGATAAAATAAAGTCGATGGTCGGCAGAATTCTCCGGCGGCAGCAACCAACATCTGGGTGGCGTCTCCTTTTCCGAACAGTGGAAGACGGGGGGAGGGGGGGATCTGGGGACGAGACAGGTGTGTGTCGAAATAGGAAAATAATTGCAGGTATTGAAACACACACCATTGTCCTCTTGGTTTATACACACTTCTTCCCAGCCCCCAACCAACAAACGTCATTCATTCTCATGTTATGGAAGACGGGGGAAACTGTAATGAGAGGGTAATAATTGGGTTAGCAATCCATAATTGGACAATGGACACGACGCACCCCTTTTGTTCTTTCCTTCCCTCTCAGTCTAACGAAACGTCATGTCCGTCATAAGTAGCCCAAGGCTGATGTAAGAAAAGCAGGGATCTAGAGAGCAAGAAATGAAACAGAGACTGCTTTCCTCCTCCTCCTCCTCGTGTGCTGCATATAAACAGATGTCCCATCTCTCAGCTCACACACATTGCCCTGTCCTACATATTTTATCTCCGTGTACATGCTTTTGCATTCTTTTCCTCTCAGCTACAACAGAGAAAAAGGGTTTATATCTTCCTAGAAAGACATGGACCTTTTAAGCAAAGCGTCCTTCTCTTCATGGCCCATTTTATGACCAACGACTCTACATAGTATTTAGGGTGGTGCCCAATATTCAGGGCACTGGCTGAGCTTGAGGCTAAGCACAATGAATACGTACATGCTTGCACCATGCCAGAAGTACTGAGTGGAGCCAATCCAATAGATAGAGTGGGAGTGGGAAATACTGTTCTATTTCCTGCTGAGATAGATCTGTGCTTACTATGTTTCTTAAGTTTTAAAGCAGCATAAAGAAAACAACTTTTATGCCCCGTTAAACCTTGTACATGTATGTACTATGTACTGCACAACCTGTCACGACAAGTCACAACATTTTCAGAACACATATTGGAGGATATCCCACACAAAACTGATATTGTTATGGTTAGTGTTTCTTCAATACACAAAATGTACAAAAAAAGTAACAAGGCAAGAATCAAATACAGGATTCAATAAGGCTGTCATTTTTTATTGGCAATGTACGTGTACGTGTACTGTACAGTATGGGACCAGTATGTACGTGCAATGTACTGTACTTACTCATATGTAGAAATAAATCGAGAAAAGATCTGGAAAGCAGCGACGTGTGCAGCAGTCCTGCCGTACGTACATTCAGGCAACGTTGGCGTACACGTACATAGCACAAGAGCTACATGAAGCATCTCGAGAGGAGTCCCCAAGGAGGGAGAAGAGGAGGAGGAGGAGGAGGAGGAGGAAGAGGAGGAGGGCCCGTTATGTGCTCACAGGACGATGCGAGAGAAGGAGGAGAGCGCGCCCCAAAATGACGGAGGAGGAGGAGGAGGAGGGAGACAGAGGCGCAACTCCAGTGCTCCAGAAGTCATCACAGGAGGAAGAGGAGGAGGAAGGGACGCCGAACGCGAAATTATTCTCCAGAAACGCCCCAGGGGTTGAAAGAACAAAAGAGGAGGAAGGAGGAGGAGGAGGAGGAGGAGGAGGAGGAGGAGGAGGATGACGCTGCCGCTTGTGTGAAAGGAGGAAGGGACGCTTTTAGTTCTTTCCTGGAGAGACCCTCCAGTCTGTGGGAGAGGGAGCAAGTGGCGTTTTACTACACAAGAGAAGCTTGGGACGTGTGTTTGTGTTTTACAAGAGGAGTGAGAGAGAGAGGGGAGGAGGGTGTTGGATTTCAGCGCGGGGCCGAAGCATCATTCCCTTGCCTTTTGTGCAGCACAGGGAGAGGAGAAGATAGCATTTCAAACAAAAATATATATATATTTCGGCCCTGACATCGCTGGCAAGAAAAGGGAAACACAGCCATCCCCAATTCCTCATCGCGGAAGCAAACTCCCCAGTGAATCAGTGTTTGGGCTACGATAAGACCTTTTTTTTCACACACGCAAGAATTTCCCGAATTTTGCCCCGGCGACTCGGTCGTTTTCGGAAGGAAGGGAAAGAAAAAAAGAGGTGTCCCGACCTCAGACGACGTTTTCCCCGCCCCACCCTCCTCCCAAGCTGTTCGGAGGACGAAAATTGGAAAACTTCTTTTCTGCGATATTTTTGTGTCTACCGTATTTTGGTCACCTGAACTTTCTATTCTGGGAAAAGAAGGTGTGTCTGTCTCCTCCCTCTTCTTACGGACTAATTAGTGTGTGGCATCACCGTCGTCATGGAGACCCGCTACACCACCATCCACCACCGCTTTATCGACGACAGGATCCCCATGGACGCCTTCATCACCTACGAAGGTAAGGACAGGGGGGGGCCTCCGAAACAGTCGTTTTCCCCACAGTTGCTTGCTAATTCATGTTGCCTTATTGAGATGTGGTGTAAGCAATTATATTAGCAGAGTAAGCGAATACGTTTAAATGCTGTGCCCATGCAACAGAGCAAACTAAGTTTTTGGGGCGTTTCCAAATTGAAATTTTACAATTTTAGTAGTACAGCACCCCCCCACCCCCCCGCTCCGTCCTAAATAGATCGGATTGCAAACCCTTCCGGGATGGGTCGATGCCTCCGCCCACTTAATAAACTAGATTGCAACCCAATGTGGGGCAATTGGGAATTTGAATGGCAAATTCGGCCATTTAGGCTCCACAGAATTCCACCATTCCTTTTCCCATAGCGTGCACCAAATGCAGTAAATGAGAAACTTATTTTGGTTCCCTCGCCTCCTTTTTAAAGGCCTCCAACCAGTGAGAGGCCCTTTTTTTCGTCTCTTATTGTCAGTCAATGGTTGGTTGGGTGCCCGCAGACGGATCGGCTGCAATCCTTTTTACTGCGAGCATCGTGGTCGTACTGTAGTGCTGTTGTCTGTTTTTGTTGCAAGAGAAAGTGACGAATATGGTTCAAACATGGTGGGTTCAATCAGCACTGCCAGATTATTTCTCCAATTTTTTGGAAGAAAACAGCACAGAAAATTCCCCAAGTGTAGCAAGTGACAACTCTAAAAAAAAATAATATGCGAGCCGTTCAGAATGCTTTGCGTTCTTTTCGGGCTTGTTTATACTGAAAAGAAGGGCGGGAGGGATAAGGCCCTTCCTTCCTCTCCCAATCCCTCTCCTTTCTTTCCGGCGTTAGACCGCAGAGCAGAGTCCCTCCCTCCTCGGACTAAAAGGAGAACCGATTTTTTTTTGGTGTGGGAAAAGGCGTGTGGTGTGCGGTGTGCACAGTCCCTTAAGTCTCCCTCTCTCTCTCCACCCTTCTTTTTTTGGCAGGCAGAACTGTGTTGTACAGACCGGAGCAAGGAGTGAGATGAGATTAATTTTCGGTCCTCTTTCCTCCTCTTTCCTCCTCTCTCCTCCTCCTCCTCTTCCTTCTCTTCGCCCCTGTCCTCAACGTGTCCATCAATCTGATGGAGAAGGCAGGGGGGGAGGGGGAAAGTAGGAGATATATCCCTTTTCCTTCCTTCTTTCACCCTTGAAAAAAAATAGAAATAGAGGGGGAAAGGGCTCTTTTTATACATAAGATAGGAACCGCGAGAGATTGAAAAACGTCAAGAAAGGAGGGAAGAGATGAAGAAAAAAACAACATAATTTTCTTGCTTCTTCTCGTCTCGACCCTGTTTTTCTCTGTTTTAATCTGAACTCCGACGACCCAACTCCTCTAAAAGAAACTGATATAGGTATACAGTAGAACACTGGTAAGTGGATCAAACGCTTTAGTGGATCAAATTTCCCGAAAACTTAAATTTTCTACTGCTAAGTGAGTCATACCGTTTAAGTGGATTAATTTGACAGGTTTCAGAGTGATCCACTTATCCGAATTCTACGTACTGTAGTAGCGTAATAATTTTTTACTCCAATAAAAAGTGCGAC
>JAAUYM010000691.1_pt1 | contig 12245 bp, 11 predicted proteins | sample 7278001 | NCBI WGS metagenome assembly JAAUYM01 (sample SAMN14350224, study PRJNA611818) | marine sediment metagenome | isolation source: surface marine sediment (1.8m) | place: French Polynesia: Moorea | collected 2018-08
ATGTGAGCATGCTCTCCCTCTCTCTCTCTCTCTTTGACTGATATGCCGAACCAACAATGTAGTACCTAGTAGCACCGCACCCTTCCTGTTGTGTGGCATCATGCACCAGAGCTTCTAGTAGTACATAGTAGTACATTAAGGCAAGATTAAGGGGCTTGATGAACGTCTTGCATTGTTGCCGGGATGACTAGACCGCCATCACTTGTCACACACATAAGTTGCGCGCTAACATGATGCTAACATCCCGCAATGTCTCTCACACGTGTGAGAACAGGAAAAGGTGAATGACGGCTACCCGACCAGACAGTTCCTTCCCTCATCCACCTTTTTACTATCTAGTTTGCTACCTCTTCATTGTCTTAATGCGACACCGAACTTAATCCTCCATTATTTTTGCTTCGCTTCCTCCTGATCCATCAAGGTTTTTTTTTTCATCATCCACTCTTCTTCTGCGTCGTCTAGCCGCTTGCTTATTTCCCGTTACACGTGTGTTGCTCTCTCTCTCTTTCCCTTCTCTCTTCCAGCCTGTTCGATCACACCCAGGGGAATGATTTGGACACGCTGGGAGGGAGGCGGGAAGAGGAGGAGGAGGAGGAGGAGAAAATGATGGCGGCGACGCCCACGTTATCAACAATAACAACTCTTTCTTTCCCCCGTGCGCGTAAACGCGAAAAATGACGGAATATCACACATCATCTTTTTCTGATACTGCGAGTACAATATACTGTAGCACTCTTCTTACCCAACCAACAACGCACTCTTAATAAGCTTCCGACTGAGCTTCAATGCAGAAATTTTGTTAGTAAGCACCGGCTGAGCATGCAAATTGGCGCCGAACGCATGCAAGAAACGTGTATGCAATGTGTACGTATATATTTCAACTGATCTTCCATTTCGCTTACCACCGTTGGTGGTTGGGTAAACTTTTTTTTATCCTTGCTCCTTGACTGCCGTCATGAGTCCCCACTCCAGCAGTCCGGATTCGGCCGCGGCAGACTTCACCTTCCAACCTTCCATCAGCTCCTCAAAGTCGGCGTCGCTAAAGCTCTGTTGAAAATGTCGAGAAAAAAGAAGTAAAAGAAAAAAAAAACCTCTTAGAAAGTTTCTGGGTGGAAAGTTTAACATTATGTATTACACATGTTAATGTGTCAACCTTAAGTGAAAAAACTCAATAGAGGTTGGAAGGCGCTCCTATGCAAAAAAAAAAAAATAAGTGGTCATAAAAGAAGAGTTTCTGTCCTAATTACCTGAACAAATTCCACTCTGTTCTTTCTAAGCGCCGTGGACTCCCTCTCCAGAGCTTGCAGGAAGTCGTCCGTGATGTCGCTCACCTCCACGTCTCTGAATCCAACCCTGGAGACAGGGAATTTAAAATTAAAAAAAAAAGTATCGATAACTTTCTCCTCTTTTAGGCCTTGTCTGGCTGCCGTTACCGTCTGAGTAGGCCTTCATATTCCCTGGAGGTTATAAGCTTGTACCTCCTGAACGCCCGGTAGTCCGTCCAGCTTGAGCGATGATCCGAGCTGGCGTTGGGACCACGCAGGTACTCGGTGACCAGCAAACGACCGCCTGGCTTCAGCCATCTCTAATAGTATTTTTTAAAAAAAAGAAAATCACATGGAGCAGCAAATCTCGGTCTGAACGACCTCTGACTGACTAGGAATGAGTGGTGGACCTTCTCCTTGTCTGCGATGTGCATGATGCAGTCCCTGGAGTAGACGAGGTCGAAGTGGTCCGCGGGGAACGGGGCCAGGGTGACGTCCAAATGGTGGAAGCTCACTCGAGCCATCACCTCAATTGTCAGGTGTTTAGCAGTACATAATACATATGGTGATCAATAAAGATGACAAGACCCAACCAACAACGCGCTCTTAAATAAACTTCTGACTGAGCTCTGATGCAGAAATTTTGCTAATAAGCACCGACTTAGCATACAAATTGGCGCCAAACGTGTATGCAACGTGTAGTTACAGTACATATATTCCAACGGAGCTTCCATTTTGCATACCACCGTTGGTGGTTGGGGAAAAAAAACACATACAGTACAGTACCTGTACAGTACAAAGGCAATCTTTTGTCTTCATGGACAGAAGAAACCACCTGCCTTTAAACTTGCCTTGAGTCTTTCCCCACCTGCTCCTCCTGCTCCGCCTTCCGCTCCTCGGCGACCGCCACCATGTTGGCGGAGAGGTCGCACCCGACGACGGAGGCGACGTCGAACTGGCGCGCCAGGTGGAAGGCGGACCCGCCGGCGCCGCACCCAACGTCCAACACGCGCGCCGCGGGAGGGAGCAGGAGGGAACGAGTCAACTTCTGAAGAAAAAAAATGGGAGAAAGAGGGGGGAGACACTGCGTCTATCTTAGTGCAGCAGAACTCCGACATGCAGTAATCCCTACCTTGGTGGACTCCAGTCCTCCAGTGCTCACAAAGCATCTTCCAAAGATGGACTCATATCTTGACCGGGTTTTTTTTTAAAGACCAAAAAAGAAAATCACAAAAGTGATTCAAAAGCAATCAGCTTCCAGTTGTACCTGAGCACCCTCCTCCGGGTGTAGGCGACGGAGTCCAAGAACTCCCCGTCGCAGTCGCTGCTGCACGTGTCCTTGCTGGCTTGGCCGGCACGCATTTTGATGGGCAAATTCTCTTTGGCCTTTGCTGCTGTAATAGCAAAATTGCAACGCTGCAATGCAAAAGCGAGAGAGACGGGCAGAAAGCATGCGACATGAGATAAGAGTCCCACTAGGTAAACAGGAGATACTCGTATATATGTGTACGATATCCACGCACCTTCGCACTGCTCTACCAAGCATTGTTACTTCCAGAGACCATTGTGTCATCAAAAGTTGTTTCCCGGATAACTCGAGAAGGAGGGAGAGAGAGAGAGAGAGAGAGCGAAGAGACGCAATCTTCTTGGACTAACTAGGACAGAAAACCGCCCATTTATATTCGTCTTCCCCTCCCCCTCCTCCTCCGTCCTCCCTAGCTTCTTTCCTCCATATTTGGACCCTCCCTTTCCTAGTCGTCTCTCCTCCACACCATCTCTCCTAATGGGCTCTCCTCCTCCTCCTCCTCCTCCTCCTCCTCCTCCTCTTCTTCCTTACTCCCTCACACTCTCTTTTCCCTCTTTCCCTGCTCACTTCATTTTGGCTCTGTTTCTTCTGGCATTCAACCGACATCTTTTTCTCATCTCCAAAGTTTGGAATCAAGGAATTGAACCGCTTCTAGTTGCCGCAATTAGTGTTGCCTACTTATTGCAATTTTTCACATTCTAAGAACTTAGATAGACACGGCGAGGTTATTAAAAAATAGCACAATAGTGGGTGAAAACATGTATGTTTTTTACAGTTGTGTGTGACTCTGCAGAAACAAGGTTCATGGGAGCAAGTAACCGTGAAGAAAAGCGTAGCACAGGATCCAGTGTTGTTAACTCGTCTTCAAATATGTCAATTGTTTGAATGATCTTTTTTTTTTACAATGGGTAAAAAATTTTCTTCCTCTCCCCTCCACCTCCCTCCCTTCGTACTACGCCAATTATGTCCAGCTTTTTTTTTTCCTTCGTCGGTCTTCTTCCCTTTGTCCGTCCACCCCATTAATGTCGGTGGAAGGGAGAGCTGCCCCGCCGCGCTCACGCTCACCTCTCCTTTTCTCTCCTTTTCATCTCTCTGCAGCACACCCAAGTTCCCAACCTCAGTCCACCCACGAAAAAAAAAACTGCACTTGCAACAATGTCCTCCTCCTCCTCCTCCTCCTCCCCACTTCGCTTTCATCCCTTTCTCTCTCCATCTCCCTTGGGGAGAGGGCCAAAGGAAGAGAGTGGATGGACACACACAACAATAGCACATATGTGGGAGTGGCTCTCTCTCTCTTTCTCTTCCTCCCTCCCTTCCAGACGTTACAAGGAAAGTCGATTCCGGATCAATGCGACAGGACTTTGTCTCCGCCATCCACAGGGTGGGAAAAAAAATCGGCAGCATCTTTTGTTTTGCTGACTACATAAGTGCATATTAAAGAACAACAAATCATCAGCTATTTTTTTTTTCAGACGCCCTGTACACGAGATGGAGCTCTAGCCGCGGAGTGAATAGCATTTACGCGGTCTGCCACTCTTTCCTCCCTCCTCCCTCCCTGCGTGAGGTCCGGTCTGGAAATTGTGAGTCAGCAGCGACGGCACCAATGCAAGAAGACCTATTTCCACCGATGAGAAAGATATTGCACAAGAGAGAGAAGAGGGAGATTAGGAGAAGAAGAAGAGATTCGACACGACTTGTTCTTCTCCGCGCGTATTAACTATAGTACATAAAGTGCGTGACTTTTCTCAGTTTGCAATAAAAAAAAACTCAACGAAAGTTGAAGGAGTTCAATGTATTATAAAGCACCCCCTTCTTCTTTTTTTTTCAAGCGTGCTTTCCTCCATCCCTTCCGCAGCAATGGTTTAAAATTCTGATGAGGATGCAGGGAAGAAGAAAAGCCATTTGAAGGGGGGGGGGGAGGGTTGGTTGAGTTGAGAAAAAACTTCCTCCTCCCTTTCTTTCTTAACCCCCCGGCTCAGAAAGAGAGAAGAAAAAATGCTTCCAAACGATTTCTCACCAGAGAGAAAGGAGGGATTTCTCCCCACCCTCTTCTAGCGTGCATGACAGCAGAAAATGCAAATGTGTCACTTTTGCGCAGGAAGAAAAAAGAGACAAAAATAAATAAAAAGAATACTAAAGTGCGACTCTACACAAATGCACTGTGCAAAAGCAAACACATTTAGGAGCAAAGAGAAAGGGAGTAAAAAGATGAAAACAAAAGGCTTTATGGTTGCTGTGACAAAGGCGCAGCATGAGGTCCGCTTGCTCCAAATGAGCCGGGCGAGACTGCAAAACTATTTTTTTTCCTTCCTCCTCCTCCGGCGTCGTGCATATGTATCCCGACCAATATTGCTGTCGTAGCATCCAGGTATCTGTCACTCCCCTGTACGTAGTAAGGTAAAAAAAATCAGACATGAATGAGACTACTAGAGTGGTAGTTTTACCTCGGCTATGGCTGAGGTAAAAATTGTCACTCCAGTCTCGATTATGCCTGATCTCTGCCTCTGTGTCTACTATCTCTGATGTGGCCAATATTGGTCGGGTAGTTCTAGCATGAGGCAGATAAAAACCATTGCAATAAATTTTCTCCTATGCAGCAGCAGCAGCAGCAACCCTCGCTCCTGCACGTGAAAGCAACTTCTTCCCTTCTCCTCCTGCTCCTCCTCCACTTCCTCTGCAGGCGAAATTAACGTCGGTTCTTTTCTTTTTTTCTTCTTCTTCTCCCTCTCCGCCCCTCCCTCCTCCTTTCAATTAGCTCTGCAGGATCAGCGGGAGGTCCCTTCTTACTTGTAGTACGAAGGTAGTACTATACTGTGCGTATATCGAATGTGGCTGCCCGACCAATATTGCTGAGGTATATTGCTGAGGTATTTTGAACTAAAATTGTCGCTCAAGTCTCAATTAATCTGATCTACTTTCTCAACGTTTTATCTTACCATGGGGGAAAAAAAGCAAAAACCTGGATGCTACTTCGTCGGGTACCTCGGCAATATCGATTTTGCAGGATTAATGGAGAGGGATGGGAAACATTGTGTTCTTTCTAAATAACTTTCCGGCCGCTGCAAACTACATATGAATGTATATTTCTTTGCTCATATGTGTCTGTGTCTGTGTCGAGAACCATTTCCCCCTTTTTTGACTTTCTGCTCCATACCCTTCATGAAAGGTTGGCACGATCCATCTTCCTTCCCATCCACCCTTTTGGTCTTCTTCTTCTGCACTCTGATCCCACTAATGATATTCAAAGGTAAACAGAGATTATTATTGGCTTCCTTGCTTCCTCCGACAGCAGACGAGAATCTCCTTAACCAGTCTTGGGATGAAGAAGGGGGGGAGGGGGAAAAAGATCATTTGTTACCCCTCTCTTCTCTTCTCCTCCTCCTCCTCCTCCTCCCTTTGGCTGTCTCCACTTCTCTCCCAGATTTGTCATCCAGAAGGACTTCAGTGCGGAGTTCGATTTAGATAACCAATCAGCTGCTGTCCCTACTAGTCTTTCCAATAAGGCAAAAAGTAGCATAAATATTCTCTTTTGAAGAAAGGTTTTTTTGTGCTCGGTTTAGGTGCTAGGACCGTTTGTTCACCTCTCTTTCCTAAATAGATCACAAGAAGTTTGACATCCCACCCTGTATCACTCAAAACTGGGTTCTCCATCAAGTTCCAATATGAAGAAAAGGGGTGGTCGAACATGGAAAAGAAGAGAAGCGGGGGGGGAGAGGGGGGGATGGTGGTGCGTCCGACCATCACAGCAAGTTAGCTCCCATCTCATTTGCCGCGAGGAGAGGGTTGATGCTGCTGCTCTGCTGCGGGTGCAGGAAGATTCTTCTCCTTCCTCCTTCCCTTTCTTTTCATTTAGAAAGGGAGGGTTTCGGATTGCAAGGGTGGAGATGGGAGCCAAGAGGAGAGGGTGGCTGCGATGGGCAACTAATGAAAGAGAGAGAGAAAAAGAGGAGAGGAGAGAAAGGAAGGAAGAAAAGAAAGAAGAAGAGAGCATCATCCAATATAGAGAGAGGGAGTGTATGTCCAGCAAGCAGTAGATCTGAAAGATAGTATTTCCCGACGGTGGTCTCCCAAATATATCGAGGAAAAAAAATCTTTATTTTATTTCCCTTTTCTTTTCTCCTTTTGAACATCTCCCTGTGAGTGTACGTATAGAGTGCTCCGCACACCTTGCACCTCTTCCTTGGCCTGGCCTCCGCAGGAAAGCCCTTTCGAAACTGAGACCTTCCCCCGGAGTGGGACGCGCAGCGGAAATTAAATTCCCATTCTCCAGCGAGGAGCAGCCTTTCTTTGTGTGAGTGACTGTGCAGGCGACGAGCGACAGGAAGCGTTGGAATGGAACTAGGAAGGAACAAGAAGAAGAAGAGACTCCAACACGCTGATAACAAAAGAAGAGGTGGGGGGAACAACGCAACGACATTCTTTGTTGAAAAGTGGAGGTTAAATATCTTTTTTTTTAATTTAAAGAAAGGCAAAATGGTTTGCATCTTCTTTCTTGTGTGACAAAATTAGAGAACGTTTACTGTGCATTAGACATTTAAGAAGAACCACCGCCCCCTCTCCCCACCACCAGAAATTCTTGTCGAATGTTCTTTGAGCCTTTTTAAGTGCTGATGGCAAACATGGGGGAAAAAAAAAGAAGGCGAGAATTTTTTTTTCCTCTCCTCCTCCTCCTCTATCTCCCTTCTCCCTCCACTGCCCCCTTGGGAGCAGTTGATGCCTCGAACTGGGGTCTTCTCTTCCTCTCTCCTCTTTTCATCGCAGCTTCGCTCCCTCCTTTCCTCCCTCCCTTTTCAGCACCCACTTTTCTGGGTGGGATAAAGAGGCTTTCCTGATTGCCAAAAATGGGCTCACACTTTTCCTCATAAAAGTGGCAGAGAGGGAGGAGAGGGGAGGAATGAAGAAGACTGAGAGAGCGCAGAGGGAGAGAAGGAGGGCTCGTTATTAAAGTGGGAAGAAGGGGAAAAAATTCAAAGAAAGTTTCGAAAGAGCTGTTAATAACGCCAAAGATGAAAAGGAGATAGGAGGGTTGCGTTCATACACACATACACGTCCACACATGTCGCATCCGGAACGGAGTCGTGGCCATCACGGCATTATGGAGATCCGGAAGGAGGAAGAGGGAGAGGAGAAATTGCATCCCAGAACGCCAGACAGCAGGGAGGCGAGAGAAAAAGGAATCGTCACAGCAGGACAGGGCAGACATGTACCAAACTGACTCATACTAAATGTATATTATTATACTGTCAAAGAAATTATGCAATGTATGCTGAAATTCAACATATTTTTTCGTATTTTTTTTGCATAGGACATGTACGTACGTACATGGGGATTTTTTTCCCCTCTAACACAAGGAGAAAGCATCAAGAGGAGTCTGAAGCATCATCAGCCGCGTAATGGTACGACTGCAAGCTGGGTGATTGGGAAGAGGAAATTGGGGAATACACAGTGCTAGCATAAAAGGGAAAAAAAGGAGAGGAGGAAATTGGGGAAGTCAATGGAAATGCAAATCTAGGAAACTCGTTTCCATTCATCTTGCCCGGATCAATTGGAGAGTCAGGCGAGGGGGGGAAGAACAGATACGGATGTTTGGGACATTATTTGAAGCTTTTTTTTTAAAAAAAAATATTTATCGTGTTGTGCGCGTACATGATTTTAGGCAAAAAGATCTTACTATATATTAAAGCCAAAACACAGTCAAGTACCTCCTCCTTTTGAGAAGCAGCAATAGCAAAGAAAAGGTGTAGATTCGAAACAATAGAAGGAAATTGAACTGGAATCTCCTATTCCGTTTTATTGGCAAAGTGAAAGGGGAAGGAGGAGGAGGAAAAAAGCCCTCTAAAGCTCTCAGCAAGAATAGAAGAGCTCAGTGAGAAAAATCCTCTCTTACTGGTGAATGTACCGTCACATACCTACGTACAGTACTCAAGGGGAGAATTTCAGTTCTTTTTCTCTCTCTTCGGACGTCACTAATAAAAATAGGACAAAGCTGTTGCTGCTGCTGCTGCTGCTGCTGTTGATGTTGCTGTTGTTGCGGCCGCGGAAAAGGAGGGTGAGGAGTCGACCTCACCAAAGATGCTTCTCCTTCCTTTCCTCCCTGGCCCACCCGTTGCCGCCCGCCATCAGGACATAAATTCAATAAAATGTCGGTTTTATGGCCGCTTATTTTTTTTTCTCTTCTCCCCCTATGGAAGGCGAGAAAGAGAGAGGCCTCCTCCTCCTCCTCCTTCTCCTCCTCCTCCTCCTTCTCCTCCTCCTCCTCCTCCTTTTCTCCTCTTTCTTTGGTGCCACGTTTCTGCCCTCCTTTTTGCGGCCATTGTTCCTCACATTACACAAGTTGCTTGGAACGAAAAGGAAAAGTAGTGGCTGAATGGGTGGAAAAATGTAAAAAGTACAATGTTGGGGGGGACGCCGCATCCCGGTACGCTTACACATGTCCACAGAGAAGCAGCGGAGGCCGTAGTGGTATTGCATCTTCCCATGTAGTACTGTACATAGTAAGGCTGTGCGATACTCGACTCGTGTATCGCGATACACGAGTCAGGCCTGTATCGTGTATCGACTCGGCAAGCTGAATATCGTATAACGTATCAGTAACTTACCAAAGTGGCCAAAAATGATGGTTCTAAAAGTGCCCGACCAATATTGCTCAATAAGCTTGGTCAGTTAAAATAGATGCATAATCAGACTGGTCAATTAAAGTTGATACATGATCAGACTGGCCAAAAAAAATGGATACCTGGATCAGATGCCAACACCAACAATATTGGTCGTGTTATTGGTGTTTTATTTGGGTTTTGGTGTATCGTGTATCGACTCGTGTATCGTGATATTTTTGGCGTATCGACTTGTGTATCGACTCGGCAAGAAATTTGGGATGTCGCACAGCCTTAGTACATAGGTATGTAGTAATAAAATTAATTATATGAGAAATTCCAAAGTGGTCATTACTAGTAGACAATCGCCACAAACTGCACCTGCCAGCGCGCCTGTCTGATTACTCTGCTGGTGCATAGTACATGAGAAAAAAAAAAGAAGATGGGGTGTATTGATCACACGATGCGCATCCGCCTATTCAGGCGCAAGTTTGACCTCTAATCTACCTAAGTGTGTAAAGTTATAAAGCAATTTACATGGTACAGTACATTTTGCTAGACATGAGGCAAGCTTGCCGACAGAAGGATATGGGTTGTTACCCTCCTCCTATCAATTTTGACTTTAGACAGGGTGTAGTAATAAAAGATGCAAACATGTCGAAGGTACGAACATCCAATTTAGCTGATAAAGAGGAGATTGCTTCAAGAGTTCAGATCGAACAACAACAAAAAAAAAGAGAGAGCGAGAGAGAGACATGTATTGCAAGATCCCTCTGCTCCTCCTGCTGTGCTCCTCCTCCGCGCTGTTGGCCCCCGCGCAGTCGGCCGGCATCACCGTCCACACCGAGGTGGGCCGGAGGGCGCTGGACCTCTACCAGTCCGACGTCTTCGGCGCCGGCGAGGCCAGGCGCATCCTGGAGGAGCACCAGGACGCCTTCCAGGCCGGCATCCCCTTCCCGGACTTCTTCTACAACGCGCTGTGCGGGGACCACGGCGGCGTGGCGGAGGACTCGCACTGGGGGCCCTACCTGGCCGTGGCCGTGGAATACTTCAGGGACGCCTACCCGGCGCCCTTCATAGGGGACGAGGACGCAGAGAAACTGTTTGCATTCCTATTCGGGATCGCCACCCACCAGGTGGGGGGAGGGAGGAAGGGGGGGGGGAGGGGTCGGGATGATGGGCAGGACACTCGATCAGCATTTCCCATTCTATGTAATCCTACTATCCTGCGTTATTAGACGGCCGACACGTCTTGGCACGGCCTGGAGGGGCTGGACGAGAGCATCATGGACATGTTGGCGGAGGTGGACTTCGACGGCTCCGGCAGCGCCGCGCACGACATGCTGGACATCGGGGGCGACATCGCCGGGGCGCACCTCTTCGACACGTCGTACGCCACGGAGTGGTGAGGGAGGGAGGGAAAGAGGTTTATGCAATTTGCTGAAACCTACGCTTTCGCATATTTTGGGATTTTAGACAGAAGGTGACATATTTCGGCTTTTTAAATCAAAAATGCACATGGTTTGCCATTTTTTTTCTGGGAAAAGAGATAACTTTGGAGGGATGTCTACAAATCACAAGAGGGTTTTTTTTTTCTTGTTTCTATCTTGCTTTGACTCTGCTGCCTGACGACCTGAAGGTACATCCCCTCCGAGGACATGTACAACATCCTCGTGCTGTACTACGACGGCGACGACCACGGCCTCAGCCCCGAGTCGTTCGAGCGCTGCGGGGCCTTCATGCACCTGCTGAGGGGCATCGAGCACCTCGACATCGCCGCAGTCGCCTACCCGCCAGTCGCGCACGCGTCACCCACCATGCTGGACGAGATGGAGGTATAGCGGAATTAAGAAGAAAAAAAAAAAACTAAAGAAATTCAAATGCGTTTTGTTGCAAGTTTTAGTAGTACATGTTATGCTACTATTTTTTTTAATAATCCAAGACGCCCCCTGTCCGCTAATTGCAGACGTTCGTGTCTGGCGGCATAGACGACATGACCTCCTGGACCCGCCTGGTCTGGGACACCCTGGCCGTCATGCTGGCCGACGGAACCGACGACTGCGACATCACCGACAACCCGATGACCATCGACTGCGACAACTCCGCGGAGAGGCGGCCCGGGCGGACGGACCAGCCCGAACTCAGGAAGGACCTGATGAGCGCCGACCTGCACGCAAAGGTGTTCGACCTGTTCGGCAACCTCGGGATGGCGCTGGAAGACGTATTGCAGGTATAGAGAAATCAGTTATACCTACGTACTCGTGCTATATAGCTTCCCGTTCAGCTCCGGTCTTGAACCGACCCCATCTCTATACTAGTACTAACTACGAGTACACGTATCCTGTATACTCCCAGATTGAAAAGACAGAGAGGGGCGCACACGTCAGGCTTTTACTGGCAGAAAAGCATGAGGAAGATGTTCTCGACTTGACCCCGACCTCCTCTGCGGTCGAGATCTCCTTCTACTCGAGCCAGCCCTACTCCGAGCTGGGCCACTCCATGGCGCCGATGCCCGGCGGCGGGCTGGCCATCGGCGCACCCGGCTACGTCGTCCAGGAAGGGTCGCACCTTCAGGGGTGCGTCTTCATCGTCCGGGACGTCCTCTCCTTCTCCGGGCCCGCGTCCGTGGAGTCTGCCAGCGACCAGATCATCTGCGAGCAGGAGGCGGAGGAGGAGAGCTACTCCCGCTTCGGCCAGTCGCTGGCGCTGTCGGACGTCGACGGCGACGGGGAGGCGGACCTCCTCGTCGGGGCCTCCAGCTCGGGCTCCGCCACCTTCTCGTACGTCGGCCGCGTCCTCGTCTTTCCCGGGCTGGGCGGCGGCGCCTTCTCCGCCTCCGCCTCACTCACGGTGCTGCCGGACTCCGGGGGCGACGACGACTACTCCACCTTCGGGTGGGCGATGGCAACGGCGGAGGCGGACGCGGTCGTCGTTTCGGCTAGACACTTCCTCGGCAGTGGAGTCGACCAGGCTGGTAGGAGAAATTGGGAAATGGCCATGAGAAAAGTTTATCTTCTGGTTGGCAAAGAATGTTTTTCCCCCCAAAAAAATGCCGAAAATTTGGGAAAATCTGCTATATAC
>JAAUYM010012279.1_pt1 | contig 12244 bp, 15 predicted proteins | sample 7278001 | NCBI WGS metagenome assembly JAAUYM01 (sample SAMN14350224, study PRJNA611818) | marine sediment metagenome | isolation source: surface marine sediment (1.8m) | place: French Polynesia: Moorea | collected 2018-08
GAACCCGGTTAATTCGCATTGGGTTAATTGGGACTGGGTTAATGAAATTTTTTTGCTAACTTGGAAATTTTCTAGGGAGGAGAATTGATAGACAAATTGATCCATAAAGTTGCTCGGTTAAATAGGAAACTCGCATATAATTAAAAAATTTGGCCATCTCTCGACTTGTCCCAGTTATCTGAGTTCGACTGTACTACTAGGTATAAAAGAAAAAAAGTTTACTCTTGTCGCAGGTTCCATTACTCCGCGCACCTGTTGCCTTCCTGGCCTGCCCCTTCATCAGCAGCTCCTGCAGTCTGGGAAGCTGCCTGAGCCAGTCGAATATTCTGCGCCTGGCCACGGCGAAGATCTTGGAGGCGGCGTACTGGCTGTGCGACCTGGCGTACAGCGCCACCTCCATCTTGAACGACGGAGGGTAGGCCAGGTTGGGCACGGAGGTGGCGGCGAAGGCGGAGGCGACAGACGGAGAGGAGAAAGACGCATGCGCTTCTTCCTCTTCTAGATATTCGTCTCCCCTCTCCAGCTGCAACTGGCGTCGATGTCTGGACTCTCGTCTGTAAATAGGATAATTAAAGTAATCATGAACTAGTAATTGTAGAAATAATTGAATAATTAAATTAATTTGTCGCTAACAAACATGTATCCACCATTTTACCTTTCGTTCCACAGCAGGAACCACTTGCACCTCTTCTCTGCCTCCTGCCTGGCCCCCGGCGCCGACAGCACCTCCCTCATCTTGGCCCCCACCGCCGCCGCCGTCAACCTCCCCTCCAATCTACCCTTCTTGACCTTCGTCTTCCACGACTTGCTTGTCCGCCCCTCCTCCTCCTCCTCCTCCTCCTCCCCAACCCTCGCCAATCGCCTCTCCCTCAGCCACCGAATGAAGATCTCATCTGGTTTTCCCCCTCCTCCCTCCGTCCATGACGTATGGGAGCGTCCAGAGGCATCGAACCTTCTCTGATCCTTCCCCGGCCTTTCTTCTAAGAGCGGCTTGGCCTTCACCCAACCCGAAACTATGGAAGGAAATTATGTGTACAGTACGCAAAGCCTCAATATAACTGGTCGGTCAGTAGCAAAATGTTCACTGCATAAATGCAATTCACTTAAGTAATTATTTGGTTAGAAGACTGCAATTAGGGATGTAGGTATTCACTATACTACCACGTTGAAGAAATTGACTATAGGGATGTTCACTACAGTGTACATTGATGTTCTAATATGGAAACGATATAATAAGTAATACTGATTTTTAAGTACCTGTGGAGTGGTGGACCCCAAACTTCCTGGCCGTCTCCTTGTAGGTGTGCCCGTCGTTGGCGTACCTCCGCACCCGGTTCTTCAGCTCCTGCAGCGACTGCGGGCCCCGGCGCCGGTGCACCTCGATTACAGAAAGCCGACGCCGACCGTCCTCGGATGAGACGGCAGCTGAAGCAGCTGAGGCAGTGCCATTCTGGGAGGACGGGGAGGAGGCGGGGGCGTCGGAGCCGCCGTCGGATGGGGAGAAGGGCGGCGGGTTGTTCTCCTTGGACGAGGAGGAGGAGGAGGAGGACGATATGGAAGACGGCGCCGGGCTGAAGTGGTCGAAGGGGGCGGCGGCGGAGGCGGCGGCGGAGGAGGAGCCGAAGTCGCTGAGCAGGGAGGAGGAAGACGGACAGGGAGAGGCCGGCAGCAGCGGCAGCGGCGACAGCGGGAACGGGTAGTGGTCATCCATCTACGCACATGTACCAGAAGGAAGGAAGGAAGGAAGGAAGGAAGGAAGGAAGGAAGGAAGGAAGGAAGAAGAGTGATAATAATTTCATTTCACGGGCATCCTGTCTTGTCCTTGCAAAAGAGCACACGCACGTACAGTTCCTCTCCCCGTTATCACCTCTTTATCACCGCACATCGTCTGTGTGAGTGTGGGTGGGTAGTGGGGGAATGTATCCCCTCTCTCTCCTTGCACAAAATGTGTGGGAATTTATGTCCTGGTGGTGTCCAATGGCCAAGTGAAGCTCCCGCCGTCTCAGCCTTCCTTGGGCTAACAAGCTTCCAGTCCCCAACCCCTTTCTCCTCCCATTTTAACTTAATGGCCGCCTTGCTGTGTCGATAAACGAGGAGGGGAGGAAGGGCATCGGAGGAGGAGATAAACAAGGGAGCCCGAGACATTCGGGAAAACGGAAAAAGAAAGGTCTTAACGACCTCTTGCTAAGCCACATATGTACTAGGTACTACTGTGTACGTACCGTACTACAGCTGCATAGCGCGATTTCATTTTAGAAAGGCTTGATTTCTTTTTTTGAAATCACAATCAACACATTTGTGGCATTCTTTCATCATCTCACGTGAAAAATGTTACTTTTGCGGTAAAAGCTTGTGTGTCAAACAAAATTGGAAACTTTCTGTAGGTAGTAGTGCGGAGGAAGAAAAGAAGGGCCATTTTCGACGGATTTTCTTTTCCCTCCTCCTCTCCCTTCGATCCGCTTTCATCTCCTCCCTCTTTTCCCCCCTCCCCATTCCCTTTCCCCATTTCATCCTTGAATTCACCGTCCTTTTCTTCCCTTCTCTTCCTCTTTTTCCTCAATTCCTTTTTCTTCTGCTTATGAAATGTGCCTTTCACACTGCGTCAGCTTTGACAGACGGACATCATTCCTTCCCCTCCCCCTCCTTCTTTGCACACTAAAGAAAGTCATGCTAATTTTAGGGGGAAGAAAAACTAGAGAATATTTTTCTCTCGTCATGGTAAAACCCAGAGCGGAGAAACAACCCCCCCGCAGTGGTGTGACGTCTCCTCACTTTCTCCTCCTCTTTCTTCCTCCGCCTTCTCCTGCAACAGCGCGTGGTGCACTTCTTAATGACCTTTCCCCGGGAAGAAGAAATGGCCACCACATCAGTGTAATCTCCCATTCTCATCGCCTCCTCCAAGGTGACTTGAAAATAAGTTTTTTCTCTTCCTTTCCTATGTGGGCCCGCATCTCTGTAATTTTGCCTGCGTCCCTCCAATTTTGGAAAATGTGGGTGTGTGGAGAGCGGAAGGGAGGAAAGGAGGAAGAAAAAAGTTTTTCCCGCTGGAGAGGTGCAGTCCGCACTTGTTCGGGAGGGAGGTTGATGATGACCAATCTGAGGGTGGCTGAGGAGCGACGGCTTAAAACTTTTTTTTTTCAAGGAATTTTTGAGCAAGCATTGGTCTGGTTGTACGAGTAGTACGAACGCTACCAAAACAATCGTGGTGTATTCTTTGGTATGCTTTTTATCTATCATCTCTAGTGTGTCGAGCTTCCCTCCACCCAAATTTTTCCTAGTACACAAAAGAAGCTTCCCCCTCTCTTTAAATGCGGAGTCCCCTTCTGGCAGTTTTTTTTGCTCATTCCCTAAGGCGATACAGGAAAGGGCTCTTTAATGGCCCTCGCCTCTTCTCATCCCTCACCTGCTGTTGTCCTTTGTCTCCCTCTTCCGCCTCCGCCTCCTTCTCCTCCTCCCTCTCGCAGTTGCTACCGTCGCCCCTGGCCTTTCTCTCCTCCCTTTCCGCCGTCCGCTTTGAGGCCGAGGAGGAGGATAAGATGGCCTGCAGCGGCGACCACATGGAGGACATGCCCGAAAGGCAGCCATTATGCAAAATTCCCTCCTCTTCCTCTTCTTCCTGGTTCCTCATGATGCTGCGGTTGTTGCCGTCGCCGTTGCCGTCGCCGCTGCCGCCAGAGAGGAACGGGAGCAAGTGATGCTGCATCTGATCTCCTCCGCAAGATGACATCTGGATGCATCTCTGCCCACAGTCGTTGCCGTGCGCACCCATTTCCTCCGCCGGTGGCAACAGGAAAAACGGGTGAGCAGGAGAAGGAGGCGTCAGAAGACCCTGGTTGTGCTCTTCCACCGGAGGAGGCGGGAGGAGGGGAAACAGTTCCGGGGCGCAACCGCCTCTTTCTCCTCCTCCTCCGCCGTTGTCGTCGGCGGCAACGGCGGGGGAGGCGGCGATGGCTGTTGGTGGCGGAGGGAGAAGAGCAAAGAGGACTTCCACGTTGACCGCCTCCTCCTCCTCCTGGATGGTCAAGGGGGCGCAGACGCCCTCCACTTCCACCTGTTGAGTCTGACATTGTTCTTGAAAGCCATGCTGCTGTTGCTGTAGCTGCTGCTGCTGCTGCTGTCTTGTCCCGAAGATGATTCCTTCCGCTACTGAGAGGAGAGCGTCCGCGTTACAGAAATTTTCGTCGCGTTCGTTGACGTCGACATTGCCGCCTCCGCCGTTGTCCCTCAGCCTCTGCCCGTCCTTCAACTGAGTGATGAGCTCCTCCGCCTCTCTGGCCAGTTCCGGCGGCAGCGACGGGGCGCCCAGCATCATGTCAAATCTGTGAAATTATAGAAAGAAAACAATTCCTTGTCAGTTTCAACAGCACAAAATTCCCGGCACATGCATTCTCTTTCCCTATTTCTTTCCCTGCCTTTTTTCCCTCCCTCGCAAAGCCGCGCTCAAGAAACTGTGTCTCCTTTCGTTCTCACACGTCTTGACGTTCAGTCTGTGGAGAGACAGAGACAGAGAAAAAAAAGGAAGAGGAGGAAGAAAAAGGGGAGAGAGATGGAAAGTCAGAGGCAGGAAATTGGGTTTCAGATTTTACATTCTTTCTCTCGAAGGGGCGAAGAGAAACAAAGTGCTTGGGGACTTCTTTTGTCAGACTCATATTCGCTTGCGCACTCAAGACAAAGAGGAGAGGTGAGCACTGCTTAGGCAATAAGAGGACGAAAAAGGGAAGGAGAAAGGGTAGTTCGAGAGCCTGCGGAGGTCCTCTTTCACGGTGGAATAGGCTTTTATACTGCAAAGCACGAGACACTGCCCGTTGAAGCAGAAAGAGAGAGAGCAACAAACAGGAGGAGGAGGAGGAAGGTAAACAGCAGTCACTTCCGCCTGCCTTCATCGTCTTTCGTTTTTTCCCACTCCTCATGGTAGTCCTCTTCCTCCTCCTCCTTCTACTCCTCCTCCTACTTCTCCTACTTCCCCCCCTTTCTCACAGGGCCCCTTCCTTGTTTACATATGCGTTCGCTTGTGTGTGTGTCAATTATTGGACCGCGAATCCCAAATGAAAGGAGAAAGAAAGATAAACTCTCTCTCATTTCCTCCCTCTCACTAATATGTATATTGGCGTTTTCAGTTGGCTACTCCAGCTGGCTATGAGCTTCCATTACGGTCAAAGTGGTTTTTTTTTTGGAGGATTTGTGTCTGAGATTTGAGGAACCCTCTCTTCCTTTTCTCGTTTCTCTCTCTCTCTCTCAGAAACATAACGAGTGCTCATTCTCCCGACGCCTCTCAGAAATGTGGCCCATTTCTCTTACCCACAAAACGCACAGGAAGAAAAAGAGAGAGAGTTTGGGTCTCTTCAACCTCCTCCTCCTTCTTTTTTCCTCAAAGCGGCCCCCTGAGCGTGTCCGCAGGGAGAAGGAGGTGGAAATGGAAGGAGTGCTCACGGTGAGAAATTGAGATCAAGAGAAAAGAGAGAAAATATATTTTTTCACAGAGAAGATGGTTGCAAACAAACAGCTAATCTTTCATATCCAAAGCAAGGAAAAGTTTGCAATCTTACAAATTGGAGAAAGAAAAGGTTGGCCACCCCTGTTGGCACCATTGTGTTGGGTCTTCCTCCCAAGGCTCCCTGTCCTTTCCAGAGAAAGAGAGGGGAGAGCGGTAATGAAAAGGAGGGTAATAACCCTCTCGCGCACCAAAGAAGATGATTTTTTTTCTTCCTTCTTTCTCCGATGTTGTTCTTCTTCTGGAAATAAGAAGGAGAAACTTTTTTCTCTCTCTCGGATCCGCGCGGCAAAGAGAAAGGGGGAGACACGGTCTATCTGTGCTGAGGCCTGTTTTGTTTGCTTTCACTGTCAAATAAAGAGGGATTTGTTGTGTCCCAACATCGCCTCTGTTTGCAGAAAAAGAAGGAAAAGAGAGGCGCGAACTTGGGAGGTCACATGGGAGGTGAAACATAACGAATCAGAAGCCGAATGCAGCCTAAATCAGGATTCTTTAATGCCCTATTATAAGCAATCTGGATTGGCTGTGCGCAAAGCAAATGTGGGCCCTCGAGCCAAGAATTTAAGGTGATCTCGGAGGGGAGAGGGTTAAATCTCGTAAATCACTGCTGTGACCTACACAATAGAATGCATGATATGCTAAAAAAAAAAAGCAAGCAAGGGACACATGAATTTGAGTTTCGAATTCTGCACTACAGTAGAATGAGAGCCAGCCAGTTTCGTGTCCACGTACACTTGATTCCAGTTGAAAGAACAAGATAAAAAAAACTCACAGACACGAAAAAAAACTTGTTTGGTTCGGTGAAGCGAAGAGAAGAACAACTTCCAGAAACTTTCTTGGACAAAAATTGCCACCCTTTGTATCCTTTTTCTGGAGTGCTTTCTAGTACCATTTGCGCTGTCCTTGAAGATTGTTGGCGGCGGGGCAGCAACAAAAAAAATGCTAGGAAACCAACATGAGTGTCTCCTTTTCTGGGCAATCCCACGAAGAGAAGCAACATCCACCGACCTGAACGATGGTGGAGGATGAACCAACCGTCCAGCCTTCGCTCGTGGAGGTGAATAACAAATCATCGTGACTGCCGTTTCTCTCTCTCTCTCTCTCTCTGGAGGAACAAGAAGAAGAAAATTGTGTCTCAAATATTGGCTCAACGTGACTGCCCTTAAGATGGGGGATGCTGCGGTAGTTTCCTCTTCTTTTTCTTGCATGGCAAATTTTTTTGTGCGTGACCTGCTGGTATTTTTTTGGGTTGTTTAGACGTGGAAGGAAGCTTGCTTCTGCTATGCCATCATTCCACCATTCCCTCTTTTTCAAGATCCTAACTTTTTTGTGTAAGAAAAAAACTGTCTCTTTTCTCCCTTTGCTATTCTGGTGCCCAGATATTCATACGCATTAATTCTGACAAAAGGATAAGGCCACAATCTCTCTCTTTCTAAGAGGAGGCTGAGAGAGAAGCTTATCTTCTTCTCCTCCCTCCTCTCTTTCTCCTGTCCAGAATGAGGGGAAGGAAGAGGAGCTTTCAACGAAATTCAGTTCATTATAATACCGAGGAAGAAAGAGAGAAAGGCTCTTTTCGCAGTAGCAAAACTTAGCAGAACCGTATGGGGTGGGCTTAATAAAAAAAACGACTTTACGTCTCTTTAACTCTTCTCTACTTTCTATCCAGTCACACAGCGAAACAGAAGTTCACAAAAGGAGAAGGGGGATAGTTCTGGTGAGCGTGGTTTTACTGTTTGGAGGCTGCGAGAACAAATTAAGAGGGCTCCTTCTCAAGAGTCCTCTCTCACTTGGCTTATTCCCTGCAAATTTAATAAGGGAGAGGAAAAAGGTGGAGGCGACGGCGTTAGTTGGCATCCTCTTCTCCTCCTCCTCCTCCTCTGGCACCTGAGAGGGAGAGGGAGTTCTCCAGAGAGGAGGAGATTTACCGGCGACAAGAAACTGGGCCATCACACTTTGGTCTGGCTAAGCACAGTATGATAATCCCTGACAAATAGGTCCATAGATGGAGCCTGATGCCTGAATTGCCGACATGCAAGTAAAAAATTAAAATTGAAGTACAGTAGTCGTAGAGCTTTAGTAGAAGAAACTCTACTAAAGCTAAAGAGGCCCTAGTAAAGCTATTGCATGCATATGGCAAAGTCCTTCCTGTACATCAATTGGAACGGAACGGAAGAGAGAGATCCAGATGCACAAGTTCCCCTGTCTCTTTTCTCTCCCTCTTTTTCCCTTTCCTCTTTGCCCGGGAGATTTTCGAAACTGTAAATTTCACTAATGGAGCGGAAAATTAGAGAAAGGGAAAAGGGGGGGGAGGAAGGGAGGGAGAAAGGTTAATAGAAGATAGAACCGTAGTACATGTACAGTCATCTTTCATTATTGTGATATAGCGATGTAGGTAGAGAAAATCTTCAATGTAGTGAACAAAACCAATTTCTTTGCAACAAACAGTAGCAAAACACTGTCGACATGTTACAGTAAAACTTAAACGATTTGATAAGGTTTTTCTGATGACGGCCGACTTTGCTATATCGGAAGTCGACTGCACTACTAGCACTGAGACATTGAAAAGGGTGGCAGTATTGCCACGAATTTAGCAAGTCACCCAATTGCAGCGTGGATAATGGATGCACTTCTAAAATAACCGGTTGGTTCCACGCATCCCGCCACTTTTCAATAAATGCGCTTTATGGCAACTCTGATTTTTGCAAGTGAAGGGAGGGAACAAAGAAAGCAAGCCTTCTTCCTCCGCTGTGCCGTCAACCAGAACAGTCTCTATGTACCTACAGTAGTACTGTACTTACAAACCGCAGTGCCAGAACAGAACCACCTACTTACTACTACAGTACCAGATCTCCACCCGATTGTGGAAGGGAAGAGAGGAAGAGAGAGAGAGAAAGAAAGGTCTTAATGACATGACAGGCAAATAAAAAAAATCAATTAATCTCACTGCGACGCCGGCACCGCCGCCGCTGTGGTGCTTGAGTGCTTTATTCAGTGCTTATTAGGGCCTCCCCAAGAAATAATGAGTTTCTTAGTAATTTGTCCTACCGCGTCCTCCTCAGGTTCAAACTTTGATCCTTTCTTTCCTCCTTCTCTTCTTCAAGTAAAGTAAATATGCCAACCAACCTCCGTCTCCCTATTTTTTTAAAGAAAAACCTTCCCAGGGGACTTTTTTTTGCGAAACCGCGGTGTGTGTGTTTTCGTCGCCGTCCTTCCTTCTCCTTCTTCACAGCAGGCCAAGTCTCGTGCGGCAGGGCAATTTTTCAACCCCCCCACACGACGCGGAATTATAAAACGAGCGAGCATTTATTATCGCAAGGAAGGACGAGGAGGAAAAGAAAAAAAAATAAGAAAAAAAGTTGACGGAGTGAGAAAAAAGGGGGGGACGACGAAGGAAGAAACTTAGTCATGCGGAATTTTTGCTACATTCTAGTTATTTTTGGCAACCTTGAACGAAAGAGAGGTGTAGAAAGAGGAAAAAACCCTCACAGTGCAACAGTCTCTTTCCCAATTATATTTTCCACGTAGAAAAAAGAGCAGTTTCACCAACCTGAGTTGGCACGCCTCCTCCTGAGCCACTTCTCTCTTGGGCTGCTCCTCCTTCTTCTCTCTCCACTGCGGCGTCTCTCCACAGACTGAAAGGCACACTTTCCCCTTCTCTTCTCTCTTCTCTTCTGCTCTCTCTCGCTCTCTGTCTTTCTGCCCATAAGCACTTGTTGTTGCCCCTTTCATGATGGTCCTTCTCCTCCTCCTCTTTCTCCCCCTTTGTCAGAGTTTCTCGATACTCTCCTCCTCCTTTTCTGGGCGGGTTGGGTGCGCACCCAAAAAATTGTCAAAAACTCTGGGCTTTGTAGGAGGCCATCGTCGTCGTTCTAACTTCAAACGGAAGGAAGGTTGCTAAGACTTTGAACTCTGAAAGAAATTGAACAGAAAGAGGACGTGGGATAACAATGCACTTGTATATTGGCATATAGCGGAAAAGAGGGAAGCAGAGATTTTTTTTCGTATTTGGGTGAAACTCCTTTGATGTGATATTGTTGTCATAATCGTCCTTTTGCTTAGTACGTACATCTTACAACTAGGAGGGCAAAAGAAGCAAAAAACCACTAGCAAATAACCCTAGGTTCCTTAAAGCCCAAAATCAAACTTGGACGTTATGAGTTGCCCATTCTATTTAATAAACTTCCCGCAAATGGGAGAATTAAAACATGTACTCGTATTTTCTGGAGAGAAGATGCTTGAGTTATGTACCCTAATACTGCATTATAAATGAGGGCCTGTTTATTTTTTCTCCAGAAAGTGGGGATGAGACGACGGCGGCGGCGGCCACTCGCACATGCATGCAGTTACAGGATCATTAAGCTTCATATTGGCCACCTTCTCCCACCAGACTTGGTTGAGGTCTCCTTCTCCTACTCTTTCTGGGGCAGCCGTATAGTGGAGTGCCCATTGAGTGGTGATGATGAGTGATGATGATAATGAGATCATCATCATGCAAGAGTTAATTAAAAAGCTTTTTTCTTCCTTTTTGGACTAATGCAATTTTTTTCAATATGCTCAATAAAATCCTCAGCACTTTCCTTCGGAGCCACGAGACATGTTTTGAGCGCACTCATTACACCGCGTTCTTCATTTTCGCAAAAAAAAGAGTGAGTGGTTTCGTCTCCCACACTCTCACAGAAATGCTTTCTTTTCCTCCCTCCCTTCCTCTGGACTCCCCCTCCGTCTCCTCCCCTCCCTCCCTCTAATGGGCAAGTCTTGTACCTAGAAAATGGTCCCCACTCCCTCCTCCTCCTCCTCTTCTTCCTCTCCGCGGCGGCGGCGGCGGCCGAGAAGGTGTTTTTGTCCGTCGCCTGAAGCGTCGGAAATATTTAGGCAGGCTGCCGGGAGCAGGAAGAGCCTTCTCCTCTCTAAAAAACACCGGCTTTTCCCACATTTTCCTTTCCTCTTTCACATTTGCATAACTTTTATATGCTAGTACTACAGTAGAATTCGCTTATGCTACAGTAACACCTTTGGAACCAGAGCAAAGTGCTTTATAACATGCTATACTATAATATACTACAATATAACTGAAAAACACAATTATTTTGTACATGCACCGTAGGTATAAGCGGAGCATTCTTCCAATCCATGTGTTCTCATCAGCGCAGTTCACTTTACCAACTGGAGAAGTACTAAGAGCGTCGTCGTAATGGCTGCCGCGCTTTATTGTGGCCCATCCCCGGTTGTTTTAAAACTAAAAGGCCTCACATTAGGGGGAGGGAGAGGAGGGGGCAAGGGGGAGTGCGTGGAATACGTATATCACGAATCCCCCAGGTCAGAATGGAGAAAGGAGGAGGTAGGAAAGGGAGAGGGAGAGAGGCGCAACTAAAAACCTCGACGACTTTTATGGACCATGCTTTTTGTGTTTTTTTTTTTTGGTGCGTCCCTTACCGGGGAGAGAGGGAGAGAAGTACTATGCACAGGAGGAAAATGCAGGAGAAGAAAAGGAAGGGAGAACATAAAACCCAGAATCCATTTTTTGAGGTGGGGGGAGAGCTGGTCCCCAATCCAGGTCAAAAATTGGGTCGGATGACTCAGCAGCACCTTACAGAGGACGAAGAGGAGGAAGCATAAAGAGAGGTTCATAGAACGCACATTTGGCAAGAGATTTAATAATGCATTGCTGAGATAAATGATCTTGTCCACTAAATCGTTAGACACTTTTAGGAGCCCTTTTTTCCATTTTCTTATTCTCTCAAATTTGCATCCGAAAGATACCTAAAGGTAAATAGAATTAGCACCATCACCTGTTGAGAGAGAGAGAGAGAGAGAGAGAGAGAGAAAGAAAGAAAGAAAGAAAGAAAGAAAGAAAAAAAAGCCTTCATTTGCGCACCAGCCGTTTTGGGCAGAGGGGATCCAATCAATATTGGCAGACGGAATTAGGAACTGGAGAAGGAGGGGAGGGGGAATTGACATGCCGAGCAGCGACAGTGGGTGAAATAACACATTTATGAAAGAAAGAAAGGAAGGAGGAGGGTCTACAACAGCTCATTTTGCAGTATCGATCAGAGAATGAGCACTTGAGACTGCACCTTCTTCTCCCTCCTAATACAGTAGCAGCAGAAACTTAGTTCCTGCTTTGCCTGCAAATCCCGGAGACACCATCATCAATCGTCACTTTCTCCATTCTCCCCTCCCTTCGTATTCCCTCCTACCCTCCTCCTCTTCTTCTCACCACACCTCATTCATGTACACAAGGGATGAAGTTTCCAGAAAGAGGGGAAAAAGCTAAGCAGGGCCATCAATCACTTCCTAGCTGTTGCCTTCTCTGGTTGCTGCTTCCGATATGATGAACTGTTTCACATAATTTTTTTGCAGCACCCTTTCTTGCAGACCTTGTCTCAACTTTTATTGTACTTCGGTTTATGTACCTATGTACATTGTGCAGTAGGTATAGTAAGAGAAGCTGAGCTTTGCACGAGAAATCCTTACAGGAAAATTACAGTATTTCTACGAGTTCCTGAAGAACCCCCTCGTCCCCCCCCCCCCCAAAAAAGTGCATCTTTGCCATGCATGAAGAGGTGTAAATTTTTAGTTGTTGCACCTCTTCATGGCACGTCTTTCCTCAATTTTGTGGCTCTTTTTTGTTGCAATTTTTTGCTGCCTTGAGTAAAACCGAATACTACTGTACATTAAACTTGCCTACTTTTGCCATTTTTATGTGCGTGTGCGTGGTACATCTTTTCGCTCTCCCTTTTCTCAGAATAAAAA
>JAAUYM010025533.1_pt1 | contig 12241 bp, 12 predicted proteins | sample 7278001 | NCBI WGS metagenome assembly JAAUYM01 (sample SAMN14350224, study PRJNA611818) | marine sediment metagenome | isolation source: surface marine sediment (1.8m) | place: French Polynesia: Moorea | collected 2018-08
CCCTAGCCCAATTCCCCTCCCGCCGTGTCCGCCCACGTTTCCTGCTGCTCCTTCCCCCGCGGCCGCGCACTCCCAGACCTCTGGCGGAGCAACCTGAACCCGCTCATGTCCTTCCTGGGGGCTGCGGCGCAGGGGGTGCACGGCCAAGTCACGGACATCAACGGAAAGCCGCTGCCACATGCGGAAGTCGTTCTGAACGGAAGGAGAAGGGTCTCCCTGTCTTCCTCCGCCCGCTTCTCCCTCATCCTCCCGTCCGACCACCGTCACGAGCTGGTCCTCTCGCTGCGCGGATACGAGACCAAGACCGTGGGCTTCGAGGTTACGGAGGGAACGCGCAGGAGGAAGAACGTCGTCATGGACCGGTCGTTCGGCGAGGGAGTCGAGTTTCATTCGCCGGAAAGGATGGCCAAGTACATGGGCCAGCTTGCCACCAGGTACGAACATTTCTCACATTCTTCCGTATGCCTGTACTATGTACAGTACACCGAAATGCTTCCATGCTGATCTTATCCTCTTTCCAGGTACCGCGGTCTCGCTCGCTACTACAGCATTGGAAGGAGTGTCTCCGGCGAGGCCATCCCCGTCCTAGAGCTGAGCACCGACCTCAGGACCAGCCACCTCAAACCGGCCATTCTCTTTGTCGGAGGGGTAGCGAACAGGTACTGCGGCAAACAACTTTTATTCATGGCGATGATTTTTTTAAAGTTTGCTTCTCTCTCTCTCTCACCTGCTCCAGCGGCGACTTGTTGACAGCGGAGCTCCTACTGGCTCTGTCTGAGCACCTGCTTTCCCATGGAGGCGGCTTGGACGATGAGGTCAGCCGCGCCCTGCAAGAGTTCAGCCTGCACATCGTCCCCGCGGCAGACATTGACGGGATCTTGGGACTCGCGCCGGGAAACTGCAGCGGCAGCGGCCGAGTCTCGGGTGGCATCGAGGACTTTCGCAAGGACGGCTTCTCGCGGCCGGAGGCTCGCTGGCTGTCGGTACTGCTCGGGGAGAGAGCCTTCTCTTTGGTGGTTCAGCTGAGGGGAGGACAGGCGGAGGACGTGGTCATCCCGCAGGGTGCGGCGATCGACGAGGGCAAGCTGTGCAGGACAGCAACGGCCGATTCGGCCAACCTGGACTGTCTGGCCCAGCAAAGCCTGATCTATCGCCTTGCCTCTAGCTACTTATCCTCTCTTCACGGCTCCCCACCTTCGACATGTCCCGCCGCCGCTACCGCCTCCTCATCCTCTTCTCCGGGCGTGACTATCTCCTCCAGCCCGGCCTCCCTCGGCAATCACGTCTGGGACCGCTTCGGCCAGACCGTTTTCCTATCTCCAGGCGTCGGTGCCGGCGGCCGCGACGGGTGTTGCGCCTCTCCGACCAAGGAGGACATGGGTACCGCCTGGGACCGCCACCGCGCGTCTCTCATCGGCCTGGTCACCTCCCCCAGCCTGCAGGGGATCCACGTGGAGGTAACGGGCGCGGGATATAGGCCGGACTTCGAGGTTCACGTGGCTGAGCTAGACTTGCTGCTGCGGCCGGTGCCTGGCTTCGCGCATCTGTGGCACCTGCTCAAAGAGAACGCCTACACCGTCAGGGTGTCGGTGGACGGATACGTGGACCAGACCAAGCTGGTGAGGGTGGATGAGGGGACCGGGTTTACCCACGCAATCTTTGCCGTGGAGCCCAAGGTGGCGTCCGTGCCAAGGTTCGTCGTGGCCTGTCTCTCCATGACGGTGTTCCTGCTGCTGCTTCTTTGCTTTATGGCCACAAAGTGCCGAAGGAGGGCAAGAGGAAGAGCGAGAGACAGAAGAAGAAGGTAAAAATTTAAATGCTACTACGCATGCCACCACATTTCTTACACAGTGTTTTCTTACATCAACTGGTCTTGTACTGTACGTATACAGGTCGTACAACGGTTTCCAACAGCTGAGCCGCGACGAAAAGAACGCGTACTATGACGACCCACTCCACAAGAAGAGGAGGCAGCGGAAGGGCCATCATGGGGGCTTTGGCGTCAGAGTCGTCGGCGCCGGGGGTGACGTCGTTAGAACTGACAGCGACGAGCTGGAAGAGTTTGAGTTCTTCGAGAAAGGTATGGACAAGTACGGGGTGACCCCGACGGCGACCAAGGTGTTCCACGATCTGCCGTCCACGGAGGAAGACGATGAGGAGGATGTGGAGGCGGCCATGGGAGACGGAGTCGGAGTCAACGCGTCCTCAAAGAGGCTCCTGCTAGGCCACGATGCCAGGCAACGACCCATGACGTGAAGAAGAGTTGGGAAAAAGAAGAAAACTCCAAAGATGCAGTCGGGGGCTGGGTGAAAAATCTTTCCATTCTTTTTCCCTATCCCCCCCCCCTTTTCTCTCGTTTCGAATTACGGAACGAAGTCGGTCTGAAACGAAACGATCACCATTTTAGAGACGGAAAGATCGAGAGTTAGCGACGCTGTCGAGTCGTGGGCCAAGAGAAGCAATGCTCAATTAATTCACTTTAGGAAAAAGGAATCGCAGATTTTTAAGAGGCTTTCATCTCTATAGTTCATCATCTCTTTCTCTCCTTCCCTCCAGAGCCACTGACCGATTGACGTGAGAAGAAAAGGAAATTTTAGACAGACTTTCTTTTCACATTTCGTTTCTCCAACTGCACCACCACCACACCGACCTTATAACTAGTACTTGTGTACGAGCTATCTATGCCTAGTAATTACTGCTGCTTTAAGTATCAGGAACAATTTCAGCCTTTCTCGGCGCCGCGACAAGACATTGTGTGGAATCTCTCGTGGTAGCATACGAGTTTCTTATTAGAGCTGTGATCCTACGTTAGTGCCCTCCTTTCCTCATCCCATTGCAACATATTAGTACTAGTACCTACATACATTCCGTTCCCAGAAAGCGCAGTCACATGTATCATCATCACCTACCTATTCAACACTACCCATATATTGTACCGTATACAACAATATCACATCGTGTCAACAAGAGTTGTGAATTTCTCCCGTAGGCTCAAATGCTGGACCGAAGGTGCCCTTCTTGATCCTTATGCTTATTAATTACTGTTGTGTCTATTACTACTACCATACGCACTCCGTACAGTTGGAGTCCCGTTCACTTAGCGGCGGCGCCGCTGGATTTTTCCCGTCACACACGCTGCATTTTCCCACAAATCTGTTGCAAGTTTTCGTACTGCTTCCTTTCACTGGAGCAACACGGCACCAACTCAGCTTCTTCCCTTTCCCTTCCGCCCTCTCCTGTACTACTATATGGATAGAATTCTCTATTTAAAAAAAAGGTTGAAATGGCAGCCCAGAAAGAGGCAGTAAAGATGTTTCGCGCCCTTTTGAAAAAAAAAAGTTGAAGTTATTTCTTCCCCCCCCCCCTCCCGTCATTTTTGACGGGTTTTTTCCTCTTCCTAGTACTATCTATGTCTTTTCTCTAGGACTGTAGACAAAGTTTTAATGTTAACAAAACATTCTTCAACTGTTACTACTTCATTTCCCGTATTTCGCCGAATTACCGTACAACACCCAACCACTCCACACCCATCTCTCTGTGATACACACCCATTGAACGCGTACACCGATTTATCAAGCCTACCTACAGTAGTACTATACGGATCTGTCCAAGAAAGTGGATGAACAAGAGAAGAAGAAAGGAAGATCAGATCATCAAAGGAAGAAAGTTCTGGACGAGCCTTATACATTTACCCATGTTGGTTGGCATAATTCAGATTTTTAGAAGAGGCCTTGTTGCAATTGTTGTCCAAGTACGAAAGTCTATAAATTCTCCCCTTGTCCCCTTCATGTAGTACCTAACAGTTAGTGCTTTAGGTATTGGAGAGAGTTTGGGAGAGGTTCTACTAGTAGTACTTGTAGTCGCTCCATTGTTGACATCGCAGGTATCATCAGACAAATAAATGAACCTCTTGTTGAAAAATGGTGTTTCCCAAATGAATTTGTAAAAAAAAAGAGAGAGAAAAACCAGAGAAGAAATCGATTTTTACCGGAGAAGGCACTAATTAACGTGATTTTTTTTTGGTTGAGAGGAGAAGAAGACATTAACAAGTGGTAACGTACAAGTTATCTCGGCGGCTTCTCCTCTCTCATCGCCGCATCTTCTTGCAACTCAAGCTGTACTTCTTCTTTCTCCGCTCTGTTGCTCACTCACTTGCGAGAGCATTCCTCCTCCATCTCACCGCCAAGAAGGCTTCGATACTAGAGAATCCAGAAAATCGCGAAGACGCGCGTCCAGGAATCTCCCGCATCCCGGACCACACATCTCTTGCGAGTTTCGCGTTTTCCCAGTTGCTACTGTAGTAGTATCTTTCTCTCTCTCTCTCTCTCTCCCTTTTTCCGGTGAGTGGCCATCTGAGGCATGACGCCGTTGTAAAGGGAGGAAAAAGAGGCCCAGCCCAACACAGCAGAAGAGGAGTCGTCTGCGCAATCCACCATAAGGAGGGAAACGAAACAAGCGAAGAAGAAGCAACTTTTTTTTATGGACGAGAGATCACACCAACCATCACCACCCCCCCCTCACTCACTCTCTATCCCCCCAAATCTGTCTGTTCGTCGTAAACTCGTCTGCTAAGATTCTTCTTAGTCGAGGAGAAAAAGGCAGAGGAGGAGGAGAACCTGCTGCATTTTCCTTTTTCCATGGTGAAATCGACGGAAGAAAAGGCTCATCAAGAGACGCAAAAAAAGTCTTAAAGTGTTGCGATTTTCGCGATTTTTTTTTACTTTCTACTTCTCTTTCTAGTGCGCTCGTGTAGGAAGAAGAAATGTCTTTCTGATCTCCACAAGAGCTCCTCCTCTTTCTCCTCCTCCTTCCTCTGTGATGACGAGGTAATTTTTTTCCTCCTCCCGTGTTTTTCTTCTTCCCCCCCCCCCCCCTTGGCTGAAAATGGGCTTCGTTCCACTCCCTCTCCCCTTTTCGCCAGTCACTGTTTAAATACGCGAAGAGACGGTGCTTCTTGCTTCCAGCCGTGGAGAGCTGGGAAGAAGATTTCAATTAGTGAAGTCTAAAATTGGACCGAAGGAGACAAAAGACACACAGTGTTGCTGTAAAGATGGCGGAGAAGAAGACGTTTCTGCTCTTGTTCCTCCTCCTAGCCGCCTCCTCCTCCGCCTCAGCGCAAGACTCCATTTGGGACTTCATTCTCGGCGGCGGCGGAGGAGGAGGTCAGAGCCAGAACAGGAAAGTGGACAAGGCCGACAACAAGGTGTCCGACCGCGACACCCCGTCCAGATTCTTCGTGCACGTGGAGAGGAAGAAGGAGGCCAAGAAGGAGAGGAAGAGGGTCGTGGTGGACCTCTCGTACCAGATGGGGTGCACGGAGCCAGGCAAGGAGATGTCCATTTAAAGCAATTAAAAAAAATTGTGAACACTACCGGTACAAAAGCATTTTTTTCTACAGGAACCTTTCCCGTGCCCGGCGACTGTTCCCGCTTTCTCGTCTGCGATCTTGCACCCCCGGGAGCCCCGGGTCCCTTCAGGGGAACCCGGTTCGTGTGTCCAACGGGGACGCGGTTCGGACACCTCAAGTGAGTCGAATGAACCGTTCTCATTCTACCATTCGGTCGGAAAGTCCCTTCCTGTTAGGTTTTTTTTAAGTATTTGGGGAGAAGAAAAAAGTCATTAAAACTGATGCCTGCCAGTATTTTCAAGATGCCATGTCCTTTGCCTCTTTGCACGTAACAGTGGTCAGGTTTGAGTCCTTTTGGTTTCTGCACGAAAGTTTTTTTTAAGAATGTACTTTTCGACCGGATGGCAACCTTTCGTCCTTTTCTTTCAGCCTTTACGACTCCTCTTCTCTGTTGGCCTTCAGGCTGGGAGTGCCGCTGTCGAACAGCCTTCGGAGGAGCCCGCTGCACTACGGGAGGTGCCTCTACAAGGAGGAGGTGAGATTTGTAAAGTGAGGCTTCAAGATTCTGCTAAGATCCGGGACAGCAAAGTCCTTTGCCGTGCCGTCTGTTTGTTTTCCCAGAATTTTGAATTTTTGTGTCCACATTTCAGGTGCGCTGTCCATGGGAGGACGACGAAGGGAGGAGGAGGGTCAAGCAGCCTCGCTCGTCGTCGGGACTCTTCTCCCTGCTCAATCTTCTGCCCTGAATTGGACCAACGATCAATGATAATAATAATAACATTTATTCTTTCTCTCTCTTGTTTCCACTGCTACTAGGTAGTAATTACATCTTTTTTTGTTGTGTTCTTGGACTACGTAGGGTACATACTGCTGGGCTAATCCAGGTTGATGACGAAGTCGGATCTGAAGCTCCTCATGTCCACGGACCACTTGTTGTGCGCGTGGCACTCGTAGATTCCGGCGTCGCCCTTCACGCACAAAAGGAGGAAAACAAATAATTCATCTTGATTCGCCGTCTTCCCCCCGACTTTCTCCTCATCAAAAATTGAAAGACCCCCAAAAAGATGATGCTTCTTCGGTTTGGTTCACGTGTAGGTTGTACTTTGAAGAAGTAGAAGCCAATCTTTGGAATGCTACAGCGCTTTGAAGACGAGGGAAAAAAAACTCAAAGTCGCCTCAAAGATGACATCTCTTTGAATATGGGATGAGGGGATGAGCAAATGAACCTTCCTTTTTTTTTCCTTACCTGCGTGGCTGGGTCGATCTCCATCTTCGACTTGAGCCGACCCTTGCCCATGTAGTACTCGCTCACCTGGCGAAACAATGAAGAGAAAAATAACAAATTTGGTTTACTTTTCTCCAGAAAAGAATATTTTGTTAAATTTGCAAATTTATTCGAGAACCGACGTGTCTCACGAGTTGGGGGTGGGTGAGCGTTAGGCGACGGAAGTCTCGGATCGAGACTTTCGTGGTCAGGCCAAAAACTTTCTTTGGTCCCCGTCAGCTTCGTCCGGGGTGGTCGGGGAGAGGATGGAGCAGCGAAATTTGGCTGGATGGGTGGTGGACTCAAAACTTACGTGAATTCGACTTCGGGTGTCGTCTTTAGCCACCCGCCTTAAAGGCGCCCATAGACAAAGACAATGCTTGTGGGGAGCAGAATTTAAAAAAAATACTTATGGGAAAAAACATATTTTTAATTTACTTATTTTAAATATGGTGTCATTTGCCTCTTTTCTTTACCCATCTTTGTCAAAGGGCGACAGCCCGTGGAAGGAAAAGAACTTCATCCTTTCCCCTTTCCCCTTCCGATCCTAAAGGCAAACTTTGTTTCACATTTGGTTTGGGGTTGGACTCCACCGCCTCTCTCTCTCTCTCCTCCTCCTCTTCCTCCTTCCCTCGAGCTATTTGCTTTTCAAACTTTTGTCTGGCCCTTCTTCCTTCCTCTCATGGCAGCAGCTCAAAAAGAGGGAGAAGAGAAGAGGGAGAAACTGGCTTTTAGAATTTGTAAGATCGAATTAAGTTCCGTGGATGTTTCCCCTCTCTCCCGATGCAGAGAGTTTGTGGCCGGAGGGACAGAGAGAGAGAGAGGGGAGGAAAGGGGGGGCTTTGGCAAGACTCTACTAATTCGGTTACTATAGTACGTGTATCGTGGGTGTAGGTGCACTTTGCATCGCAGGAAAATTCAGACGCCAAACCACCATTGGTGGATAGTATTTTTTTGTGTGTGAGAGAACATTTCTTCTCTCTCTTTCATAATGTTTTTGCTTGGATAAGTGGGAATCACGGATAAGTAGTGGGTAAATTTGCTTGCTTCTGACTGTTACCACATAAACGGGTTCGACTGTACTGGTATCGGAACAGTCACTTAGGCGTGAGTGCTCTACACCTGTCTACCTACTACTACATATTACACTTTACCAAGTTTTTTCTTTGTGGCGTTTCTTCAAAAAGGTGCTTCTCCCGCTCCTGCTGCTTCCCCATGCTGTTTTTCTTCCCACGTCCTTTTTTTTTGCCTCCCTTCCTTTCCTCTCCTCCCGGCCCTTTTTGTCAGCACCACCCTTTCCCTTCCCCCTCCTTCATAACAGCCAATTTTTCACTCCTTTTCTCCCTATTTTTCCTGCAACTTTTGAGTCCTTCTCCTCTTCCTTCATATTCGAGAAGGAGAGGACACGGAATGGGTTGAGCAATTAAAGTATCATTATCACGACCATAGCGAAATTATAGCTTGAGGTATATTTCTGAGATCTCACATATATTTCGGAATACTATATGTACTTAAAATAATTGCAATTAAATATGTAAGATATTTGCTGTTTAAATTGTGAAAGAAACATATTCGCGTTTGCTCCACACATTTTTACCCAAAGCATGTACTAGTACATTGCTTTTTGTATCCGAAGCTCCCCTTTATGAGGATTTCTAAGCGATGAGTGTTAGCAAAAAGGAATCAACCAATATTAAAAGCTAAAATGTTGAATTCTGAATTCATTGTAAACAAATAATTTCTTTAGTATTTACACAAGTTCCATTATACCAAGGTGAAAAATAACATGCTGTCTACAGTATTTAAGAAAACATTGCTGCTAACTTAAAGCCACAGCGTTAAATTCATTTCCCTAATGTTGCTGACAGACTTTCCTTTTATGTAGAGATCTGCACAATATGGTTTTGCAGGAAGGTACTGAAAATTGGCTTAGTGTTAGTCTTTTTCAATGCTGCGCTGTGTTATTTGTATACTAAGGTAACATACGTAGGCTCGGTAAGAAAAATGTTTAATGCCGTAGCTACAATAAAAAATGCATCCGTCATTACTACACATACATTACTGTATATTTTGCTGACTAAAGTGCTCAAGGAAAGTAGAGAATATTTTCTTGACCTCACCAAAGAAAGTGGAGAGAAGGTATGGTAGTTCTGTACAGTAGTAGCACAAGTAGGAAATGACAGCTTAAAGAGGGGAGGAAACACAAGACTGAGAGGAGGAGGAGGAGGGAGCTCCAGGACAGACATAAAAAAACCTGGCCGTACAGTAGAGAGAGGCTCTTGTGGGTGCTGGGATGACCAAGAACGTCCCTAGAGAGGGGGGGGGGGAGCGGCAAAAGGGGAGCAGGACTAAATTAGGAGAAGGAAGAAGAGGAGGAGAAGGAGGAGGATATGCCAGCTTTGTTTATGGCCGTCATAATTTTGGTGCAGACGCGCATTTGGGTGGTGGCAGAGTGCAGACCATCATCACACAGCCCTGGATGTCTTCAACTTGATGCACACAATCAGATTCAGTGATAATGTTCAAGGGCGTAATATGAAACATATCGCCTTTTGTGTCGCCCCTCTTTTCAAGGAGGTCAACAGAGCCAGCCACTCTTGACTGTTGAGCTGGCAGCAGCAGCAGCAGTCGGAACCTTTTTATGTCCACTTTATCTTGATTACATTTCCCCCCTCTTTCTCCCTCTCTCTTCTGGGAAATGGCATGTGAGCTTCCTCCTTTCTCTCTCTCTCTCTGTTGGCCTCACATACACACACAGGTCAGTTTTCTGACTTCTGCTGCTACTAAAGCGAGTCACGTTATGGACTGACTGCAGAGTCACTCTCCTTTTGAAGTGGAAAGCTACAGGGAAGAGAAAGCTTCAAATGTATGAAAGAGGAGGAGAAAAAGTACTTTTTTCTTTCCCCTTTGTGTTCAACAATTTTGGGTCGGGTTGGGTGAGCAAGAGAGAAGATGATGGATGAATCGTCACTTTGCGTTTTGCAAGCTAGAGGAGCCTTTGTTTCCCCGCTTTTTGTGGAAAGCAGCAAAAAAAAAAATTGAGTCCACGGCATCATCATCATCATGATCGCATCATGCGAGAGAGGAAAGAAGAGGGATGGAAATAAACAAGAGATGAAGTTTCCCCCCCTCTTCATACAAAACTGTTTACACAACAGAGCATTTCCCCGAATTTTGCTGTCGACATTTTTTTTTCGATTTGAGAAAAGTTTTGTTGGGTCCCATCAGGAAATCCCTTTCATGGGAGAAAAAAGAAGAGAAGAAGGAGGAAGAGGCTTTTCAAAAGAAAAAAAAGAAGCTTGGGGGCAATATCTCAGCCCACAAAACTTGCTGAAAGAAACTTTCTTTTCCTTCTCCCCCTCCCCTTTTATCCTCCTCTCCATTTCCCAGATCGCCTTCAATTTATTGCCCATCCCTCCCTCCTTTATTCACAAATTCTCTTGAAAAAAAAATAAACGCTGCAACTGCGAATTTCGCACAAGAAGGAAAAAGACACCCTCCGATTTCCTTTACGTACAATAAAAAGACAGTTTTATTTTATTTTGTTTTTGGAGAGTGTCCGCGGAAAGAAAAAACTGCGTCACTTTTTCCCCTCTCTTCTTTCTCTTCTGAGAAAGTTTTTTGTTTCTTAAAAACGGAATTAGTCTCTTAAGCAGGGCTGGCAAAAAAGTTTTCAAATTAAATCCGTGCAGTGTCAACAACTTGGATGAGTAGGGAGAGGAAAGAATATAAAATAGACTATTTTCCCTCCTTCTAAAAGATAAAAAAATTGCCGAGTTTGTTGTTTCTTTAGTTTTTCTTCTCGAAAAGCTTTTATAGCCTTTTCCTATGCCGTGAACTGGTGCATTAAAATTATGCTACTAACCTATGATAACTGCAGCAACTTTGTTGCAGTTATAAAATGTATGCTACGTATTCCTACAGTAGTACATAGACAACTCATTCCCAAAACCAACGCACATAGTACAACAATGTGTTTATTTTTACTTTTTTCAGATAGTATGAGGAAGGATCTTTTTTCAAGAGGACGTGTGCGTTCAGGGGGTGCCTCAGGTGGCGCATTATTGTTCCTCCCCCTCTTTTTTCTCCTTTTTTTCTTTCTCTTTCTGGGAAAACCGGCGCCGCAGAATGAATTCAAATGAGCCACTTTCGGAAAATTACATTGGCAATGCAGAGGAAAAGAAAAGAGGACGACGGCATAAAATAACGACGGGGAGGGGAGGTTGAAAGACGGAAAGAAAAATGCTGTTTATAAGAAACATAGTTTGCGCATTGCTCACTCAGTAAACTCGGACGTCCCGATGGAACTTTACGGAATTAAGAGAGGTGTCCTGCGAGACGTTTCGTGTTTCTCAACTTTTGAAACGTCTCCTTGATGACATGTTCTTTAGGAATTCAGAATCAGGTATTTTGAAACAATTTTTTTTCTCTGCACGTTCCGTAAGGATCGGATCGGCCCTTACTAAGTGAATGAATCCAAAGGAGTGTAGTAGAAACATAGAGTGTTTGGCAGAATGAAAATAAACCGATCATGCAAAATGTAGACAACATATAAGGCGACCTAAAAGTGATTTTTTTTTTTGGTGACTCACGTGGTAGTAGGGATTGTAGTATATCTCCGCCCCGTCCTTGAACCATACGATCTTTGGCCTGGGCTTCCCCTTGGCCACGCAGACGAAGACGATCTTGTGTCCGAGCTCGTACTCGTAGTCGAAGTGGGAGGACTTTGTGATGCGCGCCCCCTTGGCGTGGCGGTAGTACCTCTCCCCGTCCTCGGTGCGGAAGCGACCGTTCGGGGGGATCCTCACCTGACAGAACAAGTTATACTGATCCAAAGACACCCGATGTCCGTTTTTGATTCCCCCCCCCCCCATCCCCACCCCCCCACCCCCACCCCAAACCGTAGAGCGTGCATGCCGGTACCCACCTGGCTGTACGGCGTGTATCGCCCGATCTCCTCGTCCTCCCCCACGCGAAGCTTGTAGTTGGTTCGAACGCGACTCGTCTTGGCGTCGTACCCCTGGAAAGATTGGAATGGCCAATTTTGGCCATCTCGACCGTAGCACCTTTCGTTGTTTCAACTCCTTCTCGGTTCCTCACCGTCGGCAGGAAGAGCACGAAGAAGACGATTCCCAGCGAGATCAGCCTCCTCGTCGTCAGCGACGCCGGCAGGAGATCCATCTTGTCCAGTGCGGAGACTGGAAAGAGAGAGAGAGAATTCTCCTGGTACAGTGACAACTCTGATCATCGGGAAAGGCCGGGAGACTGCCGCAATTTTTCTAGTTATGCATATAGTTACGTAGTTTCCCGTTTAACTGCAGCAACAATTAAATTTACTCTGTTACTGAGAAAATTTCTCGATTAACCTAGATTCCACTGTACTAGTATAATAGAGAGCAGTTCCTTTTTCTTTCTCCAATATATTTCTTTCCATTTTTCCCCCAGGAGGCATCGCAACAAGCAAAAGAAAAGAAGGAGAAATGCTCTCTCCTTCCTTCCTCCTTCCCCAAGGGTTTTTCCGTTGCGTCCTCAGATTGGAAGTGAGGCCGGAAGGAGGAGGAGGAGGAGGAGGAGGAGGAGGAGGAGGAGGAGGAGGAGGAGGAGGAGGAGGAGTAGGTGACGGAGGAGGA
>JAAUYM010023547.1_pt1 | contig 12240 bp, 12 predicted proteins | sample 7278001 | NCBI WGS metagenome assembly JAAUYM01 (sample SAMN14350224, study PRJNA611818) | marine sediment metagenome | isolation source: surface marine sediment (1.8m) | place: French Polynesia: Moorea | collected 2018-08
CAAAAAACAGTCTTTTTTTTAACATTATTTTTTTTTTTTTTTTTTCAAACATTATATCCCCACCATTTTTTTTTTTGTGGGGGGGGGGGGGGAAAATCTGCCGGCAGAAAATTGTGCTGATCTCTCGCTCCCCTCTCTCTTTATACCACACATCTGTGTCAGAGAGACACACCTGCGAACAGGAGGAAGAGACTAGAGGTGGCTCCAGTTAAAAATTGTGTCTATCAGAGAACGAAGATCTACCACCTACAATATAGTAGTACAGATCTACGTAGATCTGTTCGACATGTCTAAGAAGGACGTTGAGAACTCTGTGAAAGACAACGAGGAAGAGGCCGATGTTCTCGCCGAAGAAGTGGAGAAGGAGGAGGACAAAAGTCGGGATCGCTGGCACAGCCTGAGGAAGCTGAGTCTGGTGGAACTGGTGGAGAACGGGAGGAGGCGACTCCTGCTCGGCAGGCACAGCAGGAGTCGACAGAGGAGGCAGAGGCAGAAGCAGGACAAGTGGGGTCGCCGCTTCAGGGAACGGTCGGAGGGCAGCTTGTCCTTCTCGGACGCGGAGACAACGGACGGGGTCACGGAGGCCGGCCTGGAGGCCCAGGGGGAGGAGGAAGGGGCGGAGGCAGCGCTGGGGATGACGGAGAGGCAGGCGGAGGTCATCAAGAGGACCTGGAAGGTAAGGTGCTCAGAACGAAACATTATCACACATAGACACCAGGTCAATTCTCGGAGGGGTTGGGTTATGGGAATGAAAAGTCAAAATTTCAGGGTTTTGCTACGTTTTTATAGTCACACACACGATATAGGGGGGAGATGGTGCCAAGTAACGAGAGCTGAGCGAAGGTCAGACCTCCCTTGCCTCTTGACCACGTGTGGTCCCAATGTTTCTTTCTCAAGGTCATTTCCGCCCGGGTGGGTGAGGAGCTCTACTACGTCGGCGGGAAAGAAGGCTGCAACGACGACCAGGATCACGTCTGCACCTTCTTCGGCACCTTCTACAACGTCTTCGACGTCTTTGCCGACCCCGAGAGCTTCCTGAAGAAGTTCGAGAACCTCCCTTCGGACACGCTCAGGTCAGTAACACACACACACGAGCTTGAACAAGCCAGATTTAAGCTTCTTTCATATCTCGATCTGTTTTGCGTACTAGCTCCAGCATGTCTTCCATCAGGGCCGACCCGAAGCTGTCCAAGGAACTGCAGAATCATGCTGCCGTGAGGGTCATCAGGGTTCTGGAGAAACTTATAACTAGACTTGACTACCCCAGAAAGGTAAATCGTCGGGTCACTTGTCGCCATTGCTGTGCCTCTCGTTGTCGTCGTCTTCACCAAACAAACATTATACGTAACTGTACGGTACTCAGTTTCGTCACATCAGCAAGACGATTAAGTTTAAAAATTCTTGAACGGAACCCATGCAGAGCCATCGCTACCTACTTGACCTCGGCTCCCGCCACCACTCTAACGGCGTCTCCACACACCACTTCGGCGTCATGGGGCCCCTCTTTGTCTACGCGGTCAGGCCATACCTCGCCGCCAGCGCCAACGCCAGTACCGACGCCAGCACCAACGCCAGCGCCAGCGCCAGCAGTTCCAGTGCCACTTCCAACGCGGCTTGGAGCGCACAGGAGGCTGAGGAGGCCTGGCTGGACTTCTTCCAGAGGATCGCAAGCGCAATGTCCAAGGCCTATGCTCTCAACGTCACACAGTAACAATAAAGCTAATTTGCCGCTTAAGCGAATTCGCTGAGATATTATTTTTTTTTTTCTAATTTAGAAAAATAAGTCCTGGCTGACTATTTTTATACTATTTATTGTTATTGTTCACGGAGGAAAGATGTTGGTTACAGCATCTTTATTGACTTGCGAGTGACATAGTTGTACGTACTGTACTGTTCTGCAACTGTGATTTAGGACGATATTGCGCACAGATGTGGACAAAAACGCTTGCTGTACTACCGTACAGTAGTACTGCTCCTCTTCTTCCTGCTTTCCGTATTCTCAATGTGAGTAACATGAGGCAGTCTGCAATCCTTGTTAAAGTTTGGCTCACTTCTTCTGCGACATCAAAAGGACCGGTTGACCATGGTAAGCACAACAAGTGAGCACAGATCTGATCTCTTTATGTGTGTGTGTGTGTGTCATGGTGCTCTGGAGACGCTCGGCTGTCATTTTCCTGATGATATTTGAGACCAGCAAATCGTGCCCCAAGAAGACCCAGCACGAGAGTCCCTGCGGGCGTGAGTAGTAGTGAATATGAAGTACAGTGAATTTTCGATATATACGTAGTATGGTACGAGTACTACCTTACATAAAGATGTTTTTAGGCAGCAGAAAAATTGATAAAGCGAGGTACTTCTGTACTGCACAATAGTACTACAATAGGCTTTTGGTAAACAAAAAAGCATAATAAAAACTGAGATTTATTGTTGCATGAAGACTTTTCACTGTTCTACTTAGCTGACTAGTGCATCAGCTATAGTAGTACGTACAGTAAACATGCGATACAGAAAAGTCTGCGGGCAGCAGCTAGTTACAAGTACCAGCAGAGTTTCTGCTGTAGTGGAGGTAACAAGTTTAAAATTGGTGATCTCCCACCCAACTCCCAACTACGCACGCACGCAGTTGGCCAGACGGCCGACTTTCATGACGTCCACGCCTTCCACGTGGACCCCCAGACCCAGATCCGCGTCTACCAGGGAGAGGTGGCGGCTCCCAACAAGTACACCTGGATGGCCAGCTTGCACGTCTTGGGGACGTTCTGTCGCGACGGTGACGAGTTCATTTAGTGTATGCCTTCTGTCTCGGCCGTTGACCTTTGATTTAGTAAACGTCGGAGGTTTCGGGAGAGAGGGGGGAGGGGAAAGTTTCTTTAACTAAACCGATGGTCTACTAGTTTAGAATGCAATCATCTAGTGCATGTTACATGTAGTAAGCAGGAAAGCTTTTACATTTACTAAATGAAAGGTTGACTGTAATGGCCGTATAGTGCATCTGCAACTATGCACAAGAATGAAAGTAGATTATTTTTAAAGGGAAGCTGCATGAAGCTTTATATCACTCTTGTGGTGGCTCCCTGATCAACCACCGCTGGGTCCTCACTGCCTCGCACTGCTATCCCAGCAGTGCGGAGGCACGAACAGTTCGATTCAAGGTGAGACAAATGGAAGGTCTAGGAAATGGAATTGAGTAAGTTTTCCATTGGTAAGCAGAAAAATCTTTATTGAATGAAGGTTGCTTACCAAATTAATGTTTACTAAATCAAAGTTTTGCCGTATTTCCTGCCAATGCAGAATTCTTTAATGCTTTTCTTATTTCTTTCATTTTACAGGAGTGCGGAGGGAAGGAAGCAGTAAGTGGGATTTGCAGAAAAAAGCTAGGAGCTAAAAAGCTTTGAGTGAAAGATAACACACTTCACCCAGCCAACAATGAGACACAACAAGGATGCTCAGGAAGCACGTACACTGCCCATGCCCATACCTGTTTCTTTATAGCTGCCAAAACGTACTTTGGAACAGATCTTACTATTTTATCAGGTTACTCTTTTTTTATTAGTTGTGGTGTGGTAGTGGTCGCCCTCGTTGTGCTGCTCCTTAGTTTTGTGCAGCTCTGTAAATGGATTGATTGTCTGTTATGAGAGCCCTTGTAATGCTGCTCATCTTTATCCAGCTTTTTAATGACCGAGAAATGAAGAAACCAGAGCTCAGGAGGCATAAATAGGACATTTTAAAAAAATGATTTAGATGGAGAAATGTGCAGTAAAAGGGAGTTGCATTTTTCCATTTAACTCCATTCAGCCATTCAACCTAAAACTGTGCAGACAGACATGCTGAATTAACACTTTTGTCCTGTCCTTTCCCCCTTCCGTTAATAAGCCCTAGATTTCTCTCCGAAAATTTGGTGGTGCTCAGTCTGCCCTCAGGAGGAGCTCTATTAAGGTTCCGTTGTTGGTTGGGCACACATCTAAATTCAGTCTGTGTATACCACTCTCTCTTAGATCATCAGCTTAAGGAATCTATTGATTATCATGGGAACAAACAGGCTTTCTTTTGCCCTTCCAGAAGAAATAAATTATTTTTTCAGTAAGTGTCCGGTGAGGAGAAAATCTACGTAACAAAAAAGTACTTACACTTACGTAGTATGTAAGGAAGAATGTTAATTTATTACAATTCCTTCGCCCTCCCCCCACAAAAAAACAAGATACAAGAAAGACTCCAGTCAGTGTCGCCGAAGGAGTGGAGTGGTTCGGAGTGATCGACATCAGGCACTTTGGAGACTTCAACCTGCAGTTGCAAAAATACAACGAGGACGGGAAAGACCAGAACTTGACCAAGGAAGAAAAGGAAGAGAAGGATAATGAAGGAAAGAGGAAAGAGCTGATCCAGGTGTCGGTGGACTCCTGCCTGCTCAAGCTGCACAAACGGGTGGTGTGAGTTTGGAGAAGTTTACGTAAAATTGTATAATCTATGTACAGTACGCAATGGGCACAATTAAAACAGTACTGTATATATATTTAAAGTACATCTTGTGTAGCTTTGATCCCAAGTACATCCTGCCCATCTTCCTGGCTCCAAGCAAGTCCTTCGTCAAGGAACTAAGCTATGGCCAGATGCTGGTCATGGGGTGGGGATTATTCGAAAGGGATTCCGGAAACTCAACCCATAGTAGGACCCTACCACTTTTCAATACCTTTGGATGACATGAAGAATGCCTTGTGCAACGCCTTTATCCAGAGCAGCGCCCATCGGCGGAGCTAAGAGTGGGACACGTTGTTCAGTCGTAAGTATTAAAAATTTGACATAGTCTTAAATTCATCCTACTACAAATTGTTCCTGCGCACCAGAGGGTACCTCACGGAAAAATATCTCGCCAAATATCACTTTGAAGAAAAGGTCCTTTTTCTAAAGCAGGGAAAAGATGGAGCTCAAGAATGTAAAGTGAGTGAGTAATACCAAGTATATCTGTTTTTTTTTGGCATTCACAATTTGTGCCCTGTAATGTTGATCTCTCTCTTTGTGGAGGGTGACAGTGGAGGTCCCACGGTTGCACTGGGCCACACTTTCGATGACAGGCTGAAGGCCAAAGCAGTCCTGTTCAGCACGGCCAGCAAAGGGGGAGGGCCATGCATAAACAGCAAGCAGACATTTGCGGATGTCCTATTCTTTGTGAGGCATGTGTCATCATCTTCATGAACCCACTAGTCACTACTTGGAAGATGGGCAAGTACACCGAGGAATATGAGACTGTCCATGACATCAAGGCAATAATGTTGCACACACGGACCACATACCCCAAGCTCTATAAGTGGATTGTCAGTAACGTCAAGGTTGGAAGGAAAAATCAAGATCTGTTATGTTGGAATAACCTATCGCTACAACTGTTCAGAGCATGTTTTCAACTGTCTTTCAGGATGGCAATTGCAGTGGAGCACCGCCACCAACTTTGTCTATCAGTTTTGACAACATAAAAGTCACCATAGTAACATTGATGTTTCATATCTTAATAAAATAAAACGACTGCTGTGTGATGCTGGTGCAGAATAAAATATGAAGTCAATTGTAGTGATCTTACGGCGTTACCATTCCTAATTAATACCAAACCACAATTAGTAGTGTGCTAAAACGACATCAAAGTGCCGACTTTGCATCACCACTGCACCGTCAAGGCATGGTTAAACATGTTGATGTCATTGTGGATCGTGCTGTTCAACAACCAGATAGGTCTTCTAGCAGGAAACGACGCCGGACGATTTCCTTGTGACAGTAATCTGCTCATGCAGTTCGTAGGATAATTATCGACGGCACCTTTTCTAAATGTTTTCTGTACAACAGTCAGCCAGACTGCTGATTTGGAAGACTTTGTGGTTCACGCGAAGTCCAAGGGTGACAGCGGCAAGCGCATCTACAAGGGGAGGGTAGCTAAGCCGCACCTGTACACGTGGATGGCCGCCATCCACCTCTTCTGGCCGCTCTGCACCAGGTTTGGCGGCGGCCGCTACAGCGACAGGTGGAACTGGACCCACGTCTTTATCCACATCTGCGGCGGCTCCCTCATCAACCACCGCTGGGTGCTTAGCGCCACGCACTGCTTCCCCTTTCCAGAGGAGGGGATGAACATTGACGACGAAAACAAGGAAAATTAGCCATTACAGATAATGTAATCCCGTTTCTACAGTTTTGCTAACTGCTTTTCCGATGCTCGCAACAGAACTGCGAATCACCAATCGTAAGTGACTTGCATGCAAAATCACCCGTGCAGCAAAACATTTGTGTAAAGAAACAACACACTGTTCGGGTTCTTTTTTCCGTAGAGATTTGGAGTGGAGAATTTGGTGGTCATTATGGGAACCAACAAGATCGGTATTACACATTCCGCAAAGGAGGCAGAGATTTTCAACAGTAAGATGTCACCAAAGTTTGCAGTTTACAATTGACCTAGCTACCGAGATGGTAAATTACGAAATTTATATCAAGTTGTCAAGGTTTTAAGCATGACAAACTTCAAAAACCGTCAATTTTAACTATGATTTTTTGGATAGACATTCAATTTTTGTCAAGTTGCTGGTTGCGACGAGCAACTTTACAAATATTGAATATCAACTACACGAAGTTTCGGGAAAAACCACGTACGGCAGGGACGAGGAAGACTCCTCCCGGCGTCTCCAGGGGAGAGAGGTGGTTCTCGGCGATCGCCATGAGGCACTACGACCCACACGGAGACCAAATCAGGCACGACATAAGCTGGGGCGGCGGCGGCGGCGGCGGTCACAAGCAACGTCGACCCGAACTGAGGCCATGGGTGATGGGGGTGGAGCTGGGTCTGCACGACGAGGAGAGGCTGGGCAAAGCGTTGCTGGATGTGGCCAAGGACTCGGCGCTCTTCAAGCTGCACAAGAAGGTGGTGTAAGTGGAAGTCCAGCAGAACTCGTATATATGAGTTCGTAAAAACTTGGCCCACACAGGAATCCTTAATGCTTAAATATTTTACTTACGAAGTTGCAAATGTAAAAAAATACCCATATGCTATTTCTAGGTTCAATCTTGTTAAAGTTATTTGCTTACTATCTCCACAGGAGCTTGCTGTTGTTTTTACATGCATGCATTGGAGCATGTTTACTACATAGCAAACTGTTTGAAACAAACTGTTTGAAACAACAAGTTAGTTTAAAAATGACTCCAAGCTTAAATTTCGTAGAATTAGGATTTATTTCAGGATAAGAGGAACTCTACCGGAGGCAGATTAGACAAAAAAAAATTTAATATGGTAATCAGGGAATCTTTACTATAGTCTACGTACTACTACCTACTCTGTACCTAGTACAATAGTACAGTAGACTTTATACTCTGCTGGAGTGCTACTGTATTTTTTTTTACATAAGTTGCCAACTTTCTTTTTTGCTGCTTCAGGTTCCACTCAGAGTACATCATGCCAATCTTCCTGGCTCCAAACATGTCCTGGGTGAGGCTGTTGGAAGGGGAGCAGGAGCTGGTCATGGGTTGGGGAAGGCACCACGTTCATAACGGAACCGGCAGAAGTTGAGAGAAGAAGTTCTTATTCATATAAAGTGTTGGTTTGGCAACTTTGTTTTCCTCTTAGGTGAATGGCTGAAAGAGCCGCGGATGGGATCTCCAGAGCTCAGAGTTGGACTCGTCAAGGAATCGTGCGTAGTAGGATCAGAAAAAAAACCTCATCATTCATTCATTTATCTTGCATTCTCCTTCTTGATCATCCTGTTTCCTTCCGACAACAACAGAGCATATACCACAAACATCTACGTGAAAAGGCACCGCTTGGAAGACAAGGTCCTGGCACTCCAGCAGGGGTCGGACGGGGCACAAGAGTGTGAGGTATTATTACCTAGTAGATCAGGAGGTAGCCTAAAAACAAATCACCAGGAACCAATTTCGTAAGACCTGGTAGCTATGTCGGGTTGGTGAATATTTGGCAAATCAAGGTACGTTACCAGTTTGGAGCACCAACATTGCACTGAAAACTTATCAATACACGTCTACAACGGTTGACTCTTCTGCACCTTGCCATTAAAACCAACAATTTCCTTATCAGACATTTCACATCAGAGTGTCTAAATGTTGGTGTTTTAAAATTGGCAACTTTTCTTGATTTCCCATATATTCACCATTCCGTCGTAGCTCCGGTGACAGAGGCTTTAATGGACTAATTCCCAAATCAGGCAGACAACAATAACCTGTCCATGTTGTACGTACTACAAGGGCGACAGCGGCGGCCCCACAGTGGCCTTCGCCAGCTCAGCCAAGCACCCGCGCAAAGCCGTCCTCTCCAGCATCGCCAGCAAGGCCTCGGGTCCTTGCATCAACTGTCTGGCATCTCCGTCGAAAGCTGCTGATTTGAGCCTGCAATTTAAAAAGATGGAATGTCCGCTTTTGCTTTTGCAGTCACTGCGTGGATCGCCAAGACGTCCAAGGTGGTCGAGGTGCACGGCGTGGAGGCCGTCATGCTCCACACTAGGACCACCTACCCCAAGGTGTACGACTGGATAATGCGGACAGCCAGGGTGAGCAGAGATGCGTGTACTACGTCATGTCCAAAAAAAAGAAAGTGGGCGGAAATTAATCTGTTCTAGGTATGTGGGTGCACTTTCTTCTGGGCGTGTGGTATATCAACGCCTGTACCTACCTACCATTAACTATTCAAACACAAATTGATTAGTTGCTGTACTGAATCTTTCAGTCTTTTTTTTAGACTCTTTAACGAGAAGAAATAATAATCTATTGTTATAGAATTTAAGCTAAGTGGACAACCCAGTTGTCCACTTACGTAGTACCTATTATGTACACAAGGTTTTTTTTTCTTCTTTCAGGACGGAAACTGTTACAGAGACGAAAAATCTTTAAGCGCGAGGAATCGTTGCTGCTTCGCTGGACTCGTTCAGGTTGCTGTTGTCGCAATAACCAGGGTGACCAAAATATACTAGCTCAAATATGGGCAGCAGTATAGCAAGCAGAGGAACTCAATATTATGAATTAACCGGCACTTTTGGCAATGGCGGCACGCATTGAAAGTCGCATGAAATAAAAAGACCCAAATTTCCCTCCTAAACGATCGGCCCCATTGAACATGGGAAGTGTAACAGCGCCGAAAAACAGGGCGGGTGGTAAGCGCACCACTCCAATCTGTCAAGCAAGAGAAGAATAGAGGGAGGAAAACGGGCCTCTTCTTCTCTGTTCACGGCCTTTTCTTCTCTTTTCGGTCGGGTTGGGCGCGAGTTTTCTGAGTTGAAAATTACGTGCATGCGCGGAGGAAGAGGAAAGAGAGAGAGAGAAAACGAAGGCAATAATCACCAAAGCCACGTACAGCATGTCCGCCAAAAAAAACTTCACTTATTGTTGTTCAAACATTTTTTGTTGCATTTTAAATATTAAATGTAAATGACTATTTTAGACATCACTCGCGCTTTTATTTTTTGCCATATCCTTGAATTGCTTAGCACGGCAAAGTAAAATGAGGTTCTTTAATGGACATGCTGTATGAGCGCCCGGGAAAGACGCCCCACACCCATTCCTCTTCCTTCCTCATAGAAGCATGTACTACCGCACAACAAGACTCGTTAGTTCAGACCCCGAAATTATCGTAGGGATTGTTTCTCGACTAATGGAGTGTCATAGTCAATGCGTTTCAGCGTTGGTACCACTGCACTGCGGTTGGACCTATTGAACTAAATTGGACAGTCTTTTATGCATGGGGAGGAGGGGAATGCCATTATCTCCCAAGAGATCTTTTACAGGAGAAAGGAGGGGGTCCCTCTCTCTCTCTCTTTTCAGTGCCAAGTTAGGGCTCATCCTGAGAAGAAGGCCGCGTTGGCACCAAGACACGCATGTGCGGTTCACTTACGGTACAGTGTGCGAAAGGCAGACAATAGGTATACAGTACCTACCTCGTATACCTATCTACGAGTAGTTAGTGATCCGAAAAGATGGCGAACTACTTGTCGGTCGATTCGTTCTCGCGGTTGGTGACAAGGTCAATCCTTGTCCTGTGGCTGTCTCTTTGTCTCCACTTGAGGTAAGTGTCTAGTATCAAATCCTGTTGTTGGCAGCACCAATTAAAAAATAGCAGCATTGTGCACTCCCATCGTCCAACATGACAGCAAATCAGCTTAGTAGTGGCTGCACAAGGTCAGCAACAACAACGGTAGCAACAGCAACAACAATAGAAACAGCAGCAGCAGCAGCAGCAATAGCAGCAGCAATAACAACGGCAACAGCAACAACAATAGAAACAGCAGCAGCAGCAGCAACAGCAGCAACAGGAGCAACAACAATAGAAACAGCAGCAGCAGCAACAGCAGCAACAGGAGCAACAGCAGCAACAACAGCAACAGCGGCAACAGCGGCAACAGCAACAATGGCAACAATGGCAACAACATCAGTAACATCAGTAACAGCAACACCACAGATCAGTAGAGTACTTGTCTTTACTGAAACCCCGCAGCCTCTGCCACTGTCCCTGCCTCTCCCTGGCCCTGGAGGCCTCGGAGGTGTCGGAGCCGCCACAGTCGTACGAGCCATCGACGCCGCCGGCGGAGCCCGTCGACGTCGAGCTCAGGTTCATCATCAACGAGGTCCTGGACGTGGACGACAAAAAGAACGTGAGAGGAGGAGAAAGAAGCAAGAGTTCCATGTTAAGATGTATCTGACGGGACAATGGGTCATTCTATGACTACATACGTGTTTCTACTTTTGTCTGTAAATAATGTTTTGAAGTAAAGGAACATGTGGTTCTCCGTTTCTCAACCCTGTATAGTCCCGTCTGGTAGGGAAAGTCTGCATTCACAAAAAAGGCTAGCGCTTTTTTTTAGAGCTGCGGGATATCAATCACCCTCGAACAATTGGAACAACAGAGTGACGGGCAAAAAATTCTATAGTACATGGTTTTTTTTCTCTTCCTCCCTCTCTGTCTTCATGTTTTAGGAGCTGCAGCTGGAGGGATCCCTCTATCTGACGTGGACGGACCCGCGGATACCGATCGAATCGGACAGCTCAAGGGTAGTAACGCACACACTACTACAGCATGACCCAGAAAAAAACCTAACTTCTGTCTTTGACCCTTCATTACGTATTAGAGGAAGCAAATCGAACTAAGAATGGTTGTCAGTTCTTATTACAGCCTACAGTTTGCATGTGCGTACTAGTACAGTACAACAGTTCTCCGTTTTTAATTTTTTAATCTGGTCATTGCGCAGCACGAGGAGAACGAGAAGCCGCTTATCCTGGACCTGGACTGGAGGCAGAAGGTCTGGCTGCCCGACCTCTGGGTGGAGAGTCTCAGGTCATCAGTAGATCGCCTCTTGTCTCCTGGCATAAAGCGCGCTCTTGAATCCCTTTTTTCCACCTGTCTCCTGTGCAGGAGTTTCCAGACCCACAAGTCCCTGGACGATCAGGTCTCCCTGGTGCTCTACCGGAACAAGACCATGGTTCTGTGGCAAAGGTAGGTACTGTATGTACGTACAGTATGTACGAACGATAGAAAAAACTATGAACAACATTACTGTGTTGGAACAATTCCTTTTTTTTGCAGCGTGACCATCAAGACCTCCTGCCCCATGGACTTCAACTTCTATCCGTTCGACAGCCAGTTCTGCCAGCTCAGGTTCAGCGCGAGTGAGTTTGTTCTCGCCACTCCTACCTCACGGCTCAGCTCTATCGATTTAGTGGCCACGTGTTGGAATATCTTGGCTCCAATTATCTGCGTGCATGTACTAGACGAAGAAGATGTCAGGATGAGTACTTAAAAGGCCCCTTCCGAGGCTCTTAACGTCATGTTCGAAAGTAATAATAGTAGAACTAGTACTAGGAGGCTCTTCCTATTTCCCGGGAGTCATTAATTTGGCACTGTGTACTTTGTACACATAGGTACAATCATGCATTTATTTGGAGGGGGAAGCGGAAGAAAAGAGAGAGGCCTAGGCCTCTCTTCGTGTAATGGACGGATACATAAAGAGACCCTCAACTTGAACCGTCGTGAAAGGAGGGGATGGGGAGGGGTTGGCAGCTCGCTAAGAAAGGACTTGTTGACAGCGTGCAAATACTTACGATGAAGAGGGGAGGAGGAAGAAGAAAAAAGGTTGTTGAGCGGCGCGACTAACAAACAGAGCCTCGCCCACCCTGTTGAAAACTGATGACGATATGGAGAAATTTCTGGAGAAAAAAAATGGCAAGGCTTCGGACAGTGGCTATGCTTGTAGTACCACATGTACGTACGTA
>JAAUYM010021603.1_pt1 | contig 12237 bp, 8 predicted proteins | sample 7278001 | NCBI WGS metagenome assembly JAAUYM01 (sample SAMN14350224, study PRJNA611818) | marine sediment metagenome | isolation source: surface marine sediment (1.8m) | place: French Polynesia: Moorea | collected 2018-08
ACTGGCGAAGTATTTGTAGGTATGATGGCTTTAAAAACGTAGTGATTGAACGCTTAGACTGGTCAACTATAGGCTTTACAAGCCCTCGCTTTTAGCGATGGGTTGTTGACGCCACAAGGAGAACTGTTTTTAGTTCCCTTTCCCGCTTTACAAGATGATAGTGGCAAATACCTGATTGAAAAACACACTATTCTTACTGCACCTGCCATTCAAGTTTTAGACTTAACCCAACAACAACGAGCCAAAGTTCAACAAGCTAATCGGCAAGGTAGCGTAATTGTTGGCAATCCTACCATGCCAAAAGTAACTGTCAAAATTGGCGAACCCCCAGAACAACTTCAACCTTTACCTGGGGCTGAAAACGAAGCGATCGCTATTGCTAAATTACTCAATACTAAAGCCTTGACTGGCAAACAAGCCACCAAAACTGCCATCCTTCCTCAATTATCTCAAGCCAGAATTGTTCATTTAGCTACACACGGATTATTAGATGATTTTCAAGGATTAGGAACACCAGGCGCGATCGCCCTGGCTCCTTCCGGTCGGGATAATGGCTTGCTCACCGCTAGTGAAATTCTCGATTTAAAACTGAATGCTGAATTAGTGGTTCTCAGTGCTTGTGATACGGGAAGGGGGCGAATTACTGGAGATGGCGTAATTGGGTTATCCCGCTCCCTGATTACTGCTGGGGTTCCCAGTGTGATTGTCTCTTTGTGGTCAGTTCCCGATGCACCTACAGCGAGTTTAATGACTGAATTTTATCTCAATTGGCAAGAGCGAAAACTCGATAAAGCCCAGGCGTTGCGACAGGCTATGCTAACGACGATGAAAACCCATCCAAATCCGAAAAATTGGGCAGCATTTACTTTAATTGGGGAGGCTGAATAAATGCCAACTAAACTGTTACCTCAACTTGACTGACAGCGTTATTCTGATTATTATTCTCTTCCGCTTTTCTCCTATGGCTTCTTTCTTCAAGCTTCTGATTGCTGGTACTTTGTCGCTTTCTGCAGGGTTATCTCGCCTGGTGATGGCGACAGAAGTAGCAATTGCCCAAACAACCATCGCCCAAAACGACACGCAAAGCGAAGCAAGATTAATTGCCTTTAATGCAGGGACAATTACAGGAAAACTCGATAGTAATAGTCAAATCTTCGATGATTATAAGACTTACTACAATACTCACACCTTTGAAGGCACAGCAGGAGAACAAATTAAAATTGAATTAAGTAGTGAAGAATTTGACACCTATCTCATTTTAATCGATCCAGAAGGCAAGAAAATTGCCGAGAATGATGATTATGGTAGTAATAAAAATGCTGGCATTGTCATTACTTTACCCTTAACGGGGACTTATAAAATTATTGCCAATTCCTATCAACCTCAAACAACAGGTAACTATAGCTTAAGCTGGCGAGAAGCTACAGCCAGGGATATTCAGGAAGCAAAAGCTGTTCAAATCTATAATGAAGGACGACAACTCTATCGGCAACAAACTCTAGAATCACAACAACAGGCAATTGAGAAATGGAAAGAAGCATTAATTTTGTGGCGTGAATTGGGAAATAAATCTGAGGAAGCTTCTATTTTAGTTTGGATTGGTCGAGTCTATGATGCCTTGGGGGAGAAACAGCAGGCATTAGACTACTACAATCAAGCTTTACCCTTACGGCGGGCAGTGGGCGATCGCTCGGGGGAAGCGACAACCCTCAACAATATTGGTCGAGTCTATGATGACTTGGGGGAGAAACAGCAAGCATTGGACTACTACAATCAAGCTTTACCCATATGGCGGGCAGTGGGCGATCGCGCGGGGGAAGCGACAACCCTCAACAATATTGGTGGAGTCTATGATGCCTTGGGGGAGAAACAGCAAGCATTGGACTACTACAATCAAGCTTTACCCATATGGCGGGCAGTGGGCGATCGCTCGGGGGAAGCGACAACCCTCAACAATATTGGTCGAGTCTATTCTGCCTTGGGGGAGAAACAGCAAGCATTGGACTACTACAATCAAGCTTTACCCTTACGGCGGGCAGTGGGCGATCGCGCTGGAGAAGCGACAACCCTCAACAATATTGGTGGAGTCTATGATGACTTGGGGGAGAAACAGCAAGCATTGGACTACTACAATCAAGCTTTACCCTTACGGCGGGCAGTGGGCGATCGGGCTGGGGAAGCGATAACGCTAGATAATATTGCTTACTTACTACAACAACAAAACCAACCCCAATTAGCGATTATTTTCTATAAACGATCAGTCAACGTCTATGAAACCCTCAGAGGCGATATCCAAGGACTTCCCCCGGAACTGCAACAAACCTACACCGAAACTGTTGCCGATACCTACCGCCGTTTAGCTGACTTACTCCTGCAACAAGACCGTATTTTAGAGGCGCAACGGGTGTTAGACTTGTTGAAAGTACAGGAACTCGACGATTATTTACGGGGAGTTAGTCGCAACAGCAACACGGAACTGGGAATTCCCCAACTGCCTCCAGAACGGCAAATAGAAGAGGGAATTGAAGCTATCAACGCTAAAGCCATAGCCATTGGTCAAGAAATCACCCAACTGCAACAACTGCTCAAACTCAAAGGCACACTCACTCCCGAAGAAAAACAGCGCCTCGCCCAACTCTGGCAGCAACAGGAACAAATTGTCGATGATTTCAATAACTTTATTGAAAGTGAGGAGGTATTGGCCTTAATCGACCAACTCAGTCCCAAAACTCGCAAAGCCGATCTAGTCAACAATTTAGAAGAATTAATTGGCTTACAAGACAATCTCAGAAATCTCCAACAAAATGCCGTCCTCATCTACCCTCTCATTCTCGAACAGCGCATCGAAATTATCCTCACCACTCCCGATTCTCCCCCTATCCGCCGTACCGTAAAAGTTAGCAAAATTAAACTCAACGAGACAATTCGTGCCTTTCGCGAAGCCTTACGCAAGCCAACTCTCGATGCCAAAAAGCCTGCCCAACAGCTTTATGAATGGCTGATCGAACCCCTTGAAAATGACCTCCAAACTGCCGCAGCGAAAACTATTATTTATGCCCCTGATGGACAACTGCGCTACATTCCTCTCGCCGCTCTATACGACGGCAAACAATGGTTAGTGGAACGCTACCGGATTAATCATATTACCGCTGCCTCCCTCACCGACCTCAACACCAGACCCCAACCCCAAATACAGGTTTTAGCGGCTGCCTTTGTTAAGGGGCGCTATCGGTTTCAACATGGGGGACAAGACTTTGATTTTGGGGGTTTGCCTTTTGCGGGAATAGAGGTAGATAAATTGGCCCAGACAGTTTCTCCGACTACCAAACTCATCGATAAAGACTTTAATCTAACGATTGTGCCCCAAATGGATAGCTATACTGTCGCCCATTTTGCTACCCACGCTGCGTTTGTGGTGGGAAGGCCAGAACAGTCATTTGTGCTCTTTGGCGATGGTACGCCAGTTACCTTGCAAGCGATGAAGAAATGGCAGTTCAAAAATATCGATTTAATTGTTTTGAGTGCTTGTGAGACAGGTTTAGGGGGCAATTATGGCACGGGAATCGAGATTTTAGGTTTGGGATACCGGATGCAAGCCGCAGGCGCGAGGGCAGCGATCGCATCCCTGTGGGCAGTTAATGATGGCGGTACCCAAGTTTTGATGAATGCTTTCTACACCGCTTTGAAGACGGGAAATTTAACCAAGGCAGAATCTCTGCGCCGGGCTCAAAGGACCTTGATTTCCGGCAACCAGCCAACAGACGAGCAACAAAGAGGCAGTAGTATCGAGATCGAAGCTATTACAGAGGGAATACCCTCTAGAGTAGTGAACCGCCTCAGCCATCCCCATTACTGGGCACCGTTTATTTTAATTGGCAATGGCTTATAAACTTTTGTTAGAAGCCTCTTTTCCTATATTATTCAACTATGAATGTTCCTTCGTTAGAGTCGGCAATCCAACAGTATCAAGTTGCCATCACTAACTTGTCTCCAACAGCCCCGACAGAAGTTCAAGTTCTGAATATTTTAATTGCCCGCGATCGCGTCCAGACGGCACTGACTCAAGCCACATCAATCCCTCCTGAAACCGTAACTATCCTGCAAACATTAGACGACGAACTTAAGCAAAAAAAGGCAGCGCTCGCTCCTATCATCGCCAAATTGCGCCCAACCATCAATCCCGATGCCCAAGCCTGGTGGTGGCTTCTTACCGCGCCAAAATCAGTTTCTGATTGGGAAAAGTGGGATTGGCTGTGTAATGGTCTCTCTGTCTCCTTCCTCACCGTTTCCTTGGGCTTAGTGGGGGAGATTTCCTCCCGTTTTTTATCCGGCGGACCAGATCCTCTCGGTGCAATTTTAGTCAGCGTCCAAAGTGTTTTAACTCTTCTCACCGCAGGGAGCGCACTCACTCAAGTAGGACGTGAAGCAGGCGAACGGCTTTTCCGTCGATTTAACATTCCCGCACAATACTGGCAAGAAATTGGGGTTGGCTTGTCTGGTTTGCTCCTGTTGGGCTTATTTGGTTTTAGGGTAAGTCTTTTACCTATCCTAGCTATTAGATATAGTCATTGGGGTTGGCATCATTATCGACAAGGAGACTTGAGCAGTGCCGAAGAAAATTATCAACGAGCCTTGTCTCTCAATCCAGATGATGCTTTAGCACATTTTCGACTGGGATTGCTCAATGAAGACTTACAAAAGCTTGACTCAGCCCGTACCGAATATCTCCTGGCAATGCAGGGAGGAAATCAACCCGCGATTAACAATCTGGCCCGACTCTACATTCTCAGTAAAAAAGACCCAGCAGCCGTTTCTCTGATTACCAGTGCCAGAGCTAGATTCGCCGCACAAAATCAATCCTTTGAGCCAGACACCGAATATGCGCTGCTGAAAAATTTAGGCTGGGCGCGGTTAAATCAAAAGGACTACGATGAGGCAAGAACGCAACTTGATGAAGCGATGAATCTGTTGCCACAAACTACTCCACCAACCCAAAAGAGAGCCGATATCTACTGCTTACTGGCAAAAGTAAAAGATGTGCAAGGGGAAGACGCACATAAGGAATGGAACCAATGCAATGCTAGGGCGAATCCCCTTTATCCTGAAGAAGATCGCTGGCGGCAACAGGCACAAAAGCGCCTGGTAGAAATCGAGAATCAGAAGCAACAAAAACCATGAAACAACGCCAATCTAAACTCCTTAACCTACTGCTTCTTGTCAGCTTAATATTCGGGCTCAAAACCCCTCTTCAGGCACAAACTGCCAGAATAGATAGCATTACCCCCAAAAAGGGTAAAGTGTTGCTCAGAAGGGAAGACTGGTCAGATTTTTATCCGGTTGCAGAGGGAACATCTATCAATGAAGGAGATCAGATTTATCCGAGCAGAGGAATTAGAGTCAGAATTATTTGCCCAGATCTTACCAACAAACCCGTCACTGCTGGCGTACCATCAGGGCTCAAAACCATCTGTCCGATTTGGGAAGGTAGGATAGCTAAAGCACCACCCGCACCAGGGACTTTAGGGGGCATGAATGCCTCAATTCCCTACATCATTTCCCCTCGTCATAGTCTGCTCCTGAGCAATACCCCCATTTTTCAGTGGAACTCGGTCCCCGGTGCAACTGAATACACAGTCGAATTGCTCAGTTCCAACGGTGTTATTTGGAAAGCAGAAGTTCAGGGTACTCAAATTGTCTATCCTGGCAATCCTCCCCTAGAACCGGGCGTTTCTTATTCCCTAAACATCCGAGCAAACACAGGACAATCTTCCGAACAAGATGGCGCATCTAACTTAGGTTTTATCATTCTTCGCCCCGCTGAAGTAGAAATCGTCAAAGCTAAAGCTACCAAGATTGAGCAAGAGGGATTGAGTCCTCTTGTTAACGGCTTGTTGCTAGCAGAGATTTATAGTAACTATGTCTTGCCTACATCAACTCTTTCAGCTTACAATTTGACTCCGACAACTGCCAGAAGCTATAACTTAACGGCTCTGGCGATCGCTACTCTGGAAGCCTTAGTCCAGGCAGGAGAACGAGAGCCAATCCTGTATCGGACCCGAGGAGATCTTTATTGGCAATCTGGATTAACTAACCTCGCTATTGAGAATTACTTAAAGGCGATCAAACTGGCTAAATCTCCCGAATATTTAGAAGAACGGACTTTGGCAGCATTTGGTCTAGGAGAAGTTCATGCTGCGACGGACGATATCAAGAAGGCAATCTTTTGGTATGAACAGTCAAGGATGGGCTACGTGGATTTGAACGATACTCAACGGGCAGACTTTTTAAATCAGCACTTAGAAACTCTTAAGTCAAGATAAAAAGTCTTGCCACTACACTGCATCAAGCAAATCTAACTTAATTCTAAAAACCCTTATTATGCAAGGCTTTTGGTCTCTGAATTTCGACCGCTGAAACAACTAGTGGGTCAACTGTCATATATTCGGTTATTGTAAAAAGCCTAAATAGCTTATCTGGTAAATGTTTCCAAGTTTTTGAAATACCCATAACCGTGACAAATGACCCACTAGTAGTGGGAGTAATTAATTACGCAACATAATGCCAGACTGGCAGAGTCAATTACACCAAATCCGTTTTACGGAGAATTGATCTAATTTATCCTTGGAGAGTGCAATTGGCGATATTTTGTTTCGTTCACGCTCTTAATTTTATGGTTTCCCTAACAGATAGCGAAACAAAATATTTCGTTTCACCGCACAATCGCACCTACTAAATTTAAAATTTTCAGCTCATCAAGTCTATACAAACCGCAAATGGGCAGAGCATTATGTCAGTTACCCATACCAGTATGGGTAACTCATTACTGGGAGTTGGCTCTGTTTAAAATTTCCCGAATCCGAGTGAGCGCGTCGTTTAGGGCTATCTGAATTTCTTCATGGTTCCATGCTGCCGATTGTTCAATTTCGTCTCGTAACTGTCCCAGTAAACTCCCTGTCTCCCCCTCTCCTTTGACGTTTTTAGTCGGGGCACTTTTCTGAGAGTGACGATGTTCTGTGATTCTCTTCCTGATTAATTCTCTGGAAAGTTTTGACTCAATTGCTTCCTTTAGTAACTGAATGCGAAATTTCTGATCTTTGATCCGTGCAATTAACGTGGCCTTCGTATACGCGATTTCTCCATTCTCAATGGCTTTCAAGACTTCTTCTGGGAACTGGAGAAGCGGAAGTCTATTTTGTACGAATGACTGCCAAGTCATGCTCGAAAGGGAGGAGAAAACTTTCTCAACTTGTTCCTTTGTGCCGTTACCCATACTGGTATGGGTAATCTTTCCTTTATCAGCATTGAGCATTTGATGAAGTAATGAGGTGACTTCAGGCACTTTATAATTCAACTTAAGAGCGAGCAGTTTTAGTATTCCTTCGGTTTCTTCAATTGGGTTCAAATCTTCGCGCTGAAGATTCTCTACCAAAGCAATTTGTGCTGCAACTTCATCGTTGGCGTGGATGATTCTGGTGGGTACTACTGGAATTCCCGCGAGCTTTGCTGCTCGAAACCTTCTTTCTCCAGCTATGATTTCATACTTGCGACTCCCCGACCCTTTTGGTCGCACCAACAACGGCTCAAGCACACCATGCTGCTGAATTGACTGTGCGAGTTCTTTGAGTCCATCTTCATCAAAATATTTACGTGGTTGCTCCTTCGCCACTTCAAGATCAAATAATGAAATCATTTGCAATTCAGCCTGTCCTTCCTGCGACTCCATTACTGCGTCGAGATGTCGAAATTCAAAATTTCGAGTGCGCTTTTTTGCTGTGTTATCCATTGCCTTACCACTATAAGTTTTCTGCGAGCTTCAAATCTGAATTCTTTGGCTCAAGCATATCAGCTATCGACTCAAACACCTCAATCACCCGATGCTTTGGTGAATAGACCGCAAGTGGCTTACGTGCGGAAGCAGCTTCGGGAATATCAGCCGCAGTCCGAATTTTTCCGAACACTGGGGCTACCTTAGGTAAGTTCTTTTCAATCCATTCAAGTGAATCATTGTCCATGTTCCGCCGCGCATCGTAGAGAAACGGAACGAATCCACAGATTTTCAGTCCAGGATTACCCCATTTACGAATGCGAGCTACTGTGGCAAACAAAAGATCAGTACCCTTTACTGGTTTGAAATTGGTGCCTATTGGCACGAGAACGTCTGTGGCAGTGGAAAGAGCGAGTTCGCTTAAAATCATTGATGGTGGGCAGTCAATGAATACAAAATCGTAAAGGTCGAGTAGGGGTTCTAAACAACGTCTTAGTCTGTATTCCTTGAAAGCCATTGAAGGAAGACTGGATTCAGCAATACGCAAACTTAGGTTGGCAGGGATAAGATCAACTCCGTAGAGATCTTTTACCAGTGGAATATCAGAAAGGGTGATCGCATCACTTTCGCTGAGCAGAAGATCTTTAATTGTCCAATTAAACTCTTCTGGATCATCTGCCATAAAATGAGTAGCCCATCCTTGTGGATCGAGATCGACTACTAGTGTGCGATAACCTCGCTTGGCCATATGATAACTTTGGTTCTGGGTGAGGGTAGTTTTTCCAACTCCACCGCTCAAGTTAAAGACCGCCACAATTCTCATCACTGTTTTCCTCAGACTCCCGTTTCATAGTTTAAAGTGAGACAGTAAAAAACTGCCACTAAGTTAACGTGAGTTCGACGAAACCCAAAGGAGAGCGAAAAACAAGAAGTCAGGAGTCGTGAGGTCAGGAGTCAGGAGAAATATATAAACTTGATAATGGAAATAAAAAAGAGAATTAATGAATTAACCGAATTTATTGCCTATATATTCAATTTTAGAGCCATTTTTGCCTTATTATTCTCAAATTCATCCTTCAGAATTCTGTCTCCTGTCTCCTGTCTCCTCATCAAAACCCGTAAATTGTGGTCATCGGTGGTCATCGAACTGACGTTAAGTTAAATAATCAGGCTTGCGCTATTCGTAGGGAAAAGAGCAAATTCTAGCGGTTGGCAATACTTCTCGTTTAACCCCAAAATCAAGTGGTGTTGCTGAATGTGCTGTTGATCACAGCTCTCAAAGCCTCAAAATTTCTAGCAAATCAACGCTAAAATCAGCAACACCACTTCAAGATAGTGAAGTTCCCTCCTCTAGCCAGATGGAAGCAGTTCTTCCTTCGACAACAAAATCTCCTATACCCCGAAAGTTGGTATATAGTTCACCCCTCTTACTCCCAAAAAGATCATAGGGACCTCTAACCACCACAAATTTATCATCGTAAAATTTGAGCGTTGCAAGATGATAAAACTTACGATTAATTCGACCTGTATCCAGAGCAATTGACTCTACTGTTCCACCAGGAGCGTTACTAATTAATGCAGCCATTGCACCTTTAGCACCTGGTACTCCTCCCATGCGAACCCACCCAACAACATTATTTTGTTCGTAATACCTTTCTTCTCCCAAAGCGAATTGTTTACGTAATTTTAGGAGTAATTCAATATATTCTTTCCCTGGTTTCTGATTGCGATATTCTGCATTCTTATCAGAGCCATAATAATCAGCGAAAAAGATGCAAGGATAACCTTTATCTCTCAAAAGAATATAAGTGTAAGCAAGAGGTTTAAACCACTCTTTTACATGAGAATCTAGTCCTCTACCAAATTCATAATCATGATTCTCGACAAAAGTTACAGCTAAAGATGGCTGCTCTGCCATTAATGTTCCTCGACTTAAATTGAGTAAAGAATAAGACTCATTTTGATAGCTAGCATCTTTAAACTTAAAACGTAAAGGAAAATCTAGAAGGCTAACTGTTTGAGGGTATTCACCAGTTGCTGTAACTCTAGTAATATAGTCATGTAGAGAACTCGTATCTCCTGCAATATATTCACATACGGTAAATAGAGATTTGCCTGCTTTGGCTCGAATGTGACCTATCCATTCACGAATATAATCAGCACTGATATGTTTTACCGCATCAATTCGGAAACCATCTAAATCCAATTCATTGACTAACCATTCTCCCCAGTATTTTATTTCTTCTCGAACATCATATCTATCATAATCAATGTCATTACCAGTGAGATAGTCATAATTTCCTTTTTCAAGTGAAACAAAGGAATCAAAAGATTTTACTGGAGGTTGATAACCTAACTCATTATAAAGTAATCGATAAATGTATTTGTTGGCTTCACCTTCTCCCTCCCACTCATTACTACCTTGACGGATTGTAATAACTGTATCTAAAGCATCAAAATGTCTTACATTCCACTTAAATGAAGAATATTTATCCTTTCTAGCAGGGAAATTAAATTTGGTATATCCCTTAACAAAAATTTCTCCACATTCAAAACAGTCGCCTCTTCTTTCATAATTACGATTTTCTTGCTCAACGCGTATAGCTTCCCAAAAGTAATCTTCTTCCGCACCACCAAACTTATGGTTAATTACAATATCAGCGTAAACTTGAATGCTATTGCTCTTAAGAGCTTGTAATGCTTGAATTAGTTGATTTTTGTCGCCGTACTTTGTTCTTATTTCACCAGGCGAAAATGTGTCACTACTATTACTAAATTCTCCTAGATCGAAGTGGTCATATACGTCATAACCTACAGTCTCTTTGCCTCCCAAACCCTTATAAACAGGAGGGATCCAAACAGCATTAATTCCAATTTTCCCTAAATGTTCGGCTTCTGATTCTAAAAATTTCCATAAAGATTTATTATTTTGGATTTCAGCATCTCTAGGTAAAAACCAGCTAAAAAATTGAAAAAGTACACCGTTAATTGTCATGAGAAAAAAATATCAGAACTTATCTTAATATAATTTTTTCATAAAATAATTTTTAAATAAGTGTTGACCACGACACTTATTGGATATCTGTTAAGTTTTCTGTATATATTTATAGGGAATAAAGAAATACTTAAGTCATTTAAAAGCTCTACAGTTGTAGATAAGAGACTGTTAGTAAATTTAGGTTAAGCAGTATTATTGATTTTGGGGTAGTCCTTAATAAGAGTTTCCTTACATATTTAGTACTACCAAAAATTAATCTAATGGTATCGTCTCGATAAGTAAATTAAGATTTCATTTTAAGGTTATTTGAATTTTGAACAGGTAAAAAATCAACGACGAATAATATAAAACATCGCTGTTGCTCCTTCGGGAAAAGGGTAACTTGTCATGTTTCCCTGACTCGATACATCAGCAGCAAGAGTTACACCACCACCACCATCTCTATCACCGTAAATCTGTACCAGATTAGCTCCTGGGTTAAGAGGAACAAGTACGGCATTACCAGCATTTCTGAGAAATACTCTAGGAGCATAAACCTTGCCATTAACGCTCAAAGTGACATAATAACCATCTTCAGCACCGTTATCACGCAGGACAATATAAACTTGTTCCTGATTGACTACCTTATCATCTAGTCCATATCTAGGAGCTTCAGTTTGAGCTTTCTTCTGACTTGCAGAAGTAGAATTAAGCTCTACTTGTTTGAGATTAAGCTTTCTGTTAGCTGGTGAAAAACTACTTAAAGCAGACTGCACAACCATTAAGACAGCTACTAAAGCCACACCAGGAATAATCAACTTAGATAAGCCTGATGAAGATGAGTTAGTCTCTGATACAGGCGATCGCTCTGGTCGTGATTGCTGTTGTTGAGGATTCATGTTTTTTAATCATCAATATCGAATATAAATTGCTTTTGCTTCTGGTTGTGTTCGGCAATTAGGGCGAATGCCAATTGATGAAACTTAGTTTGGTCACGCAGCATAGTTTTATACACCACTAAATCCACTTCACAAGTAGGTAGAAGGTCGTTCTCCTGTTTCATCCCCTGCTTAACCGATTGGATAATCCCGTCGATTGTTGCTAGATGATTAGCAGATCGCTCTATGGCTTCGGCTTGTTCCCTCCACAATTCCAACTCGCCCAAAGTAACCTTGACTCGATCGCCATTGCTAATCCACTGACGATATAACTGAGCCAGCACATCAGCATTAATCTTTAAATCTCGTTCCTTAGCCTGTAGTTTTTCCTCCTTCAGCTTCAGTTGAGATGATGCAGACGATAGAGAATCAGCTAGTTCGTGTTTATGGACAGCAATTAATTCTGTAATAACCTTTTCTAGTTCCCCTCGGAGTTCTCTGCTGAAGCTTCTAGCAAATTCTGCTCCTGTGTCCCCGTCAACTGAGTCGGTTTCTTCCCTGACTTGAGCTTGTTCATCAGAAACTGCGCTCCACTGCTCATTCGCTTCCCCCTTAGA
>JAAUYM010045613.1_pt1 | contig 12237 bp, 15 predicted proteins | sample 7278001 | NCBI WGS metagenome assembly JAAUYM01 (sample SAMN14350224, study PRJNA611818) | marine sediment metagenome | isolation source: surface marine sediment (1.8m) | place: French Polynesia: Moorea | collected 2018-08
GTGACCTCCTCTACAGGCTTTGGAGGGAGAAATCCAGCTACTCCTCCCAAATCCCCACGGCGGGAATGGGCTAGGGACCCTCCGGGACAAAATCCGAGAGTAGGTCCGGGCGTTAAAAACAAACAAACAAACATTTTCCCGGAAGAGATTGAAATAGCATCAGCGTTGCCATATACGAGTACTAGAGTAATATGTACTACCACCAGGTGCACCTGGACCTCCACCTGGCGGTGGGCCCCGGCGAGTGCCGGCGGATGGCAGAGGCCTCCCTCCAGCTGTCCGAAGTGCTGTCCTACCCGACCAACAAGTTGCACGGGTCGGCCATCCTGTTCGCTCCAACCGCGGAGGCGAAAGCTGGGGACAAGGGCGACGGCGCCAGTAAGAAGGGGAAGGTCATGGGGACCATCGACTACTGGTTCAAACTGCACACGGCAGGTGGGACTGTTGCATTTGTTATTTATTTCCTTTGAGACTACATCCTTGTCTTGAAATCAAACCGCAGCCACCCAGCGGATCCACCAGTGGATGGAGCACAAGAGGGAGGTTGAGCGGATGCTGGAGGCGGCGGCGGCGGAGGCCGAGGCGAACAAGAAGTCCTCGCTGCCGTCCGAAGTGGAGCTGTTAAAGGGGGAGGAGAAGGAGATGCTGATGAAAGCGGCGACGGCAGTAAAGAAGCCCAAGCCTCCGGAGCTGCCCAAGACTCCGGAGAAGGCTCCGAGGGTGGCGGCGACGACAGCGACGTCGGCGGCGACGGCAGCTGCGGCAAAGCAACCGAAGCCGGCAGAGAGGAAGAAGCCTGAGACTGCTGGATCAGCAAAGAAGACTCCCCTGGAGAGGAGGAAGACTCCGCCGACGCTGAAGAGGAGCGGGGCCACGGAGGAGACGGAGGGGGACAAGAAAGCGGCGAGGGCGCCGAGCCCGAGACCAAGGCGCAAGAAAACTGAGGAGAAGGAGGAGTTCAGGCAGGAGGACATCATCAAGAAGCTGGTCGATCAGGAGGCGGCGGAGGAGCCGAGCGACGAGAGCAGCAGCGGCACGGCCTCCGAGCCGGAGCCGGAGTCGGAGCGGGGGCAGCCTAGGAGGAGAAGGAAGGGGGAGGAGGAGGTTGAGGCCGGCAAGAAGGCGGCCAAGAGGCCTTCAGCGCCTATCAAGGTTGAGGCCACGGCGACCAGGAAGGTGGTCGCTCAAAAGCCCGATGCCAAGGAAGAGATCGGAGAGTCGTCCGACGAGGAAGAGGCGGACGAAGATGAAGAGGGTGAGGACGACGAGACCTCTGCGTCCATGTCCATGGACCAGGAGGAGGACGTCTCCATTGAGATGGAGGTCGAGAAGGAGGTCAAGAGGCCTCAAAAGAAGAAGGATGAGATGAGGTCGGGGAGGAAGCAGCAGGAGGAAAGAAAGTTGGGGAGAGACCAAAGGAGGAGCCTCGAAGGCAAGGAGGAAGTGAAGAAACCCAAGTCGGAGTCCGACAGGAAGTCCAGGAAGGAAAAGCAAAAGGAAGGGGAAGGAGGAGTCGAAAAGAAAGTGGAGGAGGAGAAGAAGCCAGAGCGGAGGAGCATCTTCAGGAGCAGGTCAAAGTCCAAGGAGGCCAAGGAGAAGGAGGAGGAGGAGCGGAAGAGGAAGAAAAAAGAGGAGGAGGAGGAGGAGAGGAGGAGGAAGAAGGAGGAGGAGCCCAAAAAGAGAGTGGGGCTGCTCCAGAGGCTAGGGAGCAGATTCGGAAAGAGCAAGAAGGAGGAAGAAGAGAAAAAGGAGGAGCATCATGACGATGAGGACGAAGGAAATGATAATGATGATGATGACAGTTCTTCGATGGAGTCTGCTGAAGAGGACGGCGAATCTGATGAAGGCGAGTCTGAGGAGGTCGCCGAGAGGAGGAGGAGGACGGGGGAGAAGGAAGAGGATGACGACGTCTCGGACGACGACGTGGAGGTGTCCACCAATCCGCCGCCGGTCAAGCCCGCCCGTAGGAAGAAGAGGAACGCGCTGGAGGCGGCGGCCGGGTCGACCACGTCGGGCGGCGGCACCGAGTCCACGCTGTCCGGGGACAGCGAGGGGCTGGTCGTGCGCCGGGGAGGAGGGAGCAACGCGCCCGGCGCGGAGGAGGAGGAGGAGGCGGGGGCGGGGGCGGAGGCGACGGCGAAGGTGTCGGCGAGGGACGTCATCACCGTCTGCGTGGCGGACTTCAGGGCCAGCGAGAAGGGCGCGGCCATGTTCAAGCGCCGCGCCGCCGCCGCCGCCGAGGTCCGCGCCCCCGTCAAGCTTTTCGTCAGCTTCGACTTCCCCGGGTTGCCGGCGTCGGAGTCGGAGACCAGGTTCTCCCTGCCGGCGCCGCACCGGGCCGGCGGCAGGATCGCCTTTAACTACCGCAAGGTGATCCCGGTGGACAAGTCCGGGAGCGCCGCCAGGAGGAGGCTGCTCTCCAAGTCGCTGCTGTCCAAGTCGTCCCTCCGCATCCCCTTCACCGTGGTGGCGGAGCCGCCGCCTTCGAAGGCGGGGGAGGAGGAGGAGGACGACGACGACGAGGGAGGAGAGTGCGAGGATGTCGGCACGGCGGAGGTCGACCTGGTGAGTGCCGCTGAATAAAGAAAGTGTTGAGTTTTTCCAAATTTTACTGTATCGACTTTATTCCGTTTATAGGGTGCCATTGCCAGGACGGGGGCGGACGTGGTGGACGCCGCCGTGGAGGTGTTCACCGCCGGCGACAGCACAGACGACGAAGACGACGACGACGCGGACGAGCCCATCGGCACCCTGACCGTCAGCGTACTGGCCAAGGAGGCACTCAAGTCCATAATGAAGTCCCGATAGTGCGCTAGTCCCACACCAACGTAGTATTTAAGGGAGTTTTTTTCATAGCGTGTGTGAAAGTGAAATCTTTTCGTAGAACAACCGAGACAGCTTGATTTAATGTGTCGTTTGAAACAACTGTAGTACTTTTTTTTTACAAATATACTACGTGTCAAATGAAAATTGAATCGTGTGTTTGGCATTAGCGCCGAGTAGGTTAATAAGATGTCGAAAAAAAGTTATTTTTAAACATCTGTGAAGATACCTTACCACGACTTGAAAGAGGCAACATTGGTTGCAGACAGAGGAGCTGTCAGAACTGACAACAACGCATCAGTCACCTGTTACTGTATTGCACTCCACTCAAGAGTTAAAAAATAAATTTGGTACAAAAGGTCCCTCTTCATAATATCTCTTGGTGTGCACAAGTCAATGTTGAATGCCTTGTACTTGATTCTTCAGATTTTAAACGGAGATTGTCTGACCAAGAACCGTCAATGGGATCTGAGACGTAGCATACAGTCTTGTTGTTCAGTCCTCCCAATTCCTTATCTTTTCCAGTCTGCATCTCCAACCTCACAGGTCTGATCATTCATGCTGTACAGAAGAACTTGTTCTTCTCTGGGCAGCTAGATCGGCATAGATAATGGGGGTCTGTTGATATGTAAGCTGCTAAGTTTAAGCCAGGTCACAATTTTTTCCTTTACCTACCCCAGGCTGGTTCCCCTGCTTCCACATATCTCCTCACTGAAATCTTGACAAACACCCCAAGTTTGCCATGGAGCAGTAACAACATTCTCAATAACCTGAGAGCAAACACCTTCCGGCAAGGATTCATGTTTCTTTGGGATGATTAGTCACTCAAAGCCTGTCAATACCTAAAAAATATTCGTCAGACGAGGGCACGCTGTAATGCTGACACCCAAATTTAGGGAAACAAATGAGTTTTCAGGCCAGTCAAGCCACTCAGTTGAGTTTCTTAAACTGATTGAAAGAAAAATCGATTAGCCCAAGTCCACGTACTACAATCGTGTACGGGTTAGGAGAGGTGCTTCCCTCATGCACAGAACTTTACATTCATATTTATTGGCAAACCAACCGAGGTGTAATGCAAATACCGAATTGGAATTTTGAGTTGAACTTGAGAAGGCGGATATCCTTTGAACAACATACATACTGTACCTACCTATATATGTAGTTAGGTGGTACAGTATTAAGATAGGCAAACATGCATAGAGATAATATTTTTTTTCTTCTTTGCTCTTCCTAGGTGGTTGGGGAGTGGCAGATTGGTGCACCGATAATTCCATCTGAGGTGTAAGAGATGAGTTTGGCAGTAGGCCCCAGCTTGTACAGCTTGCAGATCCTGTTGTACCCAGGCGTGGAGGAGTAATCGTCCGTCTTGTACGAGACGTAGTCGCAGTCTGTGTCATCCATGCAGTAGGAGAAGCACTCGTCGATGGTGTCCACGTTCTGATGTGCCTGTGGGGAGGTACCAGTTTGTATCTTGAAGCTTAGTACCCAACCAACACTTTGGTTCGGCGCGAAAATCCTTAGTCGGTGTCTATTAGCTAAAATTTTTAGGTGAGGCGTGCAATCTGACCGCTTCTTTGTCGGAGCGTGCTGAAAACATCTCCGATCGTGGCAACCATCTTAGTTCTAACTGCTCACTACTTCTTGTGGTACTTACAGTACATAGGTACTACAGCATGTGCTACTAGAAAACAGCAAATTATGCCTGTCAGGTGCACTAGAACGTCTTAGTTTTGCTGTTTCTTGTCTTTTTGTGATGTTAGGGTACATAAGAAGTCATTTAAGCTATAGAGTTTGAAGAAACTTGCCACACAGCTAACAAATGTTTTGCTTCGCGTGCTAAAGTCTTCTTGCACTAGTAACAACATCTCACATATGGTACAAAGATAACTGCGAACTGGTAAAAGCACTTTTTTAAATAAATAGATAAAGAAAGAAAGATACAGCCATTACCTTTTGGTTAGTGACAGAAACATAAGGACACCAATTCAACAACGTAAGGCACCTAGAAATACTGTAGATTTGACGAATTGCTTTTATGTAAGTACAAGACTTGATTTGTAATCAGTCTTCTACATGGAACAAGGAATGTTGTCAAACTGGTCAACTTCTAAAGTGCAGAAAAAAAGATAAAAAAGTTACTGCAATGTTGTCGGCATCTGGAATTGTGTAGCCATATTTCCTCTTGGATCCAGGAACACAGCTCATTGGGGCCGAGTCCCACCCAACGACCACGATGGTTCTGAGGTCATTCCCAGCATAAAGAATGCATGTGCCAAGTCCTGCAGGTGTAAGAATATTTTAGAGTCCTCAAACAATGGAAAAATGGTAAAAGTAAATTAAGGCTCGACTGGAAAAATAGGTTAAAATGGCTGCTGAGAACCAGTGAAGAACTTTTTTATAGTTAATTTTTGTATATTAATTCTATCTTATTTGAAGATACTTTGTGCAGTTTGATAGCTAAACTTAGCAAACAAACTTTTCTAAAAAAGAACCGGCCTCTGGCCTCAAAGGACACGCGAGAGAGACAGCATTTACCTCCACGGCTGAAGTAGCTGCACCTGTGGTCGTGCTGACATTCTTCCATGCACTGTGAGTTGCTCCAGGTACCGTGTGACCAGGAGGCCAGCTCTTCGCCTCCAGTCCACTTCCTGTTGCGCTGGTAGCAATCTAAAAAAAAAAGTTTTGCCAAAACATTTGTGTTTCAAAGTCTGCCTGTTTGTTCTCACCGCTATCACTGCATGACTTGCTCTGCTTGCACCTCCTCCCCTCCTCTGCGTCTCCCTCACAGTCAGCTCCGATGCCTGAGGGTGGTGGACTGGTGCAGGAGCGTGTGCGCGTCTGGCAGCCAATTCCGCAGGAGGAGGAGCAGGAAGACCACTCGCCATAATCGGTCCACCCACCGTCAACGCCTGTAAGGAAGGGGATCGTCGTCGCATTTTGGCGAGCAAGCAACTGTCACATTCTCAAACTGTTTGTTCGATATAGACTTCAACCTACAAGATTGAAGGCATCTCCCACCGAGGCCTTGCTACTTATTAATACCGCTTTTACCCAGAAAAATTGTCTGATTTCTTAATTTTAATATGCAGTCCCTATTTTCAGTACATACCTACTGTACGTACTGTAAATGTGGGAAATGAACTACGAAATGCAACATAGTCCGCTCACCACATGCCTCCATGGGACATTCCCTGATCTCCTCTGCCTCCCCAACACAGTCCTTCCCCTCTCCAAAGGGGGCAGGGTTGTCACAGGTGCGACTCCTGCTCTGCAGGCACTGGAGGAGGTCTGGAGTGGCAGCACACTCAGACCACTCACTGAAGTCTGACCATGAGCCATCAATTGGGTCTGTGTACCAACCAGAATATATGGCGTCATTAGCCAATTTTATTGGTAGTACATGTGTATGTATGTACAAAAAATTGCTCCAAAAACCCCCCACAAAAGAGTCGAACAATAATTTATGTGTTTTCTTAAATCCCCCTTTCTTAAAAGTCTTTAAAGAAAAACACCAAACCTTGCATCATGATTTCGGTGGCTCCAATCCCAATCTTGCTCAAGTCCCCGTCTCCCACCTCACAGACCTCATCAGTCACGCTATATTTGTAAAAGTACTTGTTCTTCTGGGACGCCAGATCTGCGCACATCATGAGGTCCTACGTGGGTAGTTTGGAATTGATAATTGCAACACTCAAGCTTAAGCCAAACCTTCCCAACCAATATCGCTAGCATAAATTTAGAGATGGGTTGTCCTAACGCCAGGGAAGGTGTTAGAATAGTGGGGAAAAAAACCTTACAGCAACCAAAATTTTGACCCTGTCACTAATTACCACTAGTGGCGTAGACGTTGGTGTGGCTCTAGTGGTACCAATATTGGTTGGGTTGGGTTGCTTTTCTCTGTGTACCTTGACTTGTGAATGCGACGCAGTGGGTGCCCAGGCTGGCACCCTGGTCTTCACATATCTCCTCAAAGAGATCTCCGCATCCACTCCGGGATGGTGGGGAAACAGCAGCAGCAGCAGCAGCAGCCGGAGCAGAGTGAGAGCAAGCGCCCTCGAACAAGGCCTCATCGTAAACAACTGAACTATAGGGTTGCTTTTTTTCTCCAAAAGTACGAGAGTGAGAACTGAGGAAGCAAGACAATTAGTCAGTTTCAATGCCAGTTGAGTTTCTTTGAAAAGAAAGATTAATTATTTGAGCTCTCTCTCTCTCCAATTTGACCATTACAGATTTTTTTTGCTTCCCTCAACATGGCGTGCTATGTACCCTTCGTGCTACGTATACAGTACGTACAGTACGTACTAGTTCACCTTTTGGGTATTTTATAAAAAAAAAACAGCAGAAAGACAGCAATGGTGTCCTTCAATTTGTCACAGAAAACCAAGAACGAGGGACTCGATTCACAGAACAAAGACTCATTCCGCAACAGGGTGTCTCAAAAGAGTGCTGATTCGCGTTCAGAACAAGCAGAACAACAACAAGAAAACAAAAAAAAAACCGTACAAAGAACGAAAACCAAACCTTATTTAATTCACCAAGCAGCAGAGGAGCCGTAGTCACATTACAATTTTTTAATGGTACAGTGGACTGGAATAAGCAAGACGTGTTAAAAAGGTCCGGATAATGCATCAATTAAGTTTTTCCCTGCCCAATGGTGCCTTCTTTCTTTTCTTCTTCTTCTTCTTCTTCTTTTCATTCTTAAGATTGTTTAATCGCCGGAGGTATCTACAGCTCGTTGTCGACCTCTCTTGCCAGTGCCTCCACGGCGCCCTTGTACTGCTGCAGCTCGGCCATCAGCTCGGCCACGGCCTCCTCGTTGATGGTCAGCTCGGTGCTGTCGTCGCCCACCGCCGCCGCGATCTCCTCCTCCGAGGGCCCGGAGCTCGGGTCCGGGCGCCACCCGGCGTCCACCGAGGTCAGCACGCGGAAGACTCCCACGTCCACGTCGGCCGGGCAGGACTCGATGCGGCTAACCACCTCGGAGGAGAAGCTGCCCGGGTCGATCTTCTCCGCCAGGAAGGACAGCTGCGCGGCGAGGGCCATCAGGATCCCGGCGGAAGCCTCGCCGTTGTCGTCGTGGCAGCTGGAAACACCAACAAGCAGCACGGTGAGCTGCTAGGTATACAACTAACCCTGTCGCGATCCAACGTGAGCTAGGGTATGTCTGGTCGGGTAATTGTACTTTCGTACTACGTAGCACAGTACCCGGCCAACAAGCAGCACATAGAAATGCTGATGCGCCACATTGACTGAACATAGAGCCAGTTTCTGTGCTGGCTATGTGCTGGACCACAGAACATAATATGTACGTACAATGTACCGGTATGTACTATTATGTTCTGTGGCCCAGCACATAGCCAGCACTGAAACTGGTGCCCACACTACTGTATACTCACTCGTCCACGATATGCATTAGGCATGGGCTGAGGGCCTCCATGGCCTGGCACTCATCGCCCGGGCCGAGGCCGAGGCCCTCCAGCTTCATGGCGCAGCCGACCAGGCTGGTCAGCGCAGTCTCGACCTCCTCGTCCACGTAGCACTGCAGGCCATACTCGCCAGTCTGGGACAGAAGGAAAGAGGAGGAAAAACTTTTCTTAGACGACTCCTGTTTGGCAAACATGCATACAGTATATGCAGACGGACGGACGGACAGACAGACAGACAGACAGACAGACAGACAGACAGACAGACAGACAGACAGACAGACAGACAGACACGCTGACCTCCACGTGCTCCGTCGGATGGAAGATGGGGCAGTCCTCGTTGACGAAGTACCCTGCGAATCCCATGACCGCCTGCTCCAGGATGTGGTTCGGGTATCCCCAGGAGCATCCGGCGGCGTTGAAGTCCTCCGTGCTCAGCGGGACCAGCAGGTCAAGCAGCTCGCAGGTCGCCCGAGGCCTTACCTGCGGGGAGCGATGGCGGTGGCCGGGCGGGTGACAATTTAAAAAAATCCTGAGCAAACTCTGAAATTCGGTTCTCCCCCATCTTTCAGTGTAGATACGTACATAGGTGTTGGGGCACCTGTGGGTCTCATAGAAAGAGAGAGAGGGGGGGGGGCCGAATTTGGTCCTCAGTCTCACTTAGTGGGAGAAAATTATTTTCTCTCGATTCTTCTTCCTCAGATTGGACGATTTTTGTGGCCCCCAGGCCAAATTCTTTAGCTGTTACTTACATTGTTCTTGACGAAGTAGAGCACCAGCTTTTGGGTGGCCACGTCCTGTTTGACCATCCCGCGGTAGAGGGCGTTGACGCACTCCTCAGGGGTGGCGGACTCCGCGGGGGAGAAGGAGACGACGAAGAGGAGGAGGGGGAGGACGACAACGGGGGCGATGGAGCAAGGCATCTTTGGTCGAGAAAGACGTGTCTAGTAGGGTGTGGAGGGGAAATCCGACTCGCCCTTTATATGCATGCAAGGGTCTTTGTTGCGGGGGAGGTGGATGGGAAATAACCGATATGATGTTGCGACGAGAAAGGTCGTCGGTACGCAGGTAGAAGGCAAAAAAGAGTGTGTTTTCTAATTTTCTCTCTCAGCACAAAGTAAAAAAAAATAAAAACGAGGCAACACAAACTTAATTCAAAAGGGGGGCAACTGTATCTACTACATTCGTACTTATTAATGAGCTCGAGTCTCTATCGCTGACTTTGCATTCTTCTCCAGAGCTCTCCCGACTTAATTGCCCGTAGAATTGGGGTTTTTTTTTTGTCGCAGGCACATTACCGTGTTGGATTTTTAAATCGTATTTGCCACGTTGAGGCAGCATTATGATGATATACATATTTTTAAATTCCTCTTGTTCAGCTCGTCGGGCAAAATCCGTCGCGAAACCCCGGCTTCACATCTGCCTGGTGCCCCCACCGCTCTTGCTCCTCCTCCTCCTCCCGTCCCTGATGACGTTCATCCTGCTCCTGATCTCGTCCCAGTCCATGTAGCAGCCGACCAGCTTGCGCCGGTCGCCGGGTCCCATGGTGAAGCCGAGCCGACCGTGCAGGAAGCGCACGTTGTCGAACACGGCGCAGTCGCCCTCCTCCAGCTTGAACCTGATCAGGTTGTCGCTGTGGTAGAGCAGACCCACCCACACCTTGGCAGCCTCGTACCACTCCCTCACCTGTGTGTTAGTATAGTAGCTATAACAAACACGAGGAATAAAGACAATTTGTCTACAACGTCCTCCCGCTTTACCCTTTGAGGGGAGGAGGCGATGATGTCCCTGTGCTGGTCGTTGTGCGTCACCTTGGTCACGTTGCCGGCAGAATCAAGCCTGGACATTTTTTTCCATTTAAACATAGGTCTGGTTTGGGTATGCGTGTTAACATATGCGAGGGAAAGGTGCATCACGTTATGATCGGGGCAGCGTTGAACTTGTAGTAGTCCCCGGTCTTCTTCTCCGTGCCCTTGTCCCAGTAGAGCACCGGCGTCTCCGTCAGCAGCCTCCACTCCCTCGGGTAGTTCTTTCTGGGAAATTGCAAGATTTGCCTTTTGTTTTTTTTTCCCTCTTCACTGCTTTATTAGCCCGACGGGACTTTTTAACTTGGGAGCGTAACAAAGTTATCTTTAAACATGTAACGGAACATGTCATTAGCAAGTTTAAAAGTCCCGTCGGACTAGTTCGTACTACCTGATGATGTCCGCCACCTTGAACCCGTCCGAGAACACGCTGTCGCCGCCCTCCCCGCTGTGCTGGTACACGCAGTGCAGGAACTGCGTCCCCGGGGTGTACCCGTAGTGCGGCTCGTCCAGGTGCAGCCCGAGCTTGCCCGTGGTGTAGGCCAGGTTGTTGGGGTCGTTCTTGCTCTCCACCACGAAGTAGTCGCCGTAGTGGGTGAGCCGAGGGAAGGCCACGCGGAGGGCCAGGGACTCCAGGGTGGCGGACGGAGAGGTCATGCCGCGGACCACCGTCAGGCCCTTCTGGTCAAGATCTGAAGGCGTCCGCCAACATTAACACCATCATTGTCCTTATCAGCATCGACGTCGTCATCATCATCATTGTCCTCGTCGTCCTTACCAACATTGTCATGGTTATCGCTACCGTCGTCGCCATCAAGAATAACAACAATAGCGACAAACCCATTTCTATTATTAGACGCCCCCGCACCTTCAAGCCAGTCCAGCAGCTTCTCCTCGCTCTCCATGACGTCCTGGTAGCTGTGCGTGGGCACCGGGTCGCTGTCGCCCAGGAAGGCGATCAGTCCGGATCGACCCGTCGGGCGGGCGCGCTCCGGAGAGCGACCGGGACAGAAGGCCCGGCGCCACAACCACTCGCCGTCGTAGCGGCTCTCGTGTCCGTCCGACCACCTGACCTTGACCTTTCCGCCCCCGTCGGTGACCTCGGCCGCCTCCGCCCTGACCTCGAAGTCGAGCTCCCCGAGTCGGGAGAGCCGCCCCAGGGAGACCGGGTGGAAGCACCGCTCGCACCGGCAGTGGTCCCGCAGGTAGACGAAGGGAAACTCGTCCGGGCTGCCGCCGTCCGGGTTACACGCGTTGGGCCCGTCGTCCCACCTGACGGAGAGGGAGTCCGGCAGCAGGCGGACGGAGTGGACGGTCCACGGGACGCCGGAGGGAAAGGAGGAGGACATGGCGGCGGCGGCGGGGGAGGGGTTGGACGCGTCGACTTGGATTCTTGGATTGAAAGTGACCTGATGAGGAACAGTCTTAAAAAAACAGGACTTTCCACCCGTCGTACGATGTCCCAAGATTTTTATTTGATCAGGACATATTCTTCTGACCGCAAGAATTCTTCACATGTTCTAATTTGTTCTAAAATGTTTGCTTTGTTCACTGTATCTCCATTAGTCTGTGTTTACAAAAAAAATATACCGTATGTCTGTACACTATTAGTAGGTATAATAACGCTGTCAGTTTTTGTCGGTACACCCTGTTACTAAGGGGCGACAGCACATCTCCGAAATTAAGAAAAAAATCTCGAGTTGGCACATCTCCGAAATCCAGAACAGTGCATATCTCCGAAAAAAAAACTATTCATGGCATATCTCCGAAAAACATGGCATTTTTCTGAAAAATACCAGTTTTTTGCACATATACTGTCAAAGCAAATCTTCCCATGCTTATCTATAAGCAAAATTAAACAGTGTGTCTCTAGTGTGTCATTTATGTGTAAGTAATTCTCGCAATTTATATTTAAGTGGGTTTGACTGTAACTAAAGTGGAAAGATAGAAAAATACTTCGTACAGTTTGCTCAAGATCCATAGTTGAGAGGTTTTTTTTAAGCTTATCAAGTTATCACACTATTTGTGAACTTAAAAAAATTGGTGATACTACAGTATCTACCTAATTACTGTCTTTTTTTAGGTGTAATACAGTAATATCAGATGTACCAGTATACCGTCAAGATGGAGATATGCCATCTCCCAAATTTTTGTCTTTTTGGAGGTATGCATACAGTAGAAAAAAA
>JAAUYM010140648.1_pt1 | contig 12235 bp, 8 predicted proteins | sample 7278001 | NCBI WGS metagenome assembly JAAUYM01 (sample SAMN14350224, study PRJNA611818) | marine sediment metagenome | isolation source: surface marine sediment (1.8m) | place: French Polynesia: Moorea | collected 2018-08
CTGGAGTTGAGCGGGGACTGGTAGGAGACGTGGGGATCGGGGAAGGAGGAGGAGGAGGAGGAGGACATGGCGGCGAACAAAACTTGATGTACGTACTAGTACTACAAACATGCGACAATAAATGTCTTCTCCCTTCCTTGAGTTCCCTTGCCGCCCCCTGCTTCAGTTGCTTGTGGGCTCAGCTGATCTGCGACGGGTGCCTCCTCAAGTGTTCTATGTACAGCGCCATCTACACAGAATGGTATTATTGTAGTTGTGATACGAGCTTTCTTTTTCTTACTGGCGGATTGGAAAATGATAAAATTTCTTTGGAGCATTACAGAACAACTGATTCTGATATCTGCACATATACATATTCGCAAGGAAGTCTCAGACCTGGAATAGGAAAGGTCTTTTAAAAAATGGAATTATATAAAATTTAGGCATTTTTAAAATTTTTGGATAGTGATATAAATTCTTCTGTGTAGTGCGCCTAGCAACATATTTCAAAGATTTTAAAACGTGATGATGAGTAGTATCAATCTACTCGTACATTAAAATTTGCTCCAGTCACAGTAAATCTGAGAAGATCTGTTTTGCCGCCTATGTGCAGAAAGAGAGGTACACGCAGAGACGCGGAAGAGGAGAAAGTGGGCAATAATGGGACCAAATCTACAATCTATAATATATTTGTAAGTAATAATTTGTGTGTCCTAGTTAATTTTTTGTGACCACATGTTATTAAATGTCAAGAGCACAAGGTATTCAAAATCTCTGTATGATTTTCTGCAATGTTGCACATGGTACACGTAGTAGAGAATGAGGTATAGACTTCTGTGAGAACATACAGATGACGTTAAAATCGAAATACGCTTCGCTTTTACTATGTTGTTGCCAAGCTGTGGGAAACTTTTGGAAGAATGTGGGAGATCGGGTACGTGAGGTACGTACGTTGTGGGAAGCTTTCTTTTAGATCGCAAACCATCTTCATCAGTCCAAGTTTTTACTCTTGCAAAATAAAATTTATCACTTAAGTGTTAATCATGCTTAAAAAGTCCAGAAGCCTAATTTCCTCCATGGAGATTCGTTTAATTTACAGGAAAAAATTCTGGTCACATTCTGCTGTTTTTTTTCTGCTCTTATCCAGTTGGTGCGTAGAAGGCTAGTTTCAGACGAAGCCCGGATTTCTTTAGATCGGATCGGTTTGTAAGTCCCGATCAGTTCGGTTTATGGGCAATATATATCTTTATAATTTTAGCTTTACTAAAAAATACTATTTAATTGCAGTAGATATATTGCAGCATAATAGACACCAGGTGTTTAACCCGAAAACCAAAACGAGTCGATTTTTACATCTAGCTATCTCTAGTTTGCCTCACTTGCAAAGTGTTGCCACATCTTGCAAATTTTTTCAAATATGCGAATTTAGCCCTTTTCTACAATTTTTAGACTTATTTGCAACTTTTGAGAAGGGTAAGCACTGTATATGAAATTTATAAGACTTTTTTTTGGCAAATTTAAGAGGAAAAATGTTTTCTGAATTTTGCGATTTCTGTTTAAGAAAGTGCCCTGCGAATTTTGCAGCTGGCCCTGTGGTAACCTTGCTCTTACAGCTCCGAGTGAAGAAGTCCGCCATGTCCGCGCACTTGATGCAGCGCGGATTGCTTCGTCTTCGCCCGGGGCTCCTCCTGCGGGCCGCCGCCAACGCTGCCAACGCCGCGGGCCGCACCGGGCCGAAGTGGAGCCATGTCCGGACCATGGCGTCGGCCAAGGGCAACCCGCAGGAGGACTACTGGCCCATCAAGGTGCAGATCGGCAAGCGAGAGGTGGTGGGATTCGGATCCAATGGGGAAGAGGTCTACCTTGACGACGTCCACCATCCCTTTCCCGCAATCAGGTTCAAGGAGGACACCGGAGAGATCGCGGTGAGAAAAAGACATCTACAAGGCCAAAAGCTTGGCACGATGTTTCTCATTGCAAGTACTGCGCTTTTCCCACTTGGCATACTGAGTCACAATCACAAAGATGTAACACAAATCGCAAAGGTGGAAAACGTGTGATTTTTCTTTCTTTCAGAAACTGAGAGAAAAGGAGAAGGGAGACTGGAAAAAGCTGACGGCAGAAGAAAAGAAGCAGCTTTACCGCGCCTCCTTCTGCCAGACGTTGTCGGAAGTGGAGGCCCACACGGGAGAGTGGAAGGGCATCCTTGGCATTTCTTTCATATTCACCGCATTGGGTGTCTGGGGATACATCCTCCTCAAGATGTTTGGTAAGTCTGCACAACACTTGTTATGAAGAGTTGCCTCCTGAGGATGTCTTCCCTTCCAGTGTACCCACCGATGCCAGACACCATAACAGACGATGAGAAGGTGAAGGTAAACATTCAGAGGATGATTGACATGCGCGTCAACCCTGTGGAGGGCCTCACCTCAAACTACGACTATGAGAAAAATGATTGGAAGTGGAACAAGTGAGGACAGAGTCACTTTAGGCGTTAAATTGCTCTTAGGTGTTTGGCTTAGGGATGGATGGGTAGACTGGTTATCAAAAATGGGTGTGCGTGTCATTACTGTTTGACGAAGGAACCTCAATAAAGCTTTGCTTCTAAAAATAAGTGTAACTTTTCTTTGTTTTCCGATCCGTCAAGATATCTTATCAGCTGCATTTTTGTTATCTCTGTAACTCGCTTGTTTTTCAAGTTGGACCCGTTAAAGTCTCGAGGAGTGCATAATTAGGTGTCTGTACAGCAGTTTGAAGAGTCTGAATGCAAGATTGGCTTTTCTACACAAGTAGTATGTACAGCACAGCAACGGTGCGAGACAAAGGTCAACCAAGGTCAAATTGATTGGTTAATGGTCACAGGGTAGCTAGCTGCGGAATGAGTTCACCGAGGACAGCGAGTTGTAAGCGATTTTTGGCAATGAAGTACCACAGGTCTGGATAATGATGGTAAAAAAATCTTTTTCTCTTTCCTTAATGTTTAAGCCTTCTCCAGCCTCGCAAATGACGGCAAATACGTACGTAGACCTTAAAAATATGAGACTTCAGAACAAAAAGATAACGAATACGAGTATTACTGGGAAATCATAAGTTTGACGTCATCACCTGGGATTTTCACCTTTGGGGTCTGACCATGGAGAACTGACACCTCTCCCCTGAGTTATCGCTATTTAGATTCTCTCCCTATAAAACTGACTTGTTAAGAAAAGTGCAGTAAAACTGAAACATTTGACTTCTTACGTCAATTCAAGGACATTCTGCTCAAATTAACCTCATCAAAAAGTTGACTATATATTGTATTAATGTGTCAAAATGCAAAAGCAACCGAGTTATACTCGTACATGTATCTAAATGTAGTAGGAAGTATTTTTATTAATCGTCTGCTTGTCTTGACTCAAGTATCTGGCTCTTCAACAGCTGGTAAAGGTTGAAGTTGACCTTCCTGAGCTCAGCGCTTTTTGCACGCTCTTCCACTAACCGCCCCTTCTGCGTGGCACCTTCAGCACCACCACCTTCATCGTTGTCGTCGATGGGTTCATCCTCGCTCTCTTCTTCTAAAGACTCTGCTCCTCCTCCGGCCACGTTGTGGGCCTCCGGGGTGACGAAGACCGATGTGACTTCCGCCAACCCCTCTCCTCCGCTCGCCTCCACCTTGTGCAGCGCCGGCGCCAGATAGACACTTGGTAGGTGATCGTCCGGGCGGAGGAGGCCCAAGGGAGGCACCACAAACTCCACCGCGGACACCCTGCCGGCGTGCTCTATTGTCCTGAGCGGGTCGGCCTGGTCCTCCCCGGCCTGGTCCAGCCGCCACACCTTCACCCGACCGTCGTCCGAGCCGCTGGCCAGCAGGTGGCCGTCCAGGGAGACTGACAGGCAAGTGACAGGGCCGCCGTGGCTGCTGTACGTGCGAGGCTTCATTTCCGACCTGGCCACCTGGACGTTCCTGGGAGGATCGAGCAGCGGGAAGAGGAGGACCCTGCCGTCGTCGGTGCCCGCGCAGAGGACGCTCTCGCAGGCGTCCACGGCCACCGAGTGCAGGGGCGTCCCGGCGTGCACCTCCAGCAGGGTGGAGCCGGTGACGAGACAGCGGATTCTGGCAGTGCCGTCCAGGGAGCAGGTGGCCGCTCGAGCGGAGCAGCCGGATCCCCAGGCGATGAGGTCGGTGACCCGGAGCTCGTGGTCGGACCATCTGAGGAACGGGACGGGGTCGGACCGACGCCCGGGTCTCCCCTCCAAGGGGAGGGAGGTCAGATCGACCATTCTCCACGCGCGGACTCCACCGTCCTCCGAGGCCGTCAGCAGGCGGCTCCCGTCGTCGGTGAAGCGCACCCGGGTGACGGCCTGGAGGTGGCAGGCCCGGAGGTGCCTGAGGAGGATCCCTGAGGAGACTTGCCACAGGAAGAGGTCCCTCCCGACGGCGGCAGCCAGGTGGCGACCGGACGGAGACGGGCACAGGGAGGAGGCGATGCCGGGCAAGGTCATCTTCGGAGAGATCTGGGAAAAAAAGGGACTCAAAATGGCATGCCAAGAAACAGGACAACTTGATGTGGATGGGTGAGGGGGCAGGCCTGCCCCCCCTCTACCTGCTCTCTTCTGGAGACCTTCCACACGTTAAGGATGGGCCTGTCCGGGCAGGCGGACACGATGAAGGAATCTGCAATGATCCCAAGGGTTCCCCTGGCGGTGCTGGAGCCCTTGAACGTCCTGACCTGCTCCCCCGTCCGCGGGTCCCACGCGCACACGTTTCGCGCCCCCCCGCTCTCGTCGGCGGAGAGGAGGACCTCGAAGAGGCCCTGGCAGAAGCCATCGCTGCAGAGCGACATCTTACTCGTCCTAAAATTAACACCAACTCAGCCCTCAGCTCACCCCGAAGTCCTCACCTCACAAATCACAATCTCATTCTCTTCTCGCGTGTTTGATGAACATTGTTATTGTTTATTTACCTTTGCGCGCGCACAGTTGCCAGATCTCGAAGCCAAAATAGCCCCTCCCACACATACCCGGTATACCTATACGTATAGCAAAGGGGTTTCAGAAACCAAGCATTGATAGTGCAAAAAAACCCTTTTTCGTCTTGCAGAGAGAAAAGTTTAACTTCGTTTTCTTTCTTAGGCAAGTTTGGTCGAAATCGTCTCGCAGCAGGGTGTCCAGGTAAGGTAAAATTGTACTGGGTCTATAAAATGGCTATTTTTTGGCCTTGTAGGCTATGATCTTAGGTTCCACCTTAAATAGGAAGGCCAGGGTAGCTTAAGGGTAGGACTACTTCATCTTTGTCCGACCGCGGGCAACTCTGTCTCAGGGTTCTTTTGCGCAAAAACAAAACAAGCGCGGACTCGAAAAACGTTTAAAAAGAAAAAAAAAATACAAAGGAAAAAGAGTCGTATAGTATAGTACTTAGAGAGCAGCTAACATATATAGCAGACAGGATGGCGGAGAAGAGAGCGAGGTCGGCCTCCATGTCCCCGAGGCTCCCGTCAGCGGAGGAGGAAGACGAAGACAGGGAGCCCAAGAAAGGGCGGTCGGGGCCGGAGCCGGAGCCGGGGCCGGGGCCTCCCATCAGGAAGAAGGCCAAAAGGAAGGGAAGGCTGGAGGACAAGGGGCCGGAGGCCATGCAGTCCAGCGCGTCCCTGGCCGCAGAATGGCCGCTTGAGCCGGGGATGATACTGCACGTGCGCATGAGGAACTTCATGTGCCACCAGGACTACACCTTCGACCCCAACCAGCGGCTGACCTTCCTCTGCGGATCCAACGGGAGCGGCAAGTCCGCCGTCCTCTCGGCGGTCATCTTCGCCCTGGGAGGGTCCGCCAGGACCACCAACAGGGGCAGCTCCAACAGGCAGCTGGTCAGGAGCGGCCAGAGGGAGGCCTCGGTCGAGATCAAGATGCACAACGGGGACGGCGAGGACTCCTTCAAGCCGGAGCTTTACGGGAAGGCCGTCAGCGTCGTCAGGACCGTCAAGGCCCAGGGAGGAGGCGGGTACAGGTTTATGGACGAGCGAGGGAGGACGGTGAAGCTGAGCAAGCCGAGGGAGGAGCTGGAAAAGATGCTGTCGACATTTAAGATACAGGTTGTTACATGGTTGGCGATTATGGGTTAGGTTATTGGCATTACTCCTCACTGACCCCCTTCCCCCCGTGTCTCTTTCTTAGGTGGATAACCCAATTGCCATGCTGAACCAGGACAACGCCAAGACCTTCCTGGCAGATAGCAACCCGGGGAAGCTGTACGACTTCTTCATGCGGGCGACGCTGCTGGACGACTGCAAGCGCGAGTACACTGCGGCGGTGGAGCAAAAGGCCGTGGCGGAGACCATGCTGGGGGAGAAGGAGGGCCACCTGCCCTACCTGGAGGGGCAGGTCAAGAAGTGGGAATTCAAGCTAGATCAGATCCAGAACATGAAGGACAGGGAGAAGAAAATCGACGAGAAGAAGAACGAGCTGCTGTGGGCACTGGAGGCAAAATCCCAAGAATATTTGAAGACGGCGCTCCAGGAGAGGGAGAAGTGGACCAAAAAGATGGAGGTGTGCCAGAGGCACATAGAAGAACAGCTCCAGGCGAAGGAGGACCTTGACCTCAAGAAGGCCGAGGCCCAGAGGGAGATCCAGGAAATTGCCGCCAAGGCCCAGAAGGAGCAGGACGCAGTGAACGAGCTAAAGGAGACCTACAACAAGTGCTTCGACGTGCAGAAGCAGGCGAGGCGGGCCTTCAACGCCGTGAGGAATGACCATGACCAGACGGAGGAGACGGTGAGGCAGCTGGAGAGCAGAATTGACCAACTCAGGAGCGGAGGGACGACGGAGTATGAGAGGAAGGAGAGGGAGAGGACAGACAAGGTTGAGAGACTGCGGGAGCAGGTCAGAGAGCATGAGCAGCAGTTGAAGGCACACCAGGTCCACCACATGAATCTGAAGAAGAACCTGGACAAGGTGAGGGAAGACCTGCAGGGCATGATGGGCAGGAAGACGAGCCTGGAGGATCAGGTTAGGGCGAAGAAACGGCAGCTCGAAAATCTCCAGACGTCACAGGACAACAAGTGCGCGGTGTACGGAGAAGGCATGCAGAGACTCCTCAAGCTCATGAAGGCCAAGAAGGACTCGTTTAAGCACTTCCCGCTTGGACCCATCGGTGCCGTGGTCAATCTGAAGTCGAACACCAAGCTTAAGCAGGCACTGGTCATCGAAATTGCAATTGGAAGACTCCTCAGTGCCTTCATCGTGGACAACTGCCAAGATGGGAAGATGCTTGACTTTCTTCAGAAGCAATGCAGAACAAGCTTTGCTATCATCACCATGCCCTATTCGTCGGAGCCCTTTGACATCTCCAGGGGAAGGTGCTACCACAGAGAGTATCCCACCATCGTGGACCTCCTTGAGGTCAAGAACCCCACAGTCTTCAACTGTCTCATGGACCAGAGGAACATAGACCAAATACTGGTCATTCCGACGGGCAGGCAGGCACAGGAGTTGCTGAGTGCCGTGGAAAACGTTCCGGCCAACTGCGACCGCGCACTCACCGAGGACATGTTCCAGTTCTTTCCTGCTCCGAACTACAGATCCTATCCGATCTGGAACAGGGACAACAACAGTCGGGTGCTTACACTCAGCGTGACAGAAGTCATGGCTGAACTTGAGAAAGAGGTGAAGGAAGTCGACATACGTACGAGTACATTTTAAAAAAAAACCCTGAAAGTTATTATTTCCTTTCGCCAGATAAGAGAACTCCAAGGACTTTTGGCAGGAATCGCTCCTGAGAAGGAAGAGTTCTTCCAGAAGAGGAGGGAAACGGATCTTCAAGTTGACAAGGCAGAGGAGACGATCGAGAATCTGAGGGCCTCGATCAAGGACAAGAGCATCGAGTTGGGAGCGCTGAGAAATGAGTCCGAGATGGACAAGCCCCCGAGCATGACCGCCCTGGAGGAGGATTTGGACAGGTACAAGGAGGAGCTGGAGAAGCTGTCCAGGAAGAAGGAGGTCGCTGACGCGAAGCTGAGGGAGGTCATGGAAGAGGCGGACAGAGCCCGAAAAGCCTACGAAGAAAGGCAGAAGGAAGTGGAGGAGAATCAGGCTCCTGACAGGCTGAAAGCTCGACTGGACGAGATTGAGGACCGCGAGAGGAGGTGCGCCTCCGACCGCAAGCACTACGAGCGAAAGAATGAGGAGTACGGAACCACCCTGAAGTCCGTGGAGAAGAACGTCGATCACAGGAGAAAGGAGCACGACCAGATTCTGAGAAAGGCCATGTCCAGATGTGAGAGGCCGCCGGGAGAGCCCGCGCCAGCAGAGAAGATCAACAAGGAGCTCACCAGGCTGGAGGAGATGGCCAAGAGGCAGGAGAGCATACAGGTGAGATGGATAAGGGATTTTTACATATGCCTCAGTGGTCTTTTTTATATGGTACTAGCCTAAAGCTACCCGCCTTGCTGGGTAAAATTTTGCAATGGCCAAAGACCAAATTACGACTCGCCACACTGGGAGGCCGACGTCGCTTTGCTCGCTAGGTAAAAGATCAATTTTATCATTTTGGGCTTTTACTGGCTACAACAGACAGACAGACAGACAGACAGACAGACAGACAGACAGACAGACAGACAGACAGACAGACAGACGGACGGACAGACAGACAGACAGACAGAGAGACAGACAGACAGACAGACAGACAGACAGACAGACAGACAGACAGACAGACAGACAGACATTCTCCTATATATATATAGATACCCTCAATCTCTCGCTGTAGGAACCGTTGTCCGTAGTGGTGAGCAACCTGACCGAGTTCCGCTTGCTGTTCCGCCACGCCCGATGTGACGTGCGCCGCATCCGCTCCCAGCTGAACGACCTCGGCGCCATGCTGGCGGTCCGCCAGGAGGGCTTCGAGAAGATCCGCGCGTCGGTGGGGCGGCGCGTACGCGGCGCCTTTAGCGTCATACTGCACACCCGCGGCTACCAGGGGAGCCTCAGGTTCTGCCACGGTGACGCTCGGCTGGAGGTGGTCGTGGATCCGGAGGGGTACCGCGCTTTTCCACCGGGCAGTGGGAAGAGCCGCGGCATGAAGACCCTGTCGGGCGGAGAGAAGAGCTACTCCACGGTGGCGCTCATCCTGGCCCTGTGGGAGGTGATGATGCCGCCCTTCCGATTCCTGGACGAGTTCGACGTCTTCATGGACGCGATGAACCGCCGGATGGCCGTCGAACAGATCAAGGATCACGCCACCAGGATCAAGAGGCACCAGTTCGTCCTGCTCACGCCGCTCAACCTGCAGAACATTGAGGTGGACGAGGACACCAGGGTCATCAAGTTAGAGAAGAATCAGAGGTAAAGGGTCGGGGCTGGAGGAGATGACCAATATTCCATGTTTCTATTATAGTATGCTTTATAAGTCTATTAGTATAAATCCACTGTATGCTATACATGTGCAATGCCTTTTTCTCACTGTACTCGATATAGTGGATTTACTCGATATAGTGGACAAAATGCTGCTGACCAAACAATCCACTATATCGAGAGTCGACTGTACTTTGAGATAATCCCCTCCCCCTTTTTTTCTTCCCCTCCTTCCCCTCTAATATGAAGAATCCAGTTTTGTAAACGAAAAAGATTTCAGTATAAAAAAAGACAGTGATAGAGGTAAGAAGTCTCCATTGATAGTTCTTTTCCCCTTCATTAAGAGTAGTTCAACTGAACACTGGTATAAATATATACCTATAACACTGGTATACTATATATATATACCTATATATATACACACGTGCTTAAGACCTCCTCCACTTGGTTTTCCTCTTGAGGATCCACCATTCTAAGGCTTCTCATTTTTCGCTATTTTAACATCTGCTCAGGAGTTACGACGAGCACGCTAGCGATATTGGTTGGGTAGTCGATTGCTGAAGTCGAGAAACTTGAAAGACTCTCTCTCTACACATACCTACGTGCCTGTGGTTTGGAATGGCACGCAAGCGGGTACAACAGCATTTTATTAAGGCTTTTTTATTATCGAGGTTTGGCGATTTTGTCTTCTCCTTTATATTGGTTTTGTTGACGTTCCGCTCCGGTTGCTTTGCTATTGCTTGTCCGGTTCTTGTGAGGTGTGCCGGATGGAGGGGTCGGAGTCGGACCCGCGTAAAGACGGGAGGAGGGCGCTCTTCTGCTGGGGAGCCAACTCCTACGGTCAGCTGGGCCTGGGGAGGAGGAGCGAGCAGGAGCAGCAGCCGGTGGAGGCGTCCCTGCCGGCCGGGGCCGACCTCGAGGGGTGCCCGCTCGTTCTCGGGGGCGGAGGACACTCCGTGCTGGTCTCCGGCAACCGCAGGGCCATGTGGTCATGCGGGTGGAACAGCCGGGGCCAGCTCGGCACGGGCGACAGGGTGGACTCGCCCGAATTCGTCCCGGTGCCGCTGCCCTTCTCCTCGGACCCGTCCTTCGCGGTGGCGGCCGTCTCCTGCGGGTGGGACTTCAGCGCCTTCGTCACCGGCTGCGGGAGGGCCTTCGCCTGCGGCTCCAACGCCTTCGGGCAGATCGGCCTCGGGGAGGAGTGCAAGGGGGTGGACGGTTTCATCCCGGTGCCCGGACTGAGCGAGGGAGCGACCACGGTGGCCTGCGGGCTGAGGCACACCGTCTTCCTCTCCTCCGGCGGGAGGGCCTTCGGGTGCGGGAGCAACAGGAGGGGTCAGCTCGGGGACGGGGGGAGGAACAACTGGGCGACGGTGCGCCCTCTGTCTGGGCTGCCGGCCTCCGGGCTCGCGGCGGTCTCTGCCGGGCAGCACTTCACGCTCATCCTGGCGGGCGACGGCGGAGTCTTCTCCTTCGGGGACGACAAGTTCGGCCAGCTGATCGGCGGGAAGAGTGACGAGGAGGCGGCGGCGACGGCGAACTCCGCCGTCCGCAAGCTGGAGGCGGCGGCCGTGGCCTCCCCGATCCGAGAGATCTCCTGCGGGTGGACGCACGTGACGGCCAGGCTGGGAGGCGGGGACGTCCTCTGCTGGGGGAGGGGGGACTACGGACAGCTGGGAAGGCCGGACTCGGGGAGGATAGGCAGCCGCGGGGAGGCGGGGGCGGTGCCCCTGCTGAAGGCGTCCGCGGTGAGCTCCGGCTCAGAGCACGTCCTGGCGCTCAGGATCCCGGACGGCCAGCTGGTCTCCTGGGGTTGGAACGAGCACGGCAGCTGCGGTGACGGCTCCGCCTCCAACGTGCTCGACCCCACCCGCGTCCGCCTGCCGGCGGCAGTGGCCGCGGTCGAGTCGTTCTGCGCTGCGTCTGGACACAATCTCGCGATCGTCATGCTGAACCGCTGCTGAAGAAAAGGGACTCAAATTAGCAAACTAACTTACGAATGATGTGATACGTTTCTTTTTGTTGTTATACAACAAAGCATGGTTGTTTTTTTACACCTGGTAAACCGTATAGGTACTAGGTAGTGAACACGTGATTCTTCCCCCCTCTTTCAGAAAATGTGACCATACATTTCATGTAGCATACATCACTTCAAGAAGAGAAACCTGCTCTAGTAGTAGAAAAATAAATAGCCTCACTGGAAGGGTTGAACTAGCGGGAGCGGCCTCTGCAACCAACCTTCATGGCCTATGTCCGCGTCTCAATCGTCCTGGAACTAAATTTATAGGCTTCTTACCTGAATGAAAAGACCCTGATTGAACTCCCAAAACATAAAATCCTGTCGAATACCATGGTACTACATGGGAAGGGAATGAGACAGGTTTTAAAAAGCTGATATAGCCCACCCAACTCTTAATATAGCCCAAACGTAAACTAGCCGAGGCTCAAATATAGCTTAAAAGTTAAAAAAACCCTAACAACTTTGAAAAAAGTGGATATGCGAGCAAAGTAGCCGAGGCTCAAATATAGCTTAAATCCCTGATAACTTTGAAAAAGTGGGTATGAGTGCATTTTTCTCAACAAATTTTATAGCCCACAAGGCCCAAATATAGCAATTCATAGCCAAAGTGGCTGTGACATAGCTTGTCTGGCAACCGTGGACGATTTTGTACTGCGAGCGGTGGGAATGGGTGACAGATTCGTCTTTCCCGCTCTTTTTCCTTCTCTCCCCCTCCTCACCGTGCCCCTCCTCCTTTCCTCCGATCCGACTGACTCACGAGGAGTACACGAGAAGTTTCCACGGGGGCAAAGGGTTGCCACAAATAGATTATTTCCTTTTGCAAGTGTTTTAAATTGCTGTAAATTCGCAAGTCAAATTTTATAAGGTATTGATTTTGCTTTTAAAGTCTAATAACAATATGACAAGACGTTGTTA
>JAAUYM010098785.1_pt1 | contig 12231 bp, 17 predicted proteins | sample 7278001 | NCBI WGS metagenome assembly JAAUYM01 (sample SAMN14350224, study PRJNA611818) | marine sediment metagenome | isolation source: surface marine sediment (1.8m) | place: French Polynesia: Moorea | collected 2018-08
ACAAAAACGCTGGGTGAAAGCTGCCACCGAACGAGTCTACAAGTGAGTATTTTGTTCAGCATCCTATGTATGTACATATATAATTCAGGCTTGTGAACGGCGGTCAATTTTTAACTCCGTTCACAAGCCTGAATTATATATGTACATACATAGGATGCTGAACAAAATACTCACTTGTAGACTCGTTCGGTGGCAGCTTTCACCCAGCGTTTTTGTTCCTCATTCAGTATTTCGCTCTCGCTGAAGGAGAATTGTAAGTTAGCAAAACGAAAGAGATTCGCTAAAAAGTTGCTCTCTACCTCTTGAATTTCACCATGGATTGCAGGTACTGGAACAGGATGAGGAACTGCACCAGGATGTACCTGCAAAGGAGGCAAGGAAGAATGTTTCGAAACAATAGCGTGACTAATTCGAGCAGTCCAATCCTCTTTTTCCACCTCCTGAAGTTGGAGTCACTGAGCTGGAGCTGGAGGAGGTGCTGGTTGGTGAGGTACTTGGCGAAGTACTGCCCGCCCTCCGCCACCTCCGCGTCCATGTCTTCCTCGCTCTTCCGCCGGGCGGCTACGGAGTCCAACTTGAAGCTCTCAAAGGTGTTGAGCACGTCCTTTGCGTACTGTCGAAATCAACAAACATCAGCGAAAAGGTCATCTCGGATAGACCAACCACGTCCTCACCGTGGTAAACGTCTTCCACTGGAGTCTCTCGTAACACTGGGTGGGCTGTCGGAAGAAGTCCTGAAGCTGCCAGAACTTCTTGTACAAGGCGTAGTCGATGTTCAGGCTGCAAGTGCAAAGACAAACATTTAAAGTGCATACTACCTACAGTAAGGTCGGGGACCCACAAAGGAGCGATCGTCTCTTACTTCTTCTCGTCCTCCTCAATGATGACGACGTCCTTCTCAGCGTCTTGGTCTACTTCCATGCCATCTTTGCCCTGAAAGCCCAGATTACACAAATTTTGACTGATGGCGGGCTAAAATACTACAGACCCTTTTTTTTCCGAAAGTTGCTCAAATCTATAAAATGTGGGCAAAAAAGGGGCAGAAAGATCCATTTAAGGGGCCCCGTCGCATGTGTCCCACCTCCTCCTCCTTTCCCTCGTGCTTGGCGGACGACTCCTCGTCGGGGAAGGGCTGCTGGCTGAACACGGTGGTATTATCCAGGTTGAACTCGGAGATGATGTTGAGTCCGGACCTCTCGGACAGCGGGAAAAACTTGGCCAGGAAGACGAGGATGCGGCCGCAGAAGACGGTGTTCTGGCTGCGGCTCAGCCGACGCAGGAGGTCTGGAAAAAAAAAAGGACGAGCCGACTGAGATCCTAGCTCAAGTTTGAATCAGAAAATGTGTGAATGTCAACAACAACAGACCGTTGCAGATCCTGAGCAGGTGGTTCCTGACCGGGGTAAAGAAGACCTCCTCCTTCCAGACCGCCACGTTCTCCTCGACGCACTGGAACAGCTCCTGGCACCGGGAGAGCGTCAACAGCTCGAACACGTCCGACAGGAGCAGGATCGGCAGCTGAGGGAGGCACATCCCAGCACGGGCAGCTGAGAGAACAATTGAGAGCAATTGGAGGAGGACGTGAGAGGGAAAGGATAGAGTAGTTTGATTCCTCCTTCCACCTTTGATGGCATAGCTGACGATCCTCCTGCACTGGTCTAGGTCCGGATCCCTCAGGCTCTCCTTGGTCACCACCTTCTCCGTCAGGTGCTGCCTGAAGGCCAGGTCCATCGAGGTGCGGAACAGGTCGTCATCGCTAAGCAAAATGGGATCCCCCAAAAAAGGACGTCACAGAGAACAATCTCCTCCTCCTGCTCCTCTTTCCTCCTCACCTGAGTCCGAGTCCCTTGACCTGCTTCTCGAAGGTGTCGAAGTCGTCGTGGGGGAGGGACGAGGAGAGGAAGGTCTGGCGGGACAGACGCGACGAAGGGAGGAAAACGGACGTGTGTGAGACGCCAGAAGAAGACCTTGAATACTTTGCAGAAATCGGTACCTTGAACTTGTCCACCAGCATCTTGCGGGGCGTCCTGTCCCCTGACACGAGAGCTCCAACTGTGTCTTGGGAGAAAATCGGGGTTTGCAAGTTGGTGGTGTTGGTTGCGGTTCTTTTTTTTTTTCCTGGCTTAGCTGGCTTTGTTTGTGTTTTGTAGCATTTGATCTGGAGCGTCGGCGCAACCTAACAGAATCCAATACCTCACGAAACCTCCCTCAAGAAGTGCATACCGTACTAGTTGTGCAAATTAATCAATCAGTTTTAGTTGGTGAAAGACCAGTGACAAAGTTTCTTTACCTTAATCTGAATGCAACAAATGTGGAGAGCAGTGTCCGTAAAAGTGCCAAAGACCAGTTTAGCTGCCATACCAGAATTACCCTCATAAGGAAAATACCGTATTTAACTAATCCATTCAGGAGCTTAGTAAGCTTTTAGCAGCATCGTGCTACATAACAAATTCACAATGACAAATACAAATTACGTATGTATTGCAAAACACATGTGATAGGAAGACCTATCATGCTACCAACTAAAATAACGACAACCATCTTTGAGCTTGCCACGTTCCCAAGTATATTTCTTTCAGGCTTACAGAGAGAACAAAATATTATATCATGGCAGCGTTAAAACATTATTTTTCTTATCTTGGCTTTTTTTTCTCCCCCATTTTACTTGAAAATCTTCCCCTGGTTGAACTTCCTGCCCCCCTTGTCTGCGCCCTCCCACTTGAAGTACTGTTCCACCAGCTGCTTGGTATCGTCCGCGCCGGCGTCAAGCTTCTTCCAGTCGTAGGAGCTGTAGTCGATCTGCCAGTCTTCGCTCAGTTCGAAAGCCAGATCGTGGCCTCGCCACACCCAGATGCCTGCACAGTATAGTCAAAAGTAGTACCAATGTTCATGCCGACAATGTGACTGGGCTGTAATTTTTGCCTTTCAAAACGCCTACCAGAAATGGTGGAGTTGTTGTTCTCTCCAAACAGGCAGACAGAGGCGAATGCGTTCTTACGAAGTTTTTCCAGTCGCTGGAACATGCCTGCAGGTTGGGCACACAAAAAAAGAAAATCCCATGAACACCTGTCCCATGAAAGGCACATATTCCTCAAAGCTTTACCTCCAATGAGATTGCAGGACATGAAGACCATGGTGAGCTCGTCGTTGTACTTGTAGTCGCACCTCCAGACGGAGTAATGCTCGGGGTCGAACTTCTCCCAGAAGTAAGGGACGGACTTGTCCTCGTCGTTGTTGGAGTAGAACCGCTTGAAGTCGTCCATGTCGAAGTTGCCCTGCAGAAGAAAAAATCATGAAGCAACCCACCACAGCCCAATCAGAACCACCCACCAGACCTGCTATGTACTGTACGTACCTTCGGAATGGCAGCGAAGGGATCCTTCTGCTTCTCCGGGGCGGGGGCGGGGTCACCGGCGTCGGCGTCGGCCGGCGCGGGGGCCTCCTTCTTCTTGTCCTTCTTCTTCTCCTCCTTGGGCTGCTTCTGCTGGTCCTTCCCGCCCTTCTCCTTCTTCCCTGACCCCTTCTCCTTCTTGCCGCCGCCGGCCGGGGCCTCCACCGCCACCTCTAGCAGCTTGACGGCTCCCACGACGGTCTTCACCTGCGGCTGGTTCACGATGGTGTTGAACCACCGCATCAGGTTCCTGTACTCACTCCTGAAAGGAACAAAAAGTATAGTGTACCTAAGTAGCAGGTTTAATTTTTTTTTTTTGTACTCCGTCTCAACCTGGTGGCAGCGTCGACCACGTGCTGGAAGGGCAGGAGGAGCGTGCAGGCGACGCTGACGTCCGCCAGGGTGACCCTCTCGCCCACCAGGTAGGTGGAGTGCAGCAGGTGCGAGTTGAGGACCTGCAGCGCCTGCAGCAGGTCCTGCCTGGCGCGCTCCGTCACCTGCTTGGCCTGGTTCATGACGCCCACAGTGGGGAAGACCCACGAGCACGCGGCCGGGAGGACCTCCGTGTCGGCGAAGCTCATCCACTGCTGGACGAGGGCCCTCTTCTCCTGGTCCTGCGCGCCTCCCCTCAGCTCGTCCGTGGCCAGGTAGTAGGCGATGGCGTTGCTCTCGAACAGGCAGAAGCCCTTGTCATCCTCGAAGGCAGGCACCTGACAAGAAAGAGAGAAGATGAAACATGACAAAGTCATGGCGCAATTCCTTCCCCTTCCTCCCCTAGCACTCCTCACCTTCCCCAGGGGAAACTTGGCCAGGAACTCTGGCGACGCGTTGGTCTCCCCGAAGACGAAGTCCTTGCTGACCTTGACGTCGGCGCCGGAGTACCTGGCGGCGACCAGGGCCTTGAGGGCCCGGAAGTTGTCAGGGTAGGTGTACAGGGTCTAAGAACAGGGAAGAAGGAGTCTCCTTTGCGTTATTCCGTATTCGCACATTTCCTCGGGGGCTCACTCACCCCTTTGACGGGCGACATGGTGACGATGGCGCAGATGGTGGCGGACACGAGTCAGATCAGGGCGAGGCAGATCAGGACGATGGAGGAGGGAGGTGAAGGCAACTATTTTCAAAAGGATGACGAGTGAAGCGACCGGCAGCAAGCCAGCAACAGAACGGAACAGAACAGGCAGAGCGTTCTGTTCTGGCAGCGCAGGCAGACACGTGTTATAGAGATGGAGCAGAGCCAGGACCGAACCCGAAAAGTCCAGGTCTTGCCTCTTTTTCAACTCCCCGTGTTCACCGCATGTTTAAAAGCTGAAAAGTACTACAAATCGTATAGAGAGCTTGCTGGGACAGTGCAAGAGAGCTTCCCAGTGTCTTGTGCGTAAGCAAGCTGTCATTTTTTGAACATTGACTTGATTGCATCGAGATGAAAATTTTTCTGCCTCGCTCTACCTCTACCACGTGCAGCATGTATGCTTGGCAGACAGGCTTGCCAAATGCAAAAAAAAGTTGGGTTTAAATCATCCCTTAACCTGACATTTGATACGGAAATAATGACTTTAACTGCAACTCAAATGGTTTACTTATAGATTAGAAACTAGAAGAGAAAATATTTGATAAATGTTTTAAAAATCACGATGGTTTAAGTTATGTGGTGGGAGAGATGCGCGCCGAAAGACTTACCGAATGCCACCTCTGAAAGTGAAAGATGTGTTTTTAGCGACGTTTGGCGAGTGCATCAAAAATCTCTCGAATTTTAAAGGTTGTGCTTAAAATAGTCATACAGTCTTGTAGATTTTTAAGTGAAGGCCATTAAAATTTGAACAATGCCGACCATTTTTTTAACTAAGCTGGTTTTCTTACTCTCTTTTTTCTCCTGGCGCTAATTGAACATTTCTGACACTCTTGTGGGACTATCTGCGACAGAGGCGCAGGCTGAACAAACTTGCGGGACTCGATGGGCGAGACCTAAGGCGGGGAAATTCATCCAACATATCACGAGAATTAGGAAAATAAGTATTGATTGTAAGGTGTTGCATTTATTGTCGATATTATGGAACATTATTTGTAAACCAAATTTAATTTTAGCTATGCACGCAACGTTTTTTGGGGAAAAAACCTCTTTCTTTTCTTGATTTCTTAAGACATTTTTGATTACTTGCTTGGTCACATTTGGCCGAAAATTTGGGCTGTGCGTGCTGCGCTGTGGAGTGGAGAGTGGAAGGGGGGAGGGGAGGAGAGAGGAGAGGAGAGGAGAGGGCGGAAAAACAGAACGGGAAAGGAAGCTAGGAATGTGCGAAGGAGGAAAGAAAAGTGTTGTGTGCCAGAGTCACCACAAAGCGGGGAAGAACCTTAGGACGCATGTATCTATCAACTTTTATCAACTTGGGAAAGTGCTATAGCACTTTCCCAAGTTGATAAAAGTGCGGAAAAAAAGTACACTAACAATGAATGAGCAATGGATGATTATAGTGGTTGTCTCTTCACAACTAATAGAATCTGAGCAATCAGTTTAGTTACCTTAATACCCTAAAGTAAATTAGTTGGCCAATAATCGTAAAGCAGCAGGAAGGCAACTGGAGTAAGTTGAAATGTGGAGAAATTACTAGGAAGTATAGGAAAATGCGACAACTCTTCAACTTCAGCTTCCATGGCGATGCGTCGACAGTGCGCCCTGATCCGATCCGATCTGACGGCGTTTGTGGGAAATGTGGCCAATGTGGGGAAACGAGTGGTGGAGTCGGAGTTGTGACCTGTGACCAGCTTGTGACCACGGAGAAAAGCCCCAATAAGCAATTTAAGAAATAATGAGGAAATGATCCTCTGGCTACATAAAAAGTCGACTTTTTTTTTACGTGTTGAGAAAAAAAAATAGAAAACACACAGAACGATCGGTTTCCTGTTTGTAAGGCAATCCTCCTTTCTTAAAGCGGAAAAAGAGTTGGGTGCTTTTTCCCGCCATTTTTGTGGCCACTCCCTCCGAGCGAGTGGGGCAAAAAGAAGAAAGGGGAGAAAAAAGGTTGTGGTGTGGGGAAGGAAGGAGGAGGAGGAGGAGAGGAAGAAGGACTCGATTAGAGAGAGAGAGAGAGAAAAAAAAAAGAGGAGCAGCAGAAAGAAAAAGGAGGAGCCGACCCGAAGTTGAGAGGTCGGCTCCCTTTTTTTTGCAACCTTCAATTTTTCATTTTTTTCTCTCCCTTCTCTTCGGTTCCTCCGGAGAGGGAGCAAAAGTCGGACGGGTCTCCCTCCCCCCCCCCACTCCACTGGAAGGAGACCCACCAGATTGACCCCCCCCCGGAGGAGGAGGCTCAGACCGGCGGTTCCCTGACCCCGATAGGAAAAAAGCGGGGGTGTCGGGCGGCTGGGAAGACATGAACAAGAAGAAGTACGGAGGCGGCGGCGGAGGCGGCGGAGGCGGAGGCGGAGGCCCCGGCGGCGGCGCCCAGGATAGGGGAGACCGCGGCGACCGCGACCGGGGCGGGGGCGGCGGCGGCGGCGGCGGGGCCGGATTCCACAGGGGAGGAGGAGGAGGCGGAGGACAGGCCAGGTGAGGAGAAGGAATCTTGCCTACAGCTGGACCAAGTTTAATTTGCTCTCTCTCTCTCTGGTTGTATCTCAGGTCGCCAGCTTATGGTCGTGGTCCTCGCGGCGGTGACGGCGGCGGCGGCGGAGGCGGCGGCGGCACGCCGCACCACAAGGTCGACCGCGCGGCGTCCGCGGCGTCCGCGGCGGCGCAGTCCCATGCGCCGAGGGAGGGGGGCGGGTTCTCGGACGAGTCCCTGTCCAAGGGCGTCTACAAGAACAAGATGTTCACCTTCGCCGCGTCCTCGGTCATCGGGGCGGCCATGCGGGTGGACACGGCGGACGGGAAGACCTTCGAGGGGATCTTCGTCACCTGGTCCCCGGGGATGGACGTCGTCCTGGAGCAGGTGCACGAGGTCAAGGAGGGCGGGGACGGGGAGGAGGGCGGAGGGGCCGGCAACGTGGACCCCGCCTCCATCCACGAGAAGATGGTGTTCGGGCCGCAGCAGTACGTCTCGCTGCACTGCGTCGACGTCGACTTGGACTACGCAATGAAGGGTGAGGCAGTCAAGCCAGAGCGGGAGTTTGAGCAGCGAAGTAATTCGGAGAGTGTGATCTTCTCTTTTTACCCCCCGACCCCTCCCCTCCCTCTTAAACAGATGGTTTCCAGACCGACACCCAGATTTCCTCCTCCTCCGCCGGCGTCGGCGGCGGCGGCGGACTGAATGGAGAGATGCGCGAGCTGGAGAGGTGGGTCCCGGACGCCGGCGAGGAGGGCGCGACGGACGTGGACCTGTCCCTCGGGGGCGGGCGCGGGGGCGAGAACGGGTGGAAGGCGGAGGAGATGTTCGAGAAGAACCGGACGCTCTACAACGTCGGGTCCACCTACAAGGCCAACCTGGAGGGGTACACCACTCAGCTCAGCAAGGACAACGAGTCCGAAGAGTACAGGTGAGTACAGGATTTCGCCCCCTCTTCCATGCACCCGACCAACACGCAGCGCACAGAAATCTTGATCCAAAACATGGACCAAACATTGTATGACATAACATGTGCATAATATCTATGAGATATGTGCGCTCTGTGTATGTTTTATTGTATCCACACACATATGTAGCCAGGAGTGTGACCAGCACATAACGTGTCAACAGATGTTTGGGAGACTGTTCTGACACTGTGCTGAATAGGTTCTATTAAATGTCACAATATGTTCAGTTCTAGTACCTATGTGCTGCGTTTTGGTCGGGGGTGGGGGGGCGCCCCTTCACTGGGACTTGCAATTTGAAAACTTCTTGCAATCTTCCCAGGGAGCGCGAGGCTCAGGCTGCCAGGTTGGCCCGCGAGATTGAGGGCCCCGGCGGGAACCGCCACGCCATCGAGTTGGAGAACGGGGACGAGGAGAGCGCCTTCAGCGCCGTGCACAGGCCGGAGAGGCAGGACAGCAGGGAGGAGAGGGGAGGCAGGCACCACGGAGGAAGAGATTATCACGACAGGGGAGGAAGACACCAGCAACATGATGACATGGGATCAGGTATGTAGGTAGTACCTTCGGTAGTTACAGTTGTCTCCACTTTTTTTGCGTTGCATTTATTTAACCTGCCTCGCGCCAATGTTATTAGGGCCGAGCAAGTACGTCCCCCCAGCCAGGAGGCAGACTAGCCGCGGCGGCCACCACCAGGGCGGAGATGGTCGGGCTCTCCCTCCCCAGGGCCAGGGCCAGTCCCCTCAGCAGCAGGGCCAGCCGCGCTACCACCACCCGCAGAGGAACACTCCCCCTCCGCAGCAGGCCGGGGGCCACCACTTCTCCCCACGAGATCGCGAACACCACCAGCCCATGCACGGGCACCATGATGAGCACGGTCGCGGAGGGGGAAGAGGCGGCGGAGGAATGCAGGTAGTTAGCCAGAGCGTACTAGAAGTTTAGCCGGGTAAAACTTGAAAGCAATAATAACTTACAAAATCTTAGGACCACCGCTCACCGTTCGGGGGTGACCGGCGCTCAAGTCGAGAGGGCGGAGGAGGCGGATACGACGGCACCCCGAGGCACCATCGCGAAGGCCCACCAGGAGGCGGCGTTGGCGGCGTCGGGGGCGTTGGTGGCGGAAGAGGCGGCTTCCACGGAGGCCCATCGCCAGGGGGCGGCCGCGGCGGCGACAAGCACGTGGTGCCGGTGCCGCTGGCCGGGGCGGGGGCGTCACCCAGGCAACAGCAACATCACCAACAGCAGCCGCAGCAGCAGTCCCAGGACCACAGCGGGGTCTCCCCGCCGGAAAGTGGAGAGAGGACCAAAAAGGATTCTCCTCCCGCCCCGTCGCCGCAGGGAAGGAACGTTCTCCAGACGGCAACGGGAGCGCCGCCTCCGGCGGGAAGGCCGACGAAGAGCATGAGCGACCAGATTTCGGAGCTGAAGGACTTTCACAAGAATATGGTCTTGGCCCCGCCTTCCTCCGCCGCGGCCCCAGGGGAGGCCGGAGCGGATGAAAAGAAGGAGGAAATTCCGACGGCCTCTGCCAACGCTGGGACTGAGGTGTCGTCGTCGTCATCATCGTCCACGTCCGCATCGGCTACGTCGGCAGCAGCAACGACCACGATGACGGCCTCAGCGACCGCCGCCGGCAGCACGACCACGACCAGCACCACCACCAGCATGAGCGCTCTTGCCGCCAAGTCCACGCTGAATCCCAACGCCAAGGAGTTCAGCCTGAACCCGAACGCGAAGACCTTTGTGCCCTCCGCGGCAGTAGCAAGGCAACCGCCGTCGGTCACCCCTCCTGCGCGGTCGCAGACGCCCGGAGGCGGGCCCGGCGGAGCTATTCACGGGCTGCACCCCGGGGCTAACATGGCGGCGGCGGCCGCGGCGGCCAACATGTACAACCCTGGAGGATTTCAGGTGCACATGCCGCCGGGTGCTGCCGCTGCTCCTCCGCATATGATGGCTGCGGCCAACCTTCCCCCGTATGTGGGACACTCGTTTGCCGCCGGCGCGGGCGGGATGGTTCCCCCGCACTCCATGGGGACCATGCCGATGGCAACTGGGGGCGGCGGGACCGGAATTCCGCCGCACTCTATGGCGATAACGACTGCCGCTGCGGCTGCGGCGGCCGCCGCCGGCGGCAACTCACCGCACCAGCCGCCTAGGTTCCGTGGTCAGATGGGCCAGCCTCCAAGAGGATCCTCGGGGGCCTCCGAACTGCCGTCTCCTATGCAGGCGGCCGGGCAGCCCGTGATGGCTCCACCGATAATGCAGGCGGGTGCACAGCCGGGGGCACTCCCGCAGAACATCATGCAGTTCCAGCCTGGTGGGCCCGGACCGGTGGTTATGACCAGGCTCCCAATGGTAGTGCCTACCTCAGCACAGCACCAGGCCGCAGCGGTGTTGTTCAGCCAGCAGCAGCAGCAACAACAGCAACAACACCAGCAGCAGCAACAGGCGGGTGGACAGGATTCCGGGCCGACTGGCCCTTCAAGCCTCCCGGTGACAGGACACTGGCCTGGATCAGTACCTCCGGGATCGCAGCCCCCGCCTCCACCCGGACAGCCGCCGAACCAGCCACCGGGACAGCAGCCGCAGCAGCAGCAAATTCCCCCGGGCGGGCAAGGCCCCCTGACTCCGACTCCGCCCTCGGCAGCGGGGTCCATCACGCAAGGCCCGCCCCCGCCGGTTCCCCCGCATACCGCAGCTTCACCAGGTCCTCAGCAGCTCATGTATGGAATACAGCAACAGCAGCAGCAGCAACAGCAGCAACAGCCGCAACAGCAGCAGGCCGGCGTTCCTCCCACCAGCGGGGGACCCGGACCCGGTCCCGGCGCGCCCCCGTCCGGTCCGCCGCCACAGTCCGGCCAGCCGCAATCCCTGCCGCCGCAGTTCACCAACTATCAAGGTCCGGTCATCATGGCCCTGGCCCCGGGTGCGGCAACGAACTCTCCTGCAGCCGTCGCCGCCGCGGCTGGACCGCCGGCTATCAGCTACCAACACATGATTTCAGGAGCATCTCCTGGCGTGCCGCAACAGATTTTGGCGGCCGCACAACAGCAATATATGGCTCAAGGTTAGTTTGTTGTCATTCCAACTGACTAGGGTGACTGATTGTCCTAGTTACATATATTTTTTTGCACATTTTTCTTTCAGCTGTTCCTCCTGGGCAAGCCCCCGGTCATCCTCCGCATCACATGATGCTGCCAACCGCTGGACCGCCGCCGCCACAGCAGCAGCAGCCTCCAAACGGGAACAGCAACTCCTCCGGCGCCAGCGGAGGGACCCCTTCGAACTGAGGGCCAGTCGAGGAGGAACAGCAGCAACACCTTCACCAGCAGCAGCAGCAGCAGCAGCAGCAACAGCAGCAAAACGCGTCTCCTTTTCTGCAACCTCCTCCCGTGGGCCCGCAGCCCCAGGGATTCTTTCTCTCTGCACCAGGATTCGGGGCTCCTCCTGTCACCTACGCGCTCGGAGGACCAACAACGCCTTCGCCTTACCAGCAGCATCAGTGAACCCACGATGAGAAAGAGAAATAGAGACACTTGGTTTCCAAACAGAAATGAAGTTGTTGAAAGTTGTGGGAGAGAAAGGAACAGAGAGGAAGGCGACAGTCGGCTTTCTCGGCCTAAGATGATGTGATTTGTAAGGATTTTTTTTTCTTCTCGCAGAGTATTGTCCAACAAGGCCTTTCTGTCATCGGAGATGACGATGATGATTTGTAATACTAGAAGAAGTGACATCGTCCCGAAAGCCTTGGAAGCAACAGAGCTTCCTAGTCTCGAGGACATGGCGGGAGTTGCTGCTGCTGCCATAAGAACGAAAAGGTTTCTCTCAACTTCCCCCCTTCCCCCCCCCCCGTCCCTCCACCCGTCTATGTGAAGTGGGCGGGTGGGCGTGTTGGACGTGAAAAAGAAAGGAAACCTCAAAAAGAGATGACGGAGAAAAGAGAAGAAAGGCCGAGAAGAAGAGAATTTTTTGTTGGAACCAGAATACAAAAAAAAAATTATGCTAAACGAACGTTCTCCCTCTCCTCTCATCAATCGCGCGAGCACTGTGAATGTCTCTTTATCTTTTTTTTTATTATTATTTATTTTTCCGAAACGAAAGTAGGACGACTTCTTATACGTACATAGTAGTAGTAGTAGTACAATAATTAGCGCGCGCGCACACACAGAGAATATGAGGGTGGGGGAAAACTCTACAGTAGTAGCATGCGCGCTCCTTGCATCCGATAAGTGCCAAATTCCCCCTTGGAAAAATACACCTTGCTGTTTTGTTTTTAGAGACTGCATAGTATGAAGGAGAGACAAGCTTGGGTCGGGTTTGTAGAACGGCGGGGTGGGGGGGGGGGG
>JAAUYM010093576.1_pt1 | contig 12227 bp, 18 predicted proteins | sample 7278001 | NCBI WGS metagenome assembly JAAUYM01 (sample SAMN14350224, study PRJNA611818) | marine sediment metagenome | isolation source: surface marine sediment (1.8m) | place: French Polynesia: Moorea | collected 2018-08
CCCCCTATCGCTAATAACGCGTAGTTCCCCCCTGTCCCCGGGCCTCTGTGGTGCCCGGCCACCCGGGGGGGGGGGGGGGGGGCAAACGTGTCTTCAAAGTTGAAACTTGTAAGAGTCTGACAGTCTCACCGGCCTCCTTGGCGATACAGAGGAGTCCCTCGGCGTCGCAGCTGGTGTTCTTCTTCCAGACCTGAGCGAAGCTTGGGTAGTAGTAGGGGAGGCACTTGCAGAGGCTGAAGATGTGCCTGGCCCTGCACTCGATGATGCAGGAGGGGCGGCTGTAATCCTCGAACACCTCCATCTTCACGCCGGCCTCCTCCATGTCCGTCCGGTCCTCGTCGTGGCGGATGCAGTTCCTCCTCTTGATGGACATGGAGTTGACGCTCTTGGTGCTGAATTGGAAGAAAGAAAACAACGTTTTTACTGTATGATCCCTCAATCGTGGTACACTGGATGCTGTGGTGACCTGGATGTGTGTCTGGCGTCCACGCCGATGTAGGCCACCTTCCCTCCGCTGACGGCAAAGCCTCTCCCGCCCACCTCAGGAAAGTCATAAGGACTGTGGACCAGTACCTGAGGGAGGAAACGATCGCCGAACTCTGCCGATGTGTGAGTTGCGTATGTACTACGTACAGGCCCTCACCTTGAATCCGTGGTAGTCGTTGAGAGCGTCGGTGTTGTAGCTGATCTCGTCCACGTCCAGGAGGACGGACAGCCCGAGGGGAGAGCTGGCGCTGTTGGAGCGCCTGATCTTGTTCTCCACCTTTGCTTTCCCGACTGTAAAAAAAATCATGGCAAAGTAGGGACGTTCATATTTTGTTTTGGACGTCGTATACTGTTAGACTCAAACTTGCCTTCCTCCTCATCGCTTTCTGCTTCCCCTTCCTCCATTCCCAGGGATCTCTTCCTCCTCCTCCGCCTAGTTCCTCCTCCGCCTCCTCCTCCTCCTCCGCTGCCGGATCCGCTCTCTTCCTCCCCACTGCCGCTGCCGCTGCCGCCATCTCCGCTCCCATCGCCGCTTCCTCCGCCAGATCCATCTCCACTCTCGTCACCATCCCCGCTGCCGCCATCCCCGCTCCCATCGCCGCTTCCTCCGCCAGATCCATCTCCACTCTCGTCACTATCCCCGCTCCCGCCATCCCCGCCCTCATCGCCGCTTCCCCCGCCAAATCCACCTCCACCTTCGTCACCAGACCCGGATCCGGTGCCCCAGTCGTAGCCGTTGTACCAGTAGTCATCGCCGTAGCCGCTGAAGCTGTAGTCGTTGTAGCTGTCGTAGAAGTCGTTGTAGTAGTCGACGCCGTAGTCTCCGTAGTAGTTGTAGTAGCCGTAGTAGTCGTAATCGTCTTCACTTTCGTCGCTGCCACTGTAAGCATAGAACATTTTGATAGAAGTTATTTTTTTTTCCTACAGGTAACGAAAAAGGCCTTCGGGCCTGGAAAATTAGGCCTTATTCCTGACCTGTTTGACTGCACTAGAATATTCTGTAGCGCTCACAATTGTTCCTCCAGCTTGATGGTGTTGAAGGAGCAGCAGAAGCCGACGTCCGTCCTGCTCGTCTGGAAGACGTCGCTGCAGTTGACCGCCTCGCCGTGCCAGAGGCAGGAGAGGAGCATGTCGTCGCACTGGTGGCTCACCTGATTTAACAGGTAGCACAAGAGCATTACACTCATATTGTGATGATATGCCATTGCTAATTTATTGTCATGTGTAGTACAGCCAGACCTTTCTCATAAGCCCCGTCAGGTTGAACTTGTACTTCTGTAGGAACTCGTCCAGGTCCGGCTCGACGTTGTCGAAGAAGGGCCGGTTGCTGGACTGAGAGGCGAGGATGGCCTGCAGGGACCAGTGGACGGAACTGTACATGGCATTCTCGTCGCCGGCGAAGGTCTCGTTCCGGACGCACTGCCAACTGTAAAGAGCAAACGCAGGTGAAATTTCCCCCAAGTACTTCAACCAAAAGAAAGAGCAACCATGGCCCCTCAGTCTTAGCTCACAGGGCCAGTACAGTCAAATTTGCCATTAAAAAATCGCAATTCTTTCAATTTTAGGACTCGGACTGCGACCAAATTGCGATTTCTTGCAATTTTGGGGTCAGGACTTAATTGCGGCTTTCTGCGACTTTCCTGCGCCAATCCTCTTAGTTTTCTACTTACAACTCCGTGGAAAGTGCCTTCTTGAGCTGCAGATCGTTGACCACGATGTTGGAGCAGATGGTGACCCCGGGAAAGGGGATGTCCCACACCGGGAAGTTGGTGGTCTTGATGGAGGTGTACGTGGGGCTGTTTCTCCACTTGGTGTAGATTGGGGTGATCAGGTAGACGCCGAGGGAGATGCTCAAGATGATAAGCACCAGCCAGCAGAGACTGCGTAACACCGAGAAAGGAAGATTAGTAGGGAGGGTGGAAATCGACGTAACTGTGAAAGTTATGGATAATAAAAATTCCTCTGACCCCTCAGAGGCTGGCCTCTTGTTTTCGGCGAGGTACCCCAGACCATGGATGGTGGCATTGCTGGCGTAGTCTTTGGCCTGCCTCTTGAGCAAGAAGTCCTTCTGCCTCTTTTTCTCGGGAGGGGCCATCCAAGCCATTATATGTAGCGGAGCCTCGGAGGCTCTGCCCGAACTGGAGAAATTTACTATAGCTATTCAGTGACCTCTGTTTGAGGGAGGCAGAGGCCAAGAGCCAAAATTAATGATAGAGCGACCAAATGCCCGATTCTTTGGTTTTTACCTGCAGCAAAGCTGGCAGGTCATAGCACACTATGAGTTGTTGTTGTTGCTGTTGCTGTTGATCTTCTTGAGACACAATTGGTCACTTTTGGGTACCCACATTGAACAGAGTTTTATACAGTTATTGAAGTGCAATTTTGGGGTGTGTGCAGCCCCTGCACACATCCCAAAATCGCACTTCAGTAACTTACTTCATATCGTTGTCTCCACACGGGTATTTGAACCAAGCGTGTTCTTGTTCCTTTTGGTTAAATAGGATTGCTGGCCCACAGGGCACTACAAATAGCTCAAAACCTACAATAAACCCCCTCATAAAGCACGTTAGCAATATCGAATGAATTTCATTGCAAATTAGATTTTGTACAGCACCCAATTTAGTAATCTTTTTTTTTCCTTTCGAAAAGAGCTATAATCTTCCTGCAATCTAGGTAGTCATTACTTTTGTTTTACGAATGCGAATTGCAGGTCATATCGATCATCGACTGAAAAAGAGCTTGGAGACACAGTTGAACAGTTGCTAATTGCTATAAAAATTTATCTGTCGAGGCACACTACTGTACTAGTAGGTCTACAAAGTTATGATAGAGGGAGGGAACATCTTAATTTTTAAGCTGATACTACAGTAGTACATGCACAGTATCAACAGCTATCTTTATTTGAGGCAAATTATGTACTTTCAGCACTGGTTTTTTTGGGGGGGATGGGGGCAAAGCAAATACAGTCCCACTAGGATAATCGGAAAAGAATTTTGGTTAATTGTCCAAATTTTGTAGGGAACAGAATGTTCTATGTGTTGGCATATAAATATACAGTGTGGCACAGCGAATCGTGGACTGTGAACGAACATGTACAACTTCAGTGTGAATCTCAATAAGTTCATCGATTTAATTCAAACTTTCAGGGCATCTTAAGCGCCTTGGATAGGGCATATGACTTTGATTCCACCTTGAGCGTGGCAGAAAGGCCGTTCCGTCAACTGGCGCTGTGCAGCGTTAGGAGATCCCCGCCGAGTTCACCATTTGACTAGTTACTGCTGTGGAAAAATGCAGCTTCACCAAAGTTACAACTCTGCTTTTATTTGGATTAGTATGTATGTATGTACAGCCGAACGCATGGTCAGTCTTCTCTTTCTTTTTTCCCTCTCTTTACATATGTTGATGATTATTCCCCTCCCCGTCCCTTATCTCCGCCTGAGGCGTTGTGCTGGCAGGAGGAGAGCTGGTACAGTTAGGAGGAGAGGAGACGAGTTGAGACAGAGGAACCAGGAATGGGCAGCGGCAGCAGCAGTGTGGTCCAGTTTTCCTCATATGGGAGAATGGGGAGGAGAAAAAGAGTTTCTCCCTTGCCCCATCACCTGTTGCCTGTTGCAGTGTGTGCCTTAAAAGTTATTTTTAAAACTTTGTTCAGCATAAAAAAACCTCCTTTAAAAATATCTAACATATGAAGGCATACGAGTCGTAATTGTAACTGGAAGAATTTGTGGTTCAAGCGTTCTCCCCAGGCCTGATTTCGTTTTTGAAAAAAAAAAATACTTTCAGGATGTTCCAACCAACAATCCTTGGTGGCAGTGGCAACCTTTTGAAGGAAAGGGGGGTGATTATTTTTTTTTACGCATATCAACAGTACTTGACATCAGCCTTGACGCACAATCTGCGTCACTTGTCTTCCGAGATCCACGGAAATCCCCCTTTCCCCTCTGCGCATCATCATATCCGGGAGGAAAAATCCCCCTCCCCCCTCGACTCTTCCACCTTCCATTCTCCTTCCCCCACCCATTAATAGTAAACGAAGAGAACGCACGAGAATCGTGTTGGAAGTCACCACCACCACCACCGCCATCAAAGGGGTACACTGCTGGAGGCCAAGCCTCTTCCTCCCCATTATTGTCCCGCCCTCCCCCCCCCCTTGCGGAATGCATGGGCGGTTTTTTGACCGCCGCACCGGCGCCCCACTGTCGCGCCCGCTGGTGTAGAAGCTGGAAGGAGAAGGTAGAGGAAGACACAGGGACGGACGGATAGAGATGGAACACTGACCGACAAACCGGGAGGGAGGGGGGGAAGAGGAAAGAGCCAAGAGGAGGAGGAGGTGTAGGGGGAATGGAATGTGGAGACTGGTGCGGTGGTTTCCGCCGGCTCGGGCAATTCCTCCCAGGAAAGGGAAAGGAAGAGGGAGGAGGAGGAGGAGGAGGCGGAGGCCGAGTCCTTTTAAATATGGAGTAAGGGCCGGTGGTAATCAGTCCTTGCGGAATTTGTTGAGCAGTTTTCCCCACCACCAGAGCGTTTTCTGTCCAATTTGGTTGAGGAGAGATGGCGAGGATTCAACCGCCCTGTCGAACTGTCTTGGTGTTGCTGTCGGCGTCGATCGCGGCGGCGGCCGCGGTCGGGCCCCTGCTCAACGACGGCTGGAAGCCCGTCGTCAGGTCTCAGGTCGTGGAGCAGGTGCCCTCGCTGGAGCAGCGGATCTACCAACACCAGAATAGGATAGCCGAGGCCGAGCAGAGGCGGCGCCTGCAGCAGCAGCAGCAGCAGCAGCAGCGACAGCATCAGGAGCAGCAACAGCAACAGCCAAGGGCCGAGGAGAGGTTCACCGTGATTGACATTACTGTGGATGAAGAAGAAGAAGAAGACGGACTTGGAGAGGAAGAGATTCCCGTCGTTGAGTTCGAAACCAACAACCCCAACAACAAGGTGGAAGAAGAGGCGTACGTGATTACGTCCGACAAGAAACCAGAGGAGAAAGGGGAAGAAAAGAAGCCCCTCATCGTCTACCCTTCCGGAAGCTACCCCACTCAACCGCCGCAGCGACACACCAGTACTAATCACAACCCTCACGAGGTGCCGACGCTTCAGGGGAGCTTCGAAGAGCCGTCCCGGCCTTTTGAGCGCCAGTCGAACCCCCCACCGCCGTACGGACCGCATCCCCCGCAACAACAGCCGAAGGATCCCTTTCAGACTCGCCCGCGTCATCCTTTCCAACCCCCTCCGCCACAGAGACAAAAGATTCCCCCTCCCCCTCCTCCTCCTCCTCCTCCGCGCCCAAGGAGACCTCCCCCTCCTCCTCCGCCACCGCCTCATGTTCCCCCGCCCGGGCTAGCACGAAACAGCCATGGTCCGTATCCCATTCCCAACAGCCCTCCCCCGCCACCTGAGGGTCAGGTACGCCCTCCTCCACAGCCACGACCCGAAGGACCTCCGCATCCTCAGCAACCACGTCCAGAAGGACCTCCGTATCCTCAGCAGCCACGTCCAGAAGGACCTCCGTATCCTCAGCAACCACATCCAGAAGGACCTCCATATCCTCAGCAGCCACGCCCAGAAGGGCACCCTCGCCCTATTCCTCCACAACATCCTGAGGGAGTTCCTCATCCTCCACAGCCACGACCAGAAGGACCTCCGTATCCTCCACAGCCCCGTCCCGAAGGACCTCCTCCTCCTCCTCCTCCACCACCACCACCACCACCACCCAGGCCAAGGCCACGTCCGAGGCCGCGACCTCGTCCTAGGCCAGGTCTGTTGGGCTCTCTGAGCAATCTAGGGAGCAGCATCAAATGTAAGGCGGAAGACATTGCAGCGAACTCCAAGCTCAAGGACAGGGACTACATGAGGAAGCAAATCAACTGCGTCTTAAATCAAGGTCCTTGTGACAAGACAGGAGACACGATCAAGCGTAAGTGCACTCACAGATTGCCTTCTTTGCCATTCTATGAAGTACATAACATAATTATATTTTCCTTGGACAGGCCTTGCCCCAGAGGTCCTCCGTGGGGTCTGCCCGGCGCCCTGCGATCAGTGCAAGAGAAAGCAGATCCAAAAAGTTATGGCCACAATGTCGCAGGAGTACCCTTACGAATGGCATCAAATGCTTACCCAGTTTAGAGGTAGGAGACGGTGAAAAATAAGTCTGAGTGTCAGTCAGAACAGCGAGGTGCCGATAACTCAATACTGCCATATGGTTCAAAGTCTCGACTTAATAAACAACTACTACTGTGAGATACACCAGACTGCATGTTTCCTTGAACGTTTTCTTAAAACACATCAATTAATTTCTGGCAAAGCTCAGCTGCATGAATCCTTTTCCGGTTGCTCGATCTTTCCATAAATCTTTTCGTGAAGAGGCCTAATAGCCTCCACTTCCTCCGGGGTTCGGATGTACTCGTCAACATCTCCTGCATCTCCTGCATCTCCTGCATCAATTTCATCTGGATCAGAAGAGACTTGGGAGAGTCCTGCGTCCTGTCTTTGGACCTCAAACACAAGGGAATTCTCGTACTTGAACACCTCCTCCAGGTGGTGGAGCACCTTTTCGGACGACATTTTCCGCACTTCCTCCGCCCTCATGTAGGGCAGCTCCGCCACCAACAGCTTCAGCGCCCTCGTGAGGGCGCTGGCGCCCGAGGCGACCTTCTCCACTTTCAGACTGGCCCCGACGCTACACTCCTTTAGGAAGGCCCGCGCGGTCACGTGGGCCCTCCTCCTCACGGCGACGGCGGCGGCGGTGGGCGCCAGTCTCTCCGCCTTGTAGCACAGGAAGGCGGCGGCGGCCGCGGTCTCCGCGGAGGGGGAGAGAAGGTGGGGGGATGACCTGGGGATGCGCCCGAGCAGGCGGAGGAGGTCGTGGGCCCGGTCCACCATGGACTCGTTGTCCACGCGGGAGCCGTCGGCAGTCCAGAACTCGCAGTCTCGGAGGGTGGTCTGCACGAGCTGTCTCAGGTTGGACTGAGAATGACCTGCCATCAAGAAATAAATCATGTAATCAGCAACGGTTCCAATCCAACGCTCCCTTATTGTGCTCCTTCGTTCTTTCAACAGCTACATCCCCATTTATTCTAAAATAAGAAATGTTTTTATACAAACCAATTACTATAAGTACATCATTTTTCTTCTGAAAAGATTGAACTCTTGTGCAAATTATTATACTGTACCTACGTGCACATCTCTTTTTCTAGGTCTGAAGTAATGGAACACAAAAGATTGTCGACTTTTTTAATTCTCTCTCACCGTGCATATTTACTTGCTGTTGCTATAATATCACAAAATTGTTTTGACTTGCCAAAAAAGTTTCCTATGCTTTCCTACTTTTCTTGGCTCCCTGCCTGGATCGACATGAGGGAAATGATGGAGGGTTTTTTTTTTGTAAAACATAATGGGAGAAAGAGACTGCAGCGAATAAATGCAGGAAAGGATTGTCGGTGCGTTACCGTTACCTCGGACGTCGATCTGCAGCTTCTTCAGGTGCTTAACGACTCTGTTTGCGTCCGCCACGTCCCTGGGCCTGCAGAGCCCGACCTTCTCCGCCACCTCCTGAAGGGTGACCCGCCGGTCGTGGACGCGCAAGGCAGAGAAGAGGCAGGCGGCGGCGACGCAGTCCAGCCGGAAGCGGTGGCCGACCAGAGAAACGCGTCTCGACAGGGAGTGTGCCTGGTCGGAGATGCTGCTCGAACCAGAAATTCCAAGCTAAAAGAAATATATAAAATAAAACAATGTGACGATAACAATATATGTAATAACAATGATGATGATAATGCGTTACTCTTACTATCACTAAATATCTCACTTTTTCAAGACGACTGCTAAGAGTGCGTAAGCTTCACCTTGGACACGCTGGTCTTCAGGATCCTTTGCAGGTCTCTTCTGTTGGCAGTCGGCGTGGACGTCTCGCAACGGGTCCTGGCCCAGCGTCGTCCGTGTGACGACAGCCCGTGGAAGCCGTCCTCGCCGGGCGGCCTGAACTTCTGCTCCGGGACGCTGTTTCCGCACTGGGTACACACCTCCAGGGTCTCCGTGTAGTGCTCTTGGCTCTCCACGGTGTTCTCCCCGCACGCAGAACACCTCTTCATCTTGGATGATGGATGATGGGCGGCTGGCTATCTGAAATGGGAGGGGAGGGAGTGTCGGCTTAGCACCACGGGTTGCCAATGCTTTCTAGTAAGTTTGTACTACGGTGAGGCTTTTAATTGCTATACATGACTGGAATGTACTAGGTGGAACACTTGTTCTGACGTCATGTTCATAAACATGATAACAGTAGGTTGTACACAGTACTAGACGTTTCACTGGACTCAAAGAGGTAATTTTCACTTCTATACAGTACTACTATGGAGAGTGTCTTTCTTTCTCCTTGATCCCCTCCAAGGTCCACCCGCCAGCGCGGTCTTGGCCCAGTCGCAGCAGGACGGAGTGGAACTTCCTGAGGCCCTCGCGGTGTCCCACGCTGACGAAGGTGACGCCGGTCTCCGCCAGCCTCCCGTACATCGCCTCCTCCATGGGGGTGGACAGGGCTGACGTGGCCTCGTCCAGGAACGCCAGGGCCATCGTCGTCGCCCGCCGCCTCGCCAGCACCAGGAGCCTGGCGAAGGCCACGCGCTGCGCCTCCCCTGGCGAGAGGCATTCCCCCCAGTCGCTCCAACCGGGGTCGACGTCGAGTCCTCCGCAGCGCTTCTGCAGGTCCGACAGGTCCAGGTCCTCCACCACGTTCTCGATCCAGGGCTGGAGCCCGCTCTCCTTTTCTTCTCGGAGTATCTGCTCGGCGTCTCCTGGGTACAGAAACTGGTTCAGCAGGGAGCCGTTGGTGAGGAAGGGCTTCTGCGGGAGGAAGAACACGCTGTCCGCCCTCGGGACCCGCTCGATGACTCCGCCCAGGGGGTCCCACAGCCCTCGCAGCGTGCGCAGGAGGCTAGTCTTGCCGGAGGAGCTCGGTCCCACGATGAGGACGTTCGTCCCCGATCGCACCTCCAGGCAAAGTCGGGAGATGAGGCAACTTTCACTCTCAGGAGCGCCGATCGACAAGTCCACCAGTTGGCACAGCAGCATGTTTCCCTCCTGCCGCCGCCGTTCAAGCGGCTGTTCGGCCTGGCCGACCAACAGCCCATCCGAAGAAGAAGAGGGTCCGTCCGCGCCGGCACTTCCAACCAGAACTTCGTTCAGTCCATCATCACTCACGTCGCCATCATCACCACCATCACCTTCGCCAGAATCCTTCTCGCCTCCTTGATTCTTGTGCGGAGCATTCGACGTTTCCCGAAGTTGTTCGATCAGTTCGACCACCCTGTGTGTGGCCCCGGCCACGCCGGTTACGGTGCCGGCCAGGTCCACCAGCTTCGAAAACTGGTAGAAAAGGTACATGCAGACAAAGGAGTTTTCGGAGATCTTCTTAGAAAGCTCCGGGCCGTCCAGACTGGCGTAGGCTCCCGAGAAGATGGGGACTGCGATGACGAGGTAGCTGGCGATGCTTCCAAAGTAGTCAAAGATGCTGGTGGCGAGGTCCAGGGCGAACTTGCGGTTGAACACCTGCTGTTGCACGTCGCACAGACTGTCGAGCTTGAGGTTGACCTTCCTCCGCTCCTCCCCGGCCGAGCCGTAAAAGGCAAGCGACTCGGAGTTGACCCTGACGGCGACGTGCCTGAACCTGAAGTCTCCCTCCCGCTTCTCCTGCTCCACCGTGGCCGCCACCACGGGAGACATCAGCAGCTTGTTGACCACGGCAGAGACGAGGAAGAGGCCGAACATGGCGGTGGGGCCCGGCCACCCGGCGCGCGAGTACGCCTGGTACGAGTAGTACGAGATGGTGAAGGGGGCCAGCAGGAGGTCGACCAAGATCGAGCCGTACGTGGAGCAGAACAGGTTCACGTCTGCCGTCATGCGCTGGTCGGGATTGTCCAAATTTCCGTGCTCTATAATCAAAAGTCGGGAAAAAAAACATTTATAGTTATATCAGCATACTTAAGCCCGTTATTAGGCTCTGTCACACTTACTGAGGACATTGAGATGGTAGTAGTTTATGCCTTGAAAGTATCGCTGGTGGATGGCGTGACCGAGGGTCCTCCGCCAGACGACGGTGAGCGACCTGGTGGCAAACACCTTGAGCGACTTCACCACCACCATGCCGACGATGGTGGCCAGGGAGGTGGCGGCCAGGCGGCGGAAGGCCGGAAGGTCCCTCTTGCCGAGCACCTCGTAGTACTGCCCGGATATCAGGCCGACCGGGTAGGCCAGGAACTGCTCTCCGGCCGCCAACACCGCCACCACTGCCAGCAGGATGGCTGAACATGACAGGGCCCTGGGAAACAACAGAGGCTGAAAAAAAAAAGAGGGGAACACGTCACAGCTTAAGACCCAACCAGACAGCCGTCACAGTAAATTCCTTACCGCCTTGACCTAGTTAAGCTACGGTACTACGTATAATTCCTAGGCTTATTGAGAGTAATTGGAGTGTCATGTGCGTCAACTTTGTGTGCAGAGAAACAGGTGAAGTTATTATAAGGAATGAAACAAGTTATTATATTCAAACATGTGTACTACCTACGCTGTGTACGTATGCAACCGCAAGATGCAGTGTGTGTCTGGTTGGGAAACTATTTTTAGTTGGAGGCGCCTGCCTCTTCTCACCTGCAACTTCCAGATGCGTCTGAGGAAGACGCGGTCGAAGCCGTACCCGGCCCGGTCGCTGGTCGCGCGCCCCTCCTTCGTCGCGGACGCCACCGCCGCGACCTCCTCGTCGCCGTGTCCCGCCATGACGCCGATCTCCGTCCGGAGCACTCCACCAGCGAACAGATTTGCCGAGACTGCTGCCTCAGCTCGAAAGAGCTGCAGTCACCTCATCCAAAGGAGAGAGAGAGGGGGGGGGAGGGTACCCTTTTTTCATTTTTCTTGGGAGATGATCATGCTAGTTATCTTCCCCCTAGATTCTGACTTCAGCACTTGTGGATCTGACTCGTGAGAAGTGAAGGACACGCAAACATGCATGCGTGTGCATCTACTACTAGGTACCTACCCTACCTACATATCTTGCTTTGCTGCTCAAGCTCAACTGAACATCTGATTCCACAGCTGGGCTTTTCCCTGCAGTTCAGTTCCTCCCTCTCCTCATCTCTTCTCTTCCTCCTCCTTTAAGCTACCCTGAGCAGCAGCAGCAGCCGAGTAGTGTGACCAGACTCTCCTTTCTAGAGACACCGAAAGCATGACAATAACGTGTGTGACGGGTGTTGCACCCCAACTGACACAAAGAGGTGTTTTTTTTATACATTTTTATCTGGATACATATGTACTACTCTTGTGGAAACTGGAAATGTGTCTAAGTTAAAACTTTTTTCACTTTGTTATTTTTTTTTTACTTTTTCTGCTGACCAATTTGCTGATGGCAGCTGATGGCTGAGGTTTGAGAATTTTATTTTACTTGCTTGATGCATTTAATTCTCGTCTCTTTTTCATTCATTTATTGCATCTCCGGAGGGAAAGGTGTTAGTAAGAAAATTTACACATGCAAAAATAAATGGCGGAATATATGTCAAGCCACCAGGTTGTTAAGATTGGAGACGATAATAGCATAGTAAATCACCTTTTAAAGACAAAAGGTGTCGGAGGAGGTGTCCGAGTACAAGCAGTTGGCGGGCGGGATAGAGTTCGTGGAGGCCATCCCCAAGTCGGCGGCGGGGAAGATCCTCAGGAAGGACCTGAAGGAGAAATACCTGGGAAAGAAGATTGAGTGAAAAAAATTGACC